>Ga0180431_10006658_pt1 | contig 13660 bp, 9 predicted proteins | sample SS_ome_11_FD_132459 | JGI IMG/M metagenome (GOLD analysis project Ga0180431, IMG submission 132459) | Hypersaline lake sediment archaeal communities from the Salton Sea, California, USA - SS_1_MS_1 metaG | ecosystem: Environmental > Aquatic > Non-marine Saline and Alkaline > Hypersaline >... | reverse complement strand
CATCAAACACCAACGTCTTATACAGCTGATCCCCGATGTAGATCTCCATTACCCACCGCCCGGAGGGGTCCCCCGGGTCAATCCTGTTGACCGAATAGTGGATGGAGCTGTCAACATCAAGCCCCACGGTGGAGGAAACCACCCGGTTTTCTTGAGGCACGTACTCGATATCGGTGGAGCCGTCTATGGTCTGGGCCGTTTCCGGTTCTTTCGGAAGGATCATCTCCCACCGGTGCTCCACGGTCTTTCCCGTGTCGTTTATGTAGTGAAAGATAAAGCCGAAGTGAACCCCGGGGATATTCGGGATCGACTTAGTCTTTTTCGACACGTAATATACGCCGTTTTCGTCTTTTTCCAGCAGGCCGAACTCAAACCCGGTGATCGTTATGCCGGAAATTTGCTCCCTTACTTCCATGTATGACTCTTGGGGCTTTTATTCTTTCTTAAAGATATAGGAGAAAGGTATCGCGATCAGGTCGCCAATGATGTAGGTCGAAAATACTACAACCAGCATTACCGCATACATTTCTATCGTGCCCGCAATAAACAGGGGCACTATCACAAAGATCATCCATATCGATTTGTAGCAAAGCTGCAGCAGCAGGACCGGCGTAAACTTGAGGGGTGAGCGCAGGCCCAATATCGACAGAACCCCAAAGGCCACGTAGATGCTGCCGACAATTCCAAATACGACCGGGTCCTGGGACGGAAATTTAAACAACGATTTCGTCAGCCCGGGCGCAAAGAGCATTCCCAATCCTGCGCCCCCGGCCCCTAAAATTGTATAGATATACATGAACTTAATCCAGCCGAATCTGGCCTTTAATTGGGTTGACATGACAACCTCCTGAAAGATATTGAATAGGTTTTGATGTTCCTATTATAACAAATGTAAGACAGTAAATCACTTTTTTTCAAAGATAGAACTTCTCGGTTTCAAATAGTAGGGATTAGATGAGGGAATAGACACGCATCACAAACTTTTTTCATAAAAAGACTAATTTCAAACACATTTTTTGATTATTTTTTTGACAACGATAAAAAAAAGATTGACAAGTTTCCTTTTTGCTGAGATGTTTTAGGGCACAAAATTGCCATTTACGGGGGAGGATGTAGAAATGTCAAGATCTATATTTTTAGCGCCCCTAAAATCGGGAAAGCTGCACGAGGCCTCGATAAGAGTCCTCGAGCGGACCGGCGTCAAGCTGGACCACGAGGAGTCTGTGGACCTCTTTTTGAGCGCAGGCGCGACAAAAGACGACGAGAAGAGGATCTGCATACCGAAAAAGCTGGTGGACGAGGCGATAGAAAAGGTCAGGACCAGGAGGGGGGAGAAGGGGGGTTTCTTGCTCTACAACAGGGACGGCGAAAACCCGATCAAAATCGAGATGGGCAAAACGTATTACGGCCCCGGGTCCGACGCCATGTATAATATTGATCTGAAGACCAAGGAGCGAAGGAGCTCCGTCCTCTCCGATATCAAGAACAACGTGACGATAGCGGACGCCCTCCCGGGATTCGAGTTCATCATGTCCATGGCGCTTCCCCAGAAGATAGAGCCTAAGAAGCTCTATTCGACCATCTTCGCCGAGATGGCCAAGAACACGACGAAGCCGATTTTCACCACATGTACGTGTCTCGAAGACATCAAGCAGATACACGAGGTGGCGTCGATTGCGAGGGGTGGCGTTGGATCTCTGAAAGAAAGGCCGTTTTTCGTCGCCTATCTGGAGCCGGTCTCTCCCCTGATAATGGACAAAGCCGGGTGCGAGAGGCTTTTATACTGCGTGGAGAACCAGATCCCGATATTGTACGCGGCGGGGGCCAACTGCGGCTCGGGCGCCCCGGTTACTCCGGAGGGGGGAGTCGTCCAGGGGGGGGCGGAGTCATTGGCGGGTCTGGTCCTCGCCACCCTGAAGAGTGATAACGTGAAATTCATCTACGGCGCCAACACCTCGGCGATGGATATGAGGTCGGCCATCGTCTGCTACGGGGACCCGACTTGGTTCAAGACCACCGCGATGTACGCCGATCTGGGGAGGTTTTACAAGCTCCCGACGTGGGGGACGGCGGGCTCCAGCGACTCATTTTCGGTAGACGCCCAGGCGGCCATGGAGGCCTACGAGGGGCTCTCCCTCGCCCTGATGGCGGGCACCACCCTGGCCCACGATGTGGGGTATCTGGCCCACGGGGAGCTCTATGACGCGAGGATGCTTGTCCTGGCCGATATGATGATCGGGAGGGTGAAACAGATACTGAAGCCGGTGGATCTTTCGGAGGACGCTTTGGCTGTTGACGTGATCAACGATGTCGCCAGGAGCGGGGGGCTATATCTCGCCCATCCCCACACCTCGAAGAGTTTCAGGAAGTCCCTCTGGCTGCCGCCGAAGTATATAAACAGGAAGCACCTTACGCTGGAGAAGGAGGACGATCTCACGGACCTTCTGAGCGACGAGGTTGATAAAATCCTCTCGAACCACAGGCCGAAGGAGATCGACCAGAGCAGGGTGAACGAGATAGAAGAATACCTCGACTCCATTTGAGTTTTGGTTGAATTTTTGTGTTCCCTCCGCTCCTTCAATGCATAGGTCGCTTTTGTGTGGTAAGTGTAAAGGCACACCCCGGCCGGTTAAATTGTATTTCTTAACATCCCGTTCCGTTGGATGTCTCTCCTCAAGGAAGAGATTTGTATCGGACTGTTCTTTTTTAAAAAGGATTTCAGGAGTCGCGCCTAAAATTGGTTGAGGCGATGTAAACCGGGAACCGCCGAAGGCCTACGATATTGACAGGCGATTATCAGATTATGACAGAGATTTCAGAAACTCTCCCCACTTGTCCAATCTAAATCAGGCGTGAACGATCGGGTCGACCTTCGAGAGCTCCTCCGTTGGAATGTGGCAGAGGATCCAGTTACCGCGCTTGGACCTCTGCCACGGTGGGTCTTCGACCTCGCATATCTTCCCGTCGTTCGGAAGCATCCCCCTCCGCGGGCAGCGGGTGTGGAAGCGGCACCCCTTCGGGGGGTCTATGGCGCTCGGCACCGTCCCCTCGAGGCGTATCTGCCTCTTTTTGACCGTGGGGTCGGCTATCGGGACGGCGGAAAGGAGCGCCTCGGTGTATGGGTGGTAGGGGGGCATATATATCGATTCCGAGGGCCCCCGCTCGACGATCTGCCCCAAATACATCACCGCCACGTCGTCCGACAGGAAGCGGACTACCGAGAGATCGTGGGCGATAAATATCATCGTCGTCTTCCGATGTTTCTGGAGCTCGATCAGGAGGTTGATCACCGAGGCCTGGACCGAGACATCAAGCGCCGAGAGCGGCTCGTCGAGCAAGATCAGGTCGGGGCGGCTGGCCAGCGCCCGGGCGATGCCGACCCGTTGCTTCTCCCCACCGGAGAGCTGTCTCGGGAAGCGGTTGTAATAATACTCGTCCAGCTGAACCGAGCGGAGAAGCCTCATCACCTCCCCGGTGGTTTGGCCCTTCGGGACGATATTGAACCTTCTTACCGGTCTCGCGATCTGTTTTCCTACCACGTATGACGGGTTCAGCGTGCTGTCAGGGCTCTGGAAGACCATCTGCATCTCCCGGATGAACTCGATATCCCTGTCCGACAGGGGTAGGGATATGTCAAATCCCATGAAATCCCCGCCGCCGTCCGTCACGTCCTCCAGGCCGATGACCCCCTTGACCAGAGTGCTCTTGCCGCACCCGGACTCCCCCACGATGCCGAGCGTCTTACCCTTGATCGTCTTTAGGGTCACATCGTCGACCGCCTTAACGGATTTCTTCTTTCCAAGGCCGATGCCGTTCGATGCCGACCTGTAAGGGTAGTATACCTTTAGCTTTTCGATGCTTAGAAATATCTCCCCCTTGCCCCGCTTCGATTTCGGACCCGTGGCGGCCGGCTTCTTTCCGGCGGCGGCATCCATTTTCTTCTTGTAGATCTTGTCGGCGTAGAAGCAGCGGGCGATGTGATCCGATTCCACCTCCATGAACTCCGGATGGGAGGCACTGCATTTGCCCGTGGCAAAATCGCACCGTGCCTCAAAGATACAGCAGTCCTTCGATACCTCGCCCGGGGCGGGGACGTGTCCCCGGATCGGTACCAGGCGGGAGGACTCCTTTACGCTGCCCAGCTTCGGGACGCAGTTCAAAAGACCCCGAGTGTAAGGGTGGAGGGGGCGGGAGAATATCTTTTCCACCGGTCCCTTCTCGACCATTACGCCGGCGTACATGATGGTGATGTAGTCGCACACCTGGGCCACGACTCCCAGGTTGTGGGAGATGAAGATAATCCCCGCGTTGAAGTCCCTCTTGAGGTCGCCCACGAGGTCGAGCACCTGCGCCTCCACGGTGACGTCGAGCGCCGTGGTCGGCTCGTCCATGATCAAAAGGGAGGGGTTGTTGAGGAGGGCCATGGCGATCACTATCCGCTGCTGCTGCCCCCCGGAGATCTGGTGGAGGTACCTGTTCATGATCTGCCCGGCGTCCGGAAGCTGGACCCTCTTCAGCATCTCAACAGATTTTCCCCACGCCTCGTCTCTTGATATCTCCCGGTGGTGGGTCAGGACCTCGGTCAGCTGGGTGCCCAGCCGAATCGAGGGATTGAGCGCCCTGGTGGGATCCTGGAATACCATCGAGATATGGTTTCCCCTGATCTCCTGGAGCTCTTTGTAGGGGCGGCCTATCATCTCCCGGCCCTGAAACCGGATGCTGCCTCCCGCGTATCTCCCGTTGTTTCCGAGGGAGCCGACCAACCCCAGGGCGACGGTGCTCTTACCGCAACCGGACTCCCCAACGATTCCAACCGTCTCCCCCCGGCACACGTCAAACGAGACCCCGCGAACGGCGTTTACGTCCGCCTTTCTCGTCTCGTAGACGACGGCGAGATCCTCCACCTCGAGGACGGTCTCTCCCACCTCACACGTATTAATGCTCTCTGTCATTTTCAAATCCTACCGCCTGTTGCCTATTGCTATTGCTATTGCTTTTACTATTGCTTTTACTATTGCTTTCACTATTGCTTTCTACTATTGATATTTTAGCGACTCCTCCCTCAGGCCGTCCGCCAGAAGGTTCAGTCCAATCACGACCGTGGCGATCGCCAATGCGGGCCAGAGGGCCTGCCAGGGGCTCCCGGTCAGGATAAACTCCCGCCCCTTGGCCACCATGCTCCCCCAGTCGGGGGACGGGGGGGGCATCCCCAGCCCCAGAAACCCGAGGGTCCCCATGGCGAAGATGGCGTAGCCGACCCTCAGCATCGCGTCGATGATTATCGGCCCCCTTGCGTTGGGGAGTATCTCCACCGCCATTATGTAGAGGGGCCTCTCCCCCCTCGTCTCGGCGGCGCTGACGAACTCCCTCGTCTTGACGTCGAGCGTGAGGCTCCTGACGAGCCTCGCTATCCCCGGCGTTCCCACGATGGCGATCGCCACTACAACGTTTACGGCCGAGGCCCCGATCGCCGCCACGATTATCAGGTAGAGAAGAATGAGGGGGATCGAGATCATGGCGTCGAGAACGCGCATTATAACCTCGTCGACCCACCCGCCGGAGTAGCCGGAGGTAAGGCCCAGAATCGTTCCGAAGAGGAGGGAGAAGAACACCCCCCAGATCGCCGTGCCCCCCGGTATCCAGGCGTTTTCCGACACCGGGAGGATGACCAGAACAATTCTAGCACCGTATATCAATCTCGCCCAAAGGTCCCTCCCCAGCTCGTCGGTGCCGAGAGGGTGCACGGAGTCGTAGTATTCGTAATCGGTGTTAGCGTAGGCCCTCCTGATCCTATCCTCCAAGGCGAAGTCTATCTCCTCGCCCGATTTCAGCTCCTTCTCCAGGAGTCTATGGTCTTTTATCGCGTAAGGCGTGAAGGAGGGGCTCCTGTTGTTGTACTTCCAGTCCTGCTCGGTGGGGGTGTAGGGCGTCAGTATCGGGGCGAATACCGCCACGAATATCCAGAAGAGGACGATGAAGAGGCCGATCGTGGCCGTCTTTGAGTCGAAGACTATCGAGACGTTGTTCCAAAGCCTTCTTATGAGGTTCGGCCTTACGTCGGTACTACTTGAACTGTCTGTCTGATCCATGATATCGAATTGCGAATTGGTTTCAATAAAATATTTATAAGTTGCTTTCTAATTACAAGTTGTGTTCCCCTTCGGCGGTAAAGTCATGCCGCCGGTTTATTAAAAAGCTACCTGTAGCGACTCCTCGGGTTCAAAAAAGTATAGATGATGTCGGCCAGAAGCTGTGTGGTAACGGCCACGATAACCATAATCATCGTCCCCGCCTCGAGGGCGTTGACGTCCTTGTAGAGGGCCGAGTCGAGGAGATATTTCCCCAGCCCCGGGTACCCGAAGACCACCTCCACGATGACGATCCCCCCGAGGAGCCAGTTGACGTGGAGCATTATCACTGTGATGGGGGCGATCAGGGCGTTTTTCACCGCGTGAACCAGTACCACCCTTCGGTGGGGGAGCCCCTTGAGATATGCGGTGCGTATGTAGGGCGTCTTCATCACCTCCACCATACTGGCGCGGGTGATCCTCAAAACATACCCAAGCTCGATTAAGGTCAGCGTCAGCACGGGGAGGATCAGCATATCGGGGCGCTTCCACGGCGCCGCCTCTCCGAAGACCGTGGCGCCCGGGGCGAGCTTAAGCCAGAAAGATACGATCAGTATAAGGAATATGCCGGTGGCGAACTCCGGCGTTACGGAGAACATTATCCCCCCGGTCGAGAGGACCCTGTCCCTTATGGAGCCCTCCTTCAATCCCGCCACAAAACCCAAAAACAATGCCAGGGGCATGACGATGACAAAGGCGATCCCCGCGAGAACCAAAGAGTTTCTGAAGCGGATAAATAGGCTCTTGGATACCGGCCTTCCGGTTCTCAGGGATATCCCCGGATCCCCCCGGATGAAACCCTTCTTGAGCGGGATATACTCGATGGGCCCCCCCGACGTCTCCACCCAGCCGGTTCCCACGACGAACGTCCACACATTCCTGTCCGATCCCTTCTCCCACAGGACGACGCTGTTGTCCTTGTTTACACCCCAGAAGGTGGAAACTCCCTCTTTGTTGACCGCCCACCTCTCGTTATCCAGGTATTCGATCGTGTTGCCGTCGGGGTTCCTCTCGACGGCGACCAGGTCGTCCCCCCTCAACTTCCATCGTATGAGGCCTCCCTCTTTCTCTACCGCCCACCATTCGTAGAAGCCGTCCTCCGTCTCTATCCGGTTAAGCGGCAGTCCCACCTTCGCCCTCCCGTTGAGGTCGCTTCCGAAGAGCCAGTGGAGGTAGCGCAGATATACCGGCTTGTCCATCCCCAGCTGCGCCAGAAACGACTCCTCCTGCTCCGGCGTTATGAAGGCGCCCAGGACGTTTCTCGCCACGTTCCCGGGGGAGGCCTCGGTGATTGCAAAGATGAAGATGGATACAAGAAAGAGGGTTATGAGGAGAGTGAGCAGGCGTCTGACGATAAAGAGAAACATATAAAGACTTTCAAGATATTATTCGAGATTGGATAAAATTAGTTGATTGATTAATGGGGGGGCCGCACAAAGCGGCCCCCCACGTTTGTAGATACCTTTAATGAGATCTCGGCATGAAGGCTGCCTCTACCCCAAATCCGAGAGCGTTTTAGGCCTCGCCCTCTTCACCTTCCAGCCAGACTTCGTTAAACAGCATGTAGAGGGTCGGGTGGGGCTTGATGTTCTTGACCTTTTTACTGGCCGCAAACCAGACGTTCTTCCAGAAGGCGATTCCGATCGAGCCGCGCGTCATCTGGATCTCCTCCAGTTCGCAGAATATCTTTTCCCTCTTCTTTACGTCCACGGTTCCGTTCGCCTCGGCGAGGAGCTTGTTGAACTCCTCGTCAACCCAGCGGGTCTCGTTCCAGGTGACAGGGTTTCCCTCCGAATCGGCACTGTATCCGAGGTTCAAGACCATTGTCCCCAGCGGGCGATGCGTCCAGGAGGTGATCCCCAGATCGACCTCCGTCCACTTCTCCCAGTACTGGCTGTTCGGCATGGTCTGGATGTTGATGTTGAACCCTGCAGGTTTAGCGTCCTCCTTCAATACCTCGGCGTAGCGCACGACCTCCGGCCAGCCGCTTCCCACCGCAATGTTCACGTCGAGGCCGTCCGCATAGCCCGCCTCGGCAAGGAGCGCCTTGGCCTTCTCCGGATCGTATGCGGGGATGTCCTTCTTGCAGTACTCCGGGTGCTTCGGGTATACGTGGAAGTCCTGTCCGAGGAGTCCCTGGTCGAAGTAGGCGAGCTTCAAGATCTTCTCCCGGTTCTGGCAGAGCCTCAGGGCCGTTCTTACGTTGTTGTCGGTCCACGGATCGACGTCCACGCGCATCCTGAGAACAACGGTCATGGCCGAAGGCGAGGGGACAAGGTTGATGTTCGGGTCGACCTTCAGCGCCTCGTATACGTCCGGCCTCGTGGCGTCCGAGAGATCGATCATGTCTATCTCGCCCGACTGCATGGCGGCGATCTGCGGGGCCATCTCCTCTCCCAGGTCGATAAACTCCATTCCGTCGAGGTACGGAAGCGCTCTCCCCTTCTTGTCCTTCTGCCAGTAATCCTCCCTCCTCTTGATCTTGCAGATCTCCCCCTCCCGGTAAAGCTCCAGCGTGTAGGGGCCGGTTCCGTGGGGTGCGCGTAGGAAATCCCCCTCGAAGGTCCTGTGGTTCAGGATGAGGGCGGGATAGTGGAAGAGGTGCTCCGGCACCCCGATCTCCGGCAGTTTCAGGTTCAGCACCACCTGATAGTCGCTCACCTTTTCAATGCCGTTCGGATCGAGGTAGGATTCCATCAGTCCATGCATTGAAGATTTGAATTTCTTGTCCAGCCACTGGTTCATAGTGAAGATTACGTCGTCCGCGTTGAAGTCGTCCCCGTTGTTGAACTTGATCCCCTCTCTCAGATTTAAGGTCCACGTCTTAAGGTCTTCGGAAACCTCCCAGTTCTTCAGCAGGTAGGGGTGGGTTATGTTGTCGCCGTCCGTGTAGGTCAGATACTCCGCAACCTGACGGAGCTGGTTGGACGGGCAGACCCATGAAAACTGTGCGGGGTGTGTAACCTTGTGTACCGCCGCCGATACCTTTAAGGTGCCCCCGAGCTTTTCGTCGGCTACCGGGGGGCCTTCCGACGGGGCGCACCCGACTATCTTCGAGGCGACGGTGGCCGACATCCCCAGCAGAACGGCATACCTGACAAACTCCCTCCGGTTGATTTTACCTCCCTTTAGTTGATTCAGCAGATCTTGAATGAGCGGGTTGACATTTTCCGTGTCCATGACTCCTCCTTTTTTTAAATTTTTAACCAAACTCTTTATATGAATGAGATAAAGAGCTACTTACGCGATGACTTCTTCGACTCGACCGATTTCAGCCACTCCTCTATCTTCTTTGCCGCAATTTCTCTTCCCCCGATGCCAAATGCGATCGCAAAGGCAACGGCCAAGGCCCCAAGGACAATCCCGAAGGCCAGTGTGATTATCTCGTCTGCAAGTCCCATCTGGTTCAGCGCCATGGCTCCGGCCAAAACCATGATAGCCACGCGGGTTACCGTTGACAGCAGTCCTGAATACGCCTTGTTTGCGGTGGATATCGCCTTTCCCGCAAGATTAGCGAGATAGAAGCCGACGGCGAAGATAATAAGGCCCAGGGCGACATTGCCCGCCAGAACGAGGAACTTGGTGAGGAGGTCCGCAAGAGATGTGAATTCGACCAGCTTTAGGGCCTCTATGGTGGCGAAGATCATAACGGCGACCAGAACGACATACCCCACGATTCCGGACGGCGACCACTTGCCCTCTTCCGGCTCCTTGACCAGCCCTATTTTCACCATTATGTTGTCGAATCCGGCTCCGGAGAGAAGATTAGTGATGAGCCCCGTCAGCCATCGCGCCACCACATAGGCTATAGTGAGAAGCAATATGGCCGCAAAGATGGAGGGGGCGGCGGTGAGGATCATGTTGAGCATGTTGCTCGCCGGCGCCGTTATCGCCTCAAGCTTGAGGGCGTTAAGGGCGGCGACAAGGATAGGTATTAAAATAAGGATGTAAACGACAAGGCCCAGTACTCCCGACAGTTTCTGCTTGCCCAGAGCGCTGTCCAGACCTATCTTCTTGGACAGCTTGTCTGTGCCGACGGCCGCCAGCAGATTTGATACCATCCGCTGAATGATGCGGGCGAGAAACCAGCCGACAAGCATGATGACGAAGGCCACAAAGATGTTAGGCAGAAACAACAGCACCTTGTCTATCATTCCGCTTACCGGCTCTAAAAGCCCGCCCAGCTCCAGGGCGTTTAACACGGCTGGAAGAAAGAGGAGAATGATCAGCCAATAAACGGCGTTGGAGATAGATTTTGTAAGGGGGGTTTTTTCCTCCTCCAGGTCCGAAAGCTCTCCCAGTCTCTCATCCAACTTTGCGGCGAGCATCGCCTTGGAAACAGCGAGCTTTAAGATCACGGCAAGAAACCACGCAACAAGGAGTATCAATCCCGCCGCCAGCAGCCTTGGCGCAAAGTTAAAGACGAGCGTAAGGAGGCTGTTTAGGGGCTCGATTATGAGGGTAAGTCCCAGGGCCTGGAAGAAGGCCACCAGAACCAGGATCATAACGATCCAGAAAAAGAGCCTGCCGACCAGGCGTTCAACGTTGAACGCCTCGGTTTCTTTGCCCCCCCACTCCGCCAAGCGATCCGACAGCTTTGTCTTTTTGAGCAATCCCCGGACAATAGCGGCGATCATCAACGCCAGCACCCATCCCAGGACCAGGATAATGAGGGCGCCGGCGAGGCTGGGGATGTAAGTTCCCAAAAGCTCCGCTATTTTTTCTGTAATCATTCCAAAAAATTCCTTCATTTCTACCTCCTCGACAGGGCTAAAGCCGAATAAATCTCGGACTGAATCCCCTCTATTTAAGGTATGTTAATAACCACGTTAGTTGATTTCCCGTGGATGACACCGTATCCTTTTTGTCATAGAACCTCCTTAATTCGGATTCCTATTTATATTTTTTTGGGACAAAAATTCCCCCTCCGGAGGTATCCCAATACCCGAATCCATTTCTTTGAACCTTCCGTCAAGCGGTGAATATCTCAATTCAAGAGAGGGGTGTTTCCAATAGGTTCAAAACAAGTAAGAACTTGTTTGCGAAAGGGCATGTTTAAAAAATCACTCCGAGCCAAGCGGAAACCGAAAAGAGAAGTGCGGCGCAGTCCCTAAAAGTCACGCAAATATTGTGAAATTATATATATTTTACCCCTGTTTCAATAAAAGCCCATTTTTTAATATTTTAACTTAAATCTCGATAATCGCGGATTTATGTTCCTCCCAATGATCCTCTCTGTTAGTTGGGCAGAAAACTTAACTGGGTTGTCAGACAATCTATTAGAAAAGCCTTAAATTTCATTATAAAAGGCGGCGGTACCGAAGGAGCGGGATTTTAGAGATTTTTAAATACACAAATGTAAATAAGCTGTATATGCCCCTCTCTGAAAATCGACGATGGAGGTAAAGCCCGTATGTCTCACAAATATCTTCCATCTTAAGCCGTGCTCAAAAAATAGGATTTGTTAGGCATTTACCCAAAAATAAAACTCCTTTAAGCTCTCATAATATCCTTGAGCATAAATAGCTTTCCAAAAGCCGGACATTCCTTCTTTTAGCAATATGAGGTGAATCGAGAAAAGCTTCAGTAAAGCTTTAAAGAAAGCTATCACTTTTATTCAGCTTTATACCACAAAAACGACTATCTGTAAAGGGTTTTTATGAGAATGAAAGGTAAATATTATACTTTTAAGTACAACAAAATATTCATCTACCTTTTCCGAAAGTGATTGAACAATAAATCGCTTAAAAGAGATTCGCTTTTTTAAAACTCCTATCTATATCATCTTGGGAAACCAGGGGATCAAAATGCTGGTACGTCTTTTGTACTCTTCGAATCCTGGTGTTTTCTCCATCAGCCGCTCGGTCATGGGTATACCCGAGACCAAGACGATCATCAGCGTAATGGTCAACGGGCCGATAAAACCCAAAAAGCCGTAAGGTACAGAGAGCGCGATGATGAATATTCCCCACCACATCGTGATCTCGCCGAAGTAGTTAGGGTGTCTGGTATACTTCCATAATCCCTTGTCTATAATCGTCCCTCGATTCTGAGGATCTTTTAAGAACAGATCAAGCTGATAATCTCCCACCGACTCGAAGAAAAATCCGGTCATCCAGACCAAAAGGCCCAGAAGGTCTAGGATAGTCAGACCTCCGTCGCTTGTGGTGTTGATGATCAGAACAGGGCTGATGTTAATCAAAAGGATCACACCCTGAAGGATGAAAACCTGTAGGTAGCTCCTCAAGATAAATAAGCGGCCCCACTCTTCACGCCACTTCCGATAGCGCGGGTCTTCCGGCTTCCCCCGATTGCGAAGAAATATCCTCGTCGATAGCCGACACCCCCAGATCAGCACTAAACTGCACGCCAGGATTTGCCGCGGGTAAAAACTGCCGACAATCGCCAGCGTTGCCCAGGCAACGATGACGAATCCAAGTCCCCATGCGATGTCGGCGATACTGTTGTCCCGTAATATCAGGGCGATTACGAATAGCCCCGTCATGTAGCCGAAGACTATAATCGCCGCAATCGTCAATGTGTTAATTAAATCCATCTTAAACCTCTTTTTACGTTTTCGAAAAGTCCTCATCCTGCCGGAAAAGAGACACCTTTTTAAGCCATGCCGTGATCGATGGCCCTTATTCGACAGACGAGTTTCTCATAAATCCGGACGTTATTATGCTCCTCGTTCGCTTAATTAGATCGTCAATGTTATCCCTGTCTTTTTTAGATACATGGATTGGTTTGTGAATCTCCATTACGGCTCGGCCTGGGAAGAGACTGAAGGTTTTTGGGGGGAGGATGGACCTGGTTCCCGAGATTGATATCGGAAGAATCGGCATTCCAAGATCGGTGGACAAGATGAAGGCGCCCTTTTTAAAGGCGCCGATTTCCCCCGTCTTGCTCCTCGTTCCCTCCGGCAAGATAATAACCGATGTACCCTCTACGAGTTTTTTCTTGGCGGCCTCCAAGGAGGTGTAGGCGGCCTTGGGACTGCTGCGGTCTATATAGATGTTCCCCCCCATTTTACCGGCAAATCCGAATACGGGGACTTTTCTCAACTCCTTTTTCATTACCCATTTGATGTCAATACCGAGCCAGCCGTAGAGGAAAAAAATATCGTATGAGCTCTGGTGGTTTGAGACGACTATGTACGACTTCCCCTCCCTGATATTTTCCCTGCCGATGACCTTGACGCACATCGGTGTTATATAGCTGTTGAACCTGGCCCACCATACACCGGTGGTACGATTGGCGACTTTATCATCGAAGAGGATTACAAACATGACCCCCAGAGAGACGAAAAAAATTGTAGAGAGTATTAGCAAAGGAAGAACGATTGCCCAGACATATATTTGATATATCCAAAAGGCGATTCGATTTTCGCGGCGAAAGAATTTCTTTAAAGCCATTATCTAAGACTCAACCAACAAAAGGCTTATTATCCGGTTAATCTGCTTGAGGGTAATAGCGTGGAAAGGAGAGCGAAAGAAAAGGAAAAAACCGATACTGAATTATTTTTAATATTT
>Ga0180431_10006653_pt1 | contig 13665 bp, 11 predicted proteins | sample SS_ome_11_FD_132459 | JGI IMG/M metagenome (GOLD analysis project Ga0180431, IMG submission 132459) | Hypersaline lake sediment archaeal communities from the Salton Sea, California, USA - SS_1_MS_1 metaG | ecosystem: Environmental > Aquatic > Non-marine Saline and Alkaline > Hypersaline >... | reverse complement strand
GGTTCCCCATTCGAACTGCGGATATTGACGGATATCCCCCCTCCGGAAATCATCGGGTCCGCCGATAATACGATAGAGGTGATTGTGATAACTCTTCTTGCCGCCCAACCAGTTACCGTCGTCCATCGATGTGATTTGTGAGTCATCCCCGGCCCACGTAATACACCAGTTGTCCCCGCGCCCGTCGGAGCGATAGAGCGAGTCCCGGTGAAAGGTGATCCCTGTAGGGACTGATTTTGCACCGCTGCAAATGGCGGAGGATACCATACAGAAAAAAAGCGCATGTCCAAAGTGCGAAATAAAGAGTTTCTTTAATAGAGAATCGTTCGGATAGGGATTACGGTGTATCATTATTCATCTCCTTATTTTCTATCATTCCTTGGATGACCCAATGTATTCGTTTCAGTTCGGGCGAGGATAGGGAGAATCTAACTTGGAATCCTTCCTGTATATTATCATATACGATGGCGCCAGGATTGCAAAGAATCACTTTCGCTCTTGATGTAGTGAAATGAAACTGCTGTAAAATGTTGAAATTCGGAGGGATTTCTGATATGATAAAGCTTGACGCAACCAGGAGATTTTCCAGTAAACGATGTCCCGACATCAAGGAAAGGTCGTGCAATGCACAAGCAACATGGATTCACGCTGATCGAGCTGTTGGTTGTCATTGCCATCATCGCTTTGTTGTTGGGGATTTTGATGCCGGCGTTGCAGCGGGTGAGGAAACAGTCCAAGGGGGTTGTCTGTAAAAGCAATTTGAAACAGATTGGCATGGCGGCCAATTTGTATGCCGAAGACTGCGATCTGCTCATCCCACGCTCGGCGGGCTGGTCCACGATTGCCGAGATGAGACCGTGGTTCCAGTGTTTTATGCCCTTTCTGGCGCAGAAAGCGGTCAATGACGATTACCGTAACGTCATGATATTTCGCTGCCCCAGCTATCCCGACAAGGAACAAACCTTAGGTTATGTGGTCAACGGCTGGCCGGATCAGGATGGGGGGCGGACCTGGCATACGACGCTGTCTCAGTGTGAACGCCCGGCGACGACGATCTACCTAGCCGATAATGAGGATGGGCCGTGGCGGACGATTATTAAAAAGGCAACCGACCGTGATCTCACCCGGAACGATGTATGGACCGAGACGCATCTGCCCGATTCCGACAATCAGGATATCACGAACGGCAGGCGGGTGGCACGAGAACGCCATAGGGACGGCTGCAATGTGCTGAACCTTGACTGGAGCGTCGATTGGATGGCGTCTGAGAAGATGACGGTCGATATGTGGCGATTTGAAAGACACTAATCCGAACCGATCAGAAAATGAACTCAAGGGCAACCTTTCGGGCTCAGTCCGTCACATTTCTATATTCTGTTCCCAGTCCCTTATTGTATGGCGAACGGCTCCATTTCAAAAAGGGCGATCGCGCCTCGCTCACGTGCCTTCATACCGGAACCGGCAAACCGCTCATAAGATGGTATCATCAAAAACGGACCCGCGGGCTTGGTTTGAAACCGATACGGTGAGCAACCACCTCAATCGCACCGCTTGCGTCAACTTTCACCGGGCCGTTGTAGAGAGTCCAGGGACGGCGCTCTTTTTTAGTGTTATGTTCTTGTATGCGAAAGCCGATCGACGCCCCCTCGGTTTTGCAGGTGATGGTCAGCCTTCTTTTGCCGCCATCGACAGGATCGAGTTTCACCACAGGGATCGCCGTGGTGGGTTGTTGTCCGTCCGGCGGATAAACGCGAGTGCGCACCAGTTGGTCTTCGGGCATGTCCAGTGGATCGTTACATTCGGTGATCCAGGCGTCGAGGGCCATACGCATCCTGGCCATTTTCTCGAAATACTTCGGTTCGGATGCCAGGTTGTGAATCTCGAACGGATCGGTTTGTGTGTCGTAGAATTCCTCCATCGGCTTGCTTTTAGCCCGGAATTGCCATTGTTTGTCCGCAAGGGCATCCTCGTCGATCATGCGATTGAGCTCCTGCATGATCGCCTGACGGTCCCGATAGGAGAGCGGTTTAATGTAGGGTTCGTTCGGTCGATAGTTGCGAACGTATCGGAATCGCTTATCGCGTATGGCGCGGGTTGTTTCGCGGTTTTCACCGTTGCGGTCGCGATGAAAATAGACATAGGGTCTCGGAGCGGCTTGGCGGGGGCCAAGGAATGGAATGCCGTGGACATAATCCGGCACCTTCACGCCGGCAAGCGAAAGCACCGTCGGCCCGAAATCGGCAAAACAGACGAGGCGGTCGGTTTTCGTACCGGCTCCGGCCCGGTTCGGATGCCGTACAACCAGGGGCACCCGAGTGCCGGAATCATAGACCCAGCGTTTACTCCGTGGAAGACCGTCACCGTGATCGCTGAAAAAGAAAATGATGGTCTTGTCGAGCAAACCGTCCTCTTCGAGCTGATCAACGACTTCACCGACTTGCTTGTCCAAAACGGCTATGTTGTCATAATGCTTCGCAAGGTCCGCCCGGACGACCGGCGTATCCGGGTAATAGGGGGGCAGAGGAACATCTTTGGGATTCACGACCTTTGGCGAACGCCCCTCTCCGAATATCCCTGATTCATGGGTCACGGTGAAGTTAAAGACCGAAAAGAACGGCTGATCCGGTTTGCGTTTTCGCCAGTGGGCCTGCCTGGAGGATTCGTCCCAGGCGGTGACCGGAGTTCGGAACTGGTAATCCTCTTTGGAATTGTTCGAGCAGTAGTAACCGGCCAAACGCAGATATTCCGTCAGGCAGCGTACCTCGGGCGGCGGAACGGCCTCATACAGGGGGCGGGTTGTAGCGAACGTGCGCGTGGCCGGGTCTTTGATTTCTTTCAACGCGCTCGTACGCGTGTGATTCCGCATATGGAAAGCATACGTTGAAGTGGGGTACATTCCCGTAATCAGTGCGTGCCGGCTTGGGCCGCAGACGGCCGTCGTCGCAAAGGCGTGGGTGTAGCGTACCCCTTCACGGGCGAGGCGGTCGATATTAGGGGTAGGAACCGTTTTGTTGCCATAACAGCCCAGATGAGGAGACATATCTTCGCACGTGATCCAGAGAATATTCATCTTCTGGGATGCTTGCTCCGCAGAATAACCATGCCGAAGTCCGCTTAACAAACCTGCGGCAGCGATAGCCCCTGTTTTTAAGAAATCCCGTCTGTACATATCTTTGATCCCCATTCCTTGATATTTATTCGGTTATCGTAATCACGATCGTGGCCTCACTGGGAACGTCCCACAATCCGGACCAGTCGCTCTTCATCTTCCCAATAATACTAACCTCCGACGCCGCTCTGATTTCATCGCCTTGCGAGGCCGGCGTGGGCCCGAAGAATATGCAAAAAGCCTTCCCCGGAGGCCAGAAGGCTAATTCGCCCGCTTCCAGCACATCCCGGCTGTTCTCTTCAAGCTTGGCTGCGACGGGAATTGAAAAATAAATCTCTCCGCCCCATCGTCGGGCCGAAGCTTCTATCGGTAATGTGTCTATGATAGATTTTGCCGTTGGGCCGTCATTCAACTCGGCTTCAATCTGCACGTCTCCGGCACTAATCTTTATCCGCTGCGGCATCTGTCATTTCCAGTACGTTTTTCCATTTTATTTAGACACTTGAACAAAACGAAGGTCTTATGGGCTTGTCATTCTGAGCGAAGCGAAGAATCTCAGTCTTTGCGGCTGAATAGAGACCCTTCGTTTCACTCAGGGTGACAATGGAGAGTTTTTGTTAGAGTGTCTTGGTCATATGACAACAGAACCTTTCTCTGCTAACATTTTTCTGATTGTTGTCGCATTCAGCGCGGGTATCGGGGTATTGCTGTCCAAAGCCAGATAGGCTGCGGTGCCGGCGGCCTCCCCCGTTTGATTCATATTCACCATGACCCTTACCGCGGAGAACGCCACCAGGTCCGCGTCGAGCATTCGGCCGGCTAGTATGAGATTGTCGTATTTCCCCGGTACAAGAGACCGGAAGGGAATCTGATAGAACGTCGGATTCGACTCCGTCTTTTCTCGCCACCGGCCTTTGACGGGCGGATAGCCGGGGCGGTTGTAAGACTGCGTTCCATCCAGGTATTTGAATGTGAGACCCGGCTTGTCCTGGTGGTGGATATCCACGCGATAGCTGCCGTTTGCGATCGCATCCTCAAACTTTTTTCCGTACAAAATATCGTCGCCTTTTAACTGATATTGGCACTTTACATGTCGTGTTTCCCGTATGCCAATTTGCGACGGAAGGGCCTGCAGGACCACATGGCCTTCCGGTTGATATTTCCGTACCATATCCATAAAGGCCCGAACTTGTCGTCTTCCCTCCATCTCCGCGCGGGTCAATTGGTCCGCATGGCTGCAATCCGCTCCATAGACGCGGGTTCCCGCCAACATATACACGTCGGAGCCCGGCACGCCTCTTCCCCATACAAAGCCCAACGGCACGTTGAATTCCTCACCGTGCTCGCGGAACAGCCGGCTGAAGCCGCGGACGGAATCCCACCCTGAAAATCTCGCACAAGTCGTTGGCGGCTGCAAATGTTCCCGGGTATAGGTTTCCAACCCCAGCCGATGACATAGATCGCCGTCACCGGTTGCATCGATGAACATTTTTGCCTTGATCGCCCCTCGTCCTGATTTGTTCTCGACAATCACGGCTTCCAATTGCCCGTCTCTTACGTAGGGCATGGAAAAGAATGTGTGCAGGCAGGGCTTTACGTTCGCTTCCTCGATCATTTCGTCCAGCTCGATTTTCATCTCATCGGAATTGAAGCCGCATCCGACACTGGCGTTGCCGCGGTCGAATTCTACTGCGCCGCGTTTATTCAGGCGCTCGATGGTTTCGCGCGTGAGTCCGGCGATGATCTGTTTTTTAAATTCCGTATCCATCAGGCTGTGCCAGACGTTGACCATGGAGTTCGTAGCCGTTCCGCCGAAGCTGTTTTGCTTTTCGATCAGGACGACGCTGGCTCCCAGCCGGGCCGCCCGGATGGCGGCGAAAACCCCCGTGCAGCTCCCTCCCAGGACGCAAATATCCGCTTCTGCAAACACGGGCAATGTCCGAGACGGCTCAGAGATAAATTCCGGAGTTGGATTGCCCGCCACAGTCCTATTCCATTGGCTGCCCGCCAAAATACTCCCCCCGGCGAATTCCAATGCCGATAACTTAAGAAAATCCCGACGGTTTCTTGTACTCATAATCCTACCTCAATGGTGGGTTTTTATCCTCTTTTTTCGACATACCGGCATTCTATCCCTTCCGGAGCCGTCTGACAATCATGGAGCAAATAAACGAATGCAATCAGGCCGTTGTTTGAGAGGCTCGGATGCTGATTGGTTAGTCCTGTTATCATACAGGAATAGCGGGTGAATAGGGTCTCAGATATTCGCATTTCCACAAGAAATTTCCGGAAAATCTGATTCTTTTTCCGTATTTTTGCGGGGATCATTTTGATTTTCTCAATTTTTCCGTATTTTTTAAAAAAGAGCATCAACATTTCCTGTTCGGACATCGCTTCATAGATAAGTAAAGGGAAGTAATATGCCTGATCCCGAAGTCGTTTCGGGACGGGATTGCTGAGCAATAACTATTGTTCGGGAACCGGTTTTACTAACCTAATGTGTTGAGAGGAGGTCGTTATGAAGGCCAAACATCTTACAATTACCGTAATTTCTCTGTTGTTGATGGGCAGTTCTGCCCTTGCGGACAGACAACTTCAGAGGTCGGAGATCCTGGAGATCTTCGAGAGAGTAACAAGTCAGCCGACCCGGGCTTGGATACCCGCAGGGACAATTAGGGCGGCCCACGAGGAGTATCGCGCGCCGGAAACGACGAGTTCGTCTGCCATTAACGGTCAGATCCAGCAAGAGATTCAGGAGCACCAAAACAATCCCGGCAAGCAGGTACTAACCGAAGAGCTTCAAAAGATGGCGCTCGATGCGATACCGTTCAACGTTCGTTACAGGTTATCCAACGAATATACGATGAACTCAACGGTCCTTGTCGAGTACGACGGCAGCCGGTTCAATTGGGAGATCGACGTCAAATCCCGCACGGATTCGGTCCGGCCGGACGCGTCGCTGGCGAGCAATTATATGACCAGAGAGTTTAACATGAACTGGAACCGCAGTCGTGCGTTTACCTGGGATGGCAGCAGATATACCTTGTATTCTCGGTCGGCTAACTACGCCATGGTGGATACGAAGGGGCGGCTTCCGCACGTGGTCAGTGGTCCCTTAACGGCCGGAGTGGTTCCCTGGGGATACAACGACTTCACTTACAGCAGGCTCTCCTCGATAAGTTCCTCGGGTGAAGAGAAGGATGTTAACGGTGGGACGCAGATTCATCTGAGCCTCAAAATGTCGTATGGTACGATGCTTTTGGTGATGGACCCGGAACGGGATTACGCGCTCATTTCCACCCTGGAGGAAGGCTCTGAAAAGACGGTCGCGACGGAATATGCCAATCACCGCCTGGTTTCAGGCCGGTGGGTTCCGATGGCCATCTCAATAGAGGAATATGATCGATGGACGAACAAGCTGTTGGGTTACGACGTCTGGAACTTCAGCTCGGTGAGCGGCGGTACTCCCGTGCTGAGCAGTTTCAATATCGCTTATGAGCCGGATGCCTTGATCGAGTATCATTCTCCTTTGAGCGATCGGGCGTTGACGTACCGCCACACGCCGATGCTCGATATGGACATGCTCTTGGCGGAGCGGTTGAATGTCGTCGCTTCACAGGGCACTGGGACCCGGAACTGCGCGACGACCGCGCTGAAGTATGCTGCTTTACAATTGGGTCGGGAGGTGGCCGATCAGCAGCTTGCCCGATTGGTAGATGACGACGGCGGAACGAGTTTGAAGGCGATGAAGGATATGGCGATTAACCTGGGCCTGAATGCCCGCGCCGTTCGAACCGACGTCGAGGGCTTGAAGAGTCTGAACGGCTGCCAGGCGATCCTTCACATTCCGGGCAGGAACCATTTTGTCGCGCTGGGGGATATCGATGACAACAGTGTCTGGTGCGTCGATCTGGCGAGTGACAGATTCTGTTATCAGGCGAGTATTCACTTCTTAGGCATGGATTGGACCGCCGGCACCGTCCTGCTGGTCTCCGATCGCGCGATTCCGAATGGATTCGCTGAGATCGGCGATACCGAGCTTCGAGCCATAAGCGGCGGCGATGGTTACTCTTGTATGGAACTTCTCCAGGAAGACGATGTTTATTATTGTACAGGTTTTTGTGAAGGGACGTATGAGTATTATCCCGAAAGATGGGGCTGTGAAGCCGCCGATAGCGGCATGTGCATAATGGATTTATTCCTCAGTTGTGCACAAGCCGCTTGTATAAATAACTTTAAATATGGTTGTTACACGGGGGAATGGTACTTCTACTATATGTACGCCTGTGCGTAGTCAGTCGATTTAAGCATCAAGACAGGGCGGGTGAGAATCGGTTTCTCACCTGCCTTTTTCACCATTAACACGCAAAGGTTACTCCATTCCAAATTGACACGTCAGAAAGACGGTTTTAAAATGAATGATTATGAAGCGCGCCTGTTTTACACTTATCGAGCTGCTTGTTGTCATGGCCATCATCCTCCTGCTTGTAGCTCTTTTTATGGTTGTGCTATCCGGTATACGGCATCGATACAGGGCGCTCATGTGCCAGTCGCGCATCCGCCAGGTGACGCTCGACCTGATCATGTACGATACGAACAATGAGACGTTTCCTTATAGTTTCATAAATCAATTTAACCCTAAGCCCCCTGGGGGATTTGTCGGCAATCCTACGAGAGATAGAAGAGGGTGGTGGTGGTTCCATCTGATGGAGGGATACGCCGATACGAAGCAGAAAATGCTCTTGTGTCCTTCAAAGTCAATTAACAATCCCAGTCTTGACAACTGCGTTCTGTATGGGAGCTATGGTGTAAATCAGTCGATATGTACCACCCCTGGGATTACTCAAAGCCCAAATGAATTTGCCGGAGCGCCTTTGAGCAAAGACCAGGTGCCGCAGCCCGAACGGACTTTACTGATTGTGGACTGTGGTTACAGCGTCACAAACTGGTGGCACGCGACGGACATTCCTCCCGATCCTCTGGATGGTGCTCGGGGAGATGGCACGGCCTATATACCCGGGCTTAGGATCAATGAAGACAAACATCTGATGCCCGGCCAGGACCGGGATGCGATTGAGGGTCGTCATCCGAATAAAACAGTCAATGTGGGTTTCGTCGGGGGAAATGCCGGTCGAAAAGAAGCGGATGATTTGTTTGTTGAGAAACGACTTGAGGGTTATAAAGACAAAAGTCCTCTTTGGATTCCGGAGTGAAATAGCTTAGGGAAAAGCGTTGTCAACGTCGGCTTGTATTTCGCTATCGCTCATCTGTTCAACGACTACTTTCGATATTAATGTGTACTCACCATTTTCTGATGTCTTACGGTAGTATTCAGTCTTGATTGGGAGGTTTGTCTGGGGATCAATATAAAACCGCTTCCTAAAAGTTAACGGCACACCACTTGCGGAAGTATCTGTCCATACTAAATCAAAAACCTCGCTGCTTTCATTGGTCGTGATCATATCATTGCCTGTTGCGCGGTTCCACGTTGTTCCTTCTTGGGCTTCGGACAAACGTGCAAAGGGCAGAAGATGTAAATACGCGGCAATGTTTCTTTCGATATTATCTTGTTTATTATCCGCAAGTACACTCTGTTCAACTAAATCGCTGCCTAATGTCCGTACTTTCTGTAGTTCATTCCTAAAGTCTGATAGGTCATATTTTTCCGTATTCTTATACATATATAAACTCAAAGATCGGGAAAACCATGTTTCCTCAGTTATTGTTGCTTCATTGCCTGAATAGAAGTAGGTTGAGACATGGAGATTTCGAGCTTTATTGATGGCCGAGTTCATCTGGTCCCAGGAGTCAGCTTCGACGGTGGGTTCGTTGACCATCAGCCCGAGACCTATGATAATAACCGCGGCGGCGGCTACACCGGCTTTGAGCAAGGTTTTGATTCTTGGCGACGAGGTTGTCCGTCTCAGTCGTTCGGTGAAATTGATCGTTTTGCTTTGTCGCGTATCGGCTGTAACGGGTTCGTCCACGTGATAGACGGAGACAACGCCGGATTCGGATCGCTCGGTAATCTTCTCGATTGTCTTGAGAAGCTCTTGCACTTTCGCCAGGCATGCCGGGCATCCGCCCAGATGGGACGCGAGAGGCTCACGAAATTCGGCATATTCGTCATCGGTCGGATCGATCCCGTAAGGTATGGCATAATCGAAGATATCGCTGGGTAAAAGCGCTTTGCAGGGGATGTCGGCTGGGTCCATTTTACCGTCCGATAACTCCAGGAGCAACTTTTCCCGATGTCCGAACAGTTCCCTTCGGCAATCGGGGCAGGTGGACAGGTGCTTAAGCGTTTCGGCGTTCGTTCGGTCGAAGCCCATGGACGCGACGTCCGGGATGGCTTGCCGGGCCTGCGAGCAGTCTACCGTATTTTCGGCGGGCGTCTGGGCCAATAGCTGGCCTAAACGACATAACTGTTTATGCGTCAGGTGCAAATCCTCCAGGGTATGGAGATCGTCCCGACAATCCCGGCACTCCTTAATATGTTCGGTAATCGGAGTGGGGATCGTTATGCGGATAACCGGATCGGCCAGACTGGCGAGAAAGGGTTTGACCGTATGACATGTGACCGGTTCGTTAACGTAAGAAAAATGAAATTTCAGCAAGGATGTAATGGCGGTATTCCGACGGTTTATCTGATTGTCGTGCGTGTTCTTTGCGTTCGAAAGCAGCGTGCCCAACCGATGAATCTCCGTCTGGCAATCCGGGCAGTTGTTGATGTGGCGCAACGTGCATTCGGGAATGCCCGTCTTGGTTTCCTCATGCAGGAAATCATAGAAATACAGCCGGGCGCTCATACAATTGGAGTAGGGATTTTGAGAGATCATCCAACAAGACCTTTATTCTTATTTGGGATTATTCGGCGAATTCTTTTCGTCGCAACAGAAAGATAATGAGACACCGTTCTTTTGGACAATCGGAGGGCTTTGGCCGTATCCGCAGTGCTGAGGCCGTCACCACAACGCTTAGAAAAAACCTTTGCCTCATGTTTAGGCAAATGATTTTGAATTAAACGTAACATTCTTTCTGTTTCTTCCACATGGACCATCATATCCTGCGGATTTTCCTGTGTAAATTGATGTTTGTAAATATACGCGTATTTTTGAGCGTTGTTTCGACGATTCCGGGATCGGCGCGAGAAATCGATCACGTCGTTCGTAACCGCCTTGTAAAGGTATCTTTTGACGTCTTTAATATACGGAGGAATGGGCTTGCGTACAAGCGAAACGAAAAAATCCTGAAAGATGTCGTTTGCCTTGGATTGATCGTCAACATTAAAACGGATCACGGCAAGGATATCGTCGCCATATTTGCCAAAAACCTCCGCAGCCAATCCTACTCTCTTGTGGACTTCTTTCCCATTGTTTCCGCCTGAGATGCTGTTATCAGCGTCAGACATTCCGATTTTTTCCCAAAAAAGCCACTATCGGCAATTCAAATAATCGCCCGGCTAACATCGCTTCGTCCTGAAGTACATCATCGCCGCAAAACCAATTTATTCTATACTGTTCCCGGGAGCAAGTCAACGTTTGAGTCAAGAAAAAATGCGCTCCTATTCAAAGTTGGTCGTTTGTGTTTTCGTAAATCGTATTCATAAAAAGGTTTATGAGTCACCCCAAAAGACGGGGTACTCATTTTATTTTACTATCCTGGATAAAGAATCTGAACCGTTGAAATTAGTATTGCTGTTTTTCTGAAATGTTGTTAACAAGTACGCCGATGTCGAAGAAAAAGAAGCCATATCGTGTTTTCGTTAGCGCGGCTGAGCCGAGTGCGGACACGCACTGTGCGGGCTTGATCCGGGCACTACGCCAAAAGGATGAGGAAATGGAGTTTTTTGGCGTTGGCGGGCCGAAAATGAAAGAAGCCGGCTGCCAACTGCTGGAAAACACCGTTGACCGGGCCGCAATGATTTACAAAGCCTTCAGTCAGGTGGCTCGTTACTACAAGCTCATAAGACGCATCAATCATTTTATAAGAACAAGTGATGTTGATCTCGTTATTGTCTGTGATTCACCTTCCTTTAACTTCCACGTAGCCAAGGCGGCGAAAAAGGCAGGCGTCAAAACTCTTTTTTACGTAGCGCCTCAGCTTTGGGCCTGGGGCGGCTGGCGCATCGGTAAACTCCGCAGATGCTCTGACAAGCTCTGTTGCCTGCTCCCCTTCGAGGAGGATTGGTTTGGGAGGCGAGGCGTGGATGCCGTTTTCGTAGGCAATCCGCTCCTGGATCAATTGCAGATCGACTTGGCCCATCATGAAAGATATACCCATTTCGATGTGAATAAGGCTCGATTTGCTCTTATGCCGGGTTCTCGTCCGGCCGAGATCGATTCCCTCTGGCGGCCGATGCAGCAAATCGCGATACGCATCAAAAAGAAATATCCCGACGTCACATTTATTACCGTGGCGGTCGATTCCGGGCGAGAAGAGATCCTCAAAGCGGCGCAAATTCCCGGTTTCGATTGTCAATACAGTGTGGATTCGGTCTATAAAACCGCCGACTCGGTAGATTTCTCGATTGTCGCCAGCGGCAGCGCCACCCTGGAAGTCGCGGCGGCCGGATGTCCGATGGTTATTATGTATCAATCCAGCAAAATTTTATGGCATTTAGTTGGACGATGGCTGGTCAAAACGAAATACCTTTCCCTGGTGAATATCCTGAGCAGCCGGGGGGCGCCGACGCGTCAAAGCGGCTTTGGCGACGGTGCGCTCGTGCCGGAATTCATGCCCTATTTTACCTCGATTGATCCGATTGTGGCGAGTATCGAGCAGCTTATTGAGAAGAATGGAACATTAGTTCAGGTCAGTCGCGAGCTAACCGAGTTGACATTGCCGTTGGCTCATAAGAAAGCCTGCGAAGAAGTCGCACAGATCGCGATCGACATGCTGCCTTGAAATCAACGCCGTGGGGGGCTTTTCCTATAACTTCCATCGAAATTCTGGAGATTGTTGTTGAGTAAAAATAATCATATTCAAAGCATTAACGTTACCGCGACGTTTGCCTGTCTCGGTGCATTGACATTCTGGTCGTTAGGACCGATCTTCATTAAATATTTAGCCGGGCATCTCGATTCCTGGACGCAAAACCTGCTACGTTACTCTGTCGCAGCTCTTTTCTGGCTGCCTTTTCTCCTTCTTTCGATCAAAACGAAGAGTCTTGACAAAAGGGTCTGGCGGAGGTCCCTTATCCCGGGCATCGCGAATGTGATTATGCAGAGCTTGTGGGCGGCGGCGTTCTATTGTGTCGGTCCGGCTTTTATGGTGCTATTGACAAAAACGAATATCTTCTGGATTGCGGCCTTTTCGCTCATCCTGTTTCCGGAAGAAAGGACGCTAATCAAAAGCAAACGTTTTTGGGCCGGACTCATCTTGTCCGCCATCGGATTAATCGGAGTGATGGTCTATAAGGTCGATCTCGTTGAAGCGAAAACGATCCGGGGGATTATCATCGGCTTGGCGGCGGCCTTCATGTGGGGGGTATATACGGTCTCGGCAAGAATTGCTTTTCGAGAAATCGACTCTCGGCAGGGATTTTCTGTGATCAGTCTCTATACCGTTGCGGGGCTGGCATTGGTTGCACTTCCTTTCGGCAATCTGGAAGACTGTGTACGCCTGGGCGCCTGGCAATGGGCGTGTGTCGTCATTTCCGCCATTTTGGCGATCGCTTTCGCGCACACGCTCTACTACGCCGCCATGAGACGCATCGGGGCCACGATTCCCGCTCTCGTAATACTGGCCCAGCCGATGGTCGTCCTGGGCATCTCCAATGTCGTTTTCAATGAATCCCTGAACGGTATTCAGTTGTTGTGCGGATTGTTATTGTTGGTCGGCGCGGCTCTGGCGATCTGGGCACAGCAGGATCTCAAGAACACCGGATGAGCATCATTTATATCTCATGATCTTTCGGATGACCAAAATCTCCATCGGGCGCGTTTCCTCTGCGAATGTGATGCCGAAAGTTTCTTCGAACCAGGGTCTGAGCGTCTCGAAAGTCTGGGTCTTAAAGTTCGGCATTTCCATTGCGATAGCGATATTTTTGTGGCTCTGACCCGGCCCCGGTCGGTCGGGCAGGTTGGTCTCGTCGATGAATACCGGGCCGGCGGCTTTCTGATCCGGATTGTTCACACGAGTCAGAGTATCGATCAATGTTCCGGCGGTGAACCAGCCCCAACCGACGGGATCAGGCACTGAAACATCGCATGGATCGGGCAATTCTCTGCCGTCATAGGTTGCTATAAAGACTTGGCGCTCCTGCGTTACTTTTTCGATTTCATAGCCCATCTGTTCGAGCATGAACGTGTATCGTTCTTTTGTGGAAATATCATCTTTGTAAACGAAGTCATGATTCATCTCAACAGTGGGCGTTTCGTCCGGCCAGCGCATCAGGCCGGGACCCAGCGGATGGGATCGGAATTGACTCTTCAGATCACCTATAACAACAGTAGCGCTATACCCCTCGTGCCCGGGTAAATTCTTCGGGAACATTATGAATTTGTAGTTTTCATCTGTCTCTTTGGGTATCAACTCCATTTTCTCCGGCAGAG
>Ga0180431_10006651_pt1 | contig 13665 bp, 21 predicted proteins | sample SS_ome_11_FD_132459 | JGI IMG/M metagenome (GOLD analysis project Ga0180431, IMG submission 132459) | Hypersaline lake sediment archaeal communities from the Salton Sea, California, USA - SS_1_MS_1 metaG | ecosystem: Environmental > Aquatic > Non-marine Saline and Alkaline > Hypersaline >... | reverse complement strand
CGATGAGCCCTGACGCATGGATTATTGAAGAGCTTGAAAAAGAGAAAGAACAGCACGAACGCCCTTCTGTGGGCCTCGAACTGGAGTTGCCTTTTGAAAGGGTGCACGTTGAGGTGGAAGCAGAGCGTGAAGAACGTGTTGTTGTCTTAGATATCTCGCCCTCTTCGCCCAACGAAATCAAGATTTAGTCCTCTACAAAGACAGCGCCTTCCGCTTCAGGGTCGAAGCCTTCCGGCCAAAGGGTTTCTTCGTTGTAAAATGCGCCTCGGAGGTCCGCGCCTTCGAGGTCCGCGTTTTGGAGTTTCGCGTATTCGAGGTTCGCGTAGTAGAGGTTCGCGCCATTGAGGTTCGCGTATTCGAGGTTCGCGTAGTAGAGGTTCGCGCCTTCGAGGTTTGCGCCTTTGAGGTTTGCGCTGTAGAGTACCGCGTATCGGAGGTTCGCGCTGTCGAGGTTCGCGCCTTGGAGATTCGCGCCGTAGAGGTCCGCGTATCGGAGGTTCGCGCCTGCGAGGTTCGCCCCGCCGAGGTTCGCGTGTTCGAGGTTCGCTTTTTCGAGGTTCGCGTCTTTGAGGTTAGCGCCTTCGAGGTTCGCTTCTGCGAGGTTCGCGACTCTAAGGTTCGCGCCTTCGAGGTTCGCGCCATTGAGGTCTGCGTCTATGAGGGACGCGCCGTAGAGGGACGCGCCTTCGAGGTTCGCGTCTTTGAGGTTAGCGCCTTCGAGGTCCGCTTTTTCGAGGTTCGCACCAGCCAAATCAAGCTTTGCGGCGGGAACACCAGCCAGCAAGAGCGAAAAGATATCCCCGTCAAACTTCTCTTCTATAAACTCTCTAAGGTAAGGAATCGTGTACTCTTCTGGCTTTTTGTTGGAAGGGCCGTAGATTTGCGCGAATCGGCTTTTTACTGGCGAGTATTCCATCGTGACGTGGGGCTTATTGCTGGAGTCTCTCAGAGAAAAGATACGAGATTCTCCTTGCTCAACGACATCGCAGTACCCGCCGACACAATGGCTCATCAAGTCGCCCTCGCGCTCCAAAGCCTGTTTCGTGCGGAGTTCTACAACCTTCCAGCCATCGGCAAAGCGATACAACGTAGGGTTTACGTCAGATTCTTCTTTGCCTTTTCTCTGTGCGAAGCTCTGGTAATTCTCAGATTCAGCCAAAGCTTCTTGAATCGAGAAGCTCGCAAGGTTCTGCCGACTTTCTTTTGCCCATGTAGCCAGCTTACGAAAGCGTCGTTTCAGGGCATCTAGCGTGGCGTCTGCCTCTCGTTGGTTTTCAAAACGCTCTTTTGCGAGACGCTGTGCGAGCCAAGGAACGGCCCCGTCAATGACAGACTTACCCGTCAGCCTTTCGTCAGTTCCGTATTCTTCGATAAGCGCATCGGAGGACGCACGTCGGTCGTAGTGGTCGATGCCTACCGAGTTGAAAACAATCTCGATTAGCGCCAGACGCAGCCCCTCGCGCTCCTCTGCGGGGAACTTGTCGAAGCGTTCCAAAGACTTGAAAAGCCTTACATCGGTGGGGTTGCGTCTGTACATGATTAGTCTTCTTTTCGCGGTAACCACATTTGAACAGGGACACACGTCTCGCTGAGAATGTGTGCCGCTAGAAGCCGATGTCTTCCTTCGTGTTTTCGCACGATTGCTGCCTTGTCCTCTTCCGTCGCGTGTTTTTTTCTGACAACTTTCGCCTGCTCGCTATACCAAGCGTTTTCGGGGAAGAAGGCAAGCTCGTCGGGTGTGAGCCATACCTGCGGAGGAGCGATGAGCGCACCGTCTAACATTGAATCTGCAAAGTCTTCGATGTATTCGTCCGAGTAAGGCTCAAAAAAAGGGTCTATGAAGTGTAAGACTGCGAGGGGTGCCTCGTATGCCCAAGTACATGCTTGCGAAGCCGTTCTTTGTTCCGCTTGATTTGGTGTAGCTCCTACAGCGGCGTGCATTATTTCAGGCGCGCGCCAAGGGTTCCACCAATTGACCTTTTCCATGATCCATTTAGGCTTTTTCAAAAACTATTCTCCCAGTTTGGGCTGTCCTCTTCGTACAAGAGAGCTGGCCAGACTTGTTCGCGGGAAAGCGGTCGATAAGTCCAATGAACGTAATCGGTGCCCAGGTCAGGCCACTCGTAATCTCGATACCCGTCGTAAATCCCCTCGATATTGTCAGCCCTTTTTCCTGAGCTTTTTTCTAGGCTTTGTTGGCCTACTGGGTCTAAGTGAATAACACCGTCGTAACCTAGTTTTTCTAAGGTTCTTTTGAAGGCGGGAGTTTCCACAAAAGCAAACGTGTCCACTGCCAAGTTTTCCGCGATGCTCTCTTGGTCTTCTCGTGGTTCATCTTCAGAATAGTTCCAATGCTTACGCAGTTCGCGCAGGTCGCTTCCCTCGAAAAAACCTCCCCCGTATCTTCTTACCTCATACTGGAAATTGTACAGGGAGCCTTTTTCGAGTCTGCTGACCAAAAAGTTCAATATCTTGACGCTATCCTCGTGGGTTATCCCGTCGTTCCAGTAATCCAAGTAAGCCATAAGGTCGTAAAAAGTCAGAAAGTGGTCGTCGATAACCAGCGGGTTTTTCATGCTTAGGTACACGGGAAAGACGCTCCCCACTTCCCCCGTGTACATGGAAGCCACTTCGGGGCTTGTGGTAAACGAATCTAAGACGAGACGTGCTTGCAGACGGTGCCCTTGTCTTTGACCTCGATAGAAAATCTTGGGGCTATCGTCCTCATTTTTGACTTCAGGACATGCACCTGCAAACCATTCCCGAAACGCAGAGCTTGCGAGAGTAGGGTCGAACAAGGGTGGGTTGCGCCTGTACATGATTAGTCCTGTCTTCTGAGTTGGTTCAGAAGATTCTCGCCCTTCTCGGTAAGTCGATAACTTTTGAAAACTCTCGATTTTGTCGTATAGTTTCCCCGTCCGAACTGTCCCCTCGTTACGTACGTTTCGGTGTTGGCGAACTGCTCGATAATACCCTTTTTCAGCAAAGAGTTCCTAACAGACGCAGCCAGCCACCCTTTGGAGTTCAGCATATTCTTGGGAATACCTTCCCATTGCAGGTCAGTCGTTGCGAATAATCCAGCGGACCCCTGCTTTTCGATGTAGCTCAACAGTTTAAGGAGATCGCTGGCTACGGTGCCTTCGGGTTGATGTCGTGTAGCGGGTTTTGGATTCCTGCGAGGGTATACGACTTTAGAAATCTCACCAGTCACGCGAAGCGGCGTTTCGCTTACCCAATCCCATTTCCCGCGATACTCGCCTGCAACCTCTCCGGGGGCCTCACCTGCTTGATAGTAGACGGGGTTTTTCGCCCAAATGTAAATCCCCTCAATCTGAGGCAGGAAACCCCCCTCTACAGGCTCATAATGAAAGTGGACTTCTTCCGCGCTCTTTACGGGTCGTCCGTTCCTCGCATCTACGTATAGATGAACAACTTGAGGATCATAGTAGATGGGTATCCCGTCCGAATCCGACTCGATGCCTTCGTTACCGACGCCGACCAACGTCCCGCGAACATACGAAAACGGTGTTTTGTCTTGCTTCTTCCCGCTGGGGCGCTTCCCCTGACCAACGGCCAAGGCATCTCCTGGACGAACGAAAAACTCAGCGTCCCGCACGACAGCGCTGTGGTCGTAGCCTTCTACCAACATGCTGCCCTTGGGCTCGTGAATCGTAACAACGACAATGCCTTTGTTCGCGGAAGAGATATCCAGACGGACAGCTCCGCGCTCGCCTACCAGATCACGAGCGCTAAAAAGGGCGTCTCGAACTTTCGGGAAATGGTCTAGTTCTTCGTACTTGTCGTCGTCGAACGTCACAAGCTTGCCGGGATTTTGGCGGATTCCAAACAACCAATCCTCGTATTCAGGAGATATTTGGTAGTCGAGCCACATGTTTAGTAGTCCTCGTCGTCTTCTGCGTATGCTTCGAGTTCTTCTGCGGAGTACACAGAACCTGCCTCTAGGGCGTCTTGTTTTCTTTCAAAATTTAAGATATCGGGCAAAGCCTCTGCCGCTATAGAAAGGCTGGTGCCGTGCCAGCTATCGACATCTTCTAGGCGTCCGTAAATTACAGTCGCGTCATTGAGAATCTGTCGGTTGAAGTCTTCGGGCTGCTCCATGTCTTCGAAAGCATCCAAGCTCTCGAATGGAGGAGACATCATTTCTTCATCGCGGGACTCGTCCCCGTCCATGTAAGGCGCAAGGACTAGGATGGCTGCGATTTCGTCTTCGTAGACATCTCGCAGGATGCGTGATTGCGGCACGATTTCCTTTGCGAGTGCCAGCGCGTGGCGGAACAAGTCATATTCATTGTGGCGATGGTCTGACTGGTAGGCGAGTTGTGCCTCTACGGCTTCGAAAAAAGCGTTGTATGCAGGATTGTTGCCGAATGTGCCTCCTGGATACTGAATCCCGAAGTACGGATCGAAAGGCTCCTCTCGCCAAGCGTAGTCCCCGAAGGAGTATTCGTCCTCTAGCTCTCCAGATTCTGCGAGTTCTTGCAAGCCCTCTTCGTCTACCCCGTCTTTTTCAAGCTGCTTTGCCATGTCTAGGATGGCTTTTGCAGTCACATAACCGTCTGCGTCGAGTTCTGCGTCTTCCATGCGGCGAAAGCCGATGAGCACGGGCGGGTTTACGACATCCAAAAGACCGTAGTCATTGTACGCGACACGTCTTCGATTCATGGCATACGCAGTGGCTACGATGGGGTGTGGTGTGATGTGTACGCCTTCGTAGATGTTCTTTGCTGCAGGGTCCACAGCAGAGAACAGATTAATGACTTCGCGCTCTGTGATAGAGCCTAGACGGTGTTCTCGGCCAGCTTTGGGGGGTTTTCGTAAAAGAGGATTCCTGCGCATTAGATGGGGTCCTCGTAGAAGGGGTCGTTTAAGATTTCATCTGCCCAGTCATCTTCGCTGACTTGTTCTCCGGTCGCCCAATCAAAGCCCTGCTCATCTACGGTGCTAGGCAAAACCTTTTCTGGGGCCTCTTCTTCGATGGCTTCGCCGTAGTTTTCGGGGGCTACTTCAACCGCTGCTTTCAAAATCTCTTTCTGCATGATGTGTCGCTCGTTGACTTCATCCGGGAAGCGCGCATTTTCCCATCCAGAGACTTGCTGTAGTTTTTCGAGAGCGGGCGCGATGTCGAGCCAAGTGCTCGCGCCTTTAGTCGCATCTTCGAACGCTTCTAAAAGAGACGAATAGGGCTTTTGTGCGCCTTTCTTGCCCTTTCGTTTGTCCCCTGAGAAAGCATCCAGCAGGTCCCCAGCCTCTAACGGAGGAGGCTTCTTGCCGCGCTTACCGTTGCGCTTCCATTTCAAATATGCCGCATCTTGCGTTGCGGAGTCGTGGTCTCCGATGTCAGAAGCCTGTTGGATGGCATAGTAAGCGTCTGAGCGACTGCGGGGGAGTCGATCTTTTTTTACGAGCTTGTCGAGTGCCTTCTGCTCTTTTTCAGAAAGGGTCTTCGCATCGTTGGCTGCAGCGAACAGCTTGTATAGAGCAGGCGACTTGATGCGCATGCGGTGACCAGATTCGTCGTGTTCCACGAGAGCCTTGCCAGCTTCGAAGTCCGTTACCTCGTAATGTCCGCGCTTGTTGTCGTGCGGTATTTTCAGCTTCTCTTTTTTCCGAGGGCCCACTTTGCGGGTTTTCGGAAAAGCTTTTTTAGGATCGTATATGTACCGATAGTTTCGATTCTTGCTGATTGTAGGCACGCGCCGCAGATATCTATGCTGCGCCCCGTTTTTACGCATAGGCTGCGGGTTTTCGCCGCATAAAAGTAGATAGGTTTCCCGTCCTATCTGGCTCGCCTGCCAGCGTTCCCACCAAGACTCAGGGATTTCGTCGGCAGACAGCTCTGGTAGCGTCTCACACATCTGGGTGACGCAACGAGAGCCATAACGCGCAACGAGCCCTAGAGGGGCTGCCTCCCCGTAAGTGTCTTCCCACTGACAGAGTTTTCGCTCTGCACGACGCACGATACGACGTAAGGGCAGAGGCCAGTCACTGGGGAAGTCCATATCATTCTGCTTTCTCTGACCAAGGCTGCTCAGGAAGTTGGATAGGCGCAGGCTTGGCAGCTTCTACGTGGCTCATCTTTTCGAGCCCTTTTGCCAAGTTTGCGTACTTCTCTTCTACTTCTGCTTTCTTCTTTCGCGAAGAAAAGCGCTCTTCCAGCGTGTGCTGACTGCTTAAAAGACGTTCTAAAAGATACCGAACTTCTTTTTGTTGAAGTTCCAAAGCCTTTAGTTGCGCTTCTAAGAGAGCTAGATCATTTACGCTTTTCTGAACGACCGGACGAAGCGTGTCGTAAGCAGCTCGCGCTTCTTTTTCAGGAGACACATTAGAGTACACGCCTAAGCTTAGGGAAGCCAAGAGACCTCCCAAAACACTCAGGTTTTTTCCTTGAAAAAGGATTTCCCGAAGCGCCTTTCCTAAAGAAGCGTCTAGTTTGGCTTGCTCTTTTTCGTCTGACATTAGCGCATGTCCGCTTTGAGATGTCTTGCCAGATACGAAGACAACGCGCCCAGCTCTACTAGGGTGTCGATATCGCCAGAATCCCAAGCGGCTTCGATTTGATCGATCTCGTCCTCAAAGCGCTGCTCTTGGCTCATTAAGCTGTCTATTCCCGCATGCGAGGGATTGCTTCGCCACTTTGCCTTCTCTGCGGCGACTTGCGCGCTTCGTTTAGCGGCCATTGCAGCATCCTCGGCCATGCCCACAGCGGCATGGTCTGCCGCAGATCGAGCAAACTTCTGTGCGTAAGCGTAGAAAGACAGCGCTTCTTGCGCGCAGCGCGCAGCCCTTGCAGCCGCTGCGCGGGCTGCTAAAGTTGCGATACGATCGTTTTTTTCGATTTCCGCAAGTTGAATAGCTGCCTCTCGGGCTGCTTCTGTCGCAGCAGTAGCCATTTCTCCGCTAGTCTGATTTCGCATAGAGAACCTCCAAAACTAAAGTAGAGTATCGAAAAAAACTCTATGTAGCAAGGTACAAGAGCCTTTCATGAAGATTCGAGCTTTCAGACAAAAGTGTCGCTTGTGTAAAAGAGTTTTGCCAATAGATGCTTTTGCAGCCCGCAGGAAGTCTTGCAGGCAATGTCTTCATGGGGAACAGGTTTTTGAAGATCCTGTAGTAGTCCCCACAGCTAAAAGATACACTAGGAGATGGTGGCCACCTGACGTTGTGAAGAAGATTTCTTCTTGGCAAGCAGATAGACAGTGTGTATCGTGCATGGAGTTTTTTACCCCTGTGCGTGGGAATCAGATATTTTGCTGTTTATTTTGCCGTAGGGCGGGGCGGAAGTTTTAAATAGGAGTTTTTATGGTAGACGATACAGATGGTTCAAGTTCTTCGATCAAAAAACGGCGCGGCTGGGAGCTGCAAATCCCTCTCATCGAAGTAGAGGGCCGCGAGAACAGTGTTTTTTATGTGGTGCCAGACCTTCCCATCGACTTAGAACTAAATCTGAAAGATTGGGCCTTCATTGTGTTGGCAGACCCTTCGCCGGGGCAGTTCCCGAAGATTGTCTTACGTCCTCGCCTGCCTCGTGGCGAGCTGTGAGTCTTTATGGAAGTCAAAGCAGTCATCCAAGTGTTTGAGCGGGAAGACGGCACAAAGCAGTACATGCCCTGTCTGATGCTGCATCGAGAGGGACAAGCGCCAAGCGCTGGAGAGATCGTTGCGCCAGACAATCGGCTATTCGATTCTTTAGACGAGGCAAACGCGCGAGCAGAAGTCCTTTTAGAAGAACTTCTGGCGATTATGGGAAATGTAGCTCAGAGTGTAAAAAATGGCGATACTTGATCTTTACGAAGAAACTTTTGACCAAGTTGTTGTGCAATCGGAAAAACCCTTCTTGGTATATTTCTCAGCGAAGTGGTGCGGGCCTTGTCACGCAATGAAACCTATCGTCGAGGAAATCTCGGAAGAGCTGTCCGAACAATTAAGCATCGGAAAGCTTGACGTAGACTATGCCCCCAGCATCGCGGCGGGCTATGGGATTCGTAGCATTCCCGCTTTCGTGCTTTTCAAAAACGGGGAAGCCGCCTCTCAGTTCTCAGGCTCGTGTGGCAAAGACCGCCTAAAGGCTCTCTTGGAAGAACGCCTTTAGGGGCTTGACCGCGAAAAAAAGCTAGGCTAGAGTGAATCTGCAGAATGCTGTTGGTGAGCTTTGGTTTGTTTTTGCTTCTCTTAAACCAAAGTTGTTAAAGACCGGACTATGGACATCGTAGTTCCGTATTGGTTCTTTTTTGCATCTAGGCCCCGCAGGAAACTGTGGGGCCGCTCCTTTTTTAGCGCTTCTTCTTTGGAAGAACTTTAGCGAGTACCCAAGTGCTCAACGCAACCCCCGCCAAGACTGCCGCGAGTTTTGCAGACGCCTCAATCTTAGGCCATTGCGAGGGACCGGGCGCTCCGTAGGGCTGCATTTTCGTCTTGCCGCCAGAGACGAACGTAATCTCGATTTCCGGCTTCAACGCTTGCAAATAAGGATTCGGAGGCCCCGGCTCAAAGGGTCGCTCGATAGAAAGAGGTGGGCCGTACGTGGTTCGTATATCAATCTTTTTGATCGCAGAGCGCGCAAGGTTCTCGAAGTTCATTCACAGATCCTAAAAAAAGGTTTTCAAAAGCAAGGCTTCTACGGGGTCCTCTGGACTTTCTTCGTCGGGGTAAAGGTCGTTCCCAGAAAGACCCGCTTCCGCGCGGTCGGCCAGCAGCTGCTCGATCAAATCTTTCTTGCGCTCTACTTCTTTTCTAGCATTCAAAAGTGCGTATAAAAGTCCAGCACTCACGCCTGCGAAGAGAATAATCGGCCACATGCTTTTTTTAGACTCTTGCGTAGGAGTCTCTCCCACAGGAGCCGCTAAAATTTTTTGTAGAGATTCGTTTTTCATGTTGCTTTCCAGTACAACAAAAATTCAGTATAGGAGAGAGTTTCCTGAAAAGGCAAGGCAAAAATAAAGTGTTGCAAATTGGCTACTTCTTGCCTCAACGAGACAGGTTGACACCTCGCAAAAGTGTGATAGGCTGTTTTAAGGAACTTTTTCGTAAGATGAGGAAATGAAAATAGACCGCACTTTGCAGCTACGTTACTTTAGAAAACTCTGGAAAGAATCAGAACCTTCTCCAGAGAAGGTTCACTACTTGCTTCAGTACACAAAAGTAAGATATCTGCTTTCCTGCAGAGCGGCCTCAAAAAACGTAGCGAAGCAAAAAAGTCAAAAAGCGATGCGCAAGTTTTGGCAAATCGCACACTCTAGGATTGAAGAGATTGCTTCTGAGTACAGAAGGCCCTTTGAAGTCTTCGAATTGTCTACGAGGAAAGACTTCGAGCGCTATCCGCATTATCAGAACAGCCCGCTGTCTACAAAGACGGCATTGGGCACGCTACCCAGCAACTGCCAAACAGCCCTTTTCGATGCACCTCACGGGTGGCAAGAGCTTATAAGCCCTCCTTTGAAAGCTCGTGGAGAGTCGCCAGACTTTTCCGAAGACTTGGAAGAAGAGGACGCGGACGGCGAAGATAACAGCTCGATGTCTTGGCAAGAGTTCTATCAGCGCTTGTGTCTCTTTGAAGCAAAGATGCAAAAAGCAGAAGCCGAGAGAGCGCAAGACAACCAGAAGCGTTCTCGATTGTCTTTGCAGACAGCCTAGACTTCGTTGCCCCAACAGTCCCAGCCCTCCCGTGGCGTTCTACAAAACAGCTCTACACGAGGGCCTTCGCAAGCTTTCTCTATACGCACATAGCTTTCCAAAGGCTTTTCGCTGTGGCGGCCTCTAGCTGCTTCTAGGACGCTGTCTGGTCGATCTGGAGGCGCAGGGACGGGTACTTTCCCCATACGGCCCAAAAGAAGAAGCTCGTGGCGCTGACGCGTCCGTTGGCCGAGTCCGGGGCCTCCTGTTTTCACCCAAACAAGACTCGTGATGTACTTGAACTTCAAAGCCTGCATGACCTGCAGAGCATCCGGTAGGAAGTTGCTGGTTGCCCACAGCCATAGAAGACAGCCAGCTGGGTCAGGTCGCCAGACAGGGGCCTCACGCATTACCTGTATGATATCTGGCGTTTTTAAAAGAGGATAATGCTTCTGTGCGCCGCGTGTAATCTTGCCCCCTCCGCGTTCATTCCAAGGAGGGTCCGCTAGGATGCATTTGTAGAGCTTTTCCATGCTCTACCGATAACTAGAGAAGTCTTTAGGGTCAAGGTGAAACCGCGCAGGCGTCGTCTAAAATGTCATTGAGGTCTCTGCGCATAGCTTCTGCGTAGGTAGACAGCCCAAAAACGTCACCGCCACAGCCCGATGCTTGTGCTGCGTACCTAGAGAAGTCTTCCTCTACAAACCAGTACACGTTTGTGTCGCTCATATTACAATACAGAATGCTTTGGTTTATCTCTTCTTCTAGCGAACACCAGTGCTCGAAGCAAGAAGAGCTTTGGGCGATTTCATCACCAAACCCGATAAAAGTTCGCTTCGTACCTTCTCGCCAACTGATGCCCAGCGGGTTTGAGGGATTAACGACAGCATTCGCCGCAGAGATCGTAGGCTCGTAAGAGCCCGGATGCTCCAGATCCTGCAACGCCTCGCAGAAAGTCTGCGCATCTGTCAGGTCCAAAGCAAGCTCGTAAGAGGTGTCTGGCTGGGCGATGGTCACAAGACCAATCTGCACGGACAAAGAAGCGTCCGCTTGAGTCGCTTGGCTGTATTGACACACGACTTCTGCGATAATTGAGATGTATTGGCCCATAGAGCCCGACACATCAATCCCGAAGATGATGTCATTGCCTGTGTAACTGCTCAGAACGTCGTCTACCATTCCGTTGCAATCGTTGTCCCGCTGATTACAGTTCTCTGGCTGGGGAAGCACCTCGCCTTGACAGAACATGTGACCCTCCACGCACTTCTTCACGCCGGGGCGGCATTCACCTAGCGTGGCCGTGTTTTCAGGACCCGTGTAGCAAAAGACAACTTCGTGATTCTCTCGAACGTCTTCGTCTCGCTGACAATCACAGTCGTCGTCCACATTATCACAAGTATCGTCAGAGAGAGCAGGCGGCTCGGCGTAATCGCAATACCAGTTGCCCATATTGCATCGCTCCCAGGTCCCCCGACAACGCCCGCATTGCTTGCATTGGTTATCGGGGGACCCAGGAGAAATACTCACATGTTCATCAATCTCGCCGTCGCAGTCATTGTCCAAGCCGTCACACATTTCGTGGCTTGGCAAGACTTCACCCTCACAGCTAAGGACGTTTCCTTTGTCATCACACAGAGGTCTCCCTGCTTTGCAGGTCCCCACTCCCTCCGTGTCGCCACTCACGTCGCTATAGCAAGTTGTTGGGCACACTGCTGCTAACTCTTCTTGCTCTTTACAGCCTAAAAAGTTCCCCAAAAGCAGCAAACAAAACAGCGTTCTCGACAACATGATCCCCCAGTATACTGTCAAGAATCTTCTGGCATATTTTTCCTAAGAAAACCTGTCAAAAAATTCTCGTCGGCATCTAAGATGTAGTAATACTCCGTAACCTCCCCGTCTTTTTGTTTGCGAAGTTCTTCATTCTCTGCTTGGAGAAATAAAACCTCTTCTTCAAGCTGTTTAATTCTAGCTTGTGCCTCTCTAAGAAGCTTAGATTGAGCAAAAGGCGGCGGTGACTCACTCATTTTTGTAAAACTCCCCCCAGAGTGTGCGTGTTAGCAAACAGAGTAAACCAAAAGGGTTCTTAATTTACTAACGCCCTAACTGGGGTTCTTGTCAAAAAAGAATGCCTCGCCCTTGAAAACACAAGGACGAGGCACCCCTAACCGACTTCAGTGGTTTGCAGCTTTAGATAGAACCGATTTCAGAAACTCGCAAAAACGAGCCTTTCTGAACGGTCAGTGATTTCGTAGCACTCTGAACCGTAGCTTTTAGCACTCCAGGCTTGTCGCAGAAGAACACGCCAGAGATAACATGTGCCGAATCGAAGACTTGCTTGACGCAGTGGATAGTTCCCCCACAGTTATCAACAATGTTGAAATCTGCAGTCTTCTTATCCGCGAAAATCCAAGCTTCGAAGTGGAACAGCGTTCCCTTTTTGCACTGGACCGCTAGGCCAGCAACGTCTTGCGCTTCGGGCAGCTCTCCGAAAGAAAGCTCGTTTGCGCAAACAGCATGCTTCGCAGAAACTCCCGCTGGTCCTTGGGGGCCTTGTGGTCCGACTGGACCCTTGGGTCCCTGCGGTCCTGCGGGGCCTTGTGGGCCTGCTACGGGCGCGCTTCCTGCGCCGGAAGTGCAATTGTCTAGGATTTCTTGGAGGAGGTCGCCCAACAAAGCGCCCGGTACGGAAACCGAGGACTTGTTGTATCGAGCAATCACATCTTCCGGTAGCTTGTTGGGCATTGCCGCCTCTTTTCTTAGTTAATCTTGCTGAACTCTTTGGTCGTCAAGTCGAAGTTCCAACGACCGTCGTCAACGTCGATGTCGCGAGAAGCAGCCAGATCTTTTACAGCAGCGCGCAGTTCTTCGCGAGCTTTTGCCAACATTGCCAGAGCTTGTTGCTCTTGCAGAGCAGCGTTTTCACGCAAAGCTCCCAGTTGAAGCTGGAGCTGGGTAACAGCCGCGTTTTTCTGGTCGATTAGCTGCTCGGGGGAAACTTCTTCAGCAGCAGGCGCTTCTTCAGCAGCAGGCGCTTCTTCAGCAGCAGGCGCTTCTTCAGCAGCAGCAGCAGCAGCAGCAGGTGCTTCGGCACCTTCAGCTACGGGAGTTTCTTCTTCGTCTTTTTTCTTGAAAAACATTTGTCATTCACCTGCGTCTGCGTGGAAGTTTTCCACAAACTGAGAAAGGGTGTCTACAAGATAGCAGAAAACTGCAGAACAGAAAGCCCAAATAAGTGCTCCTGCGAGTTCTTGTGGCTCGCTGACCCATCCTAGAACAAGATGGGAACCAAGCCAAGCGATCCAACCAGCATGAAAGCCCGTGCAATAAGAGCACGAAAGCATGCTATCAAAAAATGAAATCTTTCGCATGAATTCTACTTTGTTCATCAGACCAAAGCAAATCCCATAAGCGAAAAGTAGCTCAACGAGTCCTGGCATTTTAAAAACCTCTTTTTACTTTTTGGTTGTTCTTCGAGCTGTTTTCTTCTTCGCGGGTGCCTTTTTCCGCGTAACTTTCTTTTGCGGAGCGTCTTCGGCTTCTGCCGCTGCCGCCAACAAAGCCTCTGCTTCCGCCTTGGCTTCGATTTCGGCCTCTGCCGCTGCTTGGGGTTTACGTCGAGAGGAGACGGGCTTTCGTGAACGGCTGGTATCGCTGTTTACGATTTTGCAGCACGAGGTCTCCGCGCTCTTTGCAAAAATCTCTACTGTATCTGGCACACCGTCTAGGTTGCAGTCGAAGCCCAGGTCGAGTTTGTGCGTGTTTAACGCTTCGATGATAAGTTTTCGCTCTTCGCGGGTGTTTTCTGGGATGACCGCGATGCCTTTTTGCAGGAGAAGCTCGACTTTGAAAAGTCGTTGAATGGCTTCCCCCAAGCCCATTTGCATAGTTTTAGATACTGTAAGTTCGATTTGTTCTTTCGCTGCTTTCGGCACGATACACTCCAAAAGTCTTTGGTGGTATCTTAACCAAAGATACGCACACGGTAAAGCAACATAATGTTGCCTGTCAACAAAAGAGAAGAGGGGCCACCTACGG
>Ga0180431_10006649_pt1 | contig 13666 bp, 8 predicted proteins | sample SS_ome_11_FD_132459 | JGI IMG/M metagenome (GOLD analysis project Ga0180431, IMG submission 132459) | Hypersaline lake sediment archaeal communities from the Salton Sea, California, USA - SS_1_MS_1 metaG | ecosystem: Environmental > Aquatic > Non-marine Saline and Alkaline > Hypersaline >... | reverse complement strand
GTCCTCGCACTTGACCATGAGTTTGCCCTTCTCCTCGTCGAGGATGGCGAAGTCCGTCACCTCCGCGCCCTTGCCGCGGATGAAGAGCGCACCCTCCTTGAGCAGCCGGTCGTAGAACTCCTCGTAGCCCTTGCCGAAGCTGCGCATGTCTATGTAGAGCTCGTAGACGCGCGCGCCGAGCTTCTCGCGCACGAGGTGGGCGAACTTGAGCGAGTACATGCAGCACACGCGCGAACAGTACCGGTGGTAGTGCTCGTCGCGGCTGCCCACGCAGTGCAGGATGGCGACCGATTCGGGCGGCTCGCCGTTGCGCATCACGATCTTGCCGCCCGTCGGGCCGGCGGCGTTCGAGAGCCGCTCGAACTCGATCGAGGTCATCACGTTGGGGAAACGCCCGTAGCCGTACTGCTCGGCGATGGTCGGGTCGAACGTCTGGAAGCCGGTGGCGATAACAACAGTGCCGGCCTCCACCTCGACCTCCTCGTCCTGCATCGAGTAGTCAATGGCGTCGGCCGGGCAGTTGGGCGCGCAGATGCCGCAGCCGTCGCGCCGGAAATGCAGGCACTGCTCCGCGTCGAGCGCCGGCACGTTCGGCACCGCCTGCATCGTCGGCACCGAGATCGCCGCGTTCGGCCCGAGCATGAGCTCGTCGTGGCGGATCTCATCGGCGCCCTCGATGTAGATGGCGCCCGTGGGGCACACCTTGGCGCACGCACCGCAGTTGATGCAAACTTCGGATTCCTCGTCGAACGGCGTGGTGACGATTTTCTCGGTGCCGCGCTGCGAGAAGCCGATCGCGTAGGCCTTGGCCATCTCGGCGCACGCGCGCACGCACAGGCCGCACAGGATGCACGGCTCGTTGCCTTCGCCGAAGCGCGGCTTGGTTACCCCGACATTCTCGGCCAGTTGCTTGATGATGCCGACCTTACCGTGGCGCGCGCAGAGCAACTCGACGAGGATGCGCCGCGCCGTACGCACGCGCTCCGTGTTGGTGTGCACGACGAGCCCGTCGCTCACGGGGTAGTTGCACGAGGTGACGAGGCGCACGCGCGAGCCCTTGGTCACCTCCACCGTGCAGACGCGGCACGCCCCGAACGGCGTCAGCCCCCGGTAATTGCACAGCGTCGGGATCCAGATGCCGAGCCGTTCGGCGGCTTCCAGCACGTAGATGTCCGGCTCAACTTCGATCTCGTGACCGTCAATGGTGAGTGTGACCGTCTCGTCAGCCATGGGCTACTCCTTATGCACGGCGTCGAAGTTGCACGCCTCGAAACAGGCGCCGCACTTGATGCATTTGTCCTGGACGATGTCGTGGAGCTGCCGGCCCTCGCGCAGCTTCGGGGCGCTTTCGCCGGAGCTCACCGCCCGGGTGAACACCGCCTCGGTCGGGCACGCTTTCAGGCACAGGCCGCACCCGGTGCAGGCTTCGGCGTCAATCGTGAACGTGATCAGCGCCTTGCAGACACCGGCCGGGCAGCGCTTGTCGTAGATGTGTGCCTCATATTCGTCGCGGAAATACCGGATCGTCGAGAGCGGCGGGTTCGCCGCGGTGCCGCCCAAGGCACACAACGACGTATCCATGACCACGGCGCCAAGCTCCTCGAGCAGTTCGATGTCCCCGTGCTGGCCCTTGCCTTCGCAGATCCGGTTCAGAATGGCGACCATCTGCCGGAGCCCCTCGCGGCACGGCAGACACTTACCGCAGCTCTCCTCGGTGAGGAAATTCAAGTAGTAGCGCGCGATGTCCACCATGCAGCTCGTGTCGTCCATGACGATCAGGCCGCCCGAGCCCATCATCGAGCCCGCTTCCGTGAGGCTGTCGAAATCCACCGGCAGGTCGAGCAGGCTCTCCGGCAACACGCCCACCGTATACGCGCCCTCCGTGGGTTCCGCCCGGACGGTGGCGCCCTTTTCGTCCACCAGGATCGTCCCGCCCGACGGGCCGCCGGTCTGCACGGCTTTGAAGCGGTGGCCTTCCTCGATGCCGCCGCCGATGTCGTAGAGCACCTCGCGGATGGAGATGCCCATCGGCACTTCGATCAGCCCCGTGTTCTTCACGTCGCCGACGAGGCTGAACACCTTCGTCCCCTTGCTGCCTTTGGTGCCGATCGAGGCGAACCAATCGGCCCCCTTGCTCATGATCGCCGGCACGTTGGCCCACGTCTCGACGTTGTTGAGGCAGCTCGGCTGATCGTGCAGCCCGTGCTCGACTGTATGGATGTACTTGGCTCGCGGCTCGCCGACCTTTCCCTCGAGCGAGGCCATCAGCGCCGTGGATTCGCCGCACACGAACGCCCCCCCGCCCCGGTTGATCTGGATGTCGAACGAAAAGGGCGTCCCGAGAATGTTGTCCCCCAGCAGGCCGAACTCGTGGGCCTGATCCAGGGCCCTGGTCAACTTCTTGATCGCCTGGGGATATTCGTTGCGGACATAGATGTAGCCCTCGTCGCCGCCGATCGCGTAGGCGCCGATGACCATGCCCTCAAGCACGCTGTGGGGGTCGCCTTCCAGAAGGCTCCGGTCCATGAACGCGCCGGGGTCTCCCTCGTCAGCGTTGCAGATGATGTAGTGCTTCTCGCCGGGCGCGTCACGGCAGTAGCGCCACTTGCGGCCCGCCGCAAATCCGCCGCCTCCCCGGCCCCGCAATCCACTCTTGCCGACCTCCTCAATGACGGCATCAGGCTTCCACTCCGACAGCACCTTCCAGAGCGTGTAGTAACCGCCGCGAGCGACATAGTGGCGGATGTCGTACGGGTCAATGTAGCCGCAGTTCCGCAGCGCGATCTTGAGCTGCTTGCGGTAAAAGGGGATCTCGTCCAGATTGGGGATTTCACCTTCGCCGGTCTCGGCCCCGTTCGCGCTCAGCACCTTGTCCTGGCCGGAAATCAGCGCCTGCTCGCGCAGGATGCGGCCAAGGGCGGATCCGTAGCTTGGCTCGCCCTCCGCGAGCTCGCGCGCGAGCGCCTCGGCCTTCTTCGCCGTCATGGAGTGGAAAACGAGCTTGGCGCGGCCGGGCCGGTACAGCGTCACGATCGGCTCGTTCTGGCAGAAGCCGATGCACCCGGTCTCCTCGACCTCGGCGTCGAGCTTCAGCTCGTCGATCATGCGCCGGAATGTCTCGACCACTTTGTCGGCGCCGGCGGCCAACCCGCACGTCGCCGTGCCGACAACGATCTTCATCCGCTCGGGATAGAGCAAGCGAAGGCCTTCCTCTTTGACCCGGTCGAGACCCGCAAGGCCCTTGAGCTTCATGATCGCTTCTCCTCCGCGTCCGCTACTTGTACTGGTCCAGCACCTTTCGGAGCTTCGACTGGGAAAGCCGGCCGTGCGCCTCCTCGTCAATCACTACGATGGGCGCCAGCGCACACGCGCCGACGCAATTGACGGTCTCAATACTGAAACGGCCGTCGCTGGTCGTCTCGCCGCAGCGGCAGCCGAGCTCGCGCTCGAGCGCCTCAAGCAGCAGCGGGGCGCCCTTCACATGACACGTCGTGCCCGTGCACACGTTGATCAGGTGGCGGCCACGGGGCTTGAGACTGAACGCCCGGTAAAAGGTGGCCAGCCCGAAGAGCTGCGTGTGCGGGAGTCCCAGCCGCTCGGAAATCAGATTCAGGACCGCGCGCGGCAGATAGCCGTACTGCTTCTGCACGTCTTGAAGCAGCGCGATGACCGCCTCGCGGTTGTCTTCGTACTCGGCGATAAGCTTCTCGACGGGCGCGAGGTCTACCTCAGGCTCAAGGGCGGCTTCCGTTGCCATTGCGGGCTCTCCTTACGAGCTGGTCTCCAAACTTCGTATGAATCCGAATCGTCTTCACGCGCGGCGTCGAGCGCGACGGGCAGAGCTGCCAGCAAATGCCGCAGCCCGTGCATTTCTCCACGTCCACGTACCGCGCCTTTTTGCGGATGGTCACCGTGAAGTTGCCGATGTAGCCGTCCACCTTCGCCACTTCCGCACACGTGAGCAGCTCGATGTTCGGGTGCTGCCCCACCGTCGTCATCTTCGGCGTCAGGATGCACGCGGCGCAATCGAGCGTCGGGAACGTCTTGTCGAACTGACCCATGTAGCCGCCGATGGAGGGTTCCTTCTCGACGAGATACACCTTCGAGCCGCCGTCGGCGATGTTGAGCGCCGCCGTGATCCCCGCAATCCCGCCGCCCACGACCACCGCGTTCGGGTGGATGGGCACCTTGCGGTCCTCGAGCGGCTCGTGGAACGCCACGCGCTTGAGCGCCGCGTTCACCAGCGCCTTCGCCTTGTCCGTGGCGACGCGGCGCTCCTCGTGCACCCAGGCGCAGTGCTCGCGGATATTGGCCATCTCGAACAGGTACTTGTTCAGGCCCGCCCGCTCGCACGCCGTCTGGAACGTCGGCTCGTGCATCCGCGGCGAACACGACGCCACCACGACCCGGTCGAGCTTCTGCTCCTTGATGTCGTTGACGATCATCTCCTGGCCGGGATCCGAGCACATGTACTTGTAGTGGCGCGCCACGACGACGTTGCCTTCCGCCTGGGCAAACTTCGTGACCTCCTCGACGTCCACCATCTGCGCGATGTTCGTTCCGCAGTGGCAGATGTAGCACCCGATCCGGCATCCCGGTTTCTTAGGCTCAACCATCACACGGCCCCTCCCTTTCGGGCGGACGCCCCGGTCACGCGGCGCTTGAGCAACGGCTGCGGGTCAATGAACCCCTTGTTCAGCCCCAGCTCCGCCTCGTCCACGCCGAGAGCGACACCCATCAGTTGACTAAAGAACAGCACGGGGAAGTCGAAATCGAAACCGTACTTGGCGTTGACACGGCTCATCTGCGTCTCCAGGTTGATATGGCACATCGGGCAGAGCGTCACGATCGCTTCGGCGCCCGAATCCGCCGCGCACTTGAGGATGTCGGCGATGAGGTCGAGTGCCACGTCCTCCCGGCTCACGATGAGCGAGGCGCCGCAGCAGCGCGCCTTCATCGACCATTCCACCGGCTCGGCCCCGAGCGAGGCCAGCAACTGGTCGAGGATAACGGGGTAGTCTTTGCTGTCGAGCCCCGTGTCCGGCCGCACGAGCTGGCACCCGTAGTAGGCCGCCGCTTTCAGCCCGCCGAGGGAATGTGTGACCTGCTCGCTGATCACGTCGAGCCCCACGTCGTTCACCATCACGTCGAGCGCGTGCCGGACCTTCACCGTGCCCTTGTACGAAAGCCCCGCAGCGCCGAGCGCCTGCGTGACCTTCTCACGCACGCCCGCGTCTTCTTTGAAGTAGCGGTTCGTCTTGTGCAGAACGACGAAGCAGGCGTTGCACGGGGTCACCAGGTCGCGACCCAACGGCTCGGCCAGCGCCAGGTTGCGCGCCGAGATGCAGAAGCTCATGAGCTCCCGGACGCTCATGTAGGCCGTTGCCCCGCAGCAATTCCAGTCCTCGAGCTCGGCAAGCTCGACGTCGAGCGCCTTCGCCACCGCTCGGAGCGAGCGGTCATACCAGAGGCTCGTGGCGCCGACCGAACATCCCGGGTAGTATGTGTAGGCGAGTCCCATCGCGCTCTCTCCTGCTGCGTTAATGACCGGGTTCTGACACCTGTCCTTACTGCGTTGCCCGCCGCCGGTCTTCTTACGCGCGAGGGTTCTTCGTGAGCGCTCAGCTCACGAGCTATAACCCGCGCATCTCGTTGACGGCGGCAAGGATTTGCTTCATCTGGTCAAGCCCTTTCCGACTCACGCGGTCCCGCCCGAACAGCGGTATTCGGCCAAGGCGCATCAGCTTCATGCCTGTGGGCATGTCGCGGAACGCCTTGCCGATCTGGGCGCCTTTGAGGTACAGCTGCTGCATCAGATCGCGCTCGGAGTTGCGCCCGTGCTTGTTGACGAGCTTCTCGAACACCTCGGCCATGACGCGCGCCGCTCGTGTATCCGGCTTCGCCTTGCCCTCTTTCATGGCAAGACGCTTGAGCGCATACATGACGTCGGTGATCTTGATCTCCTTCGGGCACCGCACGTAGCACGTGTAGCAGGAAGCACACGTCCACGGCGTGTTGGAATTGAGGACCTCGTCGCGCATCCCGCAGCGGATCAACGCGAAAAGCTGGCGGGGCGAGTGGTCCATCCAGGGCGCGGTCGGGCAACTGCCGGAGCACGAGCCGCACTGGATACACTGCGTAATCAGTTCACCCCCAGGCAGAGAAGAAACCTCGCCCAGGAACTTGTCGTCGATCGCAGGAGCGTACATGCCCGATCCCCCGTCATAAGGCCCCACGCACAATCAGAGCCCCGCCCGTGCCCGGCGAGCCAACGAAACGCCCTGCGACTCACCCGGTGTCATCCAGTGGGCGCTGTCCAGTAGGCGCTGTCCAGTAGGCGTCGTCGAATCGGCGAGGCCTGGTCTGAATGGAGCGACCGTGATAGTTTTCACAGGCATGATCTCATACTGACCTCAAGGGTCAACAAGTATTTTCCGGAATCGACCGACTTTACGCCCTACACGAGACCCCGTCGCAATTAGCCCGGCCAAATCCTGCCACGCGCCAGGCCCCTTTAACTGAGCCCGTCACGAATACACTCCCGCCATAGGCTCTTTGACACGCAACGCGCACGCGGCGATGCTTCCAGACGCCGCTCGAACACCCCTTTCGCGGTGGGCTCGTACATTCCACTTGTCCATTGGGCGCCAAACAGCGTATGAAACGCCAAAAGGAACGAAGAGCCAATGATTCCGCGCGAAGAGGAACTCGTGTACCGGACCCGCTGGCTGGTGCGGGTCCGGTGGGTTGTTGCGTTTCTGATGGCGGCCGGGGCGGCCGCCTCCGCCTTGGTGCGCCTTGCCTATCCGCTCGTCCCACTGCTGCTGGTGGCTGCCTTTGTCGGCGCCTACAATGTCCTGTTCGCCCTCACGACGCGGTGGACCATTGCCAAGCCCGTGGACCTCCGCCGGGTGTACCGTTTCGTGAACCTTCAGATTGCGGCCGACTTCCTCGCGTTGCTCGCCTGGGTCCACTATACGGGCGGGCCCACAAGCCCCTTCCTCCCCTTCTTCGTGTTCCACCTCGTTCTCTCCGGCCTTTTGGTGAGCTTGCGCATGACGCTCGTGCACGCCGCCTGGGTGCTGGTGGCCCTCGTCTTGATGGGACTCTGTGAGGCGCTCGGATGGCTCGAGCACTGTTCGCCGTTCCGGCACGGCCCCGCTCACCCGATCGACAACGTGTCCTACCTTCTCCCCATCGGCCTCGTGACCGCGGTGACGTTCGTGGCAATCGCCGTCGTGGTCGGCGGAATCGCCGGACGCCTGCGGCGGCGCGAGCGCGAACTCGACGATGCCCGCCGCGAGCTCGAGAGCCATGCCAGAGAAATCGAGGCCGCCCATGCCAAGCTCGAGCGCCTCGACATCGAACGGAGCGCTTTCTTCCGCCTCGTGAGCCATCAGTTGCGCGCGCCGCTCGCCTCGATCCAGACCGTGCTCCGGCTCGTGACCTCCGGTTACGCCGGCGAGCCGGAAAAGGTCGCCGAACTCGTCGGCCGGGCCGAGCGCCAGTCCCAGGAAATGCTCGCCTTGATCAACGACATGCTCAGCCTCACGCGCATCAAGTCCATACAGGAGGCGGAACGCGTCGAGATGGTCGCCCTGGGCCCCCTGTTCGCCGATGTCGTCGAGGCCGCCCAGACCGCCGCCCAGCAGAAGGCCATCGCGCTCACAGCCGACATTGACACCGAGCTGCCGAGCATCCGGGCGGACCGCAACCACCTCAAGCAGCTCTTCGCCGTCCTCGTCCAGAACGCCGTCAAGTACACCCCGAACGCAGGGACGGTTGTCGTGCGCGCAGCCCGCGACAACGGGCGGGTCCGCGTCGAGGTCGAGGACACGGGAATCGGCGTCCTGCCCGAGGACCGCGAGAAGATCTTCGACGAGTTCTACCGCGCCGAAAACGCCCGGGCCCACGAACGGGCAGGCACCGGCCTCGGCCTGACCATCGCCCGCAAGATCGCCCGTGACTTCGGCGGCGACATCGAGCTTGAAAGCACCCTCGGCCGCGGCAGCACCTTCACCGTCACCATTCCTGTCCCACCCTCGACGGAGTGACCTCCCCTTCCCCCGCCCTGCCGAGTGCACGAATCGCACAAGGGGCCATCCGGCTCACTTTCCACAAATGTACGGTCCCAAGACGCCGACAACTATGAATGACCATCGAGCTGAACGGAACGGGGCACAGGCTCAAGCCCCAGGAGGACGACCATGAAAAAAAACCGTTTCGCATCAACACGTCCGCCCGCCGCCCACCTTCTCGCGCTGATCGTGCTCGGGTGCCTGCTCCTGGCGCCACAGGCAAGCGCTGCCCCCGGGCAGAGCCCCATCCTCGAAGCCGCGCGGGGCGATGGCGAGCTCACAACCGGCGAGTTCAACGACGAGATCGTCGGCTGGGACCGCAAAGACGTCAAAGTGTACTGGAAGCGCCTCTGGTACCGCCCCGTCCGATGCGCGGACAACAACGGGGATACGTTGTATCACCTGTGGCTCGATCAGTCCGGAACGCCTATCACCGACGAGACACTGATCGAAGAGCTGTTCACCGCGCTCCTGTTTCTCCAAAACCCGACACCGACGGACCTCGCCCGTTCGGCGACGCAGGCCGAGACCCGCGCCGCTGTCTACAAGCAAGAGGAAGCCGATTACACCGAAATCACGGGCGAGGCCACTGCCGTGCAGATCGCGGCCGAAGCCTTCTCCATCTACATGTCGCTCCAGAACACCGACCCGGCCAAGTTCTGGGACTACCTCGCCGGATCAATCAGCGTCTACAACAGCATCGACCTCTTCTCCAACCTGATGAAGCTGTACGGCAACGCCGATGACCTGACCGAGGAAGGTGTCCGGACAATGCTCGAGGACCAGCGCACCAACCTCATGCACGACATCCTGGGCAAGCACTACTCGCGCGCCGACCTCGGCAAGTCGGTCGCCGGAGCGGCCGCCCTGGTCAAGCAGCGCCATGACCTCTCACGCGCGCTTGAAACCGAATCCAATCTACTGCACCGCTTCAGAATCAAGGGCTCGCTCGCCAAGGCCGACCTCAATCTGAGGGAGGCGGCGACCACGTTGGGATGGTCCCTCTTCACCTACATCGAGGACACCGGCGGCGTCGCCCAGCAGGCCGCTGAGTTCGCCCTCATGAATCGGACCGCCTACATGTGCCACCTCAAAATCGCCGACATTTATCGCCGCGCGGCCGAGGGAAACTTGCAGGACGCCGACGAAACCCAGCTCTTGTCGCTGTGGGTCCCGATGACGACCGAACTGAGGGGCAAGCTCCTCGAGCGATACCTCAACGCATACCGCGAGCGAAAGAAGACCTTCTCCGGAGCGATCTGGAGCGCGTACGAGACCGCGAGGGGCATGTCCGTCGAGGAAGCCGGGGAACAAGCCATCACGACCAACGCCGACCTGCTCGTCATGGAGCAGGAACATTTCAGAAAGGCCCTCATCGCCCTCGAAGTCGAGATGAGCGCGACGATGGCCGCCCTCCGACGCGCGGACAACCCGCCCGATGACGACGCGCCCGGCGACACCGTCGCTCGCGACCAGGACCTCGGCAACGTCACCTACAGCCAGGCGCCCAAGACGTGGACCATCAACGTCCCCGAGAACTTCGCCAAGGTCGAGGTCGCCCACTACAGCTACGGCACGGACGAGCAGAGGAAGTACTCCGGCTGGAACGGCTCACTCAAGGTCAACGGCAAGTACGCCTGGAAATTCGTGCGATTCGACTCCAAGCTCGGCGGCATCGTCCACGACTACGTCAAAGGCGAGAACGTCCGCGAAACCACGGGCCGCGGCGCCTACCTGGACATCACGTCCATGGTCACGCCCGGCGAGAACACCATTACCTATTACCACTTCACCGAAGGCCCCGGCATCGGCGTGAAGATACGCATTCACAGGAGGTGATTGCCGCCGCCCTGCGCGGTAGAATGAAAATCGAATAGACGGCGTGGCGGATTCGCGTGTAAAAAGCCCTCGTGTGCCCGCGCACCAACTCATCGTACATGACCGCAGGAGGAGAAGATGAACGTCATCGTCGTCATGATCGATTCGCTGCGCCAGGACCACGTGAGCTTCTACGGCTGGGAAGGCTGCCCGCTCGAAACCCCCAACATGGACGCCTTCGCCGCCGAAGCCGTCGTCTTCGACAACTGCTACCCCGAGGGCATGCCGACCATCCCCGTCCGGACCGACCTCATGACCGGCCAGAGCTCGCTCACGAACCGCACCTGGCAGCCGCTGTCGAGCACCGACGTCACCGCTGCACAGCTTTTTCGCAAGGAGGGTTATCTCTGCGCCCTCCAAGCAGATACATACCATCTGTTCAAGCCCGGCATGAACTTCCACACCGGCTTTGATATCTTCCACTGGATCCGAGGCGCCGAGTACGACGGTTGCCGTGCCGGCCCGCCCAGGCTGCTCAAGCTCGAGGACCACGTCAACGATCGCATCCCCGAAAGCTGGTACCCGCAAGTTCGCGCCGCCATCCGCAACCTCGAAGGCCGCGTCGAGCCCGAGGACTTCCCCTGCCGCCAGACGATGGACAGCGCGCGCACCGTCCTCGAGGACGCACGCCGTGTCGAAAAGCCCCTCTTCCTCTGGATTGACACCTTCCAGACGCACGAGCCCTGGTGCCCGCCTGCACGGTTCGACACCTTCGCCGACCCAGGCTACACCGGCCCCAGGATCGTCATGCCGCCCGGCATTCCGGTCGAGGAATGGGCCTCCGACGACGACGTCCGGCGCATCCGGAGCCTCTATGCCGGCGAGGTCGCGTACGTTGACGACTGCATCGGCAAGCTCTTCGACGCCATGCGCGGGATGGGCTACTTCGACGACTCCGTTATTGTCATCCTAGCCGACCACGGCCACCCGCTCGGCGACCACGGCAGGTTCCTCAAGGGCACCGGCCGCATGTACAGCGAGCTCCTCAAAGTGCCGTTCATGGTCCGCCTCCCCGGCGGCGAGAACGGCGGCCGGCGCGTGGACGACCTCGCGCGCTTCCCCGACCTGCTGCCAACGCTCCTCGACCTGGCGGGGCTGGGGAACAACACGAATTCCATGGCGGGGACGAGCCTGCGGCCCGTCATCGAGGGCACCGGCCACACGCCCTACAAAGCGACCATCACCGGTTTCTTCCCCGGCCTGCCGCGAACCGTCCGGAACAAGCGCTACAGCTACATGATGAAGGAACCGGGCGAAGGCGATGAGCTGTACGACCTCGAAGCCGATCCGCGTGAGCGCAACAACATCCTGAACGACAACCTCGACGTCGCGCAGGCCCTCGTCAACGAGATCGGCGGCGCCTACTTCGCGCCCGAGACCAAGCCCCGCGGCCTGCAGGGCTCCTTCGAGGTCGCTGACACCCCCCTGGCGTGAGGGTCCCCGTCCGCCTTACTCGCCCGCCGCTTCGAGCAGCACGTGCAGTTCCGCGTCGTCCCGGCACTCCTTAAAGACTTTGTCAACGTCCTTCTGCTGCTTGAGCTCGAGTATCTTTGCCTTGACGGCGAGGTCCTCGGATTGGTCTTTCAGTAGCCGCAATGAGAGGTAGATCCACAGCTTGTAGTCGCACGAGTCCGCGCTCGCCCCTGTCTTAACCTCCGAGATGATCCTCGACAAGGCCTGTAACGCCGTTGCCTTGCGCAGATCAGCCGCGGCCGTTTCCAGAAAGACATACAGAACACAACGCACTGCTTCCCGATGATATTGCTCGGCGAAAGCCTTCGCGGCCATGGCTAAGGCCTCAGCGTCCAACTTGACAAAGCCAAGCGAGTCTAGGGGTTTTCGGGCGTCGCGCCAGGCACTGTATCCCCGCCCTACCGAGCCGCCACCATGGGAGGTGCCGAAGTATTTCATCTCCATCGGCGCCGGCAGCCACTCGGCCAACGCCTCGCGCGACATAGTCCGTTCCTTGAGGCCCACGTCGAACCGGCACAACCAGGGATGGTGCTTGTGGCTGACGAACGCCGAGAACGTCTCGGCTTTCCAGCGCCAGTCGGTGATTGGGTCGGAAAGGGGATGCGTGAATTCGTAGTACGAGTAGATGGCCCCGGTGCACCAATGGAGTTTCCCTTGCCACGGCACGATCACCAGAATCTGAAGGGGCCGGCCCGTTCCAACGTAGAGTCCTTCCCTGAGAAGGTATTCGCGCACTATGCGAACGATGCTGCTCATCGGCTCGTGCGCATGGGGTAGATTGGATTCGTTGAACGCGAGGTACTTCAGCTTCAGGCCGAACTCCTTCAGCAGCTCGACCTCCGATTTGTCGAAGGGCCTGTTCTCGAGCTCCTTCTCGCTCATCAGCTTCAGCTTGACGAGCATTTCCTCGAGCGTTTCATAGTGCTTTCCTGTCGCGACGATGTTGTGTCGACCGAATGGCGATTCCCGGTCCTCTTCCTTGTCTGCCTTGGTCTTGTCGAACGCCTTCACGTTCTCGAAGACCACTCGCGTTCTGCGAACGAGTGCCGCGAGTGCTGCGTAGTACTCCGGAACAGGCTCAACATAGCCATGGAAGCGCTCATCCTGGTCGTACATCCCAAGGTAGTACGCTGTGTCCTTGGCGTACAGAAAGACATCATGCTCGATCTGGCTCCACGCGCCGAGTTGTGCGTTGGCTGTCTTGAGCGCCCAGGAGCGTGTGTTCATGAATTCCGGATAGCCTTTACCGCCCGGCGTACTGAGCTTCGAGAGCACGACGAGTGCGGAGGTGTGGACGTCGAGGCCCGTTTCGTAGTTCGTCACGGCTTCGTCAACCGCCTGTCTCGCCGAGGCCAGAAGCTTGGCCTGGTCCTCATCCAACGGGACAGCCTCGTTTCCAAGCAAATGCAGAACGTGTTCGCCACAAGGCGGAATGGTTTGTTCTCCCAACTGCTGAAACGCCTGCGCACGAATGGAAACGCCCGGCGACAACACTCTGAGCCCCCAGCCGAGGGTCGGATCCGCTCCCGGCCTGTCCTGCGGTTGGTCAGCAATGGCCGGTCGCTTGAGTCTTGTGAGCCGATCCCGAAGTCTGTTCGCCGACCCTTCGTCCGCCAACTCGAGCGGGGACACTGAGTCGCCGAACAGCGAACGCATCACTCCGAGCACATCCCGGGGAGAGACGTCCTCGGGCTCGCCGGCGAGGAACCGTGCCAGGCCCCTGAGATCCTGGTAGGCGCTTTGGGCATCCTTGCTGGAATAGAGTGCCAGCGTGACCAGCGCGCACGTCTGAGCGCCCTCGGTCGTCTCAGACTTCACCGGCGTCAGTGTCAGAAAGCGGTTACAGCGGAAGTACCGGCGCATCTGCTCGCTTCGTTCGTAGCCCGCGATGGGTCTATAGACGGTGTAGTCGCGCGTGCGTTCTTCACCCGGGAGCTTGCCGATGAACGTTGCCTCGATGATCCGATCCACCTCCGCGATGACCGCCTCGCGGACACTCGGCTCGAGCTGGGCCTCGGGATCGATGAGCCGGTGCGCGGTGGCCCAGTAGGCCAATGCGTCGTCCGCAGGGCCGGCGAGTTCTGCCGGGACATCCGCACGCAGGTCGAGCGCTCCTTTGTGAGCACCCGCCACGAGCGATTCGAGTTTGCCGGCAAGCACCGCCTCCTCGAGTGTGCTCAATGTATCCGCCAACAGGACGTGATACGCGTGAAAGACGCAGTCGGCCGTAATGAAGG
>Ga0180431_10006648_pt1 | contig 13666 bp, 14 predicted proteins | sample SS_ome_11_FD_132459 | JGI IMG/M metagenome (GOLD analysis project Ga0180431, IMG submission 132459) | Hypersaline lake sediment archaeal communities from the Salton Sea, California, USA - SS_1_MS_1 metaG | ecosystem: Environmental > Aquatic > Non-marine Saline and Alkaline > Hypersaline >... | reverse complement strand
GTAGATTATGCTGTTCCGTGCGTAGGTAGCGAGGATGCCATTATGAAGTCATTCGGATCCATTCACGGCGGAGGTAAGTGTGAATTGATCCGAATGACTTCATAATGGCATCCTCGCTACCTACGCACGGAACAGCATAATCTACCCCTCCATCACTCAGGGCAATGGCCTTTTGCTGGGGATCTTCCTCAGATGAATTAATAAGGTAATCAGCCCCAAAGCTTTTGGCTATTTCCAGCTTTTGCTCCAGTGTATCAACTGCTATTATCATCCCTGCTCCAGCCAGCTTAGCTGCCATAAGTGCACTCAGCCCCACACCACCGCATCCATAGATAATTATGCTTTCACCGGCCTTTATCCCTGCTGTGTTGAGAACAGCACCTATGCCAGTACTGGTGCCGCATCCCAAGAGGCATACCACATCAAGGGGAGCGTCATCTCTGATTTTCACAACTGAGCGTTCATGAACTACAGTGTATTCAGCAAAGCATGCCAGTCCAAAAAGGTGATGCAGTTGCTGGTCGCCTTTTCTCAAACGCAACCCTCCGCCGGGCAAGGAACCCATCATCTGGATCATGATGTTCTCTACACACAGGGTGGGTCGACCTGCAAGACAGTAGCGGCATTTGCCGCACGAAAACGCTACCATGAGTATCACGTGGTCACCGGGCTTGAGTGTGGTCACATCAGGCCCCACCTTCTCTACAATCCCGGCTCCTTCGTGTCCCATTACAACAGGCAGTGGTACAGGGATATCGCCCTTCAGGAAGTGGAGGTCACTATGACACGTGCCGGCAGCCTCAAGTTTCACCAGCACTTCTTGGCCTTGTGGGTCATCAAGGGTAACCTCCTCTACTCTCATTGGAGCGTTGATTTCATATGATACAGCTGCCTTCATAGTTTATACTCTCCTTTTAAATTCTAAAGCTATACTAACTGTAACGTCGTAATAGTATTATAATCGGAAATCTTCCATGCTGTGCTGGACAAAAAGAGGGATTGGTCCCTGGACGGATGACGAGTATTTGTGGTAGCCGCTCTTAATCGACCAGGTGGCGACGCACTGCGATGGCAACTGCCTCGGTGCGGTTGGTGACATCCAGCTTGCGGAGGATACCAGTGACGTGGAATCTCACCGTACAAGGGCTTACCACCAACTGCTCGGCTATCTGGGAATTGCTCTTTCCATCCGCGATCAGGGTAAGCACTCTGTGTTCAGTCTCTGTTAGACGGTATTTCTTCGCCACTGATGAAGACGACTCAGGCTCTGATGGTTCATATTGGGAGTGTCTGCCGATTTTGTGGAGTAAAACAACTATGCCTCTAACTGTAGGATTGTTGAGGAGATTGTTAGCGGCCGCATCAACTACTCGCCAAGTGCCGTCCTTATGTCTCACCCTGCATTGTGCATGACTGCGAATATCATTCGGATTGTGGAGCATTCTGGTAAGCCTGCTGGCTACCCTGGGCATGTCATCCGGGTGAATGACTGCAAACGTATCCTTCTCCACAAAATCCCCCGGTTCATACCCGAGGATTTGTGAGATAGACTCGTTCCGGTATTTCACTTCCAACTCACTACCCAGGATCACAATACCGTCAGGAGAAGTCTCCACCAGAACTCTAAATATGTTATTGCTTTGCTCCGGCAACTCTCTAAACTGTACGTTCCGTGTATCCGAAGCTTCCAGTTCAGCAATCCGCCGCCGCAAAGCTGCCAATTCCTGCGCCGGTGTCTGAGCCCCAAGCTTAAATGATCGCAACATGTCTATGGTTTGAACATCTATATGTGTCAAAAGATCAGATGGTATCTTTCCAGCAAGGCCGAATAGCTCATCTGTATCCGCTTTGCTTAAATCCATTGCCCCAGCCAATGCCAAAATATTTTTCTGCCTCGGTGAAGGCATGACCCCGGTTTCCAGCTTACTCACATAAGTAAAGCTGATAGCTGCCTTTTCAGCCAGTTCCATTTGGGTCATACCCCTGGCCTTCCTCAGTTCTCTCAATCGTTGCCCGAACATCATCACAGTACCACCTGATACTCTACAGTAATCCTAAGTAAATTTGATTTGATTGTCAAGTACTACCATGTGCAACCAACTGCTTGTCATTGAAAACGCTGAATATTTTTGCCAGTCAGCGGTTTCTAGGGCAAAACTCTTGGGTTTGAAGTGGAAAAGACCGAGGGGAAGATTTTGCGTACCCCCTTAATGACTCTACCAATAACTTTGTTTGTGAAGTGGAGGTTAACATGATCTGTTTTCACTACGAATTTCATCAGTGCTACATTTTACGGTTAATCAAGCTGAAGTCCTTTGTCGGAGTCGGGATGCCCGTCCTGCCGCTCAATTTGGCGGTACAGTAGATTGACAGAAGTTAGTCAGTAGTCTAACATAAATGCCACTGAATTCTTCCGCATAAGCAGGACTACCATATTGGTGACTTCGTTGAAGACCTCGAGTTGCTGTAAAAACTCACCATCCGTCCAGGGGCCAATCTCTCTTTATGTCCGGCAACGCATGGGCGATTTCCGATTATAATATATTTTATCCTACGATATCCCGTTGAGATACCTCACAATAGAGGATGCCGATGACAATAGCTTCATCGAAAAAAGGTAAGGTGAAATACCCGAACCGGGAAATGTCTCCTTTGAGGACAGGGGAACCAAGCGTGCGCACTTTGGATGATTTCAAACACCCTCTGTATTCACACATTACTGAAGCGGCGTTATGTTACAATGTGATGTGCTCACACAGTTTTCTGCTTTTTAAGGAATAGAAGATGAACAATTCCGATCGAGACAGAGAGGACCTGGTAAGTCAAATAATGGAATTACGTCAAAGAATTGGCGAATTGGAGGCTCTGGAAGCTGAGCGGATAAGAACTGCAGAAGCCCTTAAAGAGAGCGAGCAGAGATTCCGTGCCATCGTCGATAATATACCAGATGTATTCGTTATTATTGACCATGAAGGAACCATACAATTTGTCAACCATGCATTACCCGGGGATAGAAACCAGGATGTTATCGGAACTACGATCTATGATCATATGATACCGCAGTCGATCGAACACTATCGAAACATGACAGAGCAGGTTTTTCGAACCGGTGAATTCTATCGCACGGTAGTTGAGATCTTTGTTGGCAGGATTTACGATTGTCGCTGTGCTCCTTTGGAACGGGAAGGCCCGGTAGAGCATCTCATAGTTATCCTTACGGATGTTACCGATCACCAGCGAGCAGAGAAATTACTTCAAAGGCACCGCAACGATCTGGAAAACCTGGTCAAGGAGCGTACTGCCAGCCTTGAAGAGGCGAACTCCGCACTTCGTGTGATGTTGAACACCGCCGAACAAATGCGCAGTGAAATGCAGGAAATGATACTTCTTAACACAAAAAAACAGGTAATGCCGTTCCTTGAAGAATTGAAGAGAACTGAACTGGATAGCAGACAAAGATCATATTTGGAACTATTGGAACAAAGCCTGACGCAGATTACTCAGCCATTTATGGGTGAGCTACCTGCCAGATGCCTGACACTAACTCCGACCGAGCTTCTGGTTACCAATCTGGTTAAGGAAGGCAAAACAGCCAAAGAAATTGCAGGGCTTCTTAACATGTCACTGAGAACAGTGGAGAATCATCGGTACAGTATCAGAACCAAACTTGGTATAACAAACAAAGCGATCAATCTCAGGACTTATCTGTCATCTTCCAACACAATGCTGGATCAATCGAGTGTTTAACAGCGAAAAATAAAGCTTTGAATCAATAGGGATTATGAAACAGGAGTTATGAATGTGTCGGATCAACAAGAAGGTGCCTTAAGTGTATACCGCGTCCTTGATCTGGCTGATATCAAGGGAGCATATTGTACCAAGCTGCTGGCGGACCAGGGCGCTGAGGTCATAAAGATCGAGAACCCGAAAGGTGGGTGCCCGACCCGGAATATCCCGCCCTTTGCCGGCGACGAACCCCATATCGAGCGAAGTCTTCAATTCCTTTACCGGGATGCCAATAAATACAGTATAACTCTCGATCTGGAATTGCCGGAAGGCATAACGCTTTTCAAGCAACTCGTCAAAACTGCAGATGTTCTGGTAGAGACTCATCCGCCCGGTTACATGGAAAAACTGGGACTTCACTACGAAGTTCTCAAAGAGATAAACCCCGAACTCGTCATGATCAGCATCACCGATTTCGGCCAGGAGGGCCCATACAGGGACTGGAAGGGATCGAGTATTGTTCATGGCGCCCTGAGCAACACCCTGATCGGTAGTGGCTACGCTGAGGGAACTCCTATAAACCTTCCCGGCGCCCCATCTTACGATTCGGCTTCTTTGATAGCGGCCATTTCCATAATTATAGCACTGTATCAGAGGGCCACCACCGGTATGGGGCAATACTGTGATGTTTCGGCGCATGAATCCTCCCGTCACGGTCTTTATCCCTGGATTGTGCCCATATACTCATATGGCGTAAATCCCGGCAATCCACCGCCACCTCCAGAAGGAAGGCTTGGAGCTGCCATTTACCCTGTCTATCCCTGCAAGGATGGTTACGTTAGAATAGTGGCCATCACTCCGCCACAGTGGGAGGCATTGGTTCGGGTACTTGGGGATCCGGAAGTGTTGCGATTGCCGGAATGGGCAGAGTTCATGTACCGCGTTGCCAATGCTGTAGACCTTTACGCTCTCATGCTTGAATTCACCACTGAGCGTACCATGGCCGAACTGTTTGAAGCAGGGCATCGGGAGGGAGTGCCCATAGTCCCCATCTACAGTCTGGATGATTTCGCCAACAGTCCGAACACAAAAGCAAGGGAATTATTTGTCGAACTGGACCACCCGGTGGTGGGCAAGTTTGACTACCCCGGGCCGCCTTACAAATGGACCGGGACATCCTGCCGGATACGCCGTCCCGCTCCATGTCTGGGTGAACACAACGAGAAAATCTATTGCCGGGAACTGGGTTTGACAACCGATGAGCTGGCCGCTTTGAGACTGGCCGAGATCATTTGATGAGGAGAGTTGAATGACGAATCCTCCACTGGAAGGAATAAGGGTAATAAGCTTTGGTACGGGTGCAGTGATACCTGAATGGGGCAAAGCACTGGGGGAGTTCGGGGCTGATGTTATCAAGATCGAATCTAGGGAGAATCCAGATTTCGTAAGGACAATCGGTCCGGATATGAACAACATTCACGGCTTCAATGAGTCCAATCGGAACCAGCGCAGCTTCGGGGTAAACTTGAAAATGGAGAAAGGGAAGGAACTTGTCAGTAGACTGCTCAAAACTGCCGATATCGCGGGCGAGAACTTTCGCGGGGGTGCTGTAGCCAGTATGGGCGTCGATTACGAGGATGTCCGTCAGATCAAGCCTGATATCATTTACATCAGCAGCCAGGGTTTTGGCAGAAACGCTCCATATAGCGAGTATCAGGCCTACGGACCGATGCTGGCGGCTGCCTCCGGGGTACTTTCTCTGTGGGCACACCCCGATGACCCCTATCCCGTAGGAGCCAATGTGCCCCTTCCAGATCACCTGGCAGGCAAACAGGCTGTTTTTGCCGTACTTGCCGCTCTCGATTACCGGCGCCGCACCGGCAAGGGGCAATTCATCGACCTGTGCCAGGTGGAAGTAGGGGCCTCTCTGATCGGAGAGTATTATCTGGATTATTCGATAAACAAACGGGTGGCCAGGCAAGTCGGTAACCGAAGTCCGTATGCTGCTCCTCACAACTGCTATCGATGCAAGGGTGAAGATCAGTGGTGCGCTATCAGCATATTCACTGATGATGAATGGCAGAGGTTTTGCTCTGCCATAGGGAATCCCGATTGGACAAAGGATGAGAAATTCGCCGATACCGTAAGCCGCCTGAGAAATGTTGATGAGCTGGACTCTCTGGTGGAATCATGGACGATTGAACACGATCCAGTTGAGGTGATGAACCACCTGCAGGCTGCCGGTGTTGCTGCTGGAATGGCTCAGCGTGCCGCCGATTCCATAAACGATCCCCACGTCAAATTGACAAATGAATTGATAGAACTTGATCATCCCGTAGCCGGCAAAAGGATTTACACCAATATCCCTCACAGGATGTCCGATACCACACTTGCTCCCAGCAGCCCAGCCCCCATTCTGGGACAGCATACTGAGGAAATATGCCGCGAGTTACTGGAAATGTCAGCCGATGAAATACAAGGGCTGGTAACGGAGGGAGTCCTGGATGTTCCTTCCGGTTAACAAATAACCTTGACATACTCGCGCTCTAAACAAGAAAACTATGAAAGAGGCGTATCTAATTGGCTTTGCCAGAAAGATAAATGGATCGGGAAATACATCAGAATTCGATGATATTGTGGCCAAACTCGGGAACCTTGGAGAGAGTCCTTTAAGTTTGATCATCGATCCGTTGCGTGTCCCCTGGAATGATCCGCTCGAAAAGAACCATTTTCGAAGTGGGTGTGCGCCGATTCAGGCATTAGCCAGAGCTAAAGAGATTATCCAAAATGACATCGCGAGAGCGGTCATCGTAGAGGCTGATGAGCCACTGAAAACCGGATATACCCGAGATGAGCGGCACAGATTTATGAACATCTACGGCGATGATTACACCCTTGGGGAGGCTTACACCGACGTGGCCAGAGATTTTATCTCAAGGAACGCAATTACTGAGGCTGAATTCAAAAGCCTTGCGGGTTTACTGTTCGAGAACTACCAAAAGACTTTCCGACGGACGAATCCTGCTCCAGATCTAGATGACAAGTGGTTTGAACCCATCACGCCGCTGTTTAGAGGGGTAGATTGCGCCAATCCGCTAATTGACTTTTCGGGAAAGTTGCTGATATGCGATAAATCACTGGCAGCGCAGGTTGGTATTACTGATGACAGGATGGTGCGAATAGCTGGTATCGGTCTTGGTTACACGGAGGACGGCAGGGAGAACGTCTCCTCAATTGCAGCATATAATCATCTGAAAGAAGCCTACAGCATTGCCTGCGAACAGGCTGAAATCGATTTCGCTACCGAATATCTGGCTGACAGAGCAATTCTGGAAACCTACACCTGTTATCCGGTTGTTCCGCTGGCATTTCTGCTGGCATCTGGGATCGCATCATCTGTTGATGATATTCCAGGCATTCTCAATAGATACGAGGTAACCGTTACAGGAGGGATGAACCTGGCGCGAGCCCCCTGGAACAATCCTGCTTTAAATGCCATTATTACCATGTATCACCTGCTCAGGGAAGGGCCAGCAAAGATCGCAGCCGTTCATGGCAACGGTGGTATGGGGTTCTCTCAGGGAGTTACTATTCTGAGGGTGTTTTGAGTCCTGTTGAAATAGGAATCGGTTAAAGGGAGCTAAGATGGATTTTACACTCAGTGACGAGCACCGGATGTTAAAAGAGATGATTGGGAAATTCTCGGAAAATGAGCTTGGCCCCATTGCCGGGAAGATCGATCAGGAGGACAGTATCCCGGATGAAATATGGGCCAAGCTAGGAGAACTCGGGGTCATGGGTATCAACATTCCCGAGACGTACGGAGGATCGGGAATGGACGTGCTCTCTTCTGTAATAACAATGGAAGAACTGTCCAGGCACAGCCCGGCGGTAAGCCTTTCATGGCTCGCCCATGCCATCCTCTGCCTGAATAATATTGCCGAGCCAGGGACCGAGGAACAAAAGATGAAATGGCTGCCAAGACTTTGTTCCGGAGAGTGGATCGGGTGTATGGCACTAACCGAGCCGGGCGCCGGGTCTGACGCGGTCGGTATAACAACCACTGCCAGAAGAGATGGCGACCACTATATATTAAACGGCACTAAGACCTTCATCACAAATTCGCCCATTGCCCAGGTAGCGCTTGTGTACACCAAGACCAAGGTCGAGCGGGGCGCAAGGGGCATCACCGTTTTTATCGTGGATACTTCTACTCCCGGATTTACTGTATCTAAAAAAATCGAGAAGATGGGCCATCGAGGCTCTCCCACCGGAGAGATCTCGCTGGAGGACTGCCGGGTGCCGGATGAGAATATCCTTGGTGGAGAGTCTCTGGGCATCTCAGTAATGATGAGAGGCCTGGATGTTGAGCGGACAGTGATCGCGGCCGGGCCGGTCGGCCTGGCTGAACGCGCACTAGAGCTATCCGTTCAGTACTCTTTAGATCGGGAGCAGTTCGGAAGGCGTATTGCGCATTTCCAGATGATCCAGGCCAAGCTAGCAGACATGTACACCCAAGTTGAGGCCGCTCGGCTCCTGACCTACAAGGCGGCATTTCTGGCCCAGAATTCTCCCCATGGGGGTAAGGGCACTGAGATTCACAAAGTGGCCGCAGCAGCAGTGCTTTACGCAGCGGAGATAGCCGAGCGGGTGTCTCTTGACGCTATCCAGATCCACGGAGGGTACGGTTATACACTTGATTTTCCGGTCAATCGATTACTTCGTGATGCTAAGCTCTACACTATCGGTGCAGGCACCTCCGAGATCAGGAGGATGGTGGTGGCAAGAGAACTTCTTGGTATATAGGAGGGCTGGCTGATTGTAAGCTACAGTCCCCAGGAGGCAGAAAGATGACTGATTATGTGGAAGATATCAAAGTCGGAAAAAAGATAAAGGATATACGGGAAGAGAAGAGCCTGACTATTGATGATATAGTCAGCCGTACCGGTCTTTCATCCTCCGAAATCTCACAGATTGAGAACCGGATGGTCTCCCCTTCACTAGGCACCCTGATCAAGTTGACAAAAGCACTTGACGTTTCAATGAGTTACTTCTTTACTGAGGAGACAGCAGAACCGTTCTGCTTGGTCCGTGCAGAGGATCGCCAGGTGGTAAGCAGGTTTGCTTCCACAGAGGGCAAATCATATGGCTACTCTTACGAGTCTTTAGGTTACTGTAAAAAGGATGGGAAAATGGAACCTTTCCTCGTTACTCTTAATCCACCAGATATTTCAGAGGTGGATCCCAACTGCCACACTGGTGAGGAGTTCATTTTCGTGATCGAGGGTGAAGTCGAGGTCAGTTTAGGTGACCATAATGACGTGCTATATCCCGGCGACTCCATCTACTACGATGCCAATATTCCCCACGTTGTGGCCTGCCATGGCGATAAGGAAGCCAGGATACTGGCCGTGATCTGGCCCGGCGAAGAAATGATGATCTTCTGACTTTGTACAGCGGATAAAACATTGTAGACTGGAAGTTGGGGATTACCATATGATTAGAGAGGACATCATAATTGAAGATACAACACTTAGGGATGGTGAACAAATGCCAGGTGTTGCGTTTTCTAAAGAAACCAAATTAAAATTACACGATTTGCTCATTGATGCGGGGGTTCGATGGATAGACATTGGTTCTCCGGCAATGGGAGGTGACGAATTAGACTTTTTAAAAACTCTAATCGCAAGAGGAAGTGATGCAACTCTAGTTGTCTGGAATCGTGCTGTTAAAGAAGACGTTGAGACTTCAATAAATCTTGGTTTTAAAGCAATACATATGGGATTTCCAGCATCAGATGTTCTTCTAAAAGAAAGTGTTAACAAGAATAGACAATGGCTATTAACTCAAGTGAAGGAACTGGTAAGATTTGCTAAAGATAAAGGTGTATTTGTCTCAATAAGCTCAGGAGATTCTGCCAGAGTAGAAACCGAATTTCTGAAAGAGTTTGCTTCTATTGCTCGTGAAGAAGGTGCTGACCGTTTAAGAATTTCAGATACAACAGGTGCAATGACACCTGAGTCATATTTCGCAATAATGGCAAGTGTCGCAGAGTCATGTGATGTAGATTTGCAGTGTCACTGTCATAATGATTTTGGACTTGGACTTGCAAATACCATCGCAGGATTAAAAGCTGGTGCTCGTTATTTTCATGTAACAGTAAATGGTATTGGCGAGCGAGCAGGTATGCCGGATTTAGCCCAGACAGTAATGTGTTTGAAATATCTATATGGCAGAGACGTGGGAATTGTAGGGACTAAGTTACCGGAACTCAGTCAAGCTGTATCGGAAGCAACGGGGCATTTAGTGCCTCCCCATCAACCAATTATCGGCGAGAATGTTTTTGCTCACGAATCGGGAATTCATGTGGACGCAGTATTGAGAAATCCAAAAACATATGAGCCGCCTTTTTCACCGGAAGAAGTTGGGGGAAAGAGGAAGTATGTTATTGGAAAGCATTCCGGACGTACACTGATTCAACATATTCTCAATAGCAAGGGATTTGATGTTAAAAAAGAATATCTGTGGGAATGCCTGAACGAAATAAAATCACTTGCAATTGAACAAAAGGGGGCAGTTACTGAACAGCAATTATTGGAGATTTATGATCGAGTAAGATCAAGAAACTAACAGGACAATATGGCAATTGGCTGCAACGGACGGCACGAAGGCAAGCCTGATCGTTCTACCGCGCTGGCGCTGTTATGCCTGCCCGTTCCAGATACTTTTTCCAGTGTTCGCTCACCCTAGCCTGCAATTGACTGGCCTGATCTGCGGTGATGTTTTTAAACCTGCGCTGTTCTCTGATAAACTCGGTTAGGGGCTTGAGTTCGCCATTGCGCGCAATCTTCTCGCTGGCGGAGTTGAGCCGGAATACGCCATCTTCAATTTCATAGATTACGTTCCATCCGGTCTCTACCGCCAGTTGCCCGATTCTAATAGTATCATTGAAAGGGAAACTCCACCCCGGAGGGCAGGGAGAGAATACATGTATGAATCTGGTTCCCTTTATCGCCCTTGCTTTCCTGACTTTGTCGTAGAGGTCTAACGGGTAGCAGGCATTCGCTGAGGCGACATAGGGTATTGAGTGCGCTTCCATTATGGCAGTAATATCCTTATGGTGCTGCTGTTTCCCCAGTACAGGCGTGGTGCCTGAGATAGCCCCCAGAGGTGTGGAGCCTGAGCGCTGATTGCCTGTGTTCATATAACCTTCGTTATCGTAGCAAATATAGATGAAATCCGCCTGCCTTTCCGCAGCGCCGCTCAAAGCCTGAATTCCTATATCGTGTGTGCCCCCATCGCCAGCTATAGCCAGCACAGTTAAATCCTTTCTGCCGATGGCTTCAAGACCCGCCACCAGACCTGTGGCTGAGGCCGCAACTGTCGCAAATGGCGTATTGACGCATGGGACTGTAACAGAGGTCACGGGGTACATCCCGTGGAGCACGGTCAGACAACTGGCGGGAACTGTCACCACGACCTGGCCCTCCAGCGCTTTGAGGATGTGGCGATAAGCGAGGGACAGTGCACAGCCGGGGCATAGCCTGTTGCCCGGCAGGACATATTCTCTTTCATCCAGGTTGACCGCGGTTGTCTTCAACTATCAACTCCTTTTAGATATAACAGATCCATTCGGGGTCTTCATTATTCAATTTGCCCTGTTCCAACGATGGCAGCGACCTTCTCACTGCATCCGCCAGATCATTAGCAGTGACGGCTCGCCCTCCCAGCCCTACAATGAAATTCCTGATAATGGCGTTGCAATCATTGCCGTAGAGAGCTGCCTTGATTTCCGAGCAGGTCGCTCCTTCTGAGCCGTAACTGACGTTCTTATCGAAGACCACGATGAGCTTTGCTTTGCCCAGAGCCCTCACAATCTCTCTCTTGGGGAAGGGTCTGAATACCCTTATACCCAGCACGCCGACTTTGTGTCCTTCGGCTCTGAGCAAATCTACGGAGACAATTGCCTCCATAGCCAGACTGCCCATGGCTACAATCACTATTTCAGCATCTGAAACCTGATCCTCCCAGAGCGGAGCTGTATAGCTTCTCCCGAATACCTGTCCAAACTCTTCTCCCACCTGGGCTATTGTCTGCCGCGCCTCTCCAAGCGCCTCCTGGAGCAAACACCTTATTTCCATGTAGCCGTGGCATAGCACACCATCAGCATTGGCCCTCGGGTCTGATAATGTGACTAAGTTGTAGTTTTTGGGATTGTTCGGGTCCAGAATCGTATGGGACTTGAATGGAGGCAGGAAGCTATCGACATCCTCCTGGGATGGGATGCTCACCGGCATATCAGTGTGAGATAGAATATATCCGTCGTAGCAAACCATGACAGGCACATAGACCATTTCGGCAATCCTGAAGGCCTGAATAACCGTATCTATTATCTCCTGATTGTTTCGAGCGTAGATTTGTATCCAGCCGGTGTCTCTTTGGGATATAGAATCCTGCTGGTCGTTTTGCACGCTCCAAGGTGCTCCCAGAGCACGATTGACGCATGCAAGCACAAGAGGCAGACGTGTACCCGCAACCCAGTGCAGCATCTCATGCATATATGCTAAACCATGAGAGGCGGTGGCAGTGAAAGCCCTGGCTCCGGCAATGGAAGCGGAAGTGCAAACGGCGAGCGCACTGTGCTCGCTCTCAACGGCAACATACTGAGCTTCGAGCTCTCCACGTTCCACGAACTCGGATAGAGCTTCGGTTACCGGCGACTGCGGTGTTATGGGATAGGCAGCTATGACCTGTACCTGGCTCAGCTTCACACCAAGTGCGGCGGCACGATTGCCGTCGATAAGCCGGAACTCTTCTTTACTACTGGTCTTCTGTTGACTCAACGCTTTACACCATTCCCTAATCTGACGGGGAATTTCCTTCTTCTACCATCGTTATTGCCTTTGTCGGGCATACCTCGGCACATATTCCGCAGCCTTTGCAGTATCCCAAATCTATCTGGACAGGAATAGTCTTGCTTATTACAGATTCGGGGCAAAACAGCCAGCATTGGAAACAGGAGGGCTTGTTCTTCTTAGCCGGGGTGCACTTGTCAGGGTCAATTACGGGGTAAGAAGTCCTCCACTCCCCTGTTGCTCCCGCTTCGCCGATGATTGGGGAGGATTCACCACATATATGTCCACAATCTCTGGTTTTCATGTTCAATAAAATTGCTTATTAATCCTGGTTATTTCATGAGTCTTTGCGACTGCTGATATGTTAGTATTAAGGGCTTCGCCGTGGAACTTCTCCTTTAACACTTTTTCAACACTCTCCGAGCTTACGATCCCGGTAGCCCTTACCAGCGCCCCAAGTATAGCCGTATTGGGAATGGTGAGACCGGCTACAGATAGCCCCAGCTCCTGGCAGATCCTGGTGGCATCGGCAGTCGCTACGTTGAAACTACCATTGATTTCGAGTTCTTTTGGGTTTTGCCCGGAATTGACAACGAGCCATCCCCCTTGAGTTAGTCCGCTGGTTGTGCTGTTGTGCTTTAGCAGTGTGCGGTCTAGAACCACCACTACATTCGGGTTTTCTACTGGTGATATGACCATGATTGGTTTCGAGGAAATCCTGGTAGAAGCGCTCACCGGTGCACCTCTTCTCTCCGCACCGAATGCTGGCGCTGCTGTTACTCCGCGGTAGCCTTCCAGAAAAGCAGCCTGCGCCAGTATCTTGGCAGCCGTCACGGCTCCCTGACCGCCACGACCATGCCATCTTATCTCAAGTAACTTTTCTGTGTCAGCAGGTTTTTCTGTCATCGTGTGTGATCCAAGGGAATTGATGCTCTGCTTCTGAGGTACATGCTCATATCTTAACTTTGTGATATACGATGTGTCAAACTGTTGACAAAAGTTAGCTATTGGAATAAAATAAACATGCAGATATGTGCATATAGGTTAACTTGTTATGAGGGACTTACTACGAGCTTTCAAATCCC
>Ga0180431_10006646_pt1 | contig 13670 bp, 15 predicted proteins | sample SS_ome_11_FD_132459 | JGI IMG/M metagenome (GOLD analysis project Ga0180431, IMG submission 132459) | Hypersaline lake sediment archaeal communities from the Salton Sea, California, USA - SS_1_MS_1 metaG | ecosystem: Environmental > Aquatic > Non-marine Saline and Alkaline > Hypersaline >... | reverse complement strand
GGGGTAGCCGGCGCGCAGCCACGACACGATGTTGCTGAGGAACCGGTTCACCCGTCTCACCTCCCAGCGGCGGGTGTCGGGGGCACCCGTCTTTTCCGATCGTAAGGCGTGTCCCGCTGAGACGGCGGCTGATTGGGCAGCGCCCGGCGGCGGTCAGCCGTGCAAACCGTGGGCATACCGATGGTGAACAACGCATGAACATCTCGGCACGGTCGGTGAACTCGCAGTTCAGCGGTCGACAGCCGGTGGTCAAAAACACTGCGTGGCCGCAGAATTCCCGCTGTGAGCGCAGAGATGATCATCCTGGTGCTGCTGATCGCCACGGCCCTGGCGTTCGACTTCACCAATGGCTTCCACGACACCGGGAATGCCATGGCCACCTCGATCGCCACCGGGGCGCTCAAACCGAAGGTGGCGGTGCTGCTGGCCGGGGTCCTCAACCTGATCGGCGCGTTCCTGTCGGTGGAGGTTGCGGTCACCGTCACTACCGCGGTGCTGAAGATCCAGGACACCAAGACCGGCTCTCTGCTGCCTGGTATCGACGCATCCACCGGTTTGACCATCATCTTCGCCGGCCTTATTGGTGGCATCCTGTGGAACCTGCTGACCTGGCTGTTCGGTATCCCGTCGAGTTCGTCGCACGCCTTGTTCGGCGGTCTGATCGGGGCGGCGCTGGCCGCGCTGGGCACCGGCGGGGTGAACTGGAGTGGGGTGACCGCCAAGGTCATCGTCCCGGCCTTCGCCGCCCCGGTGATCGCGGGTCTGGTCGCCGCCTGCGGCACCTGGCTGGTGTACCGGATCACCCGCAAGGTGCTGGCCCGCCGACGCGAGGAGGGCTTCCGGTGGGGTCAGATCGCCACGGCGTCGCTGGTCGCACTCGCCCACGGCACCAACGACGCGCAGAAGACCATGGGCGTGATCGCGCTGGCGCTGATCACCACCGGACATCTGACCGGTGACGTCAAGGAGGACGGGCTGCCGTTCTGGATCATCGCCAGTTGCGCCGTGGCGATCGCGCTGGGCACCTACCTGGGCGGCTGGCGGGTGATCCGGACCCTGGGCAAGGGCCTGGTCGAGATCGAGTCCCCGCAGGGCCTGGCCGCTGAGGCGTCCTCGGCCGCGATCATCTTGAGCTCGAGTGCCGCAGGCATGGCGCTGTCGACCACTCATGTGGCGACCGGGTCGATCATGGGCAGCGGCGTCGGCAAGCCGGGCGCGGAGGTGCGCTGGGCGGTGGCCGGCCGGATGGCGGTGGCGTGGCTGACGACGCTGCCGGCCGCCGCGCTGGTGGGGGCGCTGTCCTACTGGCTGTCGCACATCCTCAAAACCGTCAGCGGTTCGCAGTTGGTCGGAGACGGCGTGATCTTCGCGATCCTGGTCGGGCTGTCCTATTACATGTGGTGGCGCGCCCAGCAGCAGAAGGTCGACTCCAGCAACGTCAACGCCGACTGGGACGACTCGACCAATTCGGTGGTCCCGGCCGACGTTCGGGAAGCCGTCGAAAACTCCAGAGCCACGGCCAAGGTCGAGTCTGAGGCGGTGCTGTGATGCAGTACGGAGAGAGCATCCTGCGGGTGCTGGTGATCGGGCTCATCCTCGGGGCCGGCCTGCCGGCACTCTTCGCGGCCGGCATGCTGGCGTACTCGTTCGGGGCCGGCGGCGAGGAGGCCGACCACCTGATCCACAAGCCGAACCCGGCGCTGAAGCTGCTGGGAATCGTCCTGTTCCTGTTCGTAGCCCTGGTGATCCTCGCCGGGGTCGCCTGGATCACCAAGTCGACGATCATGCATCACTTCGGGATCGACCTGTTCCCGTTCGCCAAGAAGTGAGGACCGGATGAGCGTCGCGGGCAAGTCCAGCTTTTTCGACAGTGTCCTGAACTGGGTACACCAGGGCTACCCGCACGGGGTTCCGCAGAAGGACTATTTCGCCCTGCTGGCCCTGCTGGTTCGGACCCTGGAGGAGGAAGAGGTCGTGCAGGCGGCCGCCACCATCCTCAAAGACGCCGACTTCGACACCCCGGTGACCGAGGATCAGATCCGCGATGCGATCCGGCAGGTCATCGAGAAGGAACCCAACCCCGAGGAGATCCACCAGGTCGCCGCGCGGTTGGCCTCGGTGGGCTGGCCGCTGGCTGCCGACCGCGATTAGTCCCCGCGGCTGTCCCGGCGCAGCGGGTGGTCGGCCGGTATCTGCACGAAGATCAGCATGACACCGTCGGGGTCGGCCACGTGCATCTCGTGCAGGCCCCAGAACTCTTGCCGGGCCTCGCGGGCGATGTTCACTCCCCGGCCGCGTAACTCCGACTCGGTGGCGTAGACGTCACGCACCTGGAGCCAGAGCGCACCCCCGGCTGCGGGCTCGCCGTGCCCGGCGAGCTCGATCAGTGACTGCCCGGCGTAGAACACCGTCCCGCCCGGGTACTCTCGGGCGATCGCCAGACCCAGTGAGTCTCGGTAGAACTTGAGTGACCGGCGGTAGTCGCTGGGCCGCAACAACATCCGGCTCGCGAGAATCTCCATTGTTCCCCTCAGTTAGGCTGCATACGCTGACGTTTCAGGATGCTGTTGAGCATCCCCGGGGCGACGGTGTCGATCGCCCGTGCGGTGACCCCGAAGCGGGGGGCGATGCGGACCGGGCGGTGCCGGGCGGCCTCGATCATCCACTGCCCGGCCTCCGCGGGGGTCAGCGCCGGCACTCCCCGGTAGGCCTCGGTGGGTGCGATCATCGGGGTCGCGACCAGCGGGTAGTACAGCGTGGTGGAGTGCACACCCTTGCGGGACCACTCGGTCTCGATGACGCGGCTGACCGTGCTGAGTGCCGCCTTGGACGCGTTGTAGACCCCGAACAGCGGCGAGGCCTCGCCCAGGACACCCCAGGTCGCGACGTTGATGATGTGGCCGTCACCGCGTTCGATCATGCCCGGCGCCAGTCCGCGGATCAGCCGCAGCGGCGAGTAGTAGTTGAGCGCCATGGTGCGTTCGACGTCATGCCAGCGGTCCAACGACTCGGCAAGCGGACGACGGATCGACCGCCCGGCGTTGTTGACCAGAATGTCCACCCCGCCGAATCGCTGCTCGACGGTGTCGGCCAGGGCGTCGACGGCGTCGAGGTCGGACAGGTCGCACGGCAGCGCCGTCGCGGTGCCTCCGGCGTCGGCTATCCGTGCTGCGAGTTCCTCGAGTAGCTCTGCCCGGCGGGCCACCACGATAACCTCGGCCTCGGCGGCCGCGAACTGCTCGGCACCGGCTTCCCCGATACCCGAGGACGCGCCGGTGATGAGAACACGCTTGCCGCGCAGAGGAATCCGGGTCCTTCTCGGGGGGCTGATCGGTGGGCGCAATCCGGCCAGTGTGATCGCTTCGGTCAGCCTTCGGCGGAGAGTCACAGCGGCTTCCTAGAAGTAGCGGGGGAAGGGGGTCCAGTCGGGGGAGCGTTTCTCCAAAAAGGCGTCACGGCCCTCGACCGCCTCGTCGGTCATGTACGCCAGGCGGGTCGCCTCCCCGGCGAACAGTTGCTGGCCCACCAGTCCGTCGTCGAGAAGGTTGAAGGCGAACTTCAGCATCCGTTGGGCCTGAGGCGATTTGCCGTTGATCTTCTCCGCCCACTGCAGGCCGACTGTTTCCAGATCCGCGTGGTCGACGACCCGGTTGACCGCTCCCATCGCATGCATCTGTTCGGCGGTGTAATCCTCGCCGAGGAAGAAGATCTCGCGGGCGAACTTCTGGCCCACCTGGCGCGCCAGATAGGCGCTGCCGTAGCCGCCGTCGAAGCTTCCGACATCGGCGTCGGTCTGCTTGAACCGGGCGTGCTCGCGGCTGGCCAGGGTCAGGTCGCACACGACATGCAGGCTGTGTCCGCCTCCGGCGGCCCAGCCGCTGACCAGGCAGATCACTGGTTTGGGCATGAAGCGGATGAGCCGCTGGACCTCCAGGATGTGCAGCCGCCCGGCGCGGGCCGCGTCGACGGTGTCAGCGGTATCGCCGCTGGCGTACTGGTAGCCGGTGCGACCGCGGATGCGCTGGTCTCCGCCGGAGCAGAACGCCCAGCCGCCGTCCTTGGGGGATGGGCCGTTTCCGGTCAGCAGCACCACCCCGACATCGGGGGACATCCGCGCGTGGTCCAGGGCGCGGTACAACTCGTCGACGGTGTGCGGCCGGAAGGCGTTGCGCACGTCAGGCCGGTTGAATGCCACCCGCACGGTCGGTTGCGGCGCGCCGCCGGCCATGTGGCGGTGGTAGGTGATGTCGGTGAGGTCCTGGAAGCCCTCCACCGGCTGCCACAGTTCGGGGTTGAACGGGTTCTGGCTCACGGTCTCGAAGGTACGCGGGTGGTTCACCCCGCCTCTTAGCGACTCCGGCTCGGATCTGAGCGACTCCTCGTCAGATCTGAGCGCCTCGGCTTCGCAGCGCAGCGACTCGACCCGCCTGACTATCCGGTAGGCGGTGCCGCTGGGGGTATGGCCGGGGGCGTAGAGGCCGCGGCCGCTGCGGTGCACGCGACCGCGGCTGATCTCCCAGCGGAGAGCATCGGAGACGGCCTTGGTCGGTCTGCCTTCGACGGTGAAATTCCAGTCCGCAAGCTGCGCGCACAGGTCTGAGACCGTCATTGGGCCCAGAACCTGCAGCAACCGGGTGAGTGCGTAGCGCAGGTCGGTGCCGCGCAGAATCCGTTGCACGCCGGGACCATTGCACAGCGTCCCCAACGGCCGCTCACGGTTGCTCACAGGTGCCGAAAGCCCGCGACAGGTGCTGACCGTCGCTGACTGTCGCGCACTGTCGCTGAGAGGCGGGACTTTCTCCACCTTCACCTGTGCGCGTGACCCTTCGCGCGGGCACTCCTTGCCCGTCGCGGCCAGTCGCGGCCAGTCGCTGACAGTCGCTGGAAGGCGGGAACTTTCATACCCCTATCCCGTGTCGGCGAATATCCCGTGTCGGCGAAGCGCCTCGACCAGACCGGCGGACCTTTCGGTGACCGGCAACGGCTCGACCAGCGCGAACCCGCACCCGAGCAGACGCGCCGCCCCGTCGTTCTCCTCGCTGTCGCCGACCATCAGCGTCCTGTCGGCATCGACGCCAATTCGCGACAGCGCCGCCTCGAAGATCCGGGTGTCCGGCTTGGCGGCGCCGACCTCGAAGGACAGCACGTACTCGTCGGCCTCGGCGCCGGCCGGAACGAGAACCCGGCGAATGTCCCAGGCGATGTTCGACACCACGGCGGTGGCGACACCGTTGTCACGCAGAGTCTTCAGCACGGGAACGGTGTCGGGGTAGAGCTGCCATTCGGTCGGGTCGATACATCGTTCGTAGAGAGATGTGGCGTGCGCGTCGGGCAGTCCGGAGGAACTGAGCGCATGCAGATAGGCCTCCCGGTGCAGCGCGGGCTCAAGATCGCGGTAGGCCCAGGCGGGGTGGCTGACGCTGGCGGTCGGATGGGTCAGACGGTCAAGCACCTCCGCCTTGCGCTCAGCGTCCAAGCCCATCCCGTCGTACCAGGAGTCGTCAGCCTCCAGGCTGGCCAGCGTCCCGGAGAAGTCGAACAGCACTGCCTCAACCGACGGCACGAGGCGAGCCCTCCCAGAACCGTGCCCGTACCGCCTTCTTGTCCGGCTTGCCCAGCGCCGTCACGGGAACCGAGTCCACCACGATGACCTGCTTGGGCGTATGCACCGAGCCCTTGCGGTCTTTGACCGAGGCCTGGATCTCGGCGGTCACCGCCGCCACCGCGTCGGCATCGGCGGGGTGCTCGGGACGCAGGACGATCACCGCCGTGACCGCTTCGCCCCATTTTTCGTCGGGGGTGCCGATCACGCATACCTGAGCCACTGCCGGGTGTTCGGCGACGACATCCTCGACCTCGCGGGGGAACACGTTGAACCCGCCGGTGACGATCATGTCCTTGACCCGGTCGACGATGTAGTAGAAGCCGTCCTCGTCCTCCCGGGCCATATCGCCGGTGTGCAGCCAGCCGTCGCGGAAGGTCTCGGCGGTTACCTCCGGCAGATTCCAGTAGCCCCCGGACAACAGCGGTCCGGACACGCAGATCTCACCGACCTCGCCCAGGGGCACCGGCGCGCCGTCGGTGCCCAGCAGCGCAACCCGGGCGAACAGCGTCGGGCGCCCGCAGGAGGTCAGCCGCTCGGGCGTGTGGTCGGCCTTGGCCAGGTAGGTGATCGCCATCGGCGCCTCGGACTGCCCGTAGTACTGGGCGAAGATCGGCCCGAACCGATCGATGGCCTCGGCCAGCCGCACCGGGTTCATCGCCGAGGCCCCGTAGTACACCGTCTCCAGCGAGGACAGGTCGCGGGTGCGGGAGTCCGGATGGTCCATCAGCGCATAGATCATCGACGGCACCAGCATGGTCGCGGTGATCCGGCGCTCCTCGATGGTGGCCAGCACCTCGGCCGGGTCGAACCTGCCCAGCACGATCATCTCGCCGCCCTTGACGATGGTGGGGACGAAGAACGCCGCCCCGGCGTGCGAGAGCGGTGTGCACATCAGGAACCGCGGCCGCTGCGGCCACTCCCATTCGGCGAGTTGGATCGTCGTCATCGCGGTGATGTTGCCGACGGTGCCCATCACCCCCTTGGGCTTTCCGGTGGTGCCGCCGGTATAGGCCAGCCCGCCGATGTGGTCCGGTGGTAATTCTCTGGCCACCAGGGGTTGCGGCGAATACCGGGCGGCCTCGGCGATGAGGTCGTGACCCACGTCGGCGAGTTCTGCGGGAACCGGGCCGAAGGTGAGCACCTGACGCAGCGAGGGCACCTTCTCCAGCAGCCCGACCGCGCGCTCGGTGAACATCGGATTGGGGTCGATGATCAACGACGTCGCACCGGCGTCGGACAGTACGTAAGCGTGGTCGTCCAGCGATCCCAGCGGGTGCAGCGCGGTGCGCCGGTAGCCCTGGGTCTGTCCGGCGCCGATGACCATCAGCACTTCCGGGCGGTTCAGCGACAGCAGTCCGACCGTCGTGTCGCTGCCCGCGCCGAGCGCCTCGAAGGCCTGGATGTACTGGCTGATCCGCATCGCCAACTCGCCACCGGTGAGGGTGGTGTCGCCGAGGAACAGCACGGGTGAGTCACGGTGCCGTTTGAGCGCCCCGACAGTCAGATGGCCGGTGTGCAGCGGGTGGCGCAGCAGATCGGAGCTCATGGTGACACAGTAGATCGCTGATGGCCGCCGCAGAACCGCCCGAGGCACGCCTGCGGGCAGCGATCCTGAACCTGCTTGCCCAACGCGCACCGGGTGCCAGCATCTGTCCCTCGGAGGCCGCTCGAGCGGTCGGCGCGGACGACTGGCGTGAGCTTTTGCAGCCCGCCCGCGAGGCCGCCCGCGAGCTCGCCCGCAGCGGCGAGGTTCTCATCACCCAGCGCGGCGCCACCGTAGACCCCGACGGGCCGTGGCGGGGTCCGATCCGCATCCGGCGCCGATGAGCGCCGCCGGGTGGTCTCGGAGGCCGACGGCAGCCGGCTGAGCGCGATCCACGACCTGAGCCTGCATGGCGGTGGCACCGGCGGTCGCGATCGTCGTCGCCATGGTGCTGGTGCGCCCAAATCGCGGTGCGGGCCCGTCCTGACGTGGCACCCTGTCGGTCATGGCGACCCCTCCCGCACCTCGCTTCCTCGACGACCGGCTGGCCTACTGGGCGCAGACCAAACCGGACGAGGAGGCCATCTCCTATCTGGGCCGCAGCTTCACCTGGGCGCAGTTCGACAATCGGGTACGCAGGCTGGCCGGGGCGCTGGCCGACCGCGGCGTCGGCCGCGGCGACGTGGTGGCCTTCCTGGACAAGAACCACCCCGCCTGCGTCGAGACCACCATCGCCGCGGCATCGCTGGGAGCGGCCACCGCGATCATCAACTTCCGCCTGGCCGGGGACGAGGTCGACTATGTCCTCAATGACTCCGGCGCCAAGCTCCTCATCGTCGGCAAGGAGTTCGCCGGCGGCATCGAGAAGATCCGCGACCGGCTCACCCACGTGGGTCACGTCGTCTCGGTGACCCCCGAGGGCGGCGACGGCGACGAGTACGAGGCCATGCTTGCCGCGGCAACCCCACGCGGCCGCAGCTCCGACGTCAGCCCCGACGACGTGTGCGTGATCATGTATTCCTCGGGCACCACCGGAAACCCCAAGGGCATCAGGCTGACTCAGGCCAACCTGATCACACACACCCTCAACGGCAGCACATTCGAGTTCGAGCCCGACGACAAGAACCTGGTGGCGATGCCGCTGTTTCATGTCGGCGGCACCTCCTACATGCAGTTCGGCATCCACGCCGGGGTCGACAGCATCATGACCCGTGAGGTTGACGGCGCTTCGCTGGCCGGCGCCATGATCAACGGCGCCACCCGCACCTTCCTGGTGCCCGCAGTGCTCGGCAAGGTGATGGAGATGGGGCCCGACGCGGTCGCGCTGTTCAGCAAGCTGCGCACCTTTGTCTACGGCGCCTCCCCGATGCCCCCGGCGCTGCTGCGCCAGGCGCTGATCGACTTCCCCGACACCGAGTTCGTTCAGGTCTACGGGCTGACCGAGGTGTGCGGCGCGGTCACCCAACTGTCCCCGGAGGCCCACCGCGACGAGTCCCACCCGGAACGCCTGACCAGCGCCGGACAGGCCTTCGAGGGAGTCGAGGTCCGCGTCGTCAACCCCGACACCCTCGAGGAGGTCCCGGTCGGTCAGCCCGGCGAATTATGGTTCCGCACAGCGCAGCTGATGGAGGGTTACCACAACAAGCCCGATGCCACCGCTGAGGCCATCACCGCCGAGGGCTGGTTCCGCACCGGCGATATCGGCCGCGTCGACGAGGACGGTTTCGTCTTCGTCGAGGACCGGCTCAAGGACATGATCATCTCCGGAGGGGAGAACATCTACTCGGTGGAGGTCGAGCGCGTGCTCACCGACCATCCCGCCGTCGCCGACGCCGCGGTGTTCGGCATCCCCGACGAGAAGTGGGGTGAGTCGGTCAAGGCCGTCGTCGAACTGTCTCCGGGTAAGCAGACCACCCCCGAGGAACTGATCGCCTGGAGCCGGGAACGCCTGGCGCACTACAAGTGCCCGCGCAGCGTCGAGATCACCCCCGAGCTTCCGCGCAACCCGACGGGCAAGCTGCTCAAGAAGGACCTGCGAAAGCCCTATTGGGAGAAGAGCGACCGCGCGATCTGACCCGACGGTGATGCCCGTCGACGATGTTCTGGACCGCCTGCACGTCGTGGCCCTGCCGATGCGGGTGGCCTTCCGGGGCATCACCGTTCGCGAGGTCGCGCTGATCGAGGGCCCGGCCGGCTGGGGCGAGTTCGGGCCCTTCCTGGAATACCCTCCCCCGGAGGCCGCACACTGGCTGGCCGCCGGTCTGGAGGCCGCCTACCGCGGGTGGCCGGAGCCGCTGCGGGGGAGCATCCCGGTCAACGCCACCGTGCCGGCCGTCACCCCCGCCGAGGTGCCCGCCGTGCTGGCCCGCTTCCCGGGCGCGGACACCGCCAAGGTCAAGGTCGCCGAGCCCGGCCAGACGCTGGCCGACGACGTAGCCCGCGTGAGCGCTGTGCGCACCCTCGTGCCCCGGGTTCGGGTGGACGCCAACGGCGGCTGGACCGTCGAGGAGGCTGTCGCGGCGGCGCGGGCGCTGACCGCGGGCGGGCCACTGGAGTACCTCGAGCAGCCGTGCCGGACGGTCGACGAACTGGCCGAGGTGCGGCGCGGGTTACAACCATTGGGAGTGCCGGTGGCCGCCGACGAGAGCATCCGCAAAGCCGCCGACCCACTGGCCGTGGTCCGGGCCGGCGCCGCCGACGTCGCGGTGCTCAAGGTGGCTCCGCTGGGCGGGGTCAGCCCGATGCTGGACATCGCCGCGCAGATCGACGTCCCGGTGGTGGTCTCCAGTGCCCTGGACACCGCCGTCGGGATCGCGGCCGGCCTGGCCGCGGCCGCCGCGCTGCCCGACCTGAGGTACGCGTGCGGGCTGGGCACCGGCGGGCTGTTCGTCGACGACGTCGCGGAGATCCCGATGGTCGGCGGCGCGCTCCCAGTCGGCGCGGTCACTCCCGACTCCGCCCGGCTGGCCGCGCTGGCCGCCGCCCCCGACCGCCGGGACTGGTGGATCGACCGGGTCCGGGCGTGCTACCCCCTGCTAGCGTCGCCGCCGTGAACCTGGCCTACAACGACAGCGGCGAGGGCGACCCGGTGCTGTTCATCGCCGGCACCGGCGGGGCCGGGCGCACCTGGCACATCCACCAGGTGCCGGCCTTCCTGGCGGCCGGGTACCGCTGCATCACCTTCGACAACCGGGGGATCGGCGAGACCGGGAACGCCGAGGGATTCTCCACCGACCAGATGGTGGCCGACACCATCGACCTCATCGAGCGGGCCGTCGGTGGCCCCACCAGACTCGTGGCGATGTCGATGGGCGCCTTCATCGCCCAGGAGCTGATGCTGGTTCGCCCCGAGCTGGTCTCCCAGGCCGTGCTCATGGGCACGCGTGGCCGCCTGGACGACATCCGCACCGCGTTCCGCGCCGCCGATCTGGCGCTGGCCGAGTCCGGCGCGGAGCTACCGCCGGCCTACGCCGCCAAGGTCAGGGTGCTGGAGAACTTCTCACCGAAGACCATCAACTCCCCGGCGGCGCTCGAGTGGCTGGAGATGTTCACCGCCTTCCCGCTCCAGCGCACCCCGGGCTGGCGCGCCCAGCTGACGGTGGTGCCGGTCGGGAACCGGCTGCCCGCCTACGCCGCTATCCGCACCGAGGTACTGGTGATCGGCTTCGCCGATGACGTCATCACCCCGCCGGCGTTGGGGAAGGAGGTCGGCCAGGCGCTGCCCAACGGCCGCTACGTGCAGATCGCCAACGCCGGCCATCTGGGTTTCCTGGAGCGCCCCGATGTGGTCAACACCGCCATGCTGGACTTCTTCGCCGGCACCCTGATCTGAGTCGGCGGTCCGGCGGTTCACCGAATCTGACACCCTGTAGGGGTGAACCCCTCGACGGCTCAGGCCCGGGTGGTCGTCGACGAACTGATCCGCGGCGGCGTGCGCGACGTGGTGCTGTGCCCCGGCTCACGAAACGCCCCGCTGGCGTTCGCCCTCGCCGACGCCGACCGTGCCGGCCGGCTGCGCCTGCACGTGCGTATCGACGAGCGCACCGCCGGGTTCCTGGCCGTCGGGCTCGCTCTCGGCAGCGGACGGCCGGTACCGATCGCGATGACGTCGGGCACCGCGGTCGCCAATCTCGGCCCTGCCGTCGTGGAGGCCAACTACGCGCGGGTTCCGCTGATCGTGCTCTCGGCCAACCGGCCCTACGAGCTGCTGGGCACCGGTGCCAACCAGACCATGGAACAGCTCGGCTACTTCGGCACCCAGGTGCGCGCCGCGATCAGCCTCGGATTGGCGCCGGACACCGGCGGTGTTCGCGCGCCGGACACCGGCGGTGCCACGGAACGGCTCGGCGCGCTCAACGCACAGTGGCGTTCGGCAACCTGTCGGGTGCTGGCCGCGGCCACCGGCGCTCGCAGCGCCAACGCCGGGCCGGTGCAGTTCGACATCCCGCTGGCCGAACCCCTCGTGCCCGAACCGGACTCCGATCCGACAGATTTCCCGCCGGGCCGTCCGGGGGGCCGAGCCTGGACCGAAACCCCGCCGGTGACCTTCGACCAACCGCTGGACATCGACCTGAATGTCGACACCGTCGTGATCGCCGGCCACGGCGCCGGCCTACATCCCAACCTGGCGCACCTGCCGACCGTCGCCGAGCCGACCGCCCCGCACCCGGTCACGCCACTGCACCCACTGGCGCTGACCGTGCTCAAGCCGGCGCAGGTCATCATGCTGGGCCGGCCCACCCTGCACCGCCCGGTCTCCGCGCTGCTGGCCGACCCGGCCGTGCCGGTCTACGCGCTGACCACCGGCCCGCGCTGGCCGGACGTGTCGGGCAACTCCGCGGCCACCGGAACCCGGGCGCAGACCAGCGGGACGCCGGACCCGGACTGGCTGGGCCGCTGTGCCCGGGCCAACGCCCACGCCAATGCGGTGGTGCGTGCCCAACTGGCGGCTCACCCGCTGGCCACCGGCCTGCATGTGGCCGCGGCCTTGGCCGACGCGGTCCGGCCGGGCGACCAGGTGGTGCTCGGCGCTTCCAACCCGGTGCGTGACGCCGCCCTGGTCGGTCTGAACACCGACGGGATCGCGGTGCGGTCCAACCGCGGGGTGGCCGGTATCGACGGTACGGTCTCGACCGCCATCGGTGCGGCCCTGGCGCATTCCGGGCACACCGTTGCGCTTCTCGGTGACCTCACCTTCGTGCACGACGCCTCAGGACTGCTGGTCGGCCGCACCGAGCCGACCCCGGGCCGGCTGAGCATCGTGGTGTCCAACGACAACGGCGGCGGGATATTCGAACTGCTCGAGCAGGGTGACCCGCGGTTCGGCGACGTGTCCGCACGGATCTTCGGGACCCCGCATGACGTCGATGTCGGCGCGCTGTGCCGGGCGTACCACATCGAGTCAAGGCAGATCGAGGTCGGCGAGCTCCGCGGGGCGTTGGCCGAACCCCACGAGGGCATCCGGGTGCTGGAGGTCAAAGCCGACCGCTCGACGTTGCGGCAACTGCACGCGGCCATCAGGGCAGCCTTGTGATCCACCGGCTGCGCGCTGCGCTGCGCGCCGCCTTGCCCCGCCGCGATCCGAACCTCGTTGACACCGACCGGCGAAAGCTGCTGCGTTGGGCCAAGGTGGTGGCCTGGTTCCTGATGGCCGTGGTCGCCCTGCAGTCGGTGCTGCTGGTGGCCGGGGCGTGGCGCAACGATCGGCAGATCGAAGCCGATATGGGCACCGCCGAGGCCCGGGTGCTCTCCGCCGGCCCGCGCCGCTCCACCATCGAGTTCGTCACCGCCGAGGGGGTGACCTACCGGCCGGAACTCGGCGTGCTGTACCCGTCCGAACTCGCCGACGGGATGCGGATCTACGTGGAGTACGACCGTTCCGATCCCAACCTGGTGCGGGTCAAGGACCGCAATGCGCTGCTGGCGATCATCCCGGCCGGGTCGGTGGCGCTGGTCGGCGCCGCGCTCGGCGGGGCCGTGCTGGCGGGGCTGGTCCGGATGGAACGCCGGTTGCCGGAGGGGTCCCCGACCTGAGGTGAAAAGTCCTGCTTTGCTCCCGGCGGACCATGGTGCACAATAGGGGGGAGACACAAACGCAATGGCGCGCAACATGTTTCACTTATGTTAACGCTGTGTTTCCAGGGGTGTGAGATGAGCGATATGTCGTTGCGACAGGACCTGCAGGGCTTCGCCGTCGAGTTGCGCAAGCTGGCCTACACGATGCCCGCGGGCCATGAGGACCGGTTGATCCATCTCAGCGACCGGATGGCGCGGTGGGCCGTGCAAGTGGAGGCCGAACGGGCGGGGTAGCGTCGGCCTGGTGAGCCGCGCGTTCCTGGACAAGGACCCCCGCGACGTCGCCTCGATGTTCGACGGCGTGGCCCGCCGCTACGACGTCACCAACACGGTGCTGTCGCTGGGCCGCGACCGGTTCTGGCGGCGCGTGACGCGTGCGGCACTGGATCCCGGACCGGGGGAGCGGGTGCTCGACCTCGCGGCCGGCACCGCGGTGTCGACGGTGGAACTGGCCAAATCCGGGGCATGGTGCCTGGCAGCCGACTTCTCGGTGGGCATGTTGCACGC
>Ga0180431_10006644_pt1 | contig 13671 bp, 21 predicted proteins | sample SS_ome_11_FD_132459 | JGI IMG/M metagenome (GOLD analysis project Ga0180431, IMG submission 132459) | Hypersaline lake sediment archaeal communities from the Salton Sea, California, USA - SS_1_MS_1 metaG | ecosystem: Environmental > Aquatic > Non-marine Saline and Alkaline > Hypersaline >... | reverse complement strand
TTTGTCGTCTTATTTGGAACACCCTTCGGGCGTCCGTTTGGATTGTTTGTATGTCCTTTTCTTCCTCTCGGCATGACTTGTATCAACTTGTTGTCTTCAAATAAATATAATTACTTGAAGAAATGATATTTTAGTTCAAAAATGATGTTTTGTGAACATATACCACATTTTCCTGGTGTCTTGTTTGATTTGAATAAATAATTATAAATTTCATATACCATATTAATTTCTTCTTTGGTTTTCTTTCGTGTTGAAAAGAATAAGTTTCTGTTATTCATCACCCAATTTTCATAATATTGTTCCTTTGACATACTGGGGGTTGGCGTCGGTTTTGGTGTTGTTTTTACCTTTCGTGGACGACCTGGTTTTCTTTTACCTGTATTTTCCATAATTTTTTAATATTTGTGTTGTTATTATCTTTAATGATTTTCCCTTATACTTTGAATTATCATTAATTCTTTCCTGTAGTTTTTCCATAATAATTGAAACACCCTTTTTGTATTCAGTTGAAATATGACTTCTTGATACATTCATTCTTCGTGCGACTTCAGAAAAATTATTTCCCAATGAAGAATATAATAATATTATCATTCCGTAGTATCTTTCCCTGTCATCACCTTCTAATAGTTCATCTATACAATCAAACACTTTGTCGGTGATTATATCTTCATCAACATCATAATCTTCTATTGGTGTTTCAATGTTATTATCAAATTCAACAGATTTGAATTTTCTATAATTTTTATGAAAAGGGGATGTGGAAGAATTCCAATTATTCGTTCCTATACGAATAATAAAAAATTTTCCATCACCCTTTTCAACTACCTTTTCAGTTTTTTTATTTTCAAGAAACATTGTTATGACTTCTTGAACAAAATCTTCGTATAATTCAGGTTTTTCACCTTTGGTGATATTATACATCCATTCCCTGATGTTTTCATAATTTTCACTTATCCATTTGTTTACCAGCATATTTCCCTATTTGAAATGCGATGGTATACAAAATGATTAAAAATACTACTTTTTCCATTTCTTTTTTAATTCTTTTTTGAATGCCATTAATTTATTATATTTTCTTTGTTCTTCCACTTTATATAAATACAAGTCATACCAGTTTTTCAACGAAAACTGGAACTGGTTTTTTTTCATTTCTTCTTCCATTATCCTAACATAAATTGTTCGTTTTCTTTTATTTCAATTTCCATTGTATTTGGATTCCATTTGATATTATGTGCCGATGATGTTTTTCCGTATCTGTTTTTGATAATCGCAACATCCGCCTTATTGTCATCAATCTGTTGACTTGTTCGTGAAACACCCAATACCATTGTTGCTTTTTGTCCTTTGGATACGGAACCAGCCATCTGACTTAAGTCAGGTATTTCATTATTCAATCCACTTCTATTGGTTTGAACCGCAGTCCAAAATACAATGTTATTCTTCCAACAGAATTCTTCCAATTCATTGGATGTATTTATTTCGCTCATCCAGTTTTCTTTTCTGACTTTCGTTGGAGCCAACAAATCCAAATAGTCCAAACATATCGCATCGGGGGTGAACCCTTCAGCCTTTAGTGTTTCCATAAAATCTTGAATATCACTTAATGATGTTTTCCCCGAATACATTTTTACCACCTTAAGATTTGGAATGGTTTTCCCCCTCTTTAAGAGTTCATTTGATGGATTGCCTAACTTCACCCTATGAAGACGAATATAATCGTTTGTTGCCCCCTCAAAAACGATATGAAGGACTTTCAGCCCCCTTAACATCAGTTGGTTCGCCATATATGATAAGAATACTGATTTTCCAATCCCCGTTGATGCCAACAATATTCCAATTTCGCCGCGCCCAACACCACCATTATTATCAATCAAATCCACCCCCGTTGGAATAACATCCCGTTCCAATTCTTCATCATAATCCCAAAGGTTTTTCACTTCGTAGTCATAATCATTCTTCTTCAGTTTTTCAATGTCTTTCAACTTTGAAAATAATGTATCAGTATCAATCTTATGTATTTCTTCACCAACATTGGAAATCATATTTTCCTCCAACTTTCGTTTCATATTATCAATCATATATTTCTTTTCCCCGTCAGTCATTTGAATATCTTGTATTTGGTATTTCACATGCTCCATTATTTGTTTCTTCAGAATGTTTTTTTCAACACCATCTTCAATCTTTGAAGGAAGGTTTTCATCAATTCGTATATTCAGTATTTCATAAGTTGGTATTTCATTATACAAATCAAAGTGTTCCTTCACATTGGTATAAATAAAATCAATCGCTTTATTCTTAAACCTATACTTCTTCAGTATATTTTTATTCTTCTTAAAAAACTTTGGTTCTTCAAGTATCATCTTAATTAACAAGTTGTCATAATTCATATTTTTCTTTTTTTGATTGGATTGGTGAAGACGGAAATTTGTGTAGTGAAAACGGAACAAATTTGGATTCCGTCTTCACATACAATTCAATCTTTACCATCTTTTTATTTTTATTTTTTTATTAATATATTATTTGATATAATATTGTGGAACATTTTGACACTACGGGTGGATACATAATGTCCCCCCTTTTTTAATGTTTTTGTTCCCCGTAGTTTACCATTGGTTTTGGTTTCTTTTTAGTCAGATTCAAATATCTTATCTGTCTATTTTCAGTCAGATTTCTTCTGATATACCCCCCATCTTCCAGTTCTTTGATTTTTCTTTTTATTGTCATAATTGAACAACCCATCAAACTGGATAATTTCTGATTGGATACATAACACGCTGCGTCCTTTGGAAAACCTTTGATGTATGAATATATTAAATTCATATACACATCACCAAACCCCCAATCCTTATAAATAATGTATTCTTCTTTTTTCATTATTTCTTATATGGATTTGGAATATCAAATGGATGATTTTTTTGTTCTTCTTCAATCCATTCAGACAATTGTTTGATAATAAGATGTTCCAACTTGTCCTTCATTGTTATGTCCCTATTGACACATTGTTTTTTGAATTCATTGTGAAGTCCCGCAGCGATATGGATGGTTCGCTTGTTTACCATTTTCAAACTTTCTTGTTTCATAATTTTTAAGTTTTGTATTTTTATTTATATCCATAAATATAGTAGTAGTATACAAAAGTATCAATAGTCCATAAAAAAAATTTTGTGGATTGAAAACTTTGTCTTATATTTGTGGTATGAAAATCATCAACATCCCCCAAACACTTAATCAAGTCAAATCACAATCAACTTTGGTTGGAAAACTTCAAGTCCTATACATCATTAAGGAACACGCTTTGTATCCACATCTGATGGATATGATTTCTAAATTGATTGATATGGACATGCGTGGTATTCATACCCAACAAGACACATTGAACTACATTGACGAAATTTGTGATGAATGTATCAATCAATTCAACAATCCCCCCAAAGTCAAAAAAGTTGACTCTGAACTTCCTTTTTGACGACAAATTCAACAAGTAGTATATTTGTTATTAAGATACTACTTTTGTTGCCATAATATTAGTATATTGTATTTTTATTTTTTTGGATGGAGTGTCAACGGACACTCCATTTTTTTTTCACATATATTATCTTATAGTATGCCAAAAGGAATTAAGACATTACCCCAATCAAATAACCCCATTGACTACAATGAAACAATGGAAGCATTACGACGAATTGGATACGACACGACACAAAACATTAATCTTCAATTTAAGGACAAAATAAGACGCATATACGGAGTTTCTTTGGATGATATGGATACTGACATTAAGTCAAAAAAATAAGGGGTTATTTACCCCTTATTTCACTTCAGTCAAACTCTTGACTATATCCTCAAGATTTTTTATTCTTTCTTCAAGTAGTTTCAAACTACCACTATTATTTTCGTTGATTGAAGGATTGATTTGTTGATAATCAATCCTTCTTTTTGTATAAGACATTACGATTCAGTTTTCTTTTTCTTTGAAATAAAACTCCATACAAACCCCCCTAATGTCATTGTCGCTCCAATCACTTCCAATAATGTCTGTTCGTCCAAATAACCTTTACTGACGAATATTCCGCCGATGAATGTCAACCCATGACGGATTAATCCACTTAATTCTCCATTTTCCATATCTTCAATATAATTAATCATTTATACAATTCTTATTTTAACAACACCTGATGTGTGATAAAATTGTCCTAATTGAACTCCACCTGCGGCTGCTGCTGTATCATCAGCAAAATCCAATGAAGCATATTGTGTCATTCTTAATTTATAAACAACCGCTTCGTCATCTTGTAGTGTTGTCTGTCCCTGTCCTCCAACAATAACACTTCTATTATGTGATACATTATTATTTATTCCACTTACAACGACTCCACCTTGTCCATTAGACACCCTATTACTTTCACCACCAATAACAACACTTCTTAATTTCTCCGCTCTGTTATTTCCACCACCACCAATAACCGCAGAATGTTCACCTGATGCGGTATTAGCAAAACCACTAACAACAGCATTATTACCTGATGCGGTATTACTCTGTCCTCCTAAAGCAACGGCTCTATTACCAGTTACACTATTACCATTACCAGCAAAAATACCATTATCATCACCATTACTTTTTATGTTATTTCTTCCACCGATAATAACACCCTGCCAACCCTGACTTAAGTTATTATCTCTTCCTGCGAACATACCCCTTCTATAACTATCAAAGGACATATCATTACCTATACCAGCAATAATAACATCATTACTACCTTGTGAGGCAATAGTATTACCATCACCTCCAATCATACCACTATTTATTCCTCCAAGTAAAGTGTTATTTTGTCCACCAATTAAATACCTATTACTATTTCCTGTGGTTATTCTATTACTTGTATCATCACCACCCGCTAAAAAGGTATTTGTATTACCTGATGTAATCGCAGATAATGGATAATAATCAGGAAGAACATTATTTGTTCCATCACCTGAAACAAACACTCCACCACCACCACCAGTTGAACCACTTAAATATATTGTTTGTCCTGATGTGGTTATGTCTATATTCGTTCCACTAAAGATTATATCCCCCGTCAAACTTTCCAATGAATTTACCCCCGTTCCATCACGCAAATCACTGACTTTGACTGAATATGTCGCAGTGTTTCCACTATCAACAACAGCCAATCTATCATCACTTGTGATGCCTGTCCTTAAGGGCAAATCAAATATTTTCTTGTTTCCAGCCATAATATTATAATTCTGTTATGACAACTGAAAAACCTTCGCCTTCCAATTGTGTTTTTATTTTGTTGCTAACAACATCTAATAAGTCAACACCATCCACCGCTCTATCATAATCTACTCTAACCGGCAAATTAAGATTTGGTTCAATTTCACTTAAACCATTTGTATATGATGTTTGATTAACCCAAGATGCGTTCATAACTCTTATTGAACTTCCATCAGTATCTAATAACGGGTTCAATCTTGTATAACAACCTTGAAGTGTTAATCCGTTATTTAATTCAATGTTTCCGCTAATTTCTAAAGCCATTTTTTTTATATTTAATTAATTAATTTATTCGTATGCCAAAGCAAATCCGTCATTTGTTATTAATACTTCATCATCATTCGTTGTGATGAATGATGTTCCTATATTCAATTGATAATAAATATCAGGGTTCAAGAATACGCCTGCGGAGCCGACTGAATGTCCAACCCCCCTTTGTGCGTTTCCATCCGTATAGTCAGGTGATGAACTTAATGTTGAACTTGTTCCCAAATACAAAGCCCCCGCATCATAACCCGTGAAATTCACCAAACCTGTTATTTTCATTCCATCAGTCAAAGAATTCGTTCCCAAAGAAAAACCAATCAACTTATCATACGCATTTGATGATGTTGGATTTGAAACCCAATCTGTTCCATCCCAATAATATAATCTTTCAGGTGTTGTTGTTGTTCCCGTTCCAATCTTCAATACATTCGTATCTTCACCTGTAGTGCTGAATGTGAATATATTTGTTCCAGTATCTTCTTCAACATTAATACCTGTTCCACCACTGAAACTGATTTGTCCATCAAGTGCCGTTTGTCTTCCACTATCTTTGTATACCGCAACATTTCTTAATATACCATTTGATGTTGTTGTTGACTCAAAATTCACATAAGCGTTCGCAAAATCAACTTCAGTTGCTCCAGTGAATGAAACCTTTGTAGTGTCATCAAACGACACATTAGCACCATTGAAATCAACTGATGAACTTCTAAAATCAACATCAGTCAATCCCGAAAAACTAACCCTTGATGCGTCAACGAAATCAATTTCATCACGGAATTTCACATAATTTTGTGAAATTGAAAATGGTATTCGTGCCCCCAATCCATCAGATAATTGAACGACATTACTACCAGTTCTTCCCGATAAGGAAGCATTATCAGATATTTTTACTAAACTCTGATAAGTATCTTGTATTGTGAAACCTGATAATGTAGCCATTAGTTTTCGTTTTTGTTCCAGGGAGCATTTGCGTCATATCCCTTTGGTTCGGGATTACAAATCCAACTTTTATTTGGAATGACAATACCACTTGAATATCCATTCAATTTATTTGGCATCATTCCATCTATTCCAGGGTTCGTATAGTCAGGAAATAATTCTTCATTATCAATCAAATATTCACGACTTCTTTCCCTATAAAATTCAGATGTATTTTTCACCTGTTCACGCATATATTTCAACTGACTCAAATCAGTATTTTGTGCTTCTTCTGCGGAAGGGTTCAACAATGCCTTGTTTGTCATTTTGTAGTTGAACGAAGGAAGTGCCAAATATACTGAATAATTCGCCAATGTTGGTGCGATGTATTCATTCAACAATGTTTCTTCAGCATCACTTGTCGTTCCACTGAAAACCCTGTTTTTCAAATTCTGATAAAATTTCGTTCCCAACAATTCTTGAATGTATATGTCCTGTGCCTGAATAACAAATGGTGTCAATTCATTTGGCTCCATATTGGCATGAACCGCAGTCAATTCTTTCAACCTGTTTTCTGATATTAATACTACATACGCCATTATACTTCTCCTTGAATGTTTTTATTGAAGTCCAAACTTGAAGGAATAACCTGTATCGGATTTTCTATTCCAAACGGGATTAAGACACCCCTTAAGGACTTATTTATGGACTTCTGTATTGGTTCTATCACTGACGACATAAAATGGGTATATGCCACCTCAATTTCGTTTGCGTTGTTCCCCAAACCTGTTGAAGTATCCCTAATCCCGACTAAAAGAGGCGAAGTCAATCTGTGGGCTGTTATGACACGACTGGTGACTCTTTGTTCCAATGTGATATAATAATCATCAGTAGTTGAATTAATGGATTGTATTTGTGGAGCCAATTCCGGTCCATCACTGAATGATAAGAATAATCTTCCCGCATTATCTGTTCCCGTGAATGATTGAACCATATCTTTGTATAGTGCCCGTTGCTCTTCAGGTGTTGGTTCGGAATTTGGAAGATTAATCATTATCCCCCCCGAAAATCCGTTGGAAATATTGTTGTTATGATAATTGGATATACGGGCATCCAATTGAATATCATTCAACGCTCCAACATAAGATGGAAGTGGATATATGTCATTACCAGGGGTATAGTCATAATAATAATATATTTGTGATGCGTTTTCACCCCTATTATCCGTCCTGTCAAATGATTTGTATTGAATTGGTTTGTATTTTCTTGTGTTTCCCCAATTTGATGAATAATAATAGTAGTCAACCTTATCTTCTTCATTCATCTTTTCACTACGAACATTATTAAATGGAAGGTGATATATTTCAACCACCTTATCCCCGCCTCTGTTCCAAATAGTGTTCAAACTATATCCACCGAAAATAATATAATCCAAACATATCTTCATATAAATGTCATTCAAAGTTTCACCATTCTGATTGATAATTGTTTCACCAAATTCTGAAATTCCTTCCCCAACCGACGCATCAACCTTCGCCTTTACGGCGGTGTTATGTATCGCAGATGTTTGAAGAAGTTCAATAAGTTTTTGTGGATACAAATTATCACTTCCAAATGAAACCCAATCTTTTCCACGAACTTCTTTGAATTCAGGAAGTCCGATTGTGCTTAATTCAAGTATTTTTATAAATTGGTTCATTTTCTAAAATATACAAATTGTTCATTAGTTTCATTATCACTTGTATAATCAATTTGTGGATTTGCCAAGTCATAATTATTTTTTACTTTACATAAGACATTATCATATTCCAACCACGCAACACCATAACCTTCTAATATTAAGTCATAATAACCCCCAATATTATTGCTTCTTTGTATTGCGAAATCCAAAGGGTTTGTCCTAAATTCAGTCCATCCATCACCTTCCCTTATTAAGTCCAAAGTGATATAATCATATTCACCATTGATAAGTGGTTTGTTATTGTATTTGCTTACCAAACGCATTCTCCAACCCGTTGATTTCGGGTATGTGCCGTATAAATACAATTGAACCCTTGTTGTCGTCAAATATAATGTCATACTTATAAATATAAAATGTTTCAGTTTTGTATACAAAAAAAGGGAGCCAATCGGCTCCCCTTTTCATATATAGTGTTTCCCTGTTTACGACAAGATAAGTTCGTAAGCGGGAGATTTGCTGAACCCAGTCAGTTCAACCGACAAACCATTCCTATCACCAAATGCGGTTCCAGACTCGGCTGTTGAACTGGTGACAATAGCACCTGTTTCATTACCAACCAAGAAATAGTTGTCGTTATTCGTTTGGACAATACAAACCAACTTTGTGTTTCTTCCCAAAACATCCAAAGTATTCAATTTACTATAATCCAATTTATTAATCACCATTGTCAAAACGGACTGATAAAACGCAGTGCCGTTTTCTTCGGAAAAGTTTCCTGTTTCCGTCAACGAAGCCGATTGTCTGGGTTGTTGGAATTCAAATGAATTTTCACCTAATGTAGTCAAATCTTCAATTGATGTTGAACCCCAAGTTATACCAGTAACCGCTCCGTTTGTGTTTGTTGAACCACCTGAAAAACTTAAGGAAATATCATCCCCTGTAGCCGAAGCCAAGAAGATTGTCTTAATTCCGCCTAAATTTTCACGACAATCCAAACTCACATTTGAAGTCAATTCACAAGCCATCTTTTATTAATTTTTAATTAGTTTATTCATTACGCCATAAACACCCAAAGTTCTGGCTGTGAAACCGCAACTCCGATTGCCCACTTCATTATTGTTCTTACTTCGTCTTCTGATTCATCATAAAAAACTCTGAATGTTTCAAAATCAGACGACAAGTCCGTTCCCAAGAATAATGTTGACGAACTTCCCAAGAATTTCTGTGCGTTTGAACATCCACTTGAACTTACCACTCTCACGGAAGTTCCAGGTATGAACAATTCACCACCTGGAGCAATGTGATAATAGTTTTCCTGCGTGATTGCCAATTGGAAAATTCTGTATTGTTGTGGTGAACAAATCAAGATTAAGTCATCCATTGTCATCACTTCGTCAGCCAATTCAGCATACATTGATTGTGCTGTTTCAACAGCCCCTGACAATACCCAAGTCGCAGTATGTCCTGTATACTTGTTTGCTCCATTTGCCGCTGTGATAATGTCTTCTAATCCATTGAATGAACCATCACCTTTGATAAGGAAATCTTCGTTCCACTTGTTTAATTTCTTTACGAAATAATCCGCCATCAATTCTTCAACGGGGATTGTTTCATTACCCGCAAATTGTCCCGCAGCCAATGACTGACTTAAGAATGTTTCACGGAGCGTGTTTGGACAATATGATTGGTTCACTTTCGCTTGTTTCAAGTTCAAGTCAACTTGTGTTATTGTCGTTTCACCTGATGTTGTATATCCGCATGAACTTCCGTCAGCAACATAAAAATCACCAGCCATTATGGGCATCTTATTTAAGCCCGCCTTCAAACCAATTCTGACATTCATATAGTCAGCCAAGGAAGTTTCTAAAACCGCCTTTGAAATTAATTCAAAACTATTCTGTTCTACATATCCAGAAATAGCACCTATATTAAAACTCATTTTTTAAATTATTTATTATTTGATTTATTTCTTCTTAATTCAACTAATTTCGCCATTCTTGACTCCATAATTGATTCAGATTTTCTGTTTAAGTCGTTCAAATTATTATAAATTTTTGGACTTCCTGGTTCATCCCTGAACTCTGAAAATTCACTATTAAGTGAATTAATCTTGTTTTCCAATTCCGCAATCTTATTGAAATGTGGCTCTAACCCCTTGACAATTTGACTAACAAAATCTTCCGACAATTCTTCTTTTTGTTCCGTTTCTTCAACGGCATCAATGCTTGTGATAATACCTTCAGCGTCAACTGAAATCAACAAACCATCAGTGGTTTCGTGTCGTCCTTCAGGTGCTTGAATATCACCTTCAGCCGTTTCAACCAATAATTGTTTACCAACTTCAAAATCACCTTCAGTTTTCACAATTGTTCCATCAACCAAAGTTGCTGACGCCAATTCAACTTTTTCGGCTTCAACGACTTCCGTAGTTTCTGTTTGGTTTTTGACTTCCTTTGTTTCTTCGGACTCAAGCCCCAACATAACTCTGATTTTTTCTATTGCTTCTAACGCAGTCATTTTTAAAAAATTTTATTGTTTATTTAATACCAAATATATTATGACTTTTTTTCGTCATTTTTTTCGGTTCTTAATTCTTTGAATGTTCTAATTAAGGTATAAATAATTGAAATACATAATAACATTATTTTCAATACATCTTGAACATCCATAAATGTTATTGATAATGTGCCCGCATTGAAAAGGACTACCTTATCAGTCAATATTGTTTTCCACGACATTTTCTAAAATATTTTTAATATCATTTAATTGCTTTTCAGCCTTCACCAATGGACTCATTTTATTGATGAATTCACCAGCCAACGAAAAACCCCTTAATTCACCTGACTTAATCTTATTCCAAGTGTCGTCATCATTGATTTTATACTTAACATACCAAGTTCCAACAGGAAGTGCGAAACCATATTTGTATGATTTGTCTTCCTTTATACTTTCACTTATCCAAGTTTCCAACAAAGTATTTTGCGTTGTTATGTTATTGTCGTGATTAATGTCCGTATTATTATGTCTGTTGAATTTTAAAAATCTTTCCGCCATTTTTTCAATGGTTTTCCTACTGAAATAAATATAAAAAGGTTCACCATTCTCTGTTCTTCTTAATATCATTTTGTTTGGAATCATCAATGGACCCAGCAAAATTCTTTTTTCAGTATCAATTGAAAATTCAAATTTTTGTGCTTGAATTCTTCGTGGACGAAGTGATGCGTTATTATCAGTCGCACCATTTGGTGAAGGGTGATTGATATTATTTGATTTCATCGCTCTGTCTTCGTCAATATTGTCGGCTTTGTTGGTGATAATAACCACCTTTTTTCCATCTTCATTTTTGAAAACCTTAAGTTTACTCCACCAATGTTTACAATTCACCGAACCTTTCCATGCTAATTTTGAATAATTATTTATACCTCTGGGTCCGAAACCAGGGTTCAATCCATCCATTTTTGATAATTCTTCATCACTGAATATTTTTCCCGCTTTGGATAATCTCATCATCGCTTTACAAAACCTTCTTTCAGCACTGGGTCCGGAATACCTCCAAAAAACCTTTGACTCTTCACCCCTTTTTATACCCAATCTTTTTAATATATCCAATGAACGAATTGCCTTAATCACATCACCAACATTACTGAATTCATTTTTGGTGAAATCAACAATAGTATCTTCATCAGACAAGTATATTCCGTTATTGTCGTCTTCAAACCATTCCAATAACATTTCCTGTTCATCTTCAGATAAGATATGATGTGAACAAGTATCACCTTCACAAGATAAGTTTTTTATTTCTTCAAGTTTTCTTTGTGCCCACAAAATTCCACTTTCACTTCCCCACGCATCAACCATCAAACCACCGCAGCCTTCACCATAAGGAACATCTTTGTGTTGAAGGTGTCGTGCGAATGAAGCCATTCTTGATATAGTATCTTCACTAATGTTTTCACCTTTACATAATTGATGTGCCCTTTGTTTTCCAACATCTGTTCCACAATCGCCCCAACCATTTTCTTCAGCCCACTTTACAGCCCGACATGCCGCATTCTTTGCGGACTTTGGATAATCATTATATGACAATTCCTGTTCCCCTTCAAAATACGAATAACATACAGCCAATCTTTGCTCTTCGTTTGGAAATTCTGACTTCATCTTTTCATCGGACATACACCTTCCAATAAATTCGTCTTCTGACTCATTTTGACGGGGGTATACGAACTCTTCTTTACTGAAGTAATGAAACCCTTCTTCAATTGCGGGTGCGTCCACAATGGACACTATTTGGACTCCATAATCATCAAACATTTCATCGGGCAAACCCTCAATGTCAATGTCCATTTCAACTATTTTCTTTACATCTTCATTCATAATCTTGATAAGTTTTCAATTTCAAAATCCGCTTCCTGTTGTGAAGTCATTTCAGTTGAAACGACATACGCCTTAATCGGTGGTTGTTGTCCAGGTGTTATTTGTTCACCGGGATTTTGTAGTCCACCCAAATTTTGATTTGTATTATTTATTGCGTTTTGTGGATTGAACGAACGAACATCCGTTTGTGGTGTTTCAATATCACCACCACCTGAACTTTGGAATTTCGTGTTTTTAATCTTAAGTATCTGTGCCGCACCCGTAGCCGCTGCGATTGCCGCACCAGGCAAACCTGCGGGTATACCCAAACCTCCGGCTGCGGGGCTTATCGCACCAATGATTGCTGAAGCGGTGTTGATAAGTGCGGATGATATACCCAATGCTTTGTTGAACTTGAATGCCTTTTCTTGTTTCTTTTCATCATCACCTGCGGCTGCGTCGTTCAAAGCCATAATAGCGTCAATCCCCGCAGAAGCCAAACTCAATCCATTTTGAAGTTTCGCCATCTGTGCCTGTTTGTCTTTTTCAACATCTTCTTTACGGAATTTTTCATTCGCTTCTTTCAATGCCGCATTTTTTTCATCATTGATTTGTTTTTCAAGTTCGGCATTACCCTTCACATTTTCCAACAAACCATCATAAAATGACGCTATATCCGACAATTCTTTTTCCCGTGCTGTTTGTTTTTTCGCATCCAATTGGTTCAAAACTTCCTGTTCGTTTGCCAATCTTTCATCATTAAATTGTTGACGGGTGTTTTCTATTTGTTTGTCAAATTCCGCAGCCAACGCAGCCTTTTCTTCATCGGATGCCTTCAACACATCCAATTCATTAAGGGCTTGTTTCTTTGCTAATTCAAGTGCTTTAATAGCCGCTTCTTCTTCGTTTTGAATGTTTTCATTACGAAGGGTTTCAATCGCATCATTAATAGCATTTTGTCTGTCCAATTCTTCCTGTTCCAACTCCCTTGATAATTTGGCGGCTTCCTGTTCCTTAATTGATAATTCAGTTTCCCGTGCTATTCGTTCCGCCTGTGCTTCAGCCAATTGTGTTTCTAATTCTTCCCTTTCTTCATAACTTGATGTTATGTCTAATTGTGCTTGTATTGCCGCTTCATTCGCCTTGGCTTCATCCGCTGCGTTTTGTGTCA
>Ga0180431_10006642_pt1 | contig 13672 bp, 10 predicted proteins | sample SS_ome_11_FD_132459 | JGI IMG/M metagenome (GOLD analysis project Ga0180431, IMG submission 132459) | Hypersaline lake sediment archaeal communities from the Salton Sea, California, USA - SS_1_MS_1 metaG | ecosystem: Environmental > Aquatic > Non-marine Saline and Alkaline > Hypersaline >... | reverse complement strand
TTGCGAGCGTAGCGTGGCAATCTCCGGGTGGGGAGGCCAAAACAGGTCGGGACGCTCCTCGCAATCACAGGACGGGTGCCCATCATTTTCATCGTTCGCTGGTCCCGATTCATCGGGATGACAAATTGCATAGAAGCCCAATCGTAGTCGGGGTTGTGCCTGAAAACGCTATACGTGCGGAACGGGAATTGCAGGACATCAACCCACAAGAGTGAAAGAGCTTTCCCGATAGGGCAATGAAGGTCAGATTGAAGTTCGGTCTTTGGTCGGTCCCGGTTTCAGCCGTGGGAAGGGTCGGAGACCCGCGGACAGCGGCGTCTGGGAATAGCGCAACGGAACGCAAGGGGAAACGCGGAGCGATGGCGAAGGGGATACCGCCCGCCGGACAGGCAGCCTACGTCCGTGCCTCAACGGCCGTCCTGGCCATGGCCTTGAACTCGGCCAGCGGCATGCTGCCCAGGTTCTCGTTGCTGCGCAGGCGGACTGAGACAGAGGACGTCTCGGCCTCCCTGTCGCCCACCACCAGCATGTAAGGTATCTTCTGTAGCTGGGCCTCGCGGATCTTGGGGTTCATCCTCTCCGACCGGGCGTCGACCTCCACCCGCAGGCCCTCGGCTTTCAGTTCCGCCTCCACCTGCGAGGCGTAGTCCAGGTGGCGGTCGGCGATGGGGATTACCATGGCCTGGACGGGGGCCAGCCACACCGGAAAGGCCCCGGCATAGTGCTCGATGAGGCAGGCCAGGAACCGCTCCATGCTGCCCAGGACGGTGCGATGGATCATGGCCACCAGGTGGTGCTGCCCGTCTTCGCCAACGTAGGTCACATCAAAGCGCTCCGGCAGGTTGAAGTCTACCTGGATGGTGGGACCCTGCCAGGCGCGGCCCAGAGCGTCCTGGAGCTTGATATCGATCTTGGGCCCGTAGAACACGCCCTCGCCGGGGTCGACCTCGTACCCCTCGCCGAAGCGCTCCAGGGCTTTGCGCAGGGTCTCCGTTGCCTGGTCCCATACCTCCAGGGTGCCGGCGTACTTCTCCGGCCTGGTGGACAGCATTACCTGGTACTCGCCGAAGCCGAAGGTCTGCATCATGAAGCGGGCGAGCTCGAGCACGCCCACCACCTCATCCTCAAGCTGGTCGGGCTGGCAGAAGATGTGGGCGTCATCCTGGGTGAAGCCCCGCACCCGGGCGAGCCCGTGCAGCACGCCCGACCGCTCGTACCGGTAGACCGTGCCCAGCTCGGCCCAGCGCATGGGCAGCTCGCGATAGCTGTGCAGCCTTGTCTTGTACATGAGGATGTGGCCGTTGCAGTTCATGGGCTTGACGATGTAGTCCTGGCCGTCGACGTCCATGGGCGAATACAGGTTCTCCCTGTACATCTCCAGGTGGCCGCTGGTCTTCCACAAGCCTGCCTTGAATATGTGGGGTGTGTAGACCAGTTGGTAGCCGCGCCTGGCGTGCTCCTGCCTCCAAAAGTCCTCGATTACGGTGCGCACTACGGCGCCCTTGGGATGCCACAGGACCAGGCCGGGGCCGCCCTCCTCGTGAATGCTGAACAGGTCAAGCTGCCTGCCCAGCTTTCTGTGGTCGCGTCTCTCGGCCTCTTCGAGCTTGTGGAGGTGGTCGTCAAGGGACTCCTGGGACTCGAAGGCTGTGCCGTATATACGCTGCAGCATGGGACGGGTCTCGTCCCCGCGCCAGTAGGCACCGGCGATGCTCAGCAGCTTGAAGGGGCCGATCTCTCCCGTGCTGGCCAGGTGCGGGCCGCGGCAGAGGTCCACGAAGTCGCCGTGCCGGTAGATGCTCAGCGCCTCGCCCTCCGGCAGGTCATCTATCAGCTCCAGCTTGTAGACCTGGTCAGCGAAGATGCGGCGGGCCGTCTCTCTGTCGATCTCCTCCCTGATGAAGGGGAGATCGGCGGCTATGCTGTTCCTCATCTTCTCCTCTATGGCCGGCAGGTCCTCGGGGGTCAGGGTGCGGGGCAGGTCGAAGTCATAGTAGAAGCCGTCCTCTGTGGCCGGGCCGATGCCCAGCCTGGCCCCGGGGAAGAGGGAGGTGACGGCCTCAGCCATCACGTGAGACGCCGAATGACGCATTGTCTCCAGAGGTGTCTGTATGTCACTCATGGCTGGTTATCCGTGTAGCCTAAACTAGAACCTCTCAACCCTTGCCGGGTGAGAGGTTCCGGCACAAGCGGCTGCACTGGCAGTTGCGTACAGGGTCTATGGTGGGCGGTACTGGACTTGAACCAGTGACCCCTGCGATGTCAACGCAGTACTCTAACCACTGAGCTAACCGCCCAACACGAGAAACTTAGCAAACGGGCGTGGTCAAGTCAAGCAGAAAATTGGCGCGGCCGTTTTTCCGGCCCGTTCGGACCGGGACAGCGCTTCCCCCCATACCTACCCACCCCATCCGTACCGGGGGGTGTGACGACAATGTCACGCCATCGTTGAAAGACGTCGCCAGCCACAATATCATTGATCACAGCAGAGACGCCGGCAGTAGGTGACGCTGCAAGGCCGACCCCACAGTCCGGCATACCAACCGATAGGCTGGGACAAGGAGGAGATAGATGAAGACACTGGTCATAGGCGGGACCGGCGCCACCGGCCCGCTGGTGATACAGGGACTCCTGGAAAGAGGACACCAGGTGGCAATGCTTCACCGCGGGGTCCACGAGGTTGAGCTACCTGCCGAAGTGGAGCACATACACTGCGATCCGCACTGGGTGGAGAGCCTCAACGACGGGCTGGGAAGCAGGACTTTCGACCTGGTGGTGGGCATTTACGGAAGGCAGAGGATAACGGCCGAGGCCATGAAAGGCCGCACCCCCAGACTGATAACTGTTGGGGGTGCCATCGCCATATACAAGGGATGGATGAGGATGACGGAGCGTCATCCCCAGCAATGGTTCGAGGTGTCACCGGTGCCTATCAGGGAGGACCATGCTCTGGCCACGGCCCCGGGGGTTGACAACTTCAACGAGCGGGCCAGGCAGGCCGAAAGGGCTGTGATGCAGGCCCACGAGGAAGGCCACTACAGCGCGACGCATATCCGCTATCCCACGGTATACGGTCCCCGGAACGTCTCTCCTCAGGAGTGGAGCATCGTGAGGCGGGTACTGGACGGCAGGAAGCAGATAATCGTGCCGGGTGGGGGGGCAAGTCTGGTGTCGAGGGGCTTTGCCGGTAATGTGGCTCATGGCATCCTGCTGGCGGTGGATAATCCGGAGGCCTCGGCAGGGCAGATATACAACGTGGCGGATGAGAGCCTGACGTTCACCAACCGGGAGTGGATCAGGCTGGTGGCGCAGGTGCTGGGTCACGAGTTCGAGTTCATCGAGATACCCTTCGACATGCTGCCGCCCGCCTTTGCCGACGCCCCACCCCCAACCCTGTTCCCCTACCACCAGGTAATGGACCTGAGCAAGATCAAGCAGCAGTTGGGGTACCGCGATGTCGTGTCGCCTGAGAAGGGGATGGAGCTCACCGCCAGGTGGTTTGCCGAGAACCCCCTGGAGCGGGGCTCCGACGTGGAGGTGCTGCTCGGGGACCCCTTCAACTACGAAGCTGAAGACAGGCTTATTGGCCTGTACCGGGCTGAAGGTGGCCGGTTAAGGGAGCGTCTGCAGGGCATGCCCGTCTCCGACGTGAGGTTCGAGCACCCCTATCCCCACCCCAGGAAGCCCGGCGACCTGCGGTAGCAGAGCCCAAAGGCTGAGACGCCTGTGCGGTGGGTATCGCATCGTAGGTCGGGGGCTCCAGCCCCGACCTGGGACAGGGCAGGAGCGCCGCCCTGCCGGGCGGAACTCAGTGGTGCTCTACATCCTCTTGAGACCGAAGGAACAGTTAGGCCAGACGCCCTCTCTGTTGGGCAGGCCCAGGACCATTACCCACAGGTCCCTGTCGGAATAGCGCACTATGTGCCACCAGTGGGTGTCCAGCGGCGGTATGCCCCTGGTCCTGAATGCAGCCTCATCCCGTCCGAAGGTCTGCACCAACAGGCCGGGCCACTGTGTCACCCCGCCTTCCGCCTCTGGCAGCCTGACCTCGGTCTCTTTCTTCTCCCAGTCGACGTCCAGTTCCACACGCCAGGGCTTTGGGGCACCGGGCAAGTGTCCTGTGCCAAGAAACGTTTCCATGTTCTCCGTCCTCCCTGTCCATTCCCCGCCGGGCCGTGGCGGGGAAGATGCCTCTGGACATACATGATAGAGCGTGGAGGGTGACAAAATCATAGAAAAGAGGCGCGGAAATATTGCAGAGTTGTGACATTTTGGCCGGGTTTCCTATCTCGGGGTCGGGGACGACCCCGAGTACGTGGTCTTCAATCCTATCCGGCGAAGGCCAGCCGCAGAGCGGCAACCTCGTTCTTCAACGCCTCGGCCAGCGGCAGGGGGATACATCCATGGATCATTCCCTTGAGGCATACGTATTCAGCGGGCACGCCTGCTTCCCGGAGTCGGACGGCGTACGCCTCACCTTCATCTCGCAAGGGATCGTACTCGGCCGTGACTATCAGGGCTGGCGGCAGCCCGCGCAGGTCTGAGGCGCGCAGGGGGGAGGCATAGGGATTGTTGCCATCGGCTTCCGTTGGCAAGTAGAGACCCCAGCACCACATCATGGTATCTCTGGTCAGGATGTTAGGCTCCGGGTTTTCCAGGTAGGAGGCTGTGTCGAAGGCACAGTCGGTGACCGGGTACTGGAGCAACTGATAGACGAGAGGGGGAGCGCCCCGATCGCGTGCCATCAGCGCCACGACGGCTGCCAGGTTGCCGCCGGCGCTTGCTCCACCGACCGCCACTCGGGTGGGGTCGCCGCCCAGAGCACGGGCGTTCTCAGCCACCCACCTGGCGGCCGCATAGCAGTCCTCCACAGGGGCAGGGAACTTGTGCTCCGGGGCCAGCCGGTACTCGACGGACACCACCATGCAGCCGGCGGCGTTGGCCAGGTGCCTGCACGTGGCGTCACACTGGCCGAGATTGCCCATCCAGAAGCCGCCGCCGTGGAAGTAGACCAGCACGGGAAACGGCCCTGCGCCTTGAGGGGCGTAAAGGCGTGCTGGAATCCGGCCTTCGGCGCCGGGCACAAGTAGTTCCTCGACTCTGGCTACAGCCGGCGTTCGCCCCAACATGGCCTCCACCATGGCATCCGCCGCCCTGCGCTGCTCCTCCACACTGTCGAGGACCGGCGCCTCGGCGGTCACCAGCCTGTTCAGAAAAGACTGCACACGCGGGTCAATTGGCATCGCAGGCTCCTTCCCACTCGGTGTGTCTCCGGCGGTGCCTGCCGGTCCCTGCAGAAGATACTGGCCGGCCGAGCCGCGGGGGTCCGTACACAAACGGCATGTTCATCTCGCTTGCCCGCTGGGCGTCGGGGCTTCCGCCGCCGAAAGGGCTCGCGCCTACTCCATCCGCAGCAGCCGGGCAAAGGCCCTGCCCATCACTATTTCGGTCTCGTCGGGTGTGAAGGAGATGTCCGGGCAGGACGTGAGATGGGGCTTGGCCACGGCCTGGACCCAGCGTTCCAGGGGACAGGTGGGATCGCCAAAAGGCCCGTCGCTGGCGAAGAACACCCGCCAGGGACCCACGTCGTCCAGCAGTCTGCGCAGCATGCGGTAGAAGGTGGCGGGCTGGTTGACGGCCGCCGCCTGCCAGCCAGAGATGTCGAAGTATACGTTGGTTTTCATCCTGGCCACGATCAGGGCCTCCTGCCACATCTCTTGGGCTACGTGGGCCATGATGATGGGAAGGTCGGGGAAGTCGGCGGCCACGTCGTCCAGTGCGATAGGCTGAGCGAAGCGGGACTTCATTGGGGCGCAGGTGCTGCCGGTGTGAAAGAGTACTGGAATGCCGTACTCCATGCACTTCTGGTAGAAGGGGTAGGCCACTGGGTCGTAGGGGTAGTAGCCCGTGGTAGTATGCAGCTTGAGTCCTCTCATGCCCCATTCCTCCACACCCTGCCTGAACATCTCCATGGCCTGTGGCCGCCGGGGGTCGATGGCGAAGAAAGGGACCAGACGGTCGGGGAAGCGTCTGGCTGCCTCGGCCACGACGCGATTCTGGGTCTCGATGGTTACATCCGGTTCGCCGGTGCACAGGCCGAAGTCGGCAGCGAAAACGCAGGACCTGTCCACCCCGGCACGGTCCATGGTGGCGACCAGCCTCTCTCCGGTGGGGTCGTCGAAAGAGGACATCATGGGCGTAGCGATCGCTTCGGGGTCAGGACGCTCCCCGCTCTCCTTCCCCATGGCGGCCGATGCCAACCTGCCGATTCCGATCAAGAGGTTTCGGTGCGTCCACCCCTGGTTCAGCAGATGAACGTGGCTGTCGACTATCATGGTTGGTCCTCCCTTCAGCCTGTGACTTGCGCCAGCATACGCCAGACGATGGCCCAGTACCGGTGGGGACAGTATAGCGCCGGGGGCTCCACTTCGGGAAGAGCCAGGGCAAGTGCTGGACGGGGAGACTCGTGGTATCTGCCAGGTCGGACTTGACACCGGCGGCTCACTGCACCAGAATCCTGTTACCGCCCCGGGAAGGCGACAAAGAAAAGGGGGCCAGAGTCGCCAGCGTCCCGCAGGGGCGAGACCCGTTGCCACGAAGGTCATCTCCACTGCGTGTTTCGTGGTGCCGACGCCAGCCGGCAGCAACGTTGAGCGGATGTTTGTGTCGTGGCAGGGAGGAAAGGGGGAGCAATGGAGACGCTACTCACATCCCAGGTATTTGGGCGGTTGTCCGAAGCAGCCCAGACCCTGGCCAACCAGGAGGTCCGTCTCTGGAAGGAACAGGGCGGCAGGGTCATCGGCTACTTCTGTTCCTCTGTGCCGGAGGAGGTGTTCACGGCCGCAGGTTTCCTGCCTTTTCGCATGAGGGCAACAGGAAGCTCAGGTACGGAGATGTCGGACGCCTTCTTCAGCAGCATCAACTGTAGTTTTCCCCGTCACTGTTTCAACCAGGCGCTGAAGGGGGAGTTTGGCTTCCTGGATGGTCTTGTGTTGTACAACAGTTGTGACAATGTAAGGCGGGTCTATGACCACTGGATACGACAGATGGACACCCCCTTTGTCCACTTCATGAGCATTCCCAGGAGGGCCGAGGAGCTGCAGGTGCAGTGGTACCGCGACGAACTGCGCCGCCTGGTGGACGAAACGGAGAACCACTTCGGCGTGAGCATAGGTGACGAAGAGCTGGAGGAAGCCATAACGGTGCACAACGAGGCGCGCCGTCTCCAGAGAGCACTGTGCGACTTGAGAAAGAAGGACAAGCCGCCGATCACTGGCGCAGAGGTGCTGGCGGTCACTGTCGCCGGCACCGCGATGCGCAAGGACACGTTCAACCGCGTGCTGGCGGAACTATTGCAGGAACTTGCAGCGTCCGAGGGCAAGGGCGGCTACCGGGCCAGGCTGATGATCCTGGGAGGCATACTCGATGATCCAGGGTATGTCGGTGTCATCGAGGACCAAGGTGGTCTTGTCGTCACCGACTCGACATGCTTCGGTACCAGGATCTTCTGGGAGGACGTGGATGAAACGAGCGACCCGCTGTCGGCCCTGGCCCGATACTATGTGGCTGACCGGCCTTCATGCCCACGGGTGTTTGGCCTCTATGAGAAGAGATCTGACCTGTGGCGGCAACTGGTACGGGAATTCAGGGTAGATGGCGTCGTCCTGGAACGCCTGACCTTCTGCGACAACTGGGGGTTCGAGCAGTTCACCATACAGGATGACTTCAGGGAGTGGGGGATTCCTCTCCTGATGCTTGACAGGGAGTACGTGTCGGGTGGCATCGGACAGTTGCGGACCAGGGTCCAGGCATTCCTGGAGACCATTGGGAGGTAGGCCATGGATGCAATGACGGAAAAGCGGCTGGAGCGGACCAGGGAGAACATGGCCAACTACGAGGCTGCACTGCAGTTCGTGGAGGCGACACCGGGCGAGCTGGGGCATCTCCACGCCCAGCTCATAAAGATGCAGGTCAACCAGCACAGGAAGACGATCGAGTGCGTTGAGCGCGGTGAGCCCCTGGTGGCTTCCTACTTCACCAATGCACCGGAGATATACACGGCGATGGACCTCCACTGGTACTGCCTGATCGCCCAGTCCTTCGGTGGCCCGGGCGAGAACATCCATATGATGGAGGACCTGGAGGCATGTGACAGGCTTGCCGTGGCCAGCGATATCTGCACCCTGCTCCGGCTGGGCCTGTTCTACCTGGATGCGGGCCTGCTTCCCCGCCCCTCCGCGGTGGTGGCCCTGAGCGAGCCTTGTGACGGGGTGACGGGCCTGCATGAGGCGTTGAGGCGTCACAGGGAATGGCGTGATATCCCCATGTTCAGTCCCGATCCTCCCTACTGGGATGACGAGCGCAGCGTAGCCTACTTCGCCCAGGAACTGAGACGGATGGTGGCTTTCCTGGAGCACCACACCGGCAAGACGCTGGATGTCGGCCGGCTGCGGGAGGCCTGCCAGGAGTCCAACAAGCAGTACACCTTGTGGCTGGAGTGGAACGAGCTCAGACGTGCCGTGCCGTCGCCCCACGGCTATGCCCTGGCCCTGTCCACCTTCGGCGCCGCCCAGGGGCCGGACAGCGGACGGCCTGAGGTCACCGCCTTTTTCGAGGACCTTGTAGCGGATGCCGAGATGCGGGTGCGGGAGAAGAGGGGGGAGGTGGCCGACCAGAGGGTCCGCCTCCTGTGGTTCGACGTCCAGCCCATCTGGTTCTCTCTGCTGGCGCCCTGGATGGAGCAGGAGTGGGGAGCCTGTGTAGTCATGGACATGTTCAGCTACTGTCCCTATACGCTGGTGGACACCTCCACGGAGGAGACCATGTTCCGCGACCTGGCGAAGAGGAACCTCCTGGACGTCCCCATGATCAGGCAGGCGCGTGGTGTAGCCGAGAACTTCCTCAGCGACATCACCCGGATAGTAAGGGACTTCAGTGTTGACTGTGTGGTGGTGCCCGGACACATGGGGCACAAGGACGGGGCGGCCAGCATAAGCCTGATGCGTGAGACCTGCCGGGGCCTGGACGTCCCCTTCATGTACATCGGTGTGGACCAGTTCGACCGCAGGTACACGACCATTGACCAGATGAAGGACAAGATATCGCAGTTCTTCACCGCGATGGGTCTTGGCTGAGTGCGATTCCGGTTGACTCTCCCGGCCGGCGCATGGTGGGCAGCCCTGGTGCCATCAGGAGGCGGTGGCGTGCCTGCCGAGAGACTTGTTACGAAAATGCGGGTTCTCTGCATGCCGTCGTCCCTTGAGCCGTACGCTTCCCCGTTCATGTCGCCGGGTAGAGCGCCCGACGTCGGGCGCTCTACCCAACCGCTGTCCCGGCATCCATTTTCATATATCGTGGTGTCTCCCTCAACAGACATGACGGATTGCGATGAACGCAGATATCTGCCTGTGTCCAATGCTGCCGGCATAGTTGGTTAGATGTCGATACGAGAGATTGGCTGTTGTGGCGCGTATTGCAGGACCTGTCGAGCGGGTCAAGAAGGCGTATCCGGTTGCTGCAAGTTGGGGTATGAGACTGGTGAAAGGGACATCAACAAGGCCAAGTGCAAGATAAAGGTATGCTGCTTCAAGGAACGGGGGCTTGAGACGTGTGCCGATTGTCCTGAGTACGTGTCTTGCATGCTGATCCAGGCGTGGCACGCCAGAAAAGGGTACAAGTACAGGAAGTACGGGGACTCTCTCAGGTTCATCCGAGAGAACGGATATCAGCGCTTCATGACCATAGCCGACGGATGGAAAGCGCCCTACGGCAGACTTCACTAGACTTCACCGTGGGCAACTGTCCGGGTGGCTCTCATCTTGTGGTAGGGGAGGCCGGGCGAAAGCCATCGGAACGCTCTTCGGGCTCCATGTGTCCATTCCATTCCACCCCCCTTGCACTGCTGCCCCCTGGCAATCCCGTGTGTGCCGGTTCTCTGCTGGCACAACATAGGGAAGGAAGGGAAGCGCTCTTAGCATCGACATGCACTTCACGTCGAGGCTTCGCTGCGCTGGGGCCCACCCAGTACGGCGCTCATTCTGGTTGACCATTGCCTCTGTTCAGGTTGACCGATTCTCGGCTAGAGGACGGTTGAGAAGGGTAACGAAACCGTCTTCAAGCAGTCGCACTGCAGTGAGAACCCGAAGGTTGGCCCGTTCCTGCTACATCTTCCGGGCCAATCGTGATGCTGTTTCTGTGGTTCTCTCGCCCTTGCAGCTAAGTCCGCTGGCGACAGCGGCTCAAGTCTTCTCTCCCATCGTCATTAGCTGATGTTCCATAGGCCCTATAGTCCGGTGCCGAAGAGACAGACGGCGTAAGCCAACTCCTGAAGATAAGAAAGAGGGCCGGAAGGCCAACGAAGGGAAAGTCGCGCTTTCCCGATCTTCACACGAAACGGATCAGGACCACCAACCTGCTGGAACGGCCGTTGGGTGAGGGCAAGCGGCGGACAAAGGTGATTCCCGGGTTCCCGGGCGAGGCGGCCTGCCTGAGAGTGGTGTTCGCCAGGCTGATCGATGCCTCGTGGACGTGGCATGGGTGACGATGACAGCCGAGGTGCTCAGGGGGACTTGACCAGCTTCAAGCACAGCCTGCCAGGACTGAGGAAAGGGAACTGCTGGCAGTCTAAGCAGAGGTCATGAAGGAGAGCTTACGCCGCTGGATCTTCAGGAGCCGTGAAGCTTAGACTCTGGGCAGCGCCCCCGCCGATTACACATGGTGATTGTGAATATGTGATCACAAGGTGAACCTATCTTGACAACAAAGGGGTACCTGTCGTATCCCTGGAACAGATGGGTTCCCTCCCCTGGCGCTGCCGTGCACCAATGGGAGGAAGCAAGCAGCATGGCGAAGATGACCAAGACAGAGGCGCCGCTGGTTTCCCGTGCCGAGACTCCCGATCTCCCATGAGAACCAGACGTTCTTCACTATGGCGAACTTGGCTATACAATACGAGGGCATCACGGGGAGGTCCCTGTTTGGTGGGGACATGTGAATTCGTGGGATACCTGCAACAGTACCGGTTTGTCGTTTGGCGTTGCGGGACTGGTTCCGGGTCAACTGACTTCGGAGATAGGTAATGCTTCCTAGGGAAGAGCTTCTGCGCAACGGCGAGAGGGACACTTTGTGGACGAAGTACTGCGGCTTCCTTGACCTCTCTCTTGAGGAGTTCATGGAAATCCAGAAGGACTTGGTTATGGAGCAGATTGAGCTGGCAAGCAGCAGCCCTCTAGGCAAGAAGATCATCGGCGAGCCCAAACCAAGCTCCATAGAGGAATTCCGCGGTTCCGTTCCGCTGACCAGCTATGAGGACTACCATCCTTATCTGGAGGAACAGAGGGAGGATGTCCTTCCAGAGAAGCCCGTCTGCTGGGTTCATACTTCAGCAAGAGATGGCAAATTCAAGTGGGTGCCCTATACTTTGCGGGCCTATCACAGGCTGATCGATTCTCTGGTATCTGCCCTCATCCTCTCTTCGGCCAGGAAGAAGGGCGAGGTCCGCCTTGGGAAGGTAGCCAGAATCATGTTTCACCTGCCCCGACGACCCTACCTTGCTGGACAGTTTGCCTTTGGTCTGAGCCAGAGGATAGCCTGCCAGGCCATCCCGCCCCTCGAGAGCTTCGAGAGGATGAGCTCCGAGGAAAGAATAGAAGAGGAACTGGCGATCGCGAGACGCCGCGGCGTCGACTTCATATTCGCCTTGCCCAGTAACCTGGCAGACATCGGGGAGAAGTTCGCTGATCAACTGAACGGCGACAGATCGATGCCTCTTGCCATATCCTCACCCCGGCGTGATCTGCGAATGGTTCGAACAAAACTCGACACTCATATAAGAGACAAGCCTCTTCTGCCTCACCATTGGTGCCATCCTCTGGGCATCATTTGTCTGGGAGAAGGGAGCTACTTCTACCGAGAGGTCATTCGCTACTACTGGGGTGATAAACCTTACGACGTTTACCTGGCCACTGAGACCGGCTGTCTTGCCCTACCGAGCTGGGACGCGGGAGATGCTATGACCTTTACCCCATTCTCCGGATTCCTTGAGTTTATTCCTGAAGAAGAGTTGTCTGGAGGAGGAGGCACAACCGCCAAACCTCCCAATACCCTGCTGCTCAATGAATTGCAGGCTAACAAGCGCTACGAGCTGGTGGTCACAAGTTTCTACGGGATGCCGTTCCTGAGGTACAGGCTGGGGGATGTCATAAAGGTCGTTGCCCCAGGAGACAAGGGGGCTCGCGTTACCCTTCCACAAGTGGTCTTTGACTCCCGGAGCAACGACATCATCAATATGGGCGGGCCACTTGAACTGAGCGAGAGAAAAATATGGCAAGCCCTGCTCAATTCTGGCCTCAGATGCCAAGATTGGTTCGTAGTATCGGACGAATCCAGTGACAATAGCGGCCTCCATTTGTATCTCGAGTTGAAGAGCGATCTGGGACAAGAGTTGGAGCGTTTGATCGTCGGCTCCAAGGCAGGAATAAGCGTCAGCGCCAGGAACCCTGTGTACCCGCCCGATACCCGTATGCAGGTGACCGTTCTTCCGCGAGGAACCTTCCTGCGTTACTATGCACAGGCGCGAGCCGCTGGATTTGACCCGGCTTGTTTCAAACGAGTGCACGTGAATCCGCCCGGCAGCTTCGTCGACCAACTAGTTCATCCGAACGGAGTTGAGGGCCCGTAGGAAGAAGCCAGTCACTTATGGGAGTCCCCGGGATGAGATTCCGCCATTTTAGAGCTCTTGAGACCTTCACCCGAGAGGCTCAGAGGATTGTCGAGCTTGACCAGTTGGCTTCCCGTTTGACAGAGCTGATTCTTAGTGCATTTCAAACCTCTGCTGCTTCCCTTATGTTGCCTGCATATCCCAGCGGCAACTTCGTGATCGCGTCATCCGTAGGCTCCACTTCTCCATCCTACCGACTCTACTTGAGGGAAGAAGATCGCCTTCTCTGCTGGCTGAAGCGAAACGATGGAATAGTACACTTCAAAGACCTTGAGGTCATCCCTCAACTTCAAGCTCTGCCAGCTAGACAGAAGGAGGAGTTGTCTCGAATCGGTGCCGAGCTATTCATTCCTCTCAAGAATCAAGACAGGTTGGTCGGCATCCTCATACTAGGGCCCAGACAGCATGGCAAACCTTTTTCGAAGGAGGATATTGACTCTCTGCAGACACTGTGCCCTCAACTGGCCAAGGGACTGGAGAACGCGTGCCTGTACCATGAAATCCGCGAGAAAGCTGCACAGTTGACCTTGATCGCCGAATTGGGCAAGGTCATTGCCTCCGGCCTGGATTACCAGGCGGTATTTGAAGCTTTCATCAAGGAGCTGCGGAAGTTCATAGATGTGGACCTGGCCGCCATCTTCTCCATCAATGGGAATTCACTAAAGGTGCTTGCGATACTCACTGAGCTGGATATCCCCTGGGAACCTGGAGACACTTTTCCCATCGAGGGAACGGCCACGGCCTGGCTAGCTGCCAGTAGAAGGGGCATGATAGAAGCCGACCTTGACCAGCAGAGGAAGTTCGCAACCGGGGAAGTGCTGTTGCAGCACAAGATAAGGTCAGTCATATATCTGCCATTGCTTTGCCGAGGGGAATTCCTGGGTAGTTTCATGCTGGGCAGCCTTCGCCCTGCATCCTACCATGAGAAAGAGTTGATCATGCTTGAGCAACTGA
>Ga0180431_10006641_pt1 | contig 13673 bp, 9 predicted proteins | sample SS_ome_11_FD_132459 | JGI IMG/M metagenome (GOLD analysis project Ga0180431, IMG submission 132459) | Hypersaline lake sediment archaeal communities from the Salton Sea, California, USA - SS_1_MS_1 metaG | ecosystem: Environmental > Aquatic > Non-marine Saline and Alkaline > Hypersaline >... | reverse complement strand
TTATTAAGGATTTTGAAAAAAAAATTACAAATACTATTAAGAAATTTGATTTAATTAGTTTAGATGATAAAGTATTGGTTGCTGCTTCTGGAGGCAAGGATTCAACAACAGTTTTGTTTGTTTTGAAAAAATTAGGGTATAATGTTGAGGCTTTGACAGTTGATGCGAATATTGGAGAATACACAAAAGAGAGCTTAAAAAACATTAAAGCTTTCTGCAAAAAAAACAATATAATGCTCCATAAAGTTTCATTTAAAGAGTTTTTTAAAATGCCTTTGCCTGAAATTGTTTCTTTAATTAAATCTAAGGGATGGAATCTGCAGTCTTGTACTGTTTGTGGTGTTTTGAGAAGGTATTTGATTAATCTTTACTCAAGAAAACTAAACGCCGATGTTGTTGTTACTGGCCATAATGTTGATGATGAATCTCAGGCTTTTTTGATGAATTTGTTTAAGAATAAGCAGGAGATGAATGCCCGTTTAGGTCCAAAACCAGGCATTATAAGGGATAAAAAGTTTGTTCCAAGAGTTAAACCTTTATATTTTTCATCTGAAAAAGATATAGAAAAATATTCTAGAATAATGAATTTTCCTGTTAAATACAAACGATGCCCTTGTGCTGTTGATGCTTATAGGAATTATATTAGAAATATGCTTGATGATTTGGAAAAAAATTATCCTGATTTAAAAACAAATATAGTAAAATATTTATTGAAAAATTTAAAACATTTACAGAGTAAATTTCAGACAGCAGAATATCTAAAGACCTGCAAATTCTGCAAAGAACCTTCAAGGTCAGAAATCTGCAGAACTTGTCAGTTGCTGGAGTTTGTTAAAAAAAAAGAACTAATATCTTAATAAAAATCTTGACTTGCATTTTGGGCATTTTGAAAGAAAGGATAAGTATTCTGTCCATTTGCTTCTTTTCCATTTATAGCCGCATTTTAAGCATTTCATTTTCCAGTTAATCCTCTCAACTCATATTTTTTCAAATATCTCCATGTTCCTTTTGCCAGCTTTCTAAGTTTAAGAGGCCCGATTTGCGTCCGTCTTAATTTAGTTACATTATAACCTAGTTTGCCAAACATCTTGCGCACAATATGTTTTCTTCCTTCATGTATGGATATGATTACTTTTTTACCTTGAACATTTTTTATTTTAACATTTGTCTTGACTTTATCCACAACAACTCCTTTTTTTAATTTTTCAATGTCTTTAAATGGTCTGCTTAGCCATGCTTCATATTTTTTCCAGACTTTGTGAGATGGATGTATTAATTTATTTGCAAGTTCGCCGTCATTTGTAATAAGAAGCAGACCTTCTGTATTTTTGTCTAATCTGCCAACAGGAAATAGTCTTTCTTTTAGCTTAATTAATTTCATTACTGTTTTCATGCCGTGTTTTTCAGAAACCGTGGTTACAAAACCTATTGGTTTGTTTAGAATTATGTATATTTTTTCTTGTTTTTTTAGGGGTTTGTTGTCTAATGTGATTTTATCTGTGCTTGAAGCACTATCCCCTATTTTGGCTGTTCTTCCATTTACTTTTACTCTTCCTTCTTGTATTATTTCTTCGCATTTTCTTCTGGATGCTATTCCTGCTTGAGCCATTATTTTTTGAATTCGTTCCATATAGATAATAAACAAAGATAAACTTTATATAATTATCTCTCTATTTGTCAAATATGAAAGATATTGTAATGCCTTTAAAAAATGAAAAGGATTTTATAAATATGGCTAAAAAATTAGGTTTTAAAGAGCTGATTTTTTTATATGTTCAAAAAAATATGTTTTATAAGAAAAAAGAAGATATAAAAATTACAAATTATTTAATTGCAGATGAAAAAAAAGTGCAAAAAGATATTAGAACTTTTGTTAAAAGTCCTAAAGATCCAAGGTTTGCGTTTGAAAAATCAAGGCCAATGTGTGTTTTTGATTTAGAGCTGCAAAAAAAAGATTTTATGCATCAGAGGGGTTCTGGTTTTAATCATATTATGGCTAAGCATGCAAATAAAAATAATATTTGTGTAGGTTTTTCTTTTAGCACTATATTGAATGCTGATTCAGTTAATAGGTCTAAAATAATAGGAAGGATTAAGCAGAACATAAAGCTGTGCAGAAAATATAAAGTTAATACTGTTATTGCTTCTTTTGCGGTTAATCCGTGGGATATGCGGGCGCCCAAGGATTTGCTGACTTTTTTTAGTGTTCTTGGAATGCATCCAAGAGAAGCAAAAGATTCTTTGAATCTGTCTTTTAAAAAGAAATCATTAGTTGAGCTAGCATAGGTTTCCCTGAAAGTATTTTTCATTTAGTGCTATTTCTGCTTTGCATTGTTGTTTTTCTTTTTCATTCATTTTATCGCAGTATGTTGGATTTTTGCTTGCATCTGCTTTGCACCACCAGTCTTCTGCAGGGCATAATGCTTCATTTGAGGTGATTATCGCAAGACAATAGTTTTTGTCAGGATATGTATCGCAAAATGATATATCTTTTTTTACATGAGCAACACAGAAATCAGGATTTCCAGTATTTCCGCAGTAGGTAATATCTTGGTTTTTGATTGCTAAAATATAATTATAAAGTTCTTCATTAATTTGTTCGCAGGTTTTGTATTTTTGCATTGTGCTTATGTAATATATGCTTGTTCCAACTAGGATAATAGCAATTAAAAGGCCAACAAATATTATTATTTTTTTATTCATATAATAAGAATTTATCTTCGGTCTATTTAAATGTTTTCAAGGAAAACATTTATATACTATATATACCGTTTTTTGTAAAAAGAGGGTTTGGTTATGAAAAAAGCGCTTATCGTGATAGCACTTGTAATAGTGTTCTTTTCTTATAGTGTGTCTGCTGTTCCTTCTCGCTTCCCTGCTGGAAAGCAGGGTTTTAGAAGTATTGATGTATGGAGTGTTAATCCTTTTAATTTTGAGTTTAATTTTCAGAATAAAGTTTTTGTTGATTATGTTGCAATGGAGGCTTTCAAGGAGTATAACCGTTGTAATGGCGGATGGTATGCTGAAGTTTTTGATGATGGAAAATTAGTTCAAAAAACAAATGTTCAGGATGTTTGCACTCGGTCTTTGTATGAAGGGGCAGGCTGTTGGAGAACTCCTTCTCTTTTTTTAGAACAGACTGATTCTGTTGTGATTAAATCTATTCCTTCTCAGCGTTCTACGTGCAGTAATGGTAATTGTCATCCTTCTATTAAAGGAAATGTTGTTTTTATTGAAGGTAATGTTGTTAGTTCTGCAATTACTTCTCGTTCTGGAATTATTGAATTAGGTGTTTTAGGAGATATTCTTAAAGATGTTTCTTATAAAGAGACTGTTGGTGATGATATAATAATTAAACCAAGCAATCCTAGAGTGTTGGCTTGGATTGGAAGCCAGAATGATTATGATTTGGTTCCTTTGGTTGATAAAACAAAGAATGAAGATTTAGATATTAAGCATGTTTGGGCTTGTTATGATGGAGATTTGAACAAGAAATGTGATTATAATGAAAATGTAGATTGTTTAAAAGAAAAGGGCGATTATTATAAGGGTGTTTGTTGCGGAACTGATATTACTGAGTGCAGTTATGTTAGTTTTTTTAATGGAAAATTAATAGATTCTTTTTGTTCTAAGCTTGATAATGGTTATTGGGCTTGGATTTCAAAGGATAACAAAGGAGAGATTTTTGATTTGGATTCTGGTTATTGTCCTGCAGATAATTTGATTAGTGATGGTTCTGTGTTTTTTTCAGAAGACAAATCTTTTAATTATTATATTGAAACTGGTCCTGGCAGCAGCTCTCCTGCTGTATGTGCTCCTGGTTTTGACGAGATTGATTATTTTTCTTCTGACAGTGATTTAGCTCCAAATTCTGATATTAAAAAGCAGTATAGGATTTGTGGCAAAGAAGAACAATTAGATAAAGAATCTGTTTTTGTAAAAACAAATTATGGAGAGCACGAGTATATTTCTGCTGTTGGAGAATTGTTTGAGTGTGCTGTTGATTTTCCTTTTTCAACTCATAATAATGCTTCTTTAGGTTCTAATACTAATTCCTTATCTGGTTTGGTTTGTCCTTCAGGTATGTTAGTTTATTATCCGATGGAAAATAGTGTTAATAATTTTGCTTCTGGTTTTATGAATGGTCAGGCTAATGATATTTCTTTTATTGATGGAAAATCAGGCAGTGCTGTTTTATTTAATGGCAAGTCCTCTGATATTGAGATTTCTGCAGGGTCTGTTAATTTTCACAAGATTGGTTTTGAAGCTTGGATTAAGCCTTCTGTGGCTTCTGGTGAACAAATAATCTTTAATAATGAGATGTCTGCTGAGTTGTATTTGAATAACAAAACTCTTATGGCTTCTTTGTATACTGATGATTTTGAAGATGGTGTTTTTTTAGAGTCTTCAGTTGATATTAGTATTGATAAATGGTCTTATGTTGTTTTGTCATATGACGGTTCTTTTGCAAAACTTTATTTAAATGGTTTGGAAGTGGATTCAACACCTTTGACTGGTCGTTTAAAGGTTTCTTCTTATCCTTTTATAATCGGCGCAAGATCTTTTATTCCTAATGCATTTTTTAATGGTTTGATTGATGAGGTTGTTATTTATGGTTTGGCTATTTCTGATTCTTTGATTCAAGAGCATTATTCATTGCCAGGTTCTTATTGCGGCACTTCAAGTTTTGATGAAATTTTTTATTGTGCTTCTGATGGTGATTGGACAAAGGATTTAGATATTAAGGATTCTGTTTCTTGTAATGCTGCTGGTTTTGATTGGACAGGTCATAAATGCTGTAGCGAAGATGATGATCCAGGCGAAAGTTATTCTGATTATTCTATTGATGCTGTTAATATTAATAATATAATCACAAGTAGAAACAATGCTGATTTGGTTTCAGATTATGAGGTTATATTAAATAATAAAGATTCTTTTGTGAATATTAAAGGTCCTGCAAATATTCTTATTACAAGGCAATATTTAAGAAGTGAAAGAGGGGAAAAAGTTAAGTGTTTGGATAAAGATGATATTTTGCTTTCTTATGATTTAAAAGAAGGGGATTCTAAGAAAATTTTTAATTTGTTTTATCCTGAGGAGTCTGTTTGTAAGTTTGGAAGGACTATTGTAAGTTCTAGGCCTTTTTTAGCTTCTGGTGGCTGTTTTAATAAGCGTTTTTATCAGTCTGGTTCATTTTTGCACAAAAAAAATATTATTAATTATCAGGGAGAGTTTATTGCTTGTAAAACTATTCCTGATTCTTATAAGTCTTATGATTTTATTAGTGTTAAAGAATCTCACTGTGGCTATCCTTTGTTTAATATTACTCCTGTTGAGCATGCGGTTTGCTTGCCTGATGGAAGTTGGTATTTGACTAAGGATTCAGGTGCAACAGTTGTTGACGATACATTGTGGAATCCTGTTGAATTAGGTGTTTCTGGTGCTGTGAAACTTGGTTGTTGTCCTGAGAATCAGTGCTGGAATGGAACTGGCTGTCAGCCTGTTGATACTTTTTATCGTGTTAAGAATCATGGTTTTGTTTGTAAGTAATTAGTGATGTGTATTTGCTTTTGTTTTAGGCAAATCATAGGTATAAAAAAAGAGGTTAATAATGAATAAGAAGCTGTTTATTGCAGCATTTGCATTGTTTGCATTAGTTTGTGTTGTTTTTGCTGCTGATTGGTATCCTGCTGTGTTTAAGCTTTCTTGGAATCAGCGTTCTTCTGGTTTTTGTTCTGAAAATTCGCAGTGTTTAGTTTCTTCTGCTGGTAATAAGGATTATAATTCCATGCCTGAGAAGTTTTTTTCAGATTCAATGCCTCAATGTATTGATAATTCTCAGTTTATTTTGGATTTTTACTGTGATGCTGGTTCTTGGTCATCTAGAACCAAACTAATAGCATTAGAGCTGTTGGGATTTGCTTCTGTTAATTCTCCTGATGATTTTTCTTTGTTTTGCGCTCCATTTGATATTGCTGTGAATAATCTTGATTATACAATAGATGGTGTTTCTGCAAGGGAGTATATTGATAATTGTAATCCTTTTGGTTCTGATAAAAATTATCCATGTGTTAATTCTGTTTGTGTTTTAAGATATGGAGAAAAAGTTGCTTTTGGAACTAGTTTAAATATTCCTGTTGATAATTCAAGGTCTTTTCTTAAAGTATTGGGAAAATCAGAAAAGTTGTGCAGTAATGTTAATAATAACAATAATTTTGATTTGTGCGGAGATAATATTTGGTATAATCATGATACTAACTCAATTATTGTAATGCCTGATAAAGTGAACACACTTGATTTCTCTTCCAGCACAGTGGATTATTTTAGTTTTCCTTTGAGTAAATTGAGTTCTAAAGCAGTTTTATCTGATTTTGATTTAAGTTCAGGAATTTTTAGCAATTTATATGTTGCAAAAAAGAATAATAAAGAGGTTTTTTCTTTTATGGAAAAAGATCAGACCGATTTTGGTTATGATTATATTGGCGTTTATATGAAGGATTTGCAGATTTTGAATTTTTGTGATTTGGTTTTAGCATTGGATTCTAATGCTGTATGTGAAGATTCTGGCGATTTGCTTGTTATTGCTAAAAAAACTCCGGAAGTAGAGGATTCTTTGGTTGATTTATGGGTTGATTTAAGTGCTAAGTTGAGGTTGTCATGAAAGCGCAGGTAACTTTGTTTATGGTGTTGGGTTTGGTTATTTTGGTTGCTTTTGCATTGACTTTATATGTTGTTTCTTATCGCCAGTTAAAAGATTCACTTAATCAGGTTCCTGAAAGTGTGATTACTTCTGTTAATGTTGAGTCTGTAAGAAATTATGCTGAGGATTGTGTTTATTCTTCTGCTTTGGATGCTTTGATTCTTTTGGGTATGCAGGGAGGAAGATTGTATAAGTCTCAGCAAAGTATTGCAAATGATCCTGTTGATTTTATTGAATATTATGGTGTTGCTGTCAGTTATTCTGTTCTCAGACCTTCTGGAAATGTCGGCCCTTATACTTCTGTTATTCCTGATTATCCTTGGAAGGATTTTCCATGGATTGTTATGCAGGGCAATGTCAGTGAATGGTTTTATGGTTATTTTGGTTTGCCGGATTTTCCTCCTTTGTATGATTTTAGCAGAAATTCTGTTCAGGAGATGATTGAGGTTTATGTTGAGAACAAATTAGATTCTTGTTTTGATAGAACAAAATTTCCAGGATTGTCTTTTCAGTTTGGAAATCCTGATGTTAATATGGTTATTTCAAAGAATATAACTCAGCTTCATAGTAAGGAATTTGTTTCTTTTGTTGTTGATTGGCCTATTTTAATCACTGATAATGATAATTTTAGAGCAGAAATTGAAGATTTTGTTGTTAATTTGCCTTTAAGTTTTGGAAATATTTATTATCATGCTAAGTCTTTGATTGATTCTGATGTGTCTCAGATTAAATTTAATCCTGAAGAATATTCTGATTTTGATGTTTCAGTTGTTAGGGATGTAAAGCAGTGTGATGATGTTGTTGTTTTCGCAGATAAAAGATCAAATCAAAAAGGAATTCCGTTTAAGTTTTATATTGCAAGAAAAAACAGGCCTCCTGCTTTAGTTGAAATTTCAAATAAGGTGAGTTCTGAGGAATTTTGTATTGGAACTAGATTTTCTGTTAATAATGGTTATTTGATTGCTTCTAATAATCAGTTGAATTTGAAATTAAGGGTTTTTGACCCTGATGAGGATGTTGTGTCTTTTCATTTGTCTCCTGAAAATCCTAAGTTATTGGCTAACAGCATGTCTTTTAGGATTATTGCAGAGGATGATTGCGGTTTAAAAGATTATGAAGATATTGTTGTTTATGGTGTTTCATGCAGTTAGATAAATTTTTGTTTGGATGCGGAATATTCTTTTTGTTAGTTTTAGTTTTGTCAAATGTTTCATATGCTTTGATTGGATGTTGTTGCGATCCTGTTAGTTTAAATGGAACTTTTGAGGATGATGCTTCTTGTGCTGAGAAAAATTTTATTTTTATAGGTGTTCCTCCGGCCGGCCAGACTTGTTCTGTTTTTTGTAATGCTACTCAGGGAATTCCAAGTGCTGTTGTTAATATTACTGAAACTGTAGGGACTGTAGGTTGTGGTGTTCCTGGTTTTAAACTGCCGGCTTCGGATTTTATTGCTGAATCAGTTAAAGGAAAGAGAAAAGCTAGATTATCTTTTAATCTTCCTTGTCCTGCAGATTATGTTAAGGTTTTTCGTTGTAGTGGAAGCGATTGTTCTGATTTTGAGTTGATTGATACTGTGGTTTCTGGCTCTTCTTATTTTGATGAATCTTCTGATTTAGAGTTTGGTGTTGATTATAGATATAAGATTGTTGCGCATTATTCGGGCGGTTCTGATTCTAGACCTGCTTTTGCTGAAACTAATCTTGGTGATTTAGAATGCTGGTTTAAAACAGATGAGTCTGAGTTTTGCATCAGTAGTTTTTATTATGATAAATTTATGAATTACTTAAAAGCGTATGGTTATAAGTCTGGCTCAAGAAATGATTTTTTAAACAATTTTAATTCAAAAGTTGATTTTGTTTTTGGTTCAAGATTTAATAAGGCCTGGTCTTGCAATGATAATAATGTTTTATTTCAGAAAATTGGGGCTGTTTCTTGTTCAGATGATGAAATTTGTGTTTCTAGCATGCCTCGTGCTCAGTGTATTGTTCCTGGTTCTTGCGAGCAGGGAGGCTATTTTGGTTTGTTTTCTGAAAAAAGTTCTTGTGAGTCTCAGCCGTATTGTTTTTTTGATCGTTCTAAGACTAATGTAGATTTTTGTTTTCAGTGTTCTCCAAGTATGAGTTGTGTTAATTATAATTCTGAATCTGCTTGTGTGGATGATATTTGTGGTGTAGGAGATTGTGAATGGTCTGATATTTATTCATCAATAGGGGTGGGTGTCTGTATTGATAAGCGCTTCAATAATTGCCCTCTGTGCTCGCAGACACCTGTTACCTCTATTCCTAATAGCATAGGTTTTAATAGGGTTTTTGATGTTTGTTCTTTGGAAAAAGCTTTGGCTTTAAGTACTGATGATGATGAGTGTTTTTTTAATAAGAATATTCTAGATGCTGTTTCTTGTTCTGGTGCTGTTTGTGCTGATTTTTCCAAGTCTCAGTGCAGAAGTCCTGTTAATGGCATTGAGTTGGGTTCTGATAATTCTATTGTTTCCAGAAGTTCTGATTCTTGTGGTATTGGTGTTTGTTATTATTCTGATTCTGATAACAGGTGTTTTAAAGATGCTGATGCAAATAAGATTGCAGACTGTGATGATCGGAATTGCGAAAAGGATTTTTTCCCTCCTGTTGCAAATGTTTTTGTTTTGAAATCTGCTGGCAGAGATTCTTTTCTAGAGTTTAATATAAAGGACAGGAGATTTTTTGGCGATAAAGGTGTTGATGTTACTAATAATGTTGATTATCTTACTTTTGTTTGTGTTGGTTCTTGTGAAGATGTTAATTCTTTTGCTTTGATTAATGGTTCGCGTTTAAATATTGATAATCTTGAGTTAAAAGATGGCCAGGATGTTATTGCAGGTTTATCAGAAGGCAGGAATACCTTGAGTTTTTTTACTGTAGATCCTAATCGTAATGTAGGTGTTGTTAATTCTGTTGATTTTAGTGCTTGTGAAAATTGTGTTGGTCCAAAGATATTGAATTATGTTGTGCAGGCAAACGAATTTGAAGGAACTTATTATACTAATAAGAAAAATCCTGTTTTTCGTGTTGTTTTTAATGAACCTGCAGAGATTGTTTCTGCATCTTTATTTAAAGGATCTGAGCAGGTTTCTTTTTCAGTTGAGCCTTATTCTGATTTTAATTATGAGTATGTTTTGCATCCTGATGCGGATTTGTTAGATGGAGATTATGTTTTTTCTTTGAATGCTCGAGATGAAACTGGTTTGTTTATGGATTTTCCTTTAGAGTTTAATTTGACTGTTGATACTGTTGTTCCTTCTGTTTCATTAAGGCCTGAAGAGAATTCGTTCTTTGATGCAGGTGTTGTAAATTTGTCTGTTTCTTGTAGTGAGAAGGTTTTGCTTAATGTGTCTGTTGATGATATAATTTTTGTTAATAATTATGTTGTTAGTCATGTTTTTAATGATATTGCTAATTTGCTTTCTACTGATGATGATAGGATTTTTTCAGGCATGGTTTCAGGTTTGTCTTCTGGTAAAAAGTCTTTGCATGTTTTTGCTTCTGATTATGCAGGCAATAAAGTTGAAAAGGAATCTGTATTTTTTATTGCTACTGGTTCTCCTGATTTTAGGCTTAAGAGTCCTAGTTTTGGTGTGAGTTCTGAAGATTTGTTTGATGTTGTTGTGGAGTCTTCTGCAAGAGCTGACTGCAGGTATTTGTATGATGTTCCTGTGCCTCCTCCTGCTTCTGAGTTTGCTCATTTGTCTAAGTTTGATGTTAGCGGCAATACTGAGCATGTTTTGTATGGTATAGAGATTCCCAAGGATAATAAATCCGAACATTTGTTGTATGTTTATTGTAAAGGAAGCGATTTTGAGCCTGTTAGAAAGACTTTTGAGTTAACTGTGGATACTGAAACTCCCAAGATTATTACTGCTTTTGTTTATCCTGAAGTTGTTTCTGATTATATTAGTCCTGATGATTTGAGGTTTGGTGTTGAATTAAAACTTCAGGTTTCTGAGCCTGCTTTTTGCAGATATAGTTCTGTTACTGATGTTTTTGATGACATGGAATTAAAATTTCCAGGTTATGGGGAGTCTTTGAAAGTTTCTCATGTGATTAATCTTACTGTTGATGAGCAGGGTAATTATTCTTATTATGTTGGTTGTGAGGATATTGCTGAGTTAAAAACTTCTGTTAAAAAAGTTAGTTTTAGTGTGGATACTTCTATTCCTTTGAAAGTTTCTAGTGTTTCAGATAGATATCAGAGTGATGGTCCTTTGGCGTTAAGAGTCGAGACTAATAAGCATGCTTTTTGTTATTATGGTGAAGATGAGTTTGATGTTTCTGTTTGTTTTGGTGATTGTAAGTTTGGTTTTTCGCATGTTGCTTTTATTGAAAAGTCTGAAAAGGGGGATTATTCTTTTTTTGTTAAGTGTAATAATGGCGCTGGCGGCGAGATTAGTGATATAATTCCAATTAGTATTGGTTTAGGTATTGAAGAAGAGCCTGTTAGCCCTACTCATTGTGAAAATTTGGTTTTGGATTCTACTGAAACTGATGTTGATTGTGGTGGTGCTTGCCCTGGATGTGCTTTGGGTCTGAATTGTATTGAGGATTCTGATTGTGATAAAAATTTATTTTGTATTAATCGTATTTGTTCTAAGCAGGATTCTGATAAGGATGGTGTTGCAGATGAGTTAGATGAGTGTCCTGATACTCCTTTTGGAGAGATTTCTGATTCAAAAGGTTGTTCAAAGTCTCAGAGAGACAGGGATGGTGATGGTTTAGATGATTCTTGGGAGTTGAAATATGGTCTTAACCCTGATGATCCTGATGATGCAAATTATGATTTGGATAATGATGGATTATCAAATCTTGAGGAGTTTAATGCAGGGACTTATCCTGATGAAAAGGATAGTGATAATGATGGCTGGTCTGACGGTAAAGAGGTTAAAAAAGGATTTAATCCTTTGGATTCTGAATCTCATCCTAAGTCTTATATTAAGACTGTTTTGTTTATTTTAGGTATTGTTATTTTGATTCTAGGTGCAGGTATTGGCGGTTATTTTGCTTTTAGGCATTTTGGTCCTTTGTTAAAAAAGAAATTGCAGAAAAAACCAAAAGCCATTAGGCCTGTTAAACCTGTTGCAAGACCTAAATATAATGATTTTAAGGGTTTGCGTAAGATGGTTAAGATTGGTCCTCCTAGACCTGCTAAAGAGCCTGGTTGGGTTTCTTTTGATAATTTTGTTGAAAGGATTAAGAAAAAAGCTCCTCCTGATGTTTGGGAGAAAATGCGTAGAATCAAGCAGGTTCCTGTGAAAAAATCAAGGCCTTTGGTTAGGAAAAGTCAGGAAGAGGTTTTGTCTTCTTTGAGAAAAATAGCCAAAAAGAGGAAAAAATGAGAAAAGCTCAGTTGATTGGACAGGTTTTTGTTTTGGTTATTGCAGCTATTGTTTTTATTTTGATTTTAGCTTATGGTTATTCTGCTATTTCTCATTTTTTGCAGAGTTCTGAGCAGGTTGCTTTTCTTGATTTTAAGACTTCACTAATTTCAGCTATTGAACAGATTAAGCCTGATTTTGGGAGTGTTAGAAAGTTGTCTTTGCATGTTCCAAAAAGATATAATAAGTTGTGTGTTGTTTCTTCTTATCCTTCTGAAATAGTTTTAGCTTCTGATTTTAAAGATGAGTATCCTGTTTTATTTGAAGTTTGGCAGACTGGTTCTGAAAATGTTTTTTTATTGCCCAAACAGCAGTCTGGTTTGTTTGTTTCTGATGTTTTTGTTGATAAGGGTTATTTTTGTATTGATATTAGCAGGGTTGTTGATTTGAGGATTAAAGGTTTAGGTGATAGGACCGGAGTTTCTGTATGGTGAATAAAAAGGGTTTTGAATTGCATTTTCATTGGATTCTTGTTTTGATTGCAGGCGCAGTTATTTTGTTTTTCTTTTTTTCTTTGGTTCAAAAGCAGAGAGCTCTTAGTTCTGAAAAATTGTCTATATCTCTTTCTACTGATTTTGAGGCGGTTTTTAGCAGTGCTGTTGAAAGCAGAGGAACTTCTCAATTATTGACTATTCCTAAGGGAGGTGTTGCGTTTTCTTGTTCAGATGTTTGTGATTGTAATTTTTGGATTGGTAGAAAGGCAACTCAGTTTAAGGATAAGATTATTTTCGCTCCTGATTTTTTATCTGCAGGTAAAGCTTTTGCCTGGTCTTTGGATTGGAAATTGCCTTTTCGTGCTGCCAATTTTTTGTTTTTGATGAGCCCATCTGATAAGTATTTTTTGGTTATGGATTCTTCTGATTCTAAAAGTTGGAATTTGTTTAGGCGTCTTAATAGTTCTTTGCCAGTTGATGTTTCTTTAAATATTATTTCTTTGTCTGATATTCCGAGTATTGTTCCTTTGGAAGATGTTAAGTATCGTTTTGTTTTTTTGGATATTGCTTATGGTTCTCCTTTTGGATTGTCTGACGAATTTAATGACAAGGATGTTTCTGTTGTTTATGTTGATTCTGCTGAAAAAGCAGTTACTTTTTATCAAAAGGAAAAGCGAAGTTTGAATTTTATTGCTGATACTTCGTTGTATTCAGGCGATTCCTGTATTTTTGCTTCTGTTTTTGCACATGATAAAGATATGTTTGAGTGCGGTTTAAAAAAAGGATTTGCAAGACTTGCAGTTGTTGCTGAGATTTTGAAAGCTCGTGCAGATTTGATTGAATCTGAAATGGTTTTTAAAAATCGACCAGATTGTGTTTATTCTGCACCTAATGTTGATTATTTAAGGGATATTGTGAATAATGCTCGGGATTTGTCTTTGTCTTCTTCATTTGTTGAGGATAGGGATAAGTTCATCGCCTTGTCAAATGCAGTTGATGGTTTGAATGTGTTGAATGAGAATCTTGTTCAGCAGTCCTGTCCTGGAATTTTTTAATGGAAAAAAAAGCTCAGATTAGGATGTTTGAAATGCTTGCGGTTTTGATAATTTTTTTAGTTTTGTTGTCTATTGGAGCT
>Ga0180431_10006640_pt1 | contig 13674 bp, 11 predicted proteins | sample SS_ome_11_FD_132459 | JGI IMG/M metagenome (GOLD analysis project Ga0180431, IMG submission 132459) | Hypersaline lake sediment archaeal communities from the Salton Sea, California, USA - SS_1_MS_1 metaG | ecosystem: Environmental > Aquatic > Non-marine Saline and Alkaline > Hypersaline >... | reverse complement strand
TGCATGCCCTCGGACTTGCCTTGGATGATGACGTCGTAGAGTTTTTGGGTGGCGCCTTCCCGAATGATGGCGGAGACGGCCGGGGTTGCGAACATGATTTCGTTGACGGCGGTTCGTCCCGGCTGGTCGCAGCGTTTCATGAGGAGCTGGGCGACGACACCGCGGAGGGAGGCGGCGAGCATGGTGCGGACTTGGGACTGCTGGTCTGCGGGGAAGACATCGACGAGCCGATCGACGGTCTTGCGGGCGTTGTTGGTGTGGAGGGTGCCGTAGACGAGGAGGCCGGTTTCGGCGGCGGTGAGGGCGAGGGAAATGGTTTCGAGGTCGCGCATCTCGCCGACGAGGACGATATCGGCATCTTCGCGGAGCGCGGCGCGAAGGCCGTCGGCGAAGGTGGGCGTCTGGATGGGGACCTCGCGCTGCGTGATGATGCTGCGTTTGTTGCGGTGGACGAACTCGATGGGTTCCTCCACGGTGATGATGTGGCGGGAGAAGTTGATGTTGATGTAATCGAGGAGGGCGGCGAGGGTGGTGGATTTTCCTGAGCCGGTGGGGCCGGTGACGAGGACGAGGCCGGAGCGCATGCGCCCGAACTCCTGGACGACGATGGGGATGCCGAGTTCTTCGAGGGTGGAAATCTCGGTGGGGATGAGGCGGAAGACGGCGGCGAGTCCGTTTTTCTGTTTGAGGTAGTTGCAGCGGAAGCGTGTTTCGGCGTCCATTTCGTAGGCGAAATCGAGGTCGCCGGATTCGAGGAACTGCGCGAAGGCCTTCTGGTCGCAGATCTCGCTGAGGAGGCGTTGGAAGGGCTCGCCTTCGAGGGCGGGCTGGTCGGGGATGGAGGAGATGGAGCCGTGGATGCGGACCTTGGGAGGCTGGCCTTCGGAGAGGTGGAGGTCAGAGCCCTTGTTCTCTTTGAGGAAGCGGAAGTAGCGATCGATTTCGGCCATGGTGGGGGGGCTCCGGCTGCTCAGGATTTGAAGAAGGATTTCATCTGGACCTTGTCCTCGGCGCGGAAGAGGGCCTCTTCCTGGGAGATGAGCCCCTTGACATAGAGGTTTCGGAGGGATTCATCCATCGTGATCATGCCGACGTTTTTGCCGGTCTGCATGATGCCGGGGAGCATGAAGGTTTTGCCGTCGCGGACGGTGGCGGCGACGGCGGGGGTATTGACGAGCAACTCGAGGGCGAGGCATCGGCCGTCGCCGCTGGAATTCGGGACGAGTTGCTGGGAGATCACGCCGCGGAGGGATTCGGAGACCATGACGCGGATCTGGCTTCTTTGGTCGACGGGGAAGACGTCGAGAATACGGTCGAGGGTGCGGGGGGCGTTGCCGGTGTGCAGGGTGGCGAGGACGAGGTGTCCGGTTTCGGCGGCGGTGAGGGCGAGGGAGATGGTTTCGAGGTTACGCATTTCGCCGACCATGATGACATCGGGGTCGGCGCGGAGGGCGCCGCGGAGAGCCTTGGGGAAAGATTCGGTATGGGAGTGGACCTCGCGCTGGTTGACGTGGCACTTTTTGGAGTCGAAGACGTATTCGATGGGGTCTTCGAGGGTGAGGATGTGGTCGTCGCGGTCCTCGTTGATGAAGTCGACGAGGGCGGCGAGGGTGGTGGACTTGCCGGATCCGACGGATCCCGTGACGAGGATGAGGCCGTTGTGATAGCGGGTGAGAGGGACGAGGTGATCGGCGGGGAGTCCGAGTTCGGCCATGCCGCGGATTCTGGTGTTGATGATCCTGAAGACGATGTCGATGCCGAGACGCTGTTTGACGACGGAGGCCCGGAAGCGGCCCTGCTGATTGGCGTAGGCGAAGTCCACGTCGCCGATGGTCTGGAGGCGTTCCCAGTGGGAATCGCTGAGGAAGGAACGGGCGAGTCGTTCGGTATCGTCCGGGGTGAGCGGAGGATGGCCGTCCCAGATGGGGGTGAGGGTTCCGTAGCGCCGCCAGGCGGGGGGATAGGCGGTGGGGAGATGGATATCGGAGCAATCGTACTCGATGCCGATGGAGAGGTATTCATCGACGTGGCCGAGGACTTGGAGTTCGGACATGGGACTTCTGGGACAAGGGAGCTGCGACCTCGCCCGGGGGCATCATAAGGGGGACGGCCTATGGGCCAAGAAGGGAATCGGGGTGGCGCGAGGCATGGCGGGCGTCAAGCCAGGACCGGGCGTGATGGAGGAGCCAGAGGCGGAGGGCCGGTTTGGCGAGTCTCCATGCGAGCGACAGGCCGAGCTTGCGGACCGATTTTCTTCTGGGGCGACGAGGCCGCCAGCGGCGGGCGAGCGAGGTGAGGAGGGCCACTGCGCCGGTGGTGGTTGCGACGGCGGGGAGAGGATGGTTTCGGACGAGCCGTGCGGCATGCCGCAGCGGGTTGAGGCGGCTTCGCAGGTCTTTGCTTTGGGCGGCGAGGTTTCGGCGCGTGGCATCGAGGCTCAACGCGAGGCGTTCTTTTCTTTCCCGGATTGTTTCTGATGCAGCCATTGGGCGTCTTTTCGGAATTCTGCCCGCGTGTATTCGAAGAGGGGCTGACGGTTTTTTCTGCTGAGTCGCAGGAGGATGAGGAAGACGAGGGCGAGGTGGAGGATGCCGCAGACGAGGGCGCCGATCTGCCAGCCGGCGCCGGGAGGCAAGCCGGGCCATTGGTGCTGAAGCCATCTGCCGGCGGCCGAGACGAGGGCGCCGAGGAGGAGGGCGTAACCGAAGAAGGCGAGGATTGCAGCGGTCGCGAAGAGGGCGGCCTTGCGGGCGGCGAAGCCGGCGGCCTCGCGGAGTTCGAGTTCGAGGAGTTGTCGCCGGGCGTGAAAGTGGTCCCGCAGGCCATCACAGAATGTTTCGGCCGATTTGCGGAACGAGGCTCTGCGGGTTTTTCCGGAGTCCGGGTTGCTGTCGGAACCGGAGCCGGAGGCGGGAGGCGGGCCGGGCATGAGCGCAGGGAGTGGGAGCGCGGCGGCGGGAAGACACGGATTGCGGCAAGATCAGCGGCGCACGATGAGGCCAACGAGGAAGCCGGCGCCGACGGCGGCGAGGAGAGCCTTGGTGGGATGCTGGCGGACGTATTCCTCGAAATCGGAGTAGGCTTCCCGGGCCTTGATGCGGGTGCCGGCCCATTGGTCGTTGGCGGTCTGGCGGAATTGGTGGGCTTTTTCACCGGCCACTTCCCTGAGGTGGGAGGCTTTGTCGCCGGCGTATTGGCGGAGTTGCTGAGCCTTTTCGGCGGCGGATTCCTTGAGTTGGCGGGCGCGTTCTTCGGCGTTGTGGGCGACTTCGTGGGCACGGTGTTCGGCGGCCTCGCGGAGGTCGTGTGCGGCTTGCTTGACGGACGGGGATTCGTCGCGGGGCTCCTCGGGGTTGGCGGGATGTTCGCTCATGGCTTGGTGGTGGTTGGGTGAAGCGAGCGCCTTTCCTGTCGCAATGCACTGCGGCATGGGTGGACAATCGCGGGATGAGACCTTGACGCAGAATCGGGAAAGGCGCAAGTCGCGATCCGCGAGGGCGGAGTTGCGTGCCGGGAGCGGGATCGGGCCGGCCGGCGGAGAGGCGGGGGGCGTGGGGCTTCGGCGGGGAGTTGTGCGCGAGAGGAGTCAGCGGTCCGCCGGTTGCGGCGCGGGCCTTGCGGTGTCGGGGACGATGCGGGCGCGGGGGGGCTTCCGGAAGACGGGGTCGCTGCGTCCCCGGGAGGGCTGGGTAAACGGAGCGCTTCTCCATGCCGGGTTGCGGAGGGGGCCGCGGCCGCGAAACTGGAAGAGTCCCGAAAAGGGGCGCAGGGGCAAGGTGACCAGCCCCAGAAGACCGCGGGCATTCATGCGCAGGGTCAGGTCGATCGTTTTGGCGTGGATATCGACCCAGCCCTCCCCGGTGAACACGGTGGAAGGGGTCGAGGTGAGGAAGTCGTTGGTGTAGGCCACGCCCTCCTTCATGACGAAGGTGGCGGAGGCATCGCGGGCTTCTTCGTGGCTGAAACGCTTGTTTCCGAGGACTCCCTCGATGGGGGCGGAGAGCGGGCCGAAGACGGGGACATGGAAGAGCTGACCGTTGCGCAGGGCAATGACGCCGCGGCCGTTGAGGGTGCGGGTGTTGTTTCGGACGCCGGTGAAGTCGAAGCGTCCGCGGAGGGTTCCCTTTTCAGCGGTTTCGAATCCGTATTTCCGGCCGATGGCTGCGAGGCTGAGGTCGTTCCATTTCATGCCGCCGGAGAAGGAAGCCGGTTGGCCGGAGGGGAGGCGCACGGTGAGGTTGCCGCCGCCGGCGCCGAGGAAGGAGCGGAACCGGAGGCCGGTGACGTTGACGAGTTCATGGCGGCTGCGGAGGCGGAGGGAGACGTCTTCGAGTTGGAGGGTTTTTCCGAGGAAGTCGTAGTCGGTGATGCCGGGGGCGTGGAGGTCGGTGCGGAGGTCGGTGCGGTGGCGGGGTTCGCGATGGTCGGCGATGCCGTTGGTGGTGAAGCGGACGGGCAGGCGCGAGCGATAGGTTCGTTCGACGTAGGAGGCGGTGCGGGGTGCGAAGAGTTTCAGGAGGGGGCCTGGCCAGGCGGATCCCCGGAGGTTCGAGATGCGGGTGAGGTTGGTCTCCTTGCGGTAATGGAACTCGTCGGCCTTGACGAGGGATGATTCGGGTCCGTGGTGTTGTTGCCGCGGAGGGTAGGAGCTGTAGTCGAAGGCGACGCTGGCGTTGCTGAACGTGGATTCGATGGGAGTGATGTGGAATTTGGCGGCGGCTTGTTTCAACGGAACGCCGCTGAAGCGGATGTGTTTGACGGACGCGTTTCCGCGCGAGGTCCACTCCTTGAGGTCGCTGCGCCGGATGGAGCCGTCGGCCTCGATGACGACTTGGGAGCGGCCGGAAAACCGACACTGGGAGATGGTCTGGTCGAGAGCGGTTCCTTGCCCGACAAACGGGGTGTAGACGGAAACCGGAAGCGAGGACGTGGCGCGGTATCGGATCGAATCGCCCTTGAGCAGAATCTTGCCGGTGAACTCGCCGCGGGCGTGCCCGACATGCAGGTCGCGAAGGAAAAGGTCGCCATCCTGCCATGAGAACTCGGTGGTCAGGGATTCGAATGGCTGTCCGAGGAACCGGAAGGCGGGCAGGGAGACGGAACCGATCGCGCCGAGCCGCAAATCGCCGTCCGGCAGCGCGAACTTCCCGGTGGCTTCGAGGCGCGGGGCTCGTGCGGAGACGAGGTCGTCGAGCGTGTGAAGATCGAATCCCCGGCGCAGGAGGGCGGGGAGGTCGACCGAGGAGGAGAGTTCGTAGCGGCCCTTCTGGTCGAGGAGGTCGAAGTCGGCGCGCAGGTTGAGCGAGCCGGGTCCGTCGGAGAAGCTGAGATGGTCGACGGTCAGGCTGCGTCCGCTGATTTCGCCCTTGAAGCGGAGGTTTTCCATCTCGTATGAGCGCCGGGAGAGTTCGCGGGCGTTGATGGAGACGGAGGTTCGGATGGCGGAGGGTCGTTCGAGGCTGCCGGCGATGCGGATATCGAGGCTCGGGGGGCGGGAGGCGGGAAACGACCAGCGATCACATTCCGCGAAGGCGGAGGAGACGAGGGCGTGGGTTCGGGTTGGGGGGGCGGCCGGGGTCCTGTCGGCGAGCCGTGCGGGATCGAAGGCGTCCAGTTCGACGGAAAGCCGGAAATCCATCCCGGCCAACCGTCCGGTGGCTTCGTCGAGGACGAGGCGGCTTTGGCGGTCGAGGGTTGCGCGCCCGGTGAGATTGCCGAAGCGCACGACGTGCCGGGGGTCGGACCCGACGGGGATGGCAAGGCGGGCGTCTTTCAGGAAGAGGGACCGGAGCGACAAATCGCCCTTCAGGGCATCGGTCCGGTCGACCTCGATTTCCAGTTCGGGGATGCGGGCGAGGATGCGTTGGCGGGAGGCGCTGAAGTAGACGACCACTTCGCGTGCAAGGATGCCGCGCAGCGGGGAGAAGCGAACCTGCCGGAAGTCGGCGTGGATGCCGCGGCGGTCGAGTTCCCTTGCGATGCGTTCACCCCATTCCCCCTCGAAACCCCGCTGATTGAGCCAGAGGAGGGCGCCGATCAGACCCAATGCGGCGAGCGATGCCAGCGCGAAAAACGCCATTTTGCAGTGGTGGAGCCAGCGGACACGCAGCATCAGGAGCGGTGAAGATAACGGAGAAGGGCCGGGTCGGCAATCGCGCCGCGCGAAGAAGAGAGGGTGGGAGCGATTTCCTGTTTGGCTGGGGAGCGGGATTTCCTTAAGATCCCTCAATCAATGAAGCTGGTGGTTTTGGGGAGTGGGAGCGCGGGCAATGCGGCGGTGGTTGCATCGGGGCGCGGGTGTCTGCTGGTGGACGCGGGGCTGAGTGCGAGGCAACTGTGCCGGAGGCTTGAGATGGTCGGGATTGGCCCGGATGATCTTGATGGGATTCTGCTTTCGCACGAGCACAGCGATCACGCGCGGGGGCTGGAGGTTTTCCTGCGGAAGCACCGGGTGCCCGTGTATGCGACGGCCCTGACGCGCGAGGCGCTCGGGGTGCGCTGCGGATCGGGCGTCGAGTGGCGCCTCTTCCGGCGTGGGGAGGAGTTTCAAGCGGGCGGGATGGCGGTGAATTCGTTTGCGGTTCCGCACGACGCGGTGGACCCGGTGGGGTTTGTCTGCGGCGAGAATGGCACGAGGATCGGGCTTGCGACGGATTTCGGGCACGTCACGACGCTGGTCCGGGACGGACTGCGCGGGGTGCGGGCGCTTCTGGTGGAGTCGAACTACGACCAGCGTCTTCTTGAAGCGGACCGGAGGCGCCCGTGGTCGATCAAGCAGCGGATTTCATCCCGTCATGGGCATCTGTCGAACGTGCAGTCGGTGCAACTGGTGGCGGAACTGGCCGGGCACGGTCTGGAGGCGGTGGTGTTCGGTCATCTGAGCCGGGACTGCAACTGTCCGCGGGCGGTTGCGGAGGCCATGACGGGTTGCGCCCGGAATGGTCTGGCGGTGCATGTTGCGAGCCAGGCCGAGCCGACTCCGTGGGTGGAAATCGTTTGACCGGGAGGGGCGCCCGAACGAAGTGCGCTTCCCAGCTGAAGGCGGTCAATCCGCGGGCCGGAGCCGGAAGTAGGCGGCGTGCCGGCCGGGAGCGACTTCGAGCCAGTCCGTCCCGGAGGTGCTGACAGCCCAGAGGAACGGTTTCGCGGCATCGAGCGTCTTCTGCAAATCACTCCCGGGCGCCACCTTCAGGAAGTGGCAGAGGTTGAAGATGAGGCCCACGTTGTCGCAGCCGGAGGCTTTCGCGAGCCGCGGCGCGTCGTCCACCGTGTAGATGCTGCAATCTTGATTCTCATGGTTCAGTTCACCCTTCAACCGACGCGGCTTCCGGCACGGTCCGAGTGATGCGTGAGCGGGGAGCGGCCTCAGTTTCCCCAGATTGATTTCAACTCGTGGGCTTCGAGGGAGAGCAGCGTCGCGTCGCCGCCGTGGGCGGTGACCGAGACGGGGCCGGGGTTGTCGATCCTTGCCGGTCCGCCGCCCGAGATGCAGACGCGGCCGTCGTTGCCGGAGACGGGAACGGTGCCCAGCGGCAGCCGCGGCGTGTTCTCGTCGCCATGGCCGATCCGAGGCTTGTCCATCAATGGATCTTTCTTGAGGAAGTTCCGGACTCGTCACCGCAATCCGGGCATTGCAGGCGGGTGAAGCCCTGGGAGAGGCCGCCAATCGTTCACTGCGCCGTGGCCCCGGCCTTGAACTTGAGCTGACCGACCGTGGATTCCTCGGCCGGGATGTCATCGCGCGGGCCGAGGGAGACGGGCTGGCAGAGGGGAAGCATCGCTCCTTGGAATCCGGAGCGGTCGTTCTTCATCATTTTCCGGCCTTCTCCAGGATCTTGGTCACTTCGTCGCGTTTCTTTTTGACCACCTCGAGATGGGGGCTGTATTTGAGAGCCATGTTGCAGGCATCGCGGATTGCGCGCAGGTCTCTGACGATCATCCTGCCGTTGATCTCCCTGATATAGATGTTTTCGGGCGCCCACGAGTGAGGGAGTCCTTCTTCGAGCACGTCTTCGGCCTTTTTGATATAGTGGAGCTTGGCTTCCCTTGTCTTCTGGGACTTTGCGACGGCCTGGAGGAGGGCCGCGGTCTTCACCACGTATGCGTGTTCGTTGGGATTCAAGGCGCGGGCTTTTTCGGCTTCCGGGATGGCATAGGGGAGTCTTCCCTTGTTGGCCCATGCGAAGGCTTGCCGCATGTGCCGGTCGGCCTTGAGGTAATCGTAGACGGTGGGGGCGTGATACAACAAGGTGCCGCAGATTGCGACGGCCGTGACGGCGGTTGCGATCTGCACGCCCTTCCCGAGGGAGGGGCGCTTCCCGAGGCTCTCGACAAAGGAGGCGAGGCGGGATTCCGGGCGTTCGACCGCCTCGAGGTGCAGATAGGCGGCGAGCAAACCGGTCATCAGCCAGAAGAGCAACATGGTGGACATCACATCGAAGCCGGGGATGCCCGCCATCCAGTAGCAGCCAAGGAAGCTGCAGAAGACCAGCCCGTGGCGGCCGGGACGGGGGGGGGAGAAGAACATGAGGTAGATGAACGCCGCAGCGAGGAGGAGGTGAAGCGTCAGGTAGGGGAGCGCGCCGACCGCCCCGAGGGTGGCGAGGTAGTAGAGGAAGAGGTTGTGGGGGTTGTCGTAGTTGGTGTGAGGCTCGAGGGACTCGAGGTAGGCCGACTTGCGGCTCATGAACTCGCGCCGGTAGGTCTCCAGTCCGATCCCGAACCACGGATGTTCCGGGATGAAGCGGAGGCTCTCCCGCCAGAGTTGGAAGCGGGGCGTGGCTTCGTCGCTCAGGGTGAAGATCGAGTAGTAGTTGTCGAGTGCTCTCAGGGCGGTCGACGACCTGAGTTGGGCGGGGTCGCTGGCCTCGAAGTAGTTCCGCGTGTTGTAGAGGCCGAGGTTGACAAGATGTGTCGCGACGAAGCAGGACAGAAGGAAGACCTTCATGCGGCGAGGGCTGCCGATCTCAAGCTTTCGAGTGATGAAATGAAACACGAGGAAGATCAGGGCGTTGAGGAGCAGGAAGATCCCGCACCCGAGGAGATCGTCCGGGCGGACCACCACGAAACCCATTCCGATGAGGCCGGTCAGGAAGATTACCATGCGGAGGGCGGCGACGCTGTAGCGCCGCTCGCCGCGGCGGAGATTGGTGCTGAAGGTGAAGAGGAGGACGGCGAGCACGGCGGCCATGAGGGCCACGTAGCTGCCCCGAGTCGAAGTGAAAAAGACGGCGGCGACCTGCGGCAGGAACGCGATCGCGAGCGGGATGGAGAGGGAGAACGACTTGAGATGGACGACGCACATTCCGAGGGTGAGGGCGGAGGTGAGGGCGAGATAGTTTCCGGTGAAGTTGCTGTTGCCGAGAAGCCCTTTCAACTGAGGTCTCACCTGGCGTGCGCCCTCGGGGCTTGATCCGAAGTATTCGATGAGTCCGTGGCAGGACACGAGGATGCCGCCGGCAATGATGGCGGTGAGGAACCAGCCGACCTCCCTGCGATCGTTGACGACGGTGGACAGGGCGAGCCCGAGGGCCATGGGGGCGAAGAAACCGAGGAGGCCGATCTGGCGTTCGTAGACGCCGTAGAAGCTCATCCAGGGATCGGTGCTGAGGGCGGTGGAGACGGCCACCGTGATCGTCAGCAGGCAGACGATGACGGAAAACAGGGGGGAGCGCTTCAAGAGGGCCCACTTCTTGTTGAGCGCGAGACCGAGCAGCCAGAGGGCGAGGACCACCGCGGCGCCGATCTTGACGACGACGGCCTTGGGCAGCACCGAGGGCAGGCTCAGTTCGTCACTGTGGAGGAGCGGGACGACCGCCGGGAAAAGGCAGAGGGCGAAGAACAGGCTGCGGCGGTAGATTTCCCACGGCATGATGGCGGCGCGGCAGGCGCTTGGTTGAGGCAAGCGTAGGGGGCGGGATGCGCGGGGTCAAACCGCTTGATGTTGAAATCCGTCGGGGTTCCGGGCATGGCGGGGATTTGGCGGACATTGGCATTGCGTGGCAGATCTGGTGGGGCATGCTTCGCGCCTTGTCGGAACCGGCTGTCAGACCGTCGCTGGAGGAGTTTCGCCGTTTGGTGGAGCGGGGGAATGTGGTGCCGGTGTACGGGCAGTTGGCGGCGGATTTCGAGACCCCGCTTTCGGCGTATCTGAAGGTCAGGGAGGGACGCTACGCCTTTCTGCTGGAGAGTGCCGAGAGCACGGACGCGAGCGGGCGGTGGTCGATTGTGGGGACGGCGCCCCGGCGGGTGTTCGAGGCGCGGGGGCGGTCCGTGACGATCCGGCGGGGTTCCGAGGAGGAGACGAGCGAGGCGCAGGGCGACCTGTTGGCGGAGTTGGAACGGTTCATGAGCCGCTATCGGCCGGTGAGCCACGGGAATGCGCCGCCGTTTTTCGGGGGTGCGGTGGGGTATCTGGCGTATGACGCGGTGCGGCAGTTCGAGCCTTCGACGGGGGCGCCCCCGCCGGACGACCTCGGATTGCCGGAGGCGGTTTTTCTGATCGCGGACGCGGTATTGTTGTTTGACCACAAGCTGCGCCGGTTGTTGGTGGTGGCGAACGCGATGTTGCGGGACCATGCCACGGTCGAGGGGGCGTACCGGGAGGCGGTCGGGAAGGTGGGATCGCTGGTCGAGATGTTGGACCGGCCTCTGCATGTTCCGGCGTTGAACGGGCTGCAGGGGTTCGAGGCGCCCGAGCCGCGAAGCAACACGACGCGGCAGGAATACGAGGGGATGGTTCGGACGGCGAAGGAGCACATCGCGGCGGGGGACATTTTTCAGGTGGTTCCCAGTCAGCGTTTTGAGGCGCCGTTCGCAGGAACCCCGATCGATCTTTATCGAGCGCTGCGGCACGTCAACCCCTCGCCGTACATGTTCGTGCTGGAGCTCGGGGATTTCGCCCTGGTGGGGAGTTCGCCGGAGGTGCACGTGCGGGTGATCGACGGGCGGATTGACATCCGTCCGATTGCCGGGACGCGCTGGCGCGGCGGGACGCCCGCCGAGGATGAGGCGCTGGCGGCGGATCTTCTGGCCGACGGGAAGGAACGGGCCGAGCATGTGATGCTGGTGGATCTGGCCCGCAACGACGTGGGCCGGATCGCCGAGCCCGGCTCGGTGGTGGTGGACGATTTCATGACCATCGAGCGGTACAGCCACGTGATGCACATCGTGTCGAACGTGACGGGCAAGTTGGCGCCGGGGCACAGCAGCTACGATGTTCTTCGTGCGACTTTTCCGGCCGGGACGGTGAGCGGGGCGCCCAAGATCCGGGCCATGCAGATCATCAACGAGCTGGAGGTGAACAAGCGCAATGCCTACGCGGGGGCGGTGGGGTATTTCGGATGGGACGGCGGGCACGACTCCTGCATCGCCCTGCGGACGTGTCTCCTGAAGGACGGCAAGGTTTATGTGCAAGCCGGAGCCGGGGTTGTGGCCGACAGCGATCCGGCATACGAATTCAATGAAACGGTCAACAAGGCGAAGGGGATGTTTCGCGCGGTGGGCCTCGCCGGGACGCTGGGGGGCGGGGACGAGGGATGCGGAGGGTCCGTGACGCCATGACCTGGCGACCGGCGCAGAGACGGAAGACCGAATCGAGAAGCTGACGGAACCAAGACCATGCTGCTGGTGATCGACAACTACGACTCCTTCACCTATAACCTGGTGCAGTATTTTGGTGAACTGGGGGCGGTGATGGAGGTTCGGCGCAACGACGAAGTGACGATCGGGGAGATTCGGAGGCTGGGGCCGGAGAAGATCTGCATTTCGCCGGGGCCGGGCACACCGGACGAAGCCGGGATCAGTTGCGAGGTGGTTGGGGTCTTCGGCGCGACGGTTCCGATTCTCGGGGTGTGTCTCGGGCATCAGTCGATCGGGCAGGTGTATGGCGGCAGGGTGGTTCGGGCGGAGCGCCTGATGCACGGGAAGACGTCGATGATTCACCATGGCGGGGAAGGGGTTTTCGAGGGGCTGAGCAACCCCCTTGAGGCGACGCGCTATCATTCCCTGATTGTGCCCCGGGAGACGATTCCGGTGTGTCTCGAGGTGACGGCCTGGACGGCGGAGGGGGAGGTCATGGGCTTGCGGCACACCGAGCATCCGGTCCACGGGGTGCAATTCCATCCCGAATCGATCCTGACGGCGGAAGGGAAGAAGCTCCTGAAGAATTTTCTGGAGCTGTGAGAATCGGAGGAGAGTTCTGGTGTGACGGCACGGGAGGCATTGCAGAGGCACTTCGGATTCGAGGAGTTCCTTGGGGGACAGGAGGAGGTCGTGAAGCGGATCATCGCCGGGCGGGACGGGTTGGTGGTGATGCCGACGGGCGGGGGGAAATCGTTGTGCTACCAGCTTCCGGCGCTATGTCTGGAGGGGGTGACGCTGGTGGTGAGCCCGCTGATCGCCTTGATGAAGGACCAGGTGGACGCGTTGGTGGAGCGGGGCATATCGGCCACGTTGATCAACTCCACGCTTTCGTATGGCGAACAGGGGGAGCGGTTGGCCCGGATGCGCGGGGGGGAATACAAGCTGGTGTATGTGGCGCCGGAGCGTTTTCGTGCGGAGAGGTTCGTGACGGCCGCCGGGGAAGTGGCGGTGAGTCTGCTGGCGGTGGATGAAGCGCACTGCCTGAGCCAGTGGGGGCACGACTTTCGTCCGGACTATCTGCGCCTTGGGGCGGCGCGGCGGGTGTTGGGAGACCCGCAGTGTGTGGCATTCACGGCCACGGCCACGGCCGAGGTGCGCGGGGACATTGTTTCGGTGTTGGGATTGCGGGATCCCTTCACGGCGGTGACGGGGTTCGCGCGGCCCAATCTCAGCTTCAAGGTGACCGCGGTGGACTCGAAGGCCGCCAAGTTCAAGCGCCTGCGGGAGGTGATCGGGCGGCACCGGACGGGCATCGTCTACTGCGCGACGCGGAAACGGGTCGAGGAAGTCTGCGAGACGCTGAGCAGTTGGGGGGTGAAGTGCATCCGCTACCACGGCGGCATGCCGGAGGAGGAACGCGGGAAGAGGCAGAACGAATTCATCCGGCACGAAGCGGACGTGGCGGTGGCGACGAATGCCTTCGGGATGGGAATCGACCGGGGCGACGTGCGCTTCGTGACGCATTTCGAGATCCCCGGCAGCGTCGAGGCGTATTACCAGGAGGCGGGGCGCGCGGGGCGCGACGGGGAAACGGCCGTCTGTGAGCTGCTTTTCAACTACGCCGACACGCGGACGCAGGAATTCTTCATCGAGGGGGCGAATCCGGGCTACGGGACGATTTGCGCCGTTTACGAGATGTTGCGGGAATCGGCTGACGGCCGGCACGAGGCGGATTGCAGCCTCGAGGAACTGGCGGAGCGGGCGGGGGTGAAGAACGCCATGGCGGTCAGCAGCGCCCTCGCGGTGTTGGGGAGGCACGGGTATATCGAGCGGTTCGACGTGCCGGGGGCGCGGCGCCGGGGGACACGGCTGAAGCAACCGCAGCTCGGGGCGGAGGAGCTCGACATCGATCGAGCCACCTTGGAAAAGAAAGAACGGCGGGACCGCGCCAAACTTCAGGCCATTGTCGATTTCTGCTATGGCGGGGGATGCCGGCAGCGCGCCATCCTCGAGTATTTCGGGGAACGGGGGGCGGAGGAATGCGGAACCTGCGACGCCTGCCGGAGCGGATATGGGACGGAAGCTCGCGAG
>Ga0180431_10006638_pt1 | contig 13678 bp, 7 predicted proteins | sample SS_ome_11_FD_132459 | JGI IMG/M metagenome (GOLD analysis project Ga0180431, IMG submission 132459) | Hypersaline lake sediment archaeal communities from the Salton Sea, California, USA - SS_1_MS_1 metaG | ecosystem: Environmental > Aquatic > Non-marine Saline and Alkaline > Hypersaline >... | reverse complement strand
TCAGCCAACTGCTTTGCTCTCGCCATTGTACGGGCTCCCGGTTCGAGGAAAAGAAAACCTCCAACCTACCATACGCGGCAAGATGCAGTTCACAGTGCGCTCACTTTCGCAGGGCTGATTGTTCCGTGGCTGCGACAGCCTAGTGCTCTGTCAAGACTTGATTTTGGGGTTGATCCAGTGAACGTGGGTGCCACTGCTGGCTTGTCCAGCAGTGATTTGGAGTGCCCAGAGGATCTGCACTGCTGGGCAAGCCCGCAGTGGCACCCCAATTCTTAATCTTGACAGAGCACTAGCCTGGACAACACAATAGGTTCCCGGTGGGAGCGTTGAAATCACGGCATCGGCCACAAGATTTCATTTCGTGTAATCCGGTGCCGTCAAGTTCGGCCGGGACCATCTAATTCGCGACATCAACAAGTCGCCCTTGGCTCCATGCCGCGGCATCCACTCGCCGACGGTTACCCAGGATTCATGAGGGCTGACGGTGGTGACGTTGAAATTGCCCATCAGGGCAACCTCGTTCGGATTGTTGACGCCGTCTCCCACCAAAGGCAGCACGATCCGCTCGGACCGGCGGATCAAACAGAGCCGTTCGGTATCGACGCGTGCCACCCAGAGCGGACTGCGCCAACGGATCACCTTGGCGTTGGAAGCGTCTTTGCGTGTATAGACCAAATAGAGGCCGTCGGAATGTTGGAGCCAGTGCTGTTGAGTGGTAGACATGACGATCGGTTGGCCGTCGTCCCAGGCCCAGGCGGTTTTGCGGCGATAGTTCAAGCCGTCGTCGCTGACCGCAACGTAACCGTGCCCGTCTTCGGCACGCATGGTGAGGTAGAATCGGTCTTTGAACTTAGCCAGCGACGGCTCGAGCAGCCCGCGACCGACGTTATTCTTTAGCGGAGGCCCAACTTCGAGGAGTTTCAGTTCCCGACCGTCGAAAGAACAACGCACGCCCGCCACCATGCGATTTTTCACCTCGGGGCCGAAGGTGAACGACATCATGATGTCCCCATTGGGCATGACAACGCGCTGGCCGCAGTTGTTGGTGTAGATGTACCCGCCACGCGGGTCATCCCACTCCAGAATCTTGCGCTGCGACCACGACCCGTCGCGGCCGCGGACGGCATACACGGGATAGCGAGCGAGTTGATCGCCCCGGGCGAATCGCGGTCCGCGGTAGAAGACAACATGGCCGAGAGCGAGCACCGTACCGGTCTGCGGGTGGAACTGCGGCGTCACGTCGCAGACACCGGCCAGGAGCCCCGGGTGCCCTTTTACGGGATCTCGCCCCAGCGCAGCGATCGGTTCGGGTTTCGTCCAGGTCTTGCCGAAATCATTTGATTCGCTCCAATGAACCGGCCCGAAGTAGTCGGAGCCGCCGATTGCTTGCAGGGTCATCAGCGCGGTCGGTCTGCCATCGGCACCCGGCGTCATGCAAGCCCGGGGGTGAAACCAGGTGGTGCCGGAGCCGTCCCGATTCCGGCGTACGGTTTCTTTGGTGATTGATTTGATCAGGGGTTCACTGGTTTTGTTAGTTGCAACAGCATCCGCATTCTTGGCTGCGAGCCAACCGCCCGGTTGCGGCGTGGCTGTTTTTTGGGTGTCGGCATACCACGTCTTGAGCCGCTTGAGCATTTCTTCGGCCTTGTCGGGATGCTTTTCGACCAGACTATTCTTCTCGCCCGGGTCGTCCTTAAGGTTGTAGAGCGCGATGGTTTCGTTCTGGAAAGTGCCGGCCCGGGCTTTGGGGTGGTGCACGACCAGTTTCCACGGCCCGGCTCGCATGGCTTCCGCTCTCCGGCCACTGTTGGATAGAGAAGCCCAAAACAACGGACGCGGGACCAGTGATTCCTGCCCGAGCAACAGCGGAGAAATGTCGACTCCGTCAAGGGGCCGTTTCGGCGGCTCCGCGCCGGCGAGTGCCAGCAGCGTGGGCATGACGTCGATGCTGATGATCGGCTGATCGGAGACCGTGCCCGCCTTGATTTTCCCCGGCCACCAGGCGATGGCGGGAACTTTGTGACCGCCTTCATACACGGTTCCCTTGCCGCCGCGGAGCGCGGGACTGCCGCTGGGAAAATCGCCCGAGGGACCATTGTCGGAAAAGAACAGGACGAACGTGTCCTTTTCGATTCCCAGCTCGAACAGCGTTTCGCGCAATTTGCCGATTCCTTCATCGATCGGCAAAGTCATACCCTTGTATTTCTCGATGCGCTCCTCCGCACTCACCTTCTTCCAATGCCAGCGATCCCATCCATTCAGTGTTCGCCGCACGGGATCCCCCGGCACCTGCACGGGGTTGTGGATTGCCTCATGTGCGATGTACAAGCAGAATGGTTTTCGGACCTTGGCATGCCGACGGACGAAGTCGATCGAATAGCGATTGATCAGGTGGGTGGAATAGCCTTCTTCCCGCGTTTCCTTGCGATTGTGCCACCAATCGTGCCGATAGTGATCGCCGACGTGGCTGACGAAGTCGATATTGCCGCTGTGATAACCCACGAATTCATCGAACCCGTGGTTTTGCGGGTGATAGGATTCCGAATTCTGCGGATATCCCTGGTGCCATTTGCCGATCAGCCCCGTGGCATAGCCGGCCTTTTTCAGCACTTCGGCGAACGTGATTTCTGATAACTTGAGTCCCTTGCGATGTTCGGGGTGATCCGCCACGGGATGGATCACGGCCTCGATTCCGGCACGCTGCTGATAGCGTCCCGTGAGCAGTCCCGCGCGGGTGGGAGAACAGACGGTGCCGGACGAATGGAAGTCAGTCAGTCGCATTCCCTCGGCGGCGAGCCGATCGATCGCGGGGGTCTTGAAGTAAGGATTTCCAAAGCAACTGACCCCGGCATAGCCCATGTCATCCACCATCACGACGATCAGATTCGGCCTTGTCTCGGCCCCGGCGCAACTGGAAGGCCGTAACGCGATTGTGACGAAGCTAATCGTGATAAGAAGCAGTTGTTTGATTCTATTCGCATTCATCGTGTTTGACCTGTTTTGGGAACGACCAGATTTACGATCCTCACTGAACCTAGTATGATGTGGACTGGCTGTCAACACTTGGCACCGAGGCGGTTTTGACAGACGCGGTTTCCAAATAGCGTTTGCGTTGTGTCGCAACGGACCGGTTGCAATCGCCAAGGTTCCCTCGGGCCTTGGTCGGTCTGATCGTTGCAAGACCAACGCGTGCCGAACAAATCCGGCGGCCAGGCTGGGGTATTGGGAGGATGTCGAGATGCGGTGCACTAGCCGCAACGTCTCGTTAGCGACGGCCATTGTCTGCATGTTTGCGTCGACAACGTCCGCCCAGCCGATTCGCGAGCTGGTCGAAGCCGACTATCTTCGGCAGGCGGAGGCGTGGTCCTCACCGCCCAGGCAGGTCGGGCAACGCCGCGGCACCGTTGAAACGTGGCAGGACGCCGCCGGGGCGGTCGACGGTGTGAAAAACGGCAAATATGCCTTTCACACCAACAGGGAACCGAATCCCTGGTGGCAGGTCGACCTGGGCAACTCCCTGCCGATCGCCCGAATCGTCGTTTACAACCGGCTCGATTACAAGCCGGGCCTGCACAACGCCGATAACCTGCTGATCCTCACGTCCAACGATGGCCGCAAGTGGACGAAAAAATACAACAACCGGGGAAAGCACTTCGGCGGCATCTCGGGCGCAAAGCCACTGGAAGTTGTGTTCCACCCGGGCGAGCTCAAGACCCGGTTCGTCAGACTGCAAATTCCCAGTCGGCAGCCGATTTGGTTTCATCTCGACGAAGTTGAGATCTACCCAGCCGGTGATGTCAGGAAAAACATTGCCCTCGGCCGACCCGCCAATCAAAGCAGCATCAGCCAATGGTCCACGGCAAAAGTGCGTTCACGGCAACCCAAAGAGATCAACCACGCTGACAAGTTCGACACGGCCGGGGTGATCGAGCGCGGACGGCGGCTGGCCGCAGACATTCGGGCGATGGGTACCGACACCCGGCCTTTTGTCGACAAGCTCGAGGCGATCGGCCGCGAGCTGGCCACCCTAGCCGAAGATGGACCCCGCGAACAACACCGCAAGCTGTACCTGAAGGCTCGTTGGGCCCTGCGGGGGCTGGCGCTGGCCAACCCGCTCATGGACTTCGACAAACTGATCATCTGCAAACGCTTCACCCAAGACACGTATCCCGATGTGTGCCTGAACCACATGCCGTGGGTATCCAAGCCGGGCGGCGACATTTGCGTCGTTACGCTGGCCGGGCCGGAAGGCGAGCCGCGAGTCCGCAACGTGATCAACGGGCGGCTCGGCCCCGGGCACGTGCACGGCATGGACCTTTGGTACGACGCCGATCGCGTTGTCTTCGGCTACGCAAAGGCCCGTACCCCTCAGGGCCCGAGCGATCGCAGCCGGCCGGTGAATTTCCAGTTGCGAGTCAGCGAGGAGCCCATACACATCTTCGAGATCGGTATCGACGGCACGGGCCTTCGTCAACTCACCGACAGCAAAGACTGGAGCGATCTGGACCCCACCTACCTGCCCAGCGGCGACGTGGCGTTTGTCTCCGAGCGGTGCGGCTGCTCGCTCCAGTGCAACGAGTACGACAAGGACGAGACATCGTGCAACATTTACGTGATGCGGCCCGACGGAAGCAGTATCCGGCGGCTGAGCGCGACCAAGGACGGTGACTATCTGCCGCACACGCTGGCCGACGGCACGATCGGCTACACCCGCTGGGAGTACCAGGAACGCGGCTGGGCCCACATCCAAAGCATCTGGTACGTCCGCCCCGACGGAACCGGAGCCGACGCCCTGTTCAAACAGCACATGAACGACCCCTGGGCCCTGGAAGACGCGCGATCAATCCCCGGCACCGCCACGAGCCGTCTGGTGGCAATCGCCGCCGGCCATCACACGCTGCCGGCCGGGCCGGTTGTGATCATCACACCCAGCGTCGGCCTGAACGACTCGCGAGGCATAAGCATCGTCACACCCGGCGTCTATCCGCCCGAAGGCGGCATGTCGGGCACACCCGTCCCGGAAGGCGGCGTGCGCGACAACGCCGGCTACTACATGACCCCGTGGCCCCTCTCCGAAAAATACTTCCTGGCGTCGTATACCTACTCCGACCGGCAGACCGACACGACCGGCTACGCGATCTACCTGATCGACGTGTTCGGCAACAAGGAGTTGATCTACCGCGACCCAAAGATCTCGTGTTTCAGCCCGACTCCGCTGGTGCCCCGTCCCAAGCCGCCGGTCATCAGGGACGCGACCGAGGCATCCCGGCAACACGCCGTCTGCTCGGTATCCGACGTCACGCACGGCGTGCCGGGCATCCGGCCGGGAGAGGCGAAGTACCTCCGCATTGCCCATCGTCTCCAATGGCCTTACGACAATACGCACGGCGGGCAGCGCTACACCGAAAAGGCCCGGCCCAACAATTGGACGCCGGTCCGCATTCTGGGTGAAGTGCCGATCGATCCGGACGGCAGCGCGCACTTCCGCGTGCCGGCCGATACGCCGGTGTACTTCCAGTTGCTCGACCAAAACCACATGGAGCTGCGGCGGATGCGGTCGTTCATCAGCTTTCAGCGGGGTGAACGAAGGGCATGCGTCGGGTGCCACGAGACCCGGGCTGAGGCCCCGCCCACCAACCAGCGGTTCCCGCTCGCTTTGCTCCGAGAACCGTCTGATCCGCAGCCGCCGCCCTGGGGTGATCGGCCGGTCAACTTCCTCCGCGACGTGCAGCCGATATTCGATCGCCACTGCGTGGCTTGTCACGGCGGACTCTCTCCAGCGGCGGGCCTCGACTTCTCCGCGGGACTCACCCCCGGCGGCCGCGTGCCCGGCTACGGGTTCAACAACGCCTTCAACACCATCATCAAGCACCGCCTTGTGGCCTGGTCCCCGGTCAACGGCGACGCCAGCGTGACACAACCCCTGGCATTCGGCTCGCATCGCAGCAAGCTGGTCCAGGTGCTCCGCAAAGGTCCGTGCAGCAAACGCGTGCGGTTGAACGAAGAGGAATGGCTGCGGCTGGTCACCTGGATCGACGCCAACGCCCCGTACCACGACGGCTTCGTCAACAAGCGGCAATCAGCGCCGCCCTACGACCTGCCGGGCGACCGCAAACTTGTCGAGCAATTGTCCGCTCTGCATGCCAAGCGGTGTGCGGCCTGCCACAAACCGAAAGAGGTCTCGCGGACCGACTGGATCGACGTCCGCCGGCCGGAGCAAAGCCTTTTCCTCACCGCACCATTGGCCGACACGGCCGGCGGCACCGCGAAGTGCCGAGAAATCGTCTACCGCGACCGCCGCGACGAGGGTTATCAGGCCGTACTCCAGTTGGCCCAATCGGCGGTGGATCGCGCCTGGTCCCACCCCCGCCGTGATCTGCGAACCATGAAACGCCCGGCCCCGCGCGTACCCGAGAAGACTGAAAACTGACCGGCCTAGAACTCCGTGAGCGATTCCTGAATTCCCTTGTGGATCTCGTACCAGAAGGCCAATGCGGCTTCGTGCTTGTCCGACTCGAAGCGTTTGATCCAGGTCTCGAGCTCGGGATGCCTCTCGCCGTCCACGCTCCGTTTCCTTTCCAGGAACGTGTACACGTAGTCGATGCATCGCTCGGATTCCCAGAGGACCGAAGAGTTTCGACTATTGATTCGACTGGCCGTAATCGAGGCTTGCTTGAGATACTTGTCGCTCATACCGTACAGCGACTGCACGATTTGGGGTAGCATTCCGTCGGCCCAACCGCGGTGAAACCGGCACATGCCCGTGTTGTCCAGCATCAACTCGCGCTTCATCCGTTCCGCGTTTTGCCGCCCCAGCTCCCGTGGTGGAAGGAACTCGTAGCCGTAATACATGTAGTATTTGCCCATGATTCCCATGGGCGACATCGCACCGGCCGTCCAGTACTGGTTGGGCACCATCCATCCTTTCCGACCGAAGCCCAGGTAGAGGAACGGATCCAACACGGCCCTGCCCTTTACGCGAGACAATCGCCGGGCGAGCTTGCGAGCGCCTTCGCGCAGGTCGAGAAGGCCGCGTCGCTCGATGATCGAATCGAGGAGTTCCATGCCGATTCGGGCGTTGTGGTCGGAGTCCGCCACCACATTGAAACCATCGGCCGAAAAGGCCGGTCGCTCGGTCAGGCCAAGTTCGGCGGGAGTAAACAGCCCCGCGTCCAGGCATTCCATCAGCCAGGAGAGTACTCCCCCCACGGAGATCGCGTCGAAGCCGTAGGTATCTGCTTGACGCGTGAGCTTCTCGGCCGCCCGCTGGTCGAAGACACCGGCCAGCGGCCCCATCGCCTGGTAGGGCTCGTAGTCTTTCTTGTGTTCGTTGTGAAGCTTCTTGCAGACGGCGGCACACGGTTCCCCGCAGTTCGACTGGCATTTGGGTTGAATGGTCTCCTCGTTGAATTGCCGGAGGTAGTGGTTCACGATGAACTTGTCATGTACTTCTAATCGTTCTTCCTCGCTGGCATATATGCTTCGATAGTTGAAGAACAGCAGGTGTCCGCCCAGCGTCGCGTAATTGACTCCAAACGTGCCACCCGTTTGAAAGTTGGGATCAAAGCGATACTTGGTGGTAGTTTCGAAGTCGACCACCTTGAGCCTTTTGTTGTATTTATCCTCGAACCACTGGTCGGCCAGTTTTCGGTCGCGAAAGTCTTCGTCCACGAACGTACCGCCGTAGATTATGCCGGTGATGTTATGATCCTGAAGCAGTTTCGAGCCAAAACCGCCCCGGCCTGCCCAGGTGTCGGCGTGCGTGAACTTGCCCTGGCGAATCGGCGCGGAGCCGATCGCGCCGAAGTCCGTGGCTTCTGCGGCCGGTCCGACCGCCAGCACGCGAGGATCGTTCGTGTACCGGTCTCCGAACCGTTCGAGTATGTGATTCATCATCCCATAGACACCCTGAGGGTCTGCCCTCCACACGCCGTGCAATTCCACAGGAACGATTTCGACTTCGACGTGCTCGCTTCCACAGCGATTGAGATACAACGCCGAGGGCGTCGGTGCCCGCCCGACAATAGACAGCATATTGAGGCCCAGGTTATCGAAAACCAGTGCCGCGCCGCCCATCGTCGAAACGTAGAAACCTCCCCAGCACGGAGAGAACCCGGTGACAATCAAGCGGTTCGCCCCGGGAATCACCGACGCCGCCAGCAATCCGCCCCCGATGTTCAGCGAGTTGTACTTGCCCGCCAGATAGAGTCCCAGGTCCACGGGACCGAAAAAGGTAACACCAACCTGGAATCGCTCGATCCGATAGAAGGCCGAGCCGGCGTCGACAAACAGCACCCTCTGATGCGTGTCCATATAATCACTCCTTGTTTGCCTGCCTCCAAATAGGTATTAGCGATCCCGGCCAGAGGATTCAGCAATATCATACGCATATGACGGAGACCACACAATGATGCCCCATGATCGCGGTCGGATCGCCGGCGCGTATCGCCCCATGTATTGCAAATCACCGTCCGACAGGCGAGGATATGCGGTGGACAGAGGGCAGTTGACGGCAGCATGGGAGAGGAACGTTCGATGGCTCCGGTCGAATGGTACTACGCTCAGGACGACAAGCAGATCGGCCCGGTCTCCGCCTCTGAAATGAAGCGGCTGGCCGATGCCGGCATCTTGAAGCCGGACGACCTGGTCTGGCGGGAAGGGATGGGCGAGTGGATCCCGGCGTCGAACGTGAAGGGTTTGTTCGACGAAGAGATCCCGGTGCCGCCGAAAAGCGTCCCGGCCCCGCCGAAAGTGTCCCCGCCCGGCGACGAGCCAACGGCAGCGGTACGTCAGCCCGAGAAGCCGGCCTTTGAAAGGTCGGCGGCCCGATTCGAGCGGAGTCGCGAAGGCGCATCGCGCCACCTGTTCGACTTCCTCCTTGATTTCGCCCGGTCGCAATTCACCGCGCACTTCGTTGAGTCCACGAGCACGATGTTCACCGTGTGCGGCCACTGGGGACTGTACCTGGCGATGCTGGTTCTGCTCGCGTTCCATCTGCTTTTGGCATTGAAGACCGACAGTCTCAATGCGATGTTCCTTGGAATTGTGGGTGTGTTCGCCCTGGCCGTGTTGCAATATGCGGCCAGCCGTTTCTCGGGCGCCTTAGACCGCTTGAACCGAACCACGCCGGGCAGAATCGCATCGACGGCCTTTCCCGACTGCTGCGCGCTGGGAAACATGGTTCTGGGTCTTGTCGCGCTTCTGGGGCTGGCCGTGGTGGCCATTCAGTGGAACCGGTTCCCATTGATTCTCCCCGGCGTGGGACTGTTCATCCTCTGTCAATACGTGGCGATTGTCGCCCTGAATCCCGATACGATCAATCTCAGCCTGGCATCGGACGTAGGCGCGGGCGAAGAAGCAATCGGTCTGCTTTCCTTCCTCGTGAAAGTCACCTTGCGCGTGGTCCCCGTGGCGTTTGGAGTGGGTGTGGTATGGGGTACACTGATATTGCTGTACGCCCACTTCCTCCTGCTTTCGCATCCCGAGGGAATCGAGGAAATAAGGGCCTTCATCACACCCGAACAGATCGCGGAATTGCCAACCGGGCCGGATCCCGCGGCGACGGAACAGCTCGTTGCGATGCTTCCCGCCCGGCAGGCGGCCACCGAAGCGGAGACAATTCTTCTACTTTCCGGGGCACTGCCGTTGGTGGCGTACATGGTTTTCCTGGTGTACTACCTGTTGGTCGACGTGCTGCGGGCCATCTTGATCATTCCGCAAAAGCTCGACAAGCCGGCAGAGGAAGAGGCGGGACGGATTAATGATGAATGATGAACGACGAACGATGAAGGATGAAGGATGAATTGCCGAAAGAAGGGAGGAGATGATGGGAGTCAACATTGTGCGTTGCCGGTTGGTTGCGATTGCCGTCGTCCTCTTGGTGCTGGCGATTGGCCGAGTTGTGCCGGCCGACTCGGGCAAACGTCGTGCCGTTGTCGATCCCGAGCGGGAGGCGAAGCGCGCCGCCGGCGCTTGGTTCAAAGCACTGGTTTCAGGAGACGTGGATCGGGTGATGGGGCTGTCGGCCGTACCCTTCTCTTGGGATCGCAAGAACCTGCTGGCAAGCCGCGATACGCTCAAGGCGGCCTATCAGCAGGTCGTGGCCAACAAGGGCGCCCGCGATCTCAAACCAACCGAAATCTCGCTCGTCGACGACAAGGAGATCGTCGCCAAGCACTACCTCGGCAAAGAGAAGGGCGTCGTCACCGTAATGATCCGCATCGAAGACGAGGGGGTGGCCGTCTTCGTACGGCCCGGCAAGTTGTTCAAGGTGGTCGGCTTCAGCGATTAGCGGACGGCCGGGTCCGCTAAGCGGGATACTAAAAAGAATGCACGGTCGGGTGCCACTGGCGTCTCGCCAGTGCACGGGCAAGATGCCCGTGGCACCCTGAAAGCACCCTGCAAAGATTGTTCAATCGCGATTAGCTCTTTCGACGTTTTCGCAGCAACACCAGGCCGAGGGTACCGATGCCGAGGAGCACGAGCGTTGCAGGCTCTGGCACCGACTGGAAGAGCGGGTAAAAGAGGTTTACGCCGTCGCGGTCCCGCCAGAGGCCGTCACTGAGGTTGAAGTAGACGTAGTCCTCCAGGGCATTGCCGCCCACTAGGCCATCGGGCGCCCAATTCGGGTAGTCGACCGGTTTATCGCTTACCCATTCCCAGGTGCCCTCGCTCACCCGGTCGCTGAGCCCGATCCACAGACCGGCGTCCGTCCCGAGTTGCGCGGCGAACGTCGAGCGGAGCCACTCGTTTTCCGCCGCGTTGGCGACGTCGGCCAACTCCAAGCCAAGCTGCTGGCCCACGGCCAGCGCGTTTTCCCAGGTCATGCGGGCGCCCAGGACGGCATACTTGTTGCCCGAGTAGGGTGAGTTGATCCAGTCCATCGGGCCGATGCCGTCGGCCTCGACGATAGCCGGCATACTCCGAACCTTGCTGACGTCGTTCCACAGGCCGCCGGAGAGGAAAATCATCACGGCGTCTTCGCTGTTGTTGTTAGGTTCGCTGCCTGCGCCCCAGGGCGGCCGATTCCAGTAGACATAGGAAGTGCCGCTTTCGGTGCTGAGGTCCCAGGAGCCGCCGGTACCGGAAATCCACTCCCAGTGCTCGTTGTCTTTGGCCACGTTGTGCATCCCGAGATACTTGTACGGCTCATTGCCGGTGGGGAGGTTGGCCTCGTCGTTGATCCAGGCGTTTTCGGCGGCGTCGTTGACGGTTACCAAATGGGCGCCCCATCGCTGTGCCATGGCCTCGGCATTAACCCAGCTATTGCCGTGCGTCGAAGCGGCGATCACCGTGTAAACCTGGCCGTTGTTGGGATTACCGACCCAGTTTGGCACTTCGGCGTCTTTCTCGATAATCGGCCTGTAGTCGCGGTCGCCGGGCACGTCGTTCCACCCTCCGTAGGTGTAGAGCATGGTGTACGGGCCGTCGCCGTTCGGTTCCACGCCGACCCAATTTGTGTAGGAGTCACCGCCGGAGGTCTTGGTGAAAGAGCCACCGGCCCCGCCGCCTTCGGCCCATTCCCAAGGACCGTTGGGGCCTGCGCCAAAGTTCTGGTTCTTGAAGCCTACCCAAAGATAGGGAGTTCCCATCGAACCGTAATTGCTAACCAGGTAAGCCATCTCAAGGCCGTCGTTGACCGTAACCAGATGGGCGCCGAGGACCTCAGCGGCCGTCTTGGCGGCCTCCCAGTACTGTCCGTCCAGGTAGTCGTAGTAGCGGTTGGTATTCGGGTTGTAGATCCAAGCCGCCCGACTCGTTTGAGCCCCCAATACCCAAGCGGCTGCAAGCAGAACACAAAGCAAAAATGTTCGGCTAATGCGGACCATGGTGATACTCCTCCAGCTATCAACAGTTGGTATAGAACAAATCAGGTCGGGCAATCGAAGCGGCGCGCCGATTCCGACAGCGCGTCATGCGGTTGCCTATAGCTAACGCCAGTATCTAGTACCTCATGACGTTTGAATTTGTGGGTGCCATGAGCAGCTTGTCTGCCCTTGCTTTGGCAGTGGCGGACAAGCCGCCACTGGCACCCAACTGCCAAAGACCGAGATCATGAAGTACTAGGTTAGTCGGAACCGTTGACGCATGCAAATGTTATGCCTGGTTCTGCAGTATTGCAGCGGGCAGACCGCTCTGCAGGGGGGTCAACGCGCGAGGCTGGCCGGCTCAACCGAGTTGAATCCCCCGATCGTCGATGTCGTAGGGAATGATTTCGTCGGTCGCGGGGCTCCCGCGGTGCTTGGTGATGAACATCGCACGGCGAAAGCGGGTGCCCTCGCGGATTTTGCCCAGGTGGATCACCGTGTTGGCGTTGGCCAGCAGGTCGCCTTCGTCCAGCGGTCGCTCGATTAGCCCGTCGAGCGTCGTCTCGTGCGAGGTATAAAGCAACATGCAGCCGATCCGCCCAGGATCGTAGACGTGCTGTGCGGCCGCCTCGGCGTTTTGACGGTAGTGCTGCCTGAACAGGTCCCGGGCGACCCACTCGGGGTCTTTGCGAAGTACCTGGTGGTAAACGTACTCGAACAGCTCGATTTGGATCGAGTCGCTGGGCCGATCGACCGGCTCGATCCCGTCGACCACGATGCGACGGGCCCCCCGGACGAAGTTGCCGTACAAAAACGCGATCGACGTGCCAAGCTTTCGGGTGACTTCGGCCTGCCAGTCTTGCCAGGCGTCGAAGTCGAGATCCCGCCGGGTGACACGGCGGCCACGGTAGTCGAACACGTGAAGGTAATCGCCGTGGCGCCGCTCGGGGGCGAAGAACTTGCGCAGATCGACGTACGCCTCCGGCTCGACCGGTTCCAACTTCCAGCCGAACATGCGCCGGGCGTATTCGGCGTGGCTTTGGCAATCGCCCCGGGCACTCATGTCGAAGAGGATTCCCGAGCAGCCTTCCTGGCTGCGTCCCGCCCTGGCAAACTGGAGTCCCAACTGCGTCTTGCCGATGCCGGTCGACCCGACCACCACGGTCAGCGTGCCCGGCAGCAGTCCGCCACCGAGAAGCTCGTCGAGTCCTTCCACGCCGGTTGAGAGTCGGGGGTTGTGGGGCATGGGGAGTTGTCAGTTGTCAGTGGTCAGTGGTCAGTGGTCAGTGGTCAGTTGTTAGTGGTCAGTGGTCGGCGGTCGATCGTTTTGGTATGGCGGTGCGCGGCGCTTCTTCTTTCGGTCAAAACGCCCGGCATAGGACGCCGCCGTCGACGACCAGCACGGTGCCGGTGATGTAGCTGCCGGCGTCGCTTGCCAGCAGGAGCACGGGTCCGATCAATTCGTCGGGCTGCCCCCAACGTCCCAGGGCGGTCCGCTGGCCGAAAGCCTCCATTTGCTCTTCGGTCAACAGCGACAAGGGCAGTTCGGTGGCAAAGGGCCCCGGAGCCAGGCAGTTGACCGTAACGCCAAACCGGCCCACGTCGATCGCGCTGGCCTGGGCCAGACCGATCAGGGCCGACTTGGTGGCCGAGTAGATATTCCGTTCTTCCCGGCTGGCCAGGCCCATGATCGACGAGATGTGGATCACCCGCCCCCAGCGACGCTCTTTCATGCCCGGCACCAACGCCCTCGTCAAGGCCATGCAACTGGTCACGTTCAACTCGACCAGCCGATCCCAGTCTTCGTCGCGGACCTGGTCGATTGGCTGGGGGCAATTGGTGCCGGCGTTGTTGACGAGGATGTCGATCTT
>Ga0180431_10006633_pt1 | contig 13685 bp, 9 predicted proteins | sample SS_ome_11_FD_132459 | JGI IMG/M metagenome (GOLD analysis project Ga0180431, IMG submission 132459) | Hypersaline lake sediment archaeal communities from the Salton Sea, California, USA - SS_1_MS_1 metaG | ecosystem: Environmental > Aquatic > Non-marine Saline and Alkaline > Hypersaline >... | reverse complement strand
CCCCTGCCCCCGGCAGCAGCAATGGCTATATTTAAATTTTCCTTGGTCTTGTCCTGTCCGATAAAGTCGGACAGGCACCGGGGTCTGAGGCTGGTATCAAGCGGCGCGTCCTCGGTACTGGGTTTACCCGATATAATACGAGCTATTTTGCCTCACCCCCTCAAAAGATTACGGCACGAGGGAATCCTAGGCAGCCGGCTCTTCCTCATCTTTTTCCGTATCGGCCGGGAGGTCTGCCACTTCCTCCGGTTCTTCCTCAGCAGCCGGGAGGTCTGCCGCTTCCCCCGGTTCTTCCTCAGCAGCCAGCAAACTCAGTATCCCCTCAACTTCTTCGTTGGTAAACGAATCTAGTGCTTCCTCACCTTCTTCACCGGCTACTAATTCTGGTATTTCTTCTTCAATCAGGTATCGGGCTGGAATCAACTTGCCGATAATCACATTCTCTTTGAGTCCAGCCAGTTTATCTACCCTGCCATGAACGGCGGCTTCAGTAAGAACCCGTGTGGTTTCCTGGAATGAGGCGGCTGCTAACCAGCTATCAGTGCTCAGTGAGGCTCTGGTTATACCCAGCAGTACGGTATGGGCAGTAGCTGGTTCACCACCTTCAGCCAGCACCTTGGCATTGGTATCCTCATAAAAGAACCTGTCCACAAGCTCATCAGGCACCAGGTCAGTGTCACCGGCAGAATCAATACGAACCTTGGTCAGCATCTGGTGGACGATAACCTCAATATGCTTGTCGTTTATATTCACGCCCTGGGAGCGGTATACCTTGTGCACCTCATCGACCAGATATTGCTGGACAGCTTCTTTGCCCAGGATGCGCAGTATATCGTGGGGGTTGATGGACCCGTCGGTAAGCTGCTGGACAGCCTTTACCTTGTCTCCGGTTTGCACCCAGATACTGGCGGAAGACGGGACAGTACACTCACGCTCCTCCGTCTCGGTATAACTGATAACCAGTTGCTTCTTTTTAATGTTTACTTCACCAGCGACACGAGATACTATAGGCTGGGATTCCTGGGCCGGGGTGACCGCCTGTTCCGTAGCTTCGGCCGGGGCTGGCGCAGCCAGCACGGTGCCAATGTCTACCCACTGGTCTTTATTCACCATGACCTGCCAGCCGGCGGGCAATGGATACTCATCATGGTAGACTTCAGTGCTGGCGATCTTAATTCGCCTCCCCTCCTCATCCTGAATCACCTCGGCTACCCCGTCTATTTCTGAAATAATGGCTTGCCCCCTGGGTGTTCTGGCCTCAAAGAGCTCTTCCACCCTGGGCAGACCACTGGTAATATCGAGTCCGACCACGCCACCGGTATGGAAGGTACGCAACGTCAGCTGGGTGCCGGGCTCACCAATACTTTCGGCGGCGATTATACCTACGGCCACATTGGGGTCTACCAGGCGTCCACGGGCAAGGTCTCTACCGTAACAGCGCTGGCAGGTACCCCGCCGCGACTGGCAGGTAAGGGGTGACCTGGCGTGGACTCTGGTTACCCCAGCAGCAACAATTTCGCTTGCCTTCTGTTCGTCAATCTCCTCATTTCGTTCGACTATGATTTCACCGGTTTCAGGATTGATTATATCACTGGCTGCCAGACGACCGGTTATGCGCTCAACAAATGAGGGTAGCAGACCTTTTTCTTTTTGCTCGGATATCCAATGGCCATCCGTAGTGCCGCAGTCTTCTTGGGAGGTGATAACATCCTGAGCGACATCAATGAGGCGTCTGGTTAGATAACCACTGTCTGATGTCCTCAAAGCTGTATCCGCCAGTCCCTTACGGGCACCGTGGGTAGAAATGAAGTATTCCAAAACACTGTGCCCCTCGCGGAGGCTGGACTTGATAGGAAATTCAATTATCTTGCCTGAGGGGTCAGTCATTAACCCGCGCATGCCAGCCATCTGTCTGATCTGAGAAATGTTACCCTTGGCTCCTGATGTTGCCATCATGTAAATGCCACCATAGCGGTCAAGAGTATCTGAGATGGTATGGGTAATCTGGTCGGTTGTTTCCATCCAGACTCCGATAACACCGTTGTATCTTTCTTCCTCGGTGATTAGACCAGTCTGATACTGGTTTTCAATAACGGCAATCCTGGCCTCGGCTTCTTCCAGCAGTTCAGCTTTGCTTGGTGGAACCTCAATGTCATTCATGGCAATGGTAGTTCCCGACTTGGAGGCATAGTGGAAGCCCAGTTGCTTTATCCTGTCCAGCACACCACCAGTCTCCTCATCGCTGAGCAGGTGACAGCAATCGGTGGCTATTTGTTTCAGGGTTGACTTATCAATTACTTTGTTGAAGAAGCCCAGTTCCGGGGGTAAGGCTTCACTGAAGATAAGACGACCGACACTGGTCTTAATCTTCTGTCCGTCACCATCCCGATCCCTGACTTCAATCTCTTCTCTCAGGTCAACGATACCAAATTCATAGGCCAGCTTTGCCTCTTCAAAACTGCCGAAGACTCGGACTTCTTCCTTATCCTGATGCCTGATAGTGGTCAGGTAGTAGCAGCCAAGAACCATGTCTAAAGTCGGGGTTACCGTGGGCTCACCACTGCTCGGCAACAGGATGTTATGATGGCTGAGCATCACCTCTCTGGCCTCTTTGACGGCGGCTCGGGACAGGGGTACATGAACTGCCATCTGGTCACCATCAAAATCTGCGTTGAAGGCAGAGCAGACCAACGGATGAACCTGAATGGCACTGCCATCAATGAGCACCGGCTCAAAGGCTTGTATGCTGAGTCGGTGGAGGGTGGGAGCGCGGTTGAGTAATACCGGCCGCTCTTTGATGACTTCCTCCAGTATGTCATATACCTCTGACTTGGCTCTCTCCACCAGTCTTCTGGCGCTCTTAATGTTGGGGGCAAGGCCTTGCGCCACCAACCGGCGCATGACGAAAGGCTTAAATAGCTCCAAAGCTATCCGCCGGGGCAAACCGCACTGGTGAAGTTTGAGTTCCGGCCCAACCACAATTACGGAACGTCCACTGTAATCAACCCGCTTGCCGAGCAGATTCTGGCGAAAGCGTCCCTGTTTACCCCGGAGCATGTCTGAAAGTGACTTCAATTTATGATTGCCGCTTATGGAAATGGCCCGCCCCCTTCTGCCGTTGTCTACAAGGGAGTCGACAGCTTCCTGGAGCATCCGTTTCTCATTGCGGATGATAATCTCTGGTGCACCTATCTCTATCAGGTGGCGCAACCTATTGTTACGATTAATGACTCTCCGATACAGGTCATTAAGATCGCTGGTGGCAAATCGGCCGCCGTCCAGCTGAACCATGGGACGAAGGTCAGGCGGCAAAACCGGCAACACGGTTAAAACCATCCACTCCGGCCTGTTACCACTATTGCGAAAAGCCTCAACTACCCGCAGTTGCTTGCTTGCTTTCTTGCGCCGCTGCCCTGAAGAAGACTGGGTTTCCAGAAGCAGGTTGTTACGTATCTCATCAAGGTTAACACCCTTAATTATCTGGAGAATAGCCTCAGCTCCCATCCCGGCTTCGAAGACATGACCACACTTCTGTTTGAGCTCGTGGTATTGACTCTCGGTAAGCAAGTCCTTTACCTTGAGCTCACTCAGCCGTTCTTTATCTGTAGCAAGCTCCTCCTCAAGCCCTGTTTTTTCATCAATGAATTTACGCCGGAGCTGGTTTACATCTTCTACGGTTGCCTGTTCCTGTTCCATCTGGGCAATTTGAGCATCCAGAGCACTCTGGCGCCCGGCTATCTCCTGGGTTGTATTCTCCTCCAGTTGTTTAATAGCTTCTTCACGCGCTTCTTCATCCATAGAGGTGATAATATACTGGGAAAAGTAGAGAACATGCTCCAGGCTGCGCGGTGACAGGTCAAGCAGCAACCCCAGCCGACCGGGTATTCCCTTGGCAAACCATATATGGCTTACCGGGCAAGCCAGTTCGATGTGCCCCATGCGCTCCCGTCGTACCTTGGCACGAGCTACCTCAACGCCGCATTTGTCACAGATGACTCCCTTATAGCGGATTCTCTTGTACTTGCCGCAGTAACACTCGAAGTCCTTGGTCGGGCCAAAGATTCTTTCGCAGAATAGGCCATCTCTCTCCGGCTTCAGGGTACGATAGTTAATTGTCTCCGGCTTGGTTACCTCACCATAGGACCAGCTTCTAATCTGTTCCGGTGAAGCCAAGGATATACGGACAGCATCAAAGTCATTAATTTCCAGCATCTTCTTCTACCTCTTTCCAGAGTGGTTCTTCGACATCATTTAGCTCTGTCTCCAGCTTATGGGCTTCTTCCATAGTTTCTTCAGCAGAGGTTAGCTTCGTCTCTTCTTCATTAATGACCTCAAGGGCAAGCCCCAAGCTCTGCAGTTCCTTAACCAGGACCTTGAATGATTCGGGCACGCCCGGCTGGAGAATATCATCACCCTTAATTATGGACTCGTAGGCTTTTGCCCGGCCATTCACATCGTCTGACTTAATCGTGAGCATTTCCTGAAGGTTATGGGCGGCGCCATAGGCTTCCAGTGCCCAGACCTCCATCTCACCAAAGCGCTGACCACCGAACTGAGCCTTGCCACCCAATGGTTGCTGGGTAATCAGGGAGTATGGTCCGGTAGAACGGGCATGGACTTTATCTTCAACCAGGTGAATTAGCTTCATCATGTAGATATTGCCCACAGTAACCGGCTGTTCAAAAGGCTCACCGGTACGCCCGTCACGCAGTATAACCCTGCCGTAAGTAGGCGGGGAGAATTTTCCTTCAGCCTTCACCCTTCCCACAACTCGCTCCAGTTCCTCTGGGTCAAGATCCCGGCTGGGTATATTCAGGTCTTCGAGCCAGAGGCGCAAGCCGACTTCTCTTGCCTTTCCATGAAAATCACCACTGAAAACGGTTTCTCCGTCATAGCCCCGACTGTTGACCCATGCCTTGGCCTTTTCCAGGTCTACAGCTGCTTTATCTTTACCCGGGTCGGGGATAACGGCTCCTGTTTTTTGTACAATCCAGGCTCTGGTTAGGGCATCCTCAATAGCGATGTCATCAGCACCATCAAAGACCGGGGTAAGTGCCCGAAAGCCCAGTATCTGGGCAGCCCAGCCAAGATGGGTTTCCAGAACTTGACCGATATTCATTCGTGATGGGACCCCGATGGGGTCAAGGATAATATCTACCGGGGTACCATCGGGGAGGAAGGGCATGTCCTCCTTGGGCGCAATGAGGGCAATGACTCCTTTGTTGCCGTGTCTTCCGGCAAGCTTATCGCCAACTGAGACCCGGCGCTTCTGAGCAATCCAGACCTGTACCCACTGGTTGACTCCTGCCGGTAAGTCATCACCGCTGTCCTTGCAGTCTTTACGTGAGTACACTTTTACGTTAATCACTTTACCCCATTCGCCGTGAGGAACTCTCAGGGAAGTATCTTTAACCTCCCTTGCCTTCTCGCCGAAGATAGCTCGCAGAAGTTTCTCCTCAGCGGATAGTTCAGTCTCCCCTTTGGGGGTAATCTTGCCTACCAGTGTGTCGTCGGGTCCTACTTCAGCACCAATCCGGATAATACCATCTTCATCAAGCTCACGAAGGCTTTCCTCCCCTACATTCGGTATATCTCTGGTGATTTCTTCAGGGCCTAATTTGGTATCCCGGGATTCTACCTCATGTTTGGCAATGTGTATGGAGGCAAACTGGTCTTCCTCGACTAAGCGGCTGCTGATGATAATGGCATCCTCAAAGTTATAGCCTTCCCAACTCATAAAACAGCACAGCACATTCTGCCCCAGCGCCAGCTCACCATTCTCGGTAGCTGTGCTATCGGCCAGGACCTGGCCTGCTTCCACCCGGTCGCCTTTATTTACTAAGGGACGCTGGTTAATGCAGGTTCCTTGATTGGTGCGCACAAATTTCATTAACTCATATTCGTCCCTTCCACCATCATCCTGGGTAACTACAATGCGATATTTGGCATTTTCTTTATCATGGGTGACGCCAGTAAGCTCGGTCACCACCCCGGCATTTTGGGCAAAGATTACCTGTCGGCTATGCCTGGCAGCTTCTGTCTCTATGCCAGTAGCTACCAGGGGTGCCTGGGGACGGAGCAAGGGCACGGCTTGACGTTGCATATTGGCACCCATCAGAGCACGATTGGCATCGTTATGCTCAAGGAAGGGTATTAAGGCTGTGGCGACACTGACTACCTGCTTGGGTGATACATCCATTAATTCGATTTTATCAGGTGTCTCCAGCAGGTATTGAGTTCTCCGTCGAGCTTCGACCTTTTCCTCTACAAACTGGCTATTTTCATCAAGCCGGGCGTTAGCCTGGGCAATGGTATATTGTTCTTCCTCGTCGGCTGAGAAGTAGGTGATTTCATTAGAGACAAAGGGTACCACCTTTACAGTCACGGGGTTTTCTAGCTTTGATAGTTCGGCGGCAACCTCGGGAGTAACAACGGTATTTGCTTCTACCAAGGTATTGCCTTTACTATCAAGCACCGCCTCCCGGGTCATCCTGCCCAGAAGCTGGTCATAGGCACTGCTTACCTCATCTACAACCTTGCGGTACGGTGTTTCAATAAAGCCGTACTCGTTAATACTGCTGTAGATAGCCAGAGAGCCGATGAGTCCAATATTAGGCCCTTCCGGCGTCTCAATAGGGCATATCCGACCATAATGAGAGAAATGAACGTCCCGCACTTCAAAGCCAGCACGCTCGCGGGATAATCCCCCCGGGCCCATTGCTGACAGGCGGCGCTTATGGGTTAGTTCCGCCAGCGGGTTGGTCTGGTCCATAAATTGTGATAGCTGGGAGCCACCGAAGAATTCCCTGACAGCAGCTACTATAGGGCGTATATTAACCAGAGCGCTGGGTGTAACCGCCTCAGTGCCAATAATGCTCATGTGTTCCCTGACTACCTGCTCCAGGCGCAGAAAGCCAATGCGGAATTGGGTTTGAACCAGTTCACCAACAGTGCGTACTCGCCGATTGCCAAGATGGTCAATATCATCGCCGATGTCTTCACCGTTGTTGATCATGATAATGTGCCTGACAATCTCTAAGACATCTTGCTTGGTCAGAGTTCGCTCCTTCAGGCTCACGTCAAGCCCCAGTCGTTTGTTGAGCTTGTAACGACCGACACTCCCCAGATCATAGCGTGCTGAATCAAAGAAAAGACTCTTTATCAGCTTTCTGGCATTTTCAAGAGAGGGAAGCTCTCCGGGATGCAATCTCCTGTATATATCAAGCAATGCCTCTTTCTCATCCTTGATTAGTGGTTCACGCTCCATAGTTGACCTGATAAACTGGTGGTCCGGAGAGTCATCTTCTTTGGTGAACAGGGTGAGCAGTTGCTCATCACTGCCATAGCCGATGGCGCGCAGCAGTGTTGTAATGGGAATCTTCCGTTTACCATCTATCTTGGCTGAGACTACATTCCGGTTACTGGTCTCGAACTCCAGCCAGGCCCCACGGGTGGGGATTAATTTTGCCTGGCACAATCCACGGCCGGTAACGGCGTCCTCCTCACGGGTAAAGTAGACACCCGGTGAGCGAAGGAGCTGGCTCACTACTACCCGTTCAGCACCACTGGTAATGAAAGTGCCTTTAGCCGTCATCAAGGGGATATCACCAAAAAACAGGTCCTGTTCCATGAACTCATCTTTTTCTTTATTATGCAATCGCATTCTGACATAAAGAGGGACTGAGTAGGTCAGGTCTCGCTCACGGCATTCCTGCTCGGAGTGGCCGTGGTTAGGTTCGCGCAACTCGTAAGCTACAAAGCTGAGCTCCAGTCTGTTCCCGGTTATGTCTTTAATAGGAGATACCTCTTCCAGCAGTTGCTTCAGCCCTTCTTCTTGAAACCTCTGGAATGAATCCAGTTGAACCTTAATCAGGTTGGGGACATCTAATACGTAGGGTAGCTTGCCGTAAGATTTTCTTGAAACTGAAGATTTTGTCTCTGGGGCAGGTGCCGGTGATGTAAAAACCATCTCTACTCCTTAGATAAATACACGAAATTCTTGTGTTAATTCCCTATTGCTCCGGACAAAGATATTGCCATATAGTGGATACGGTTACACAACGGATATCTAAACATGGGAAGATAAAAATTAAAATACACCCGGGGCATTGTACAAATGGTAATAATACCACTATTTTATAAGCTTGTCAAGTCCGCTATCCGAATTTTTTCAATATATAACCGAAATAAATCAAAAAAAACAACCGTAAACGCCAAACCCCCATCTGAACCAGTCAACAGCTATTTCAGCCTGATTGAGCTGATTCGGCTGTAAACAGCTCCCTCTCTGGTTAGCTGACTCCTCATCAAGTGGATAGAGTCTACCTCAATGCTATAGACTGTTTCAAATCCTGTGCCGGCGATGAGCTGTCCCAGACGCTGTCGCTCGTCCGGTGTGGCCCGGTCACGAAGACGGGCTAGGGTCAGATGAGGGGTAAACGGTCGTGACTCCGGAACGAAGCCCAGAGGAGACAGACCGGACTCAATGCTCTGCTGGAGCTGGCTGAGCCGGTTAATCTCCCCACCTATCCCTACCCAGACGACCTGAACTCGCTTTAAGCTGGGGAAGGCTCCCAGACCCTTTGCCTCCAGATGAAAGGGGATTATTCCCCGGACAGTCCCTTCCAGCGCCGCGGTTATCTTGCCAACCATGTCCGTGCTGATATCGCCGAGGAACTTGAGCGTCAGGTGAATACTATATGGGTCAACCCATTTCACCGGCGCCTGTCCCCCAGATTTCAGCTGATCCTGTAGCCGGGTAAGTGCCTGCTTCAACTCATCGGGTAGCTCAACGGCAATAAATGAGCGAACTTTTACCATAGTTCAAGTCTCAATACCAAGCAACCGGCCGGCGTTGCCGGACAGAATCAGACTCCTGGCTTCCTCAGGCAGGTCTGTAGAATTAATTTCCCGGAGTAACCGGCTCTGTGGGAGCAGGGGATAGTCACTACCGAAGAGAATCCTGTCAGCACCAACAAGCTGGCTGACCTGATTATATACCCTGGGACTGTAGAGAAAAGGGGAGGCAGCGGTATCAAAATAGACGTTCTTCAGTGCCTCTCTTACTTCGGGCATCAGTATATAGAACGGTAAGCCACCACCCCAGTGGGCACAGACCGTGGTCAAATCAGGAAAGTTGGTAATGAACGGGTAAAGCATATCCGGGGTAGCGCTTCCCTTACCGGGGTAAACATGGCCGACCGGCTCGGAGGCATGCGTCAGCAAAATCAGCTTGTGCTCCCGCAACACCTCAACAAAGGGCTGCATCACCTCCTTCCGTGTGAAGTCGGGTAACTGCATATCCGGCCTGAGCTCACCGACCCCTTTTATGCCTCCCCTGGCACAGCGCTCTATCTCAGCTACAGCGGATTCGCCGGCGCAGGATTGGACGGCACAAAAACCGATTAAGCGCTTTGGGTAGCGAGCAACTGACTCCAGGATGTAATCATTGGTTTCGACACAGAGCTCATGGGTAGTCCAGCCGTAATTAACAATGACGGAAATATCCACCCCGTCTCTATCCATGCTGTCAATAAGTTCCTCGGCGGTGGCAATCCTGGCTTTCTCATCGGAGTAGATAAGGGCAAAAGCGGGGTCAATGTCAACATAACGGCTGCGATTGCTCTTTATCCGCGGGGATAATACATGAGTGTGGAAGTCAATAATCATCGCCAAATTATTGCCCGACAGCTATAGCTGGCTACCGCAGGCTATTCTTTTTCCTCAGGTACCGACTCAGCCGGCGGCTGTTCCGGTGCTTCTCCAGCCGGTGCTTCGGCCTCAGCTTCAACCTCAGCTTCAGCCGTTACTTCTGCCTCCACAAACGTTTCGGTTACCTTTACCACCAGCTGCTCCGGGTCAGCATCAACGGTAATATCCGGGTCAAGGATAATATCCTTAACGTGAATCGCCTGCTCGACCTCTTCCAGTATACTTATGTCTACTTCTATCTGAGGCGGCACTTTTTCAGGCAGGCATTCTATATTCAGGCTGGTGATACCGTGGGACAGCATACGGTCCTTTCCCTTCATAGCCAAGGCTTCGCCCACCAGAACAATGGGAACCTCAACCGCCATCTTTTCTCCCTTTTTCACCTGGTAGAAGTCAACATGAAGCAGCTGTTTGCCGACCGCATCCCTCTGGACTTCGCGGGCAAACACACTCTTTGGCTGTTTATCGCCATCGATCTGGAGGCTGATGAGCCGGGTCGCTCCGGCGTGGGCAATAATCCGCTTAAGCTGGCCGGTATCACATTGCAGTGACTGCGACTCGATATTATGTCCGAAGAGATGAACCGGGGTTATTCCCTGACGGCGTAAAAACCTGTTCTTTTTCCCCAGCACACCCCTCTTGGCAGCTTGTAATGTCAAATCTTCCATTGGTAATCCCCTTTCACCCTGTCAATTTAAGCATATACGGCTGTAAAAATCAACCTCAATTGTGGACTTGCGATTATCAGATATTATATAATGCAGATGTGATGGCGACACCGTCTGATTTGAACAATTCATCACCGAAAACCTCGGCGGATAACGCGAAAGCCGAGGTTTTTTCTTCGGATGAGGAGCTGAAGGCGGTAGCGAAAAGGCTACGCCGGCATATCATTACTATGATAGGAAAGGCTGGCAGTGGTCACCCCGGCGGCTCTCTGTCATCCGTAGAGATTGCCAGCACACTCTACTGGAAAATACTTCGACATAAACCAGCTGACCCGCACTGGGCAGACCGGGACAGGTTCATCCTGAGCAAAGGGCATGCCGCTCCCCTGCTCTACGCCGTTCTGGCTGAGTGCGGTTACTTCCCAATGTCAGAACTGGCTACACTGAGGCAGCTGGACAGCCGCCTTCAGGGACACGCCGACCGGACCGCCACCCCCGGCGTGGAGATGTCGTCGGGCAGTCTGGGACAGGGATTATCCTTCGCCATCGGCGTAGCGCTGGCAGGTCGCCTTAACTCACAGAGCTACCGCGTCTACGTTCTATTAGGAGACGGCGAATGTGATGAGGGACAGGTCTGGGAAGGCGCCATGGCCGCCGCCCATTTCAAGCTGGACAACCTGGTGGCTATCGTGGATAACAACGGGCTGCAGATAGACGGCTGGAACTGCGATGTTATGAATCTGGAGCCCCTGAATAAGAAGTGGGAAGCCTTTGGCTGGCACGTCATTGAGGTTGACGGACACGATTTTACCCAGCTTTTTGACGCCTTTGAGCAGACAAAGCTGGTCAGGGGACAGCCCACGGTCATCATTGCCCATACCGTTAAGGGCAAAGGGGTCAGCTTCATGGAGAATAATGCCGGTTTTCACGGCAAAGCCCCCAATGCGGCTGAAGTAGAAACAGCACTAAAGGAGCTTGAGTAGCCATGGCCGGGGAAGCCTCTCTGAGGGAAGCCTACGGTAAGACCCTGGTGGAACTGGGCCGGGCAAACCCTGATGTAGTCGTGCTGGATGCTGACCTGTGCCCTTCCACCATGACACAGTATTTCATGAAGGAATTCCCCGAGCGTTTCTTTGACTGCGGTATCGCCGAGCAGAATATGGTAAGTATTGCCGCCGGCCTGGCTGCCTCAGGCAAGATTCCCTTCGCCAGTACCTTTGCTGTCTTTGTCCCCGGACGCTGCTTTGACCAGATTCGCATATCGGTGGCTCAATCAAAGCTCAATGTTAAGCTGGTGGCAACCCACGGCGGCATAAGCGTCGGTGAAGACGGTACTTCCCACCAGGCTATTGAAGACCTGTCTCTCATCTGTTCTCTGCCCGGTTTTACGGTTATTGTCCCGGCTGATGCTATTGAAGCGGTTCAGGCAGTGAAAGCGGCAGCCGCTACTAACGGACCTTTCTACATCAGGTTGGGCCGAGCCAAATTGCCGCTGGTATATACCGAGGAATACCGCTTTAATCTGGGCAAGGCAGTAACACTGAGACCGGGCACGGATGTCACCGTTATTGCTATCGGTATTATGGTAGCCCCGGCACTGGAGGCTGCCGAGGAACTGGCGACGGAAGGCATCAACTGCCGGATCTTAAACATGCCCACCCTCAAACCTATTGATGAAGCAGCTATCATCAAAGCCGCTGGCGAGACCGGTGCCATCGTCACCGCCGAGGAGCACCTGGAGCACGGCGGACTGGGGAGCACAATTGCCCGAGTGGCAGCTAAACACCAGCCGGTACCGATGGAACTCGTGTCGCTCAAGGACACGTATGCCAAGTCTGGTAAATCGGCTGAGCTCCTGGAGAGGTACGGACTGACGGCTAAGGACATCGCACAGGCTGTCCGTACGGTGATAAAGAGGAAGCGCTAGTCCAGAAAGGTTATCTTAGAAGATGGTCTTTTCCTTAGGACAAATTCAATATCAGCTTCTCGAAACAGTTCCTCGTCTTTAAAGAGGCTAGTATAGACAACATCGGGATATTCCGAGTACGTGACAAAGCGCTTGATTTTAGCATTAACAAGCATCTTCGCACATATCTGGCAGGGTGTATGTGTACAATAAATCGTGCATCCCTTTAGGCTAATTCCATGCAATGCAGCTTGTATTATTACGTTTTGTTCAGCGTGAATAGCTCGGCAAATTTCGTGTCTTTCCCCGGATGGTATTTTCTGCTCGTCTCTTAAACAACCCAGTTCCAGACAGTCTGTCCTCCCAGATGCAGCACCGTTATAACCAGTTGCCAAGATATGCTTGTCTCTTACTGCCACCGCACCTATATGATGCCGCAGACAGGTCGAGCGCTCGGCAACTACAAAAGCAATCTTTAAAAAATATTCGTCAATATCTACTCGTCTCTTTTTACTCACTTCAATCCCCTGATGACTCTCTTAACTTCCTTCCTCAGGTCGGTCAGCGAGGATTCGTTGCTGATGGTGAAATCAGCCATGGCAATCGGCCCGCCCTTGTTGATATTCTCTATTTCCGCCCGGTCCCGGCCGGCCGCTTCTGCCGGCGTCAGCTTTCGCCTTGAGCGATTGGTCAGCCGGGAATACCTTGTTTCCGGCGATGCCCAAACAGCCACTAAACAAAATTTATCCCCGTAATAATTCTTAAGAAAGGAGTATTCCTCCCACGAGTAAAGCCCATCAACCACCACATCCGAACGCTTCAGAGCTTCCTCAATCCTGGGCAGGTTCAGCCTGGAGTAGGCATCCATCCCATGCTCTTTCCGGAGGAGTTCTCTGGTGTGGCGCTCGTTTTCCTCGTTTAGCTCCACGCCTCTCTTATTTATTTCCTCATCGGTCACGTCGCCGAATCTGACCGTAGTAAAGCCGTTCTCACGAAACAGTCTGGCGACCTCTGATTTGCCGGAACCAGCCATACCCACAATTGAGACTACTTTCATAATTTTGCCCAGTCCATTATACAGAGTATATTGCCCAAATAACAACGGGATTCCAGATAGAGCAATAACTTTGCATTCCATCAGATATAGTGTAAGATTTACTAAGATTACCCCGCTAGAAATGAGTAACTATACCAGTGAACTGGGCTAACATAGCGATACTGAGCGCCGCTACCTCCGCAGTGATGATGGTAATCGACAGCCACCTCCTCTCCAAGCGGATGCCAGGAGTACGCGCTTTCATGCTGGCAGGGAGCTCTGCCCAACTAATCTATAGTTTATTGATTCTCTATATATTCCCCTTACCCGAAGGCATTGGTATATTGCAGATGCTGGTGGCTAT
>Ga0180431_10006632_pt1 | contig 13685 bp, 17 predicted proteins | sample SS_ome_11_FD_132459 | JGI IMG/M metagenome (GOLD analysis project Ga0180431, IMG submission 132459) | Hypersaline lake sediment archaeal communities from the Salton Sea, California, USA - SS_1_MS_1 metaG | ecosystem: Environmental > Aquatic > Non-marine Saline and Alkaline > Hypersaline >... | reverse complement strand
CGATCCCCTCTCTTTCCAAAACTGAGTTGACCCCGGGAGAAACAGCACAGCTGGAAGCAGTGTTGGACACAGCTGGATTGGGTGTGACTACAATCAACAAGAGCATTACCGTCTATTCGAACGACCCCGAAACCCCTCAGCTAGTCCTCCGCATGCAGGGATCCATGAAGAAAATTGAGGTCCAGGCGTATCAAATCACCAGCGCCGATCTTCAGTGGCTGTTCTATCTGCTGATCGACCTGCGGGAAGCGGAGGAGTACGCCGCAGGCCACCTGATGGGAGCGATCAACATCCCCTATGCACAGCTTGAGGAGTGGATCGCCCGATTGCCCCGGATCCTCATCATTCTCTACGACGAGGATGGCTCATTGAGCGACCAAGCCGCGCAGACTCTGGAAGAGGCCGGTTTCTACGAAGCAAAGAGTCTCTTCGGTGGTTTCGACGAGTGGACCCGCCGGTACAAGGACAAGTACGTCTTTGCCTCAAGCGGAGACGAAGACCCCAAATAGGGTAGCCCTTCGCCACTTCGGAGATCTCTGCGTTTTCGTGCAAGACACATGTAGTGATTTTTTGAGGAGCGGGTCTTAACCTGTAAACCACGGACACGATCTTTTGTTTTTTTGAATCTGGATTTCCATTGGCAACGAGTTTGGCGTGCCTGGCCCGCTCCATCGTTATCCAAGACGCGGCGTGTTCTCAGAAGCCCATCGAGCGGTTATAATGATCGCCATACAAAGGGGAGTGAGATCATGCGTGTTCTACGGTGGGCTGTAGTAGGGGCGATCATAGTGGCTGTTGGGGCGCTGGCGGGATGTGCACTGTTTGATCCCGCACCGGTGGCGGACTTTTCTTGGACTCCTTCCGAACCGTTGTCCAGAACCGAGGTTAGTTTTACTGACGAATCGACAGATACGGCTCAATTCGGCGCAGGAGGAATCGTCACCAGGAGTTGGGATTTCGGCGATTCCGGCTCGTCCACCGCTCAGAATCCAAAACACACGTATCAAAGCGCCGGGACCTTCACGGTTGTGCTAACCGTCACTGACACGAGCGGAACCGTTGGCACAAAACAGAGGACCATTACAATCCTCCCCAGCCTGAACGGACACTGGGTAGGAACCGTCTACGATCCCACTCCCTGGACCTTCGATCTGAACATCAATCACTCGGGAACGGGGGGAATTTCGGGGACCACTTCGCTGGCAGGGTGGTCATCCACCATCTCCTCTGCTTCCTTCAGCCAGACGACCCTGCAATTGCGTCTTGCCTTCGGCGTCGGCGTAGCCTCGACAATCGTTCTCGTCGGCACGTACACTCCAGCTACGAAAACGGCGACGGGACACTGGGAAGACTTCTTCTTCCCCGGCGTAAACCTCGGGCCGTTTGACATGCACCTGCAACCTTGAGATCCACCGCTTCGAGACCCGGGATCTGAGAGAGGACTCGGTCACCCTCGTTTGCTCCCGGGTTTCCTGGTCGGGAAAGGAACACAAAGCAAGAGAAGGGCCGCAGGCACTGGCGGCTCTTCGTATTCTCAACAGTCCATCCTTGCTGCCCTCACTGTGGAAGCGACGCTTTGTCTATCTTGCTTCCCTCGAGATCCATTTTCAGGGACAAGAACTCGAGAAGATCCTTCAGCGCGATGATTCCCACCAGCCGTTCCCCCTCGACGACCATCAGGCGGCTGTTGCCGCTCCGATTCATGAGGGCGAGCGCATCGGTCGCGTCGGCATCCGGAGCGATCGTGTTCTCGGACGAACAGGCGGTGGAGACTTCTTTCACCGTGTGCTGATCCCATTGCTCACGGGGGATGGCCTTCACATCGCGGGTGGTAACACAGCCCACCAGCCTCTCCTCCTGCACAACGGGATACATCTTGAAGTGGTGTTTGTAGACGTACTCCTCCACAAGTTGCTCGACAGAGATGTAGTAGGGGACCGTCACGGGACTCTGTTCCATGAAGCGCCTTACTGGTTCTCCCTCAAGGAGTCGACGCGTCACGAGCTGGCGGTAGGAGGTCTGCGAGGCATTCCTCACGAACATCCCGATGAGGAACCACCAAATGCCGCCGACGAAGTCTCCCCGTACGATCGTCACAACCCCCATCGCAATCAGCAGAAAACCAAATCCGGAGCCAATCAGCGATGCGATCCGTGTTGCCCAAGCCAGCCGACCGGTAAAGCCCCACAGGGCCGACCGCAGGACCCGTCCCCCGTCCAGAGGAAACGCCGGCAGCAGGTTGAACGCGGCCAACACCAAATTGATCGTCCACAGATAGCTGAGGACACCAATGATGGGGTTCGGCCAACCACTTCGGACACCCAAGACGGTGATGCCGTATAGGATGGCCCCCAAGATCACGCTTGCCGCCGGGCCGGCGATCGCCATGAAGAACTCCGCCTTGGCCGTCGGCGGTTCTTCCTCCATCTCCGCCACACCGCCAAAGATGAACAACGTGATCCCCTTCATCGTCAGGCCAAACCGCCTGGCAACGAGCGAATGAGAAAACTCGTGCACCACGATGGAGACAAACAGACCCAACGCACCCACGATCCCCATCAGTATATACGTGGTTCCCGAGAGTCCTTCAAAGTAGGAAGGGAAGACCGCCCGAGCGAGCGACCAAGTGATGAGAACAGCGATGATCAGCCAGCTTACATCGATCTTGACCTCAAACCCGAGCAACCGAAATAGCGTAATTCGCTTACCAAACATCGCTCACCTCCGAAAGTTCTGCTCCCAACACTATCCCCAGCAACGCCGATACCGTCAAGCCGTGAGACTTCTGACCTTACCAACGGGAAGCGGCGCGCGGGCAAGCGGCCTTGCACTCGACCCGCAACATCGGCTACAAACCTCAATGATTATGAAACGCATAGCTGTGCTGACTAGTGGCGGGGATGCGCCGGGCATGAACGCCGCCATCCGCAGCGTCGTTCGAACCGGCCTTGAATCCGGGTGGGAAACCTTCGGCGTACGGGGCGGTTTTTCGGGGCTCATCGCCGGTGAGTTTGTGCCTTTGGGCGCTCGCGATGTGAGCGGAATCATCCAACAGGGCGGAACGATGCTCGGTAGCTCCCGTTGTGCCCAGTTCGAAACGGAGCAAGGCCGCCGGAAAGCACTGCAATCCTTATCCCGGAAGAACATCGAAGCATTGGTAGTCATCGGCGGCAACGGCTCACAGGCCGGAGCCTTTGAGCTATCGAAAATGGAGTTGCCGGTCATCGGGATAGCCTCGACGATCGACAACGATCTGTACGGCTCGGAGATGGCCATCGGAGTGGATACCGCACTCAACGTCGCGCTGGAAGCGGTCGATCGGCTCAAAGTCACTGCCTCTTCGCATCATCGGGCGTCTGTCGTCGAGGTGATGGGCCGTGACTGCGGCTACCTTGCCCTGATGGTCGGCATTGCCGGCGGCGCTGAGGCGATCCTGATCCCCGAGTTTGAAACCAACCCCAAGGCAGTGGCCAAAGAGCTACGATCGGCCTACGAACGCGGCAAGTCGCATGCGTTGGTCGTAGTCGCCGAAGGGGCGCAGCACAACGCCACAAGACTCGCCCACATTTTTGAGCAGGAGCAGCTGGGTTTTGAGCTTCGGGTGACAATCCTCGGCCACGTCCAGCGTGGTGGTACTCCCAGTGCGTTTGACCGACTGCTTGGCACGAGGTTGGGCGCCGCCGCGACCGAAAAACTGTCCAAGGGAGAACGCGGTGTGCTGGTCGGCCTGCTCAAAGGCGAGATCGCTGCCACCCCGCTTACAGAGGTTGTCAGCCGGAAGAAGCCACTCGATTCGAAGCTCTTTGAGCTGGCCCGCGTGCTGGCACAATAGGAACAGTCGTAGCTCATCATCTTTTCTAGAAACGCCGTGTTCCAATTGGTCGATGGCCAGCGTGCTTGATTGCGGGCCTTGCAGAAGATAGCGGTCATGTACGCCGTTATCGCACAGGTACGAGCCCAGCAATCGGCCAGAGAAATCGTGAGAAATCCTTCCCAGAAAGCCGGTCGGAACACCAAGACGGGCCAGGCCAACGACAACGTTTAGAGGAGAGCCCCCAGGCAAAGGGAGGGATGCTACCTTGCCCTCACAGTGGACCCGAACAAAGTCAACCAGCGCTTCGTCAGCAACGAGAATGTGCATGCTGGGCTACTCCAGGAGTCTAAAGAGTGAATGGCAGAAGGGTGCTATGCGCAAACGATGGGCTTTAGCTTCTTCGTTCGTGCGGTGATAAAGGCTATATGCGATCATCTGTAAGGTCGATAGTATATACTGTAGTCGTTTACCAGTAAATACAGAGGCGGTTCGTCCTCCTCGATGGTTGGAAAACGATCGAGTGGTTCGTAGAAACGATTATCGTTCTTGTCATCGTTTATGGTGGATACCTCGCCGGTCAAGACACGGCTTCCAATCGCCCAAAACTTGTGGTAGAGCCTAGGAGGAAGCGTGATGCTCTCACCGGGGTTTAGGACTACGGAATCGCCTGCCTTCACTCGCCAGATTACACCATCGACATTCACGGTCACATCCGATGCATCCAGTCTATCATCTTCATCGGCGTTGTACAGCTGAATTACCAGCTTCCCTCCACCTCGATTGATGATGTCTTCCGTCTTGTCCCAGTGGAAATGCATCGGAGTAATTTGGTCAACACCGACTATCATTATCTTCTCGGCGTAGAGTTTGCCCTGTCCCTTTTGCAGATCTGCCATCAAGCCGTTGCGGAGGGTAAACAGCAACAGACCGAGTTGCTTAAACCGACCCTCTCCGTATTCTGTGATATCCCAGCCCAGTTGCCGATCGACGATCTCGCGGACCTCTTCACCCTTGCTACCCCAGTCCTCCGGCGTCCAGTATGCAAAGGGAGGTAGATGGAAACGAGATTGTTCAAAGAATGCAATTGCATCCACGATGAAAGCATTGATCTTGGATCGTTTCATAACCAAACCGTCTTTTGGGGAAGTCTATACTTTCCCCTCTTGGGTTGCAATAAAAACGCGAGTCTAATGAGGAAGCCGTGCGCTCAACCCGGGTATCGATCATCGTGACAGAAGCTGCTCGTACATGCCCTTGTGCAAGATCCTTGCCAAGGATGCTCCTCGTCCATATCGTACGCGGCACCTTGACCTTTCATTACGAAACATACGCTATGCTAGAAAGGCAATCCCAAGAACGTTCCCAAACAAGGAGGGAACACCTGTACTGGGATGACCATCCTATGGGGGATCGCACACGTCGCTCCGACAAGATCGGTGGTCAGAGGGTTCGGCCCGATATCAACGGACAGCAAGCGCCTGATCACGATGACGTGGGTCGGCGAGGGAGTCGCGCCATCGTCAGTGATTGTGGTTCGAGCGTGCGCGGCGATGCTGCTCATCACGGCCGTCTGGACCGGGTTCACCAGCACGCGAACGCCGGTATTGCCGATGAAGCTCTGCCCACTGGTGAAGACCACTGTGGGGGTCGTGTTCCTTTAAGCGAACGTGTTATGACCCCGCAAGCCAGCCCAAAACGTACTTGACAGGATTGAAGCCTGCTGCTCTACTCTACAGTATCTAAACGAGGGACCAGCAGATTCCGGCAAGGTCCAGCCAAGAGGGAGGTACACGATGAGAGGTTACTTCGCGATCCTGGCAGCGATCCCCTGGTTCTTTTTGAGTTCTCTGTTCACCATGCTCTTCTCAAGGGCCATCGCCCCAAAACTCGGGCTACAGTCCATCGACTACCTACTGGCAATGCTGATCACCATCGCCCTGTGGATCATCGTAGCGCCATTGGTTGGAGCGGTCCGACGACGCAGGCTCTTCGGCGGACTGATTGGGAAGATCCTGGCGGGCATGATGAAGGACATGATGCCAAAGATGATAGAGTGTTGCCTTTCCAAGATGCGGGGTAAACAGATGGGCTCCATGATGCCTAAGATGATGGAGTGCTGGCTTTCCAAGATGGATGACGAGCAGCGGAAAGGGACGATCATCTCGTGCCGCAGGATGCTCGACGAAATGCAGGCTCGGCACTCCTCAGAAGAAGAGATAGAACTCTAGAGGAGGGGCAGGCGCTGGCTGGAACCACTTCTACTAAAGAACGGGAGGTGAATTATGAGAGGTTACTTCGCGATCCTGGCGGCGATACCCGGTTTCTTCCTGAGCTCTTTCTTCCTCATGCTCTTCTCGAGGGTCATCGCCCCACATTTCAATCAGCACCCGTTGGACTACACAACGGCGATGTTGATTACCATCGCCCTGTGGGGCGTCGTGGCGCCACTGGCAGCAGCGCAGCGTCAACATAAGCCAAAGGAATAAGAGCTTCAAAAGGAGTCTCCGACGCAGTTGGCAAGCAGAAGACTCCGGCCTTATGCTTGCTTCCTCATTGGTCAGTACCTAGCGGTGTGTGCCTGGAAGGGAGTCAAGAATGCCCGAGGAGAAAACCCGAACCGAAGAATTCGCGATCAGCGGCGAGAAGCTCGTCGCCACGATAAAGAAGCTTGTGCATCAGGGGAATATCCGCCGCATCACCATCAAGAACAAGGAGGGCAAGTCACTGATCGACATTCCACTCACCATCGGGGTAGTCGGCGTGCTGCTTGTGCCGACTCTCGCCGCGATCGGGGCCATCGCAGCGCTGGTGACCGAGTGCACGATCGTGGTGGAGAAGACCGAAGAGCAATGCTGAGTGTTGTTGGCATACAGCGTGCGGTGATCCCCTAAACATCCCAAGAAGGCAAGCCTCAAACCACTTGCCGCAGCCTCGCTTCCGGACAAGCTGGGTCTACTAATCCGACGGAGGAACCCACGGCAACCAAGACGGCCGCGGATAAGCCTCCGAATCCGAAGACCTTGCCGGGCCTTCGCAACCTGTTTATCGTCGGCCAATCCGCCGGTGGGGCAGGCATTCCCGGATGCGCCGCCGCGGGGCGAAACGCCGTGCGAGCACTGTGTCGGCAGTTCCGGATGCCGTTTCGGACCGAGGTCTGAACGCCGCACCTTCCTTTGTCCCCCTCCACAGGATCATCGGTGAGACAGGTTGCGCATCACACAGCCTTGACTGCGGTTCACCACACGTTCTTCACACCTGTGCAGCACAATCTCAAGCAACAATTCGAATAGACACGACATTTCAAGAAAGAGACCAACGGAGGAAAACATGAAACGGATAACGTACTTCATCATCGTAGTGGTCGGTCTGGTTGTCGCTGCGTCCACGGCGGCCGTGGCTTGCAACTTCACCTTCAACTACGAGCAGATCGAAGCACCGCTGGGCACGGTAGGGGAAATCGGCATCCGTGTCGAGAAGACGCATAACCAGTGCGTATTGTCCAGCACGGACCTTTACGAGATCGCACTGGAAGGTGGGCAGATACTTGGTGAAACCGAATGGGTAGAGGTCGATCGCAACGTATACGAGAAATGGATTGCGGTCTCCCTGTCCATGCAGGGCGAAGGCCGGCTCGTAATCTCCAAGTTCTGTACCAAAGAGGGCTACGAGGAAGGCGTGCTTCCGATCACGATCACGCCGCCGGTCGATGAAAGCCCGTGGGAGGCGGCAATGAGCGGGGATTATCCGTTCGATGCGCCGAGTGGTGCCACCGTGGTATCAGTCACCGGGAGTCCACTGCTGGAGGACGAGGGATTGCGCATCGGCGACACCGGAGTCCGGCTGCCTGAGAACGTGGAAGAAGCGTATCAGCTGCCACTCGAGGTGCGCCTGTTCACCGCCACGAGAGACGGAGACGTTGTTCCGCTGCTGCTCGTCGGCGACGGGCTGTTCCTGCGCTTCGATCATCTCACCTCGGTCTAGAAAATCCCGAACGGGAACAGAACTCATGCGTAAGCACCGTGGCTCCATTCTGTTGCTCGCCGGAACCTTCGTAATCGCTCTGGTTGTTGCCGGGCTCGGTCAGGGGTTCGATTCACCCGGAACGTTCGGGGATCCGTCAGCCGAGCGACAGTTCCAGACGCCCACTACACAAGGAGAGAATCGCTCGCAACAGACTGACAGACCCTATTTCATCCACGATCAGCTGGCGAAGCTCTTGTTGCTGCTGGGGTTCAGCGCCGCTTCACTGGCAATCATCGCCACGAGGCGATTCGTCTATCGCAAATGGCTGCTTCTCGCCTCGGTGGCCGTTCTCGGCTTTGTCATCGGCGGGCTGCTCTGCCCGATCTCGGCGGTGCAGAATGTCTTTGCCAAAGCAGACACAGCGTATCTGCTGATGTTCCTCGTTCCGGTGGTGCTCGCGCTGTTGTTCGGCCGCGTCTTCTGCGGATACGTCTGTCCGTTCGGCGCACTGCAGGAGCTGCTGCACATTCGCCAGCTTGCTGTTCGGATTCCGAAGCGCCTGATGCACCTGCTTTCGGGGGCCAAGTACGGTCTGCTTGCGTATCTTATTGCGCGTGTCGTCATCGTAGGCACGGTGGCGTTCAACGGCGCGACACCGTTCAAGGCGTTCTTCACCTTCGGCGGGACGCCGTTGACGCTTGCTGCAAGCGGTACATTCGTGCTGCTATCGGTGATTGTGTTTCGTCCGTTCTGCCGGATCGCCTGTCCTCTTGGGGCAATGCTGTCGATCGTTTCTCGATTCAGCGTCTTCCGCGTTCGGATCGGCGCAACCTGTATCTCCTGCGGCAAGTGCGAGCGCGCCTGCCCCGCCGGCGCGATGGCCAACGGACAGGCGCGGCCCGGCGAGTGTCTGCTGTGTGGGCAATGCATTCGCGCCTGCCCAACAAACGGGCTTCTCATTCTCCCTCGTGCAAGCAAGGCAAAGGTAGGAACCGACTAGGCGGACAACCACCACGATTGGTGCAGCCAGCAAACAATAAAACACCCTGCAGAACGTCTCGTGATGCGGCCGCCCTACAGGCTCTGCCAATCAGAAGCGGGTATCATCTCCTTCCAGGATTGTTCATACACGTGGAAAAGACGCTTCAACCAAAAACCGATACAGGGAGGAGATGAACATGCCAAAGGTGAAGATCACGGTTGTCAAGAGGGCACTGCATCAGGACCTGGTCGACAACTACATCAACAAGGAGCGCTATCCGGAAGGTTTCGGTGCGTGCAAGCAGTGGACGGACGGCCAGGAATTTTCCATCGAGGACTGGCCGGAGAGGCCCAAGGATTTCCCGTGCGATTGGGCGTGGGCCGATATCCAGCGCGACGTGGCAATGATCCTGTTCGGCGCCAACGCGCCGTGGATGGCGAAGCCAGGGATGGCGATCACCTGCTGCAGCGACGGGTTCCGACCCGTGTCGTTCCTGGTGGAGCGGATCGCCGAATAGAAACTGGGATACGAGGAATCACGTCGTGATTCCCGGCGAGCGGGGAACCTACGTGCTTGTCTTTCAGTCGACGCACGAGTAATCCGTCCTCGCGGGGCGTCTGTGAACTCTCGACGTTTGGCCGGGCAATTACGTGTACGTCGGAAGTGCTTTCGGTCCGGGCGGCCTGCGCATGGGTGGGGCAACACGGCAGCATCGCCAAGCGCAAGCACTGGCACATCGACCATCTGCTGGACGCCGTGAAGCCGATCGAGATCGGGTACACCGTGGGAACGGAAAAGCGCAAGCACGTTTGGACGCAAGCCATTTCACGGACCTCGGGCGCTGTCGTGCCGTTGCGCGGCCTTGGCTCGTCGGACTGTCGCTGCGAATCCCATCTCTTCTACTCCGCGAAAAGGCCGTCCGCTCAGAGGTTTGAGTGCTCCCTCGGAGCTGCGGTTCGCGTCGCTCCTCCGGCACAACGTCGACTAGTATAAGACTGTCCGCGTGCAAGACGTCGTTCCCAACGAAGATTGGAGAGGCTGGAGTAAGACATTCAAGGGCCTCTTATGTCGCAAACAGGGATTGCGGCCACCAAATTCATGTTCTCACACCAGGCTCGGAAAAGATGAACAAAAGCCCTTTGCTCGATATTCTAGCAGAAGCTACTATTGGCAGTACGAAAGGACACGAGGTCAATGGAGCACAGAACACCGCGCGTCTGCGCGATGCTACCGGTTGTACTGGGGATGGGCCTGCTCTTGTCTTTTTCCACCGGCGCGGAAGAGCTTCAGACGATGCATTCGACGGTGTACGGCAGGGTGGTTCTCCGCTTTGAGGGCTTCAGCATTGTCGGCGAGCTGGATGGAGAGATCACGCTGTCAGGGCATCTGCCGGTGGACGGCGTTGCCACCCCTTTCCAGGCGAGTGGCCGCGCTCGAGGAATAGCCAAGCAAGTGGAGACACTCAAGGACAGCTACGGTTGGGCTGTGTTCACGACAGCCGGCGAGCTGGAGACCGGTGCGCAGATCGAGATCCGCGGGGCAGCCATCATGCGCGGCGAAGGGATTTCTCTGACCAATGGGTTGACGGCATACGGGTCAGGGAGCTTCTTCCTAGTGGTTCTTCTTGCGAATACTCGGATCGAAGCGACAGGAGAGATACACGGGTCCGGAAGCGGCTGGTTGGTGCCCGCTGAAGAACCTGCTACGATTGCGTTCTCTGCTTCCGGAGAAACCGTCCTTGAGCCACTTCCGGAAGTGCGAGGGGTTGACGCGTCCAATCCTGACGATGAGACGTCACTCGACAGGCTCCTATGGAATCTGGAGCTGTGGCCGAAGGAGCTGTCTCACGAATTCCTCCAGCTATTCAACGTAGTTCCTCTAGAGCAACGGAGAGGCCGAAGGACCAAGAACTGAGTGGTCCCAGGCTCAGCCGGACGCCTTGTTCGATGTAGTTACTCGCGCAACAAGAGCGATCCTGTGCCGCAAGAGCAGCTGAGTTATAGCCCCTCCGAGCGTTGGCCGAAGCCTGAGAAAGAAAGGCGATATCCACCTTTGTCAGGGCCAATAGGCAGCGGCCCCCATTCATGCCTCGGCTCGCCGCGACCCTCCTCGGAGACGAGGACCCCTCGCAAATTCACGCACTTTCAGCGGCTGCCACGCTGCAACACAAAAGCGCTCTTACTGCGTGAAAACGCTGGGGGACTCTCCAGGAAGCATTTCAGTAGTGAGACGCCTCAACCTGGTACACGCTGACCAGATTCTGCTCCACGTACACCTCCACTGAGACGATCAGAAGATCCGTGGCATAGACCAGCGGCCGCACGATGCACAGGCCCCACGCAAGGGACCAATCGACGTCTTCGACCGCCTCGCCGATGATCTGCGTCAAGTCGTGCCAGTTCGACTCAAAGGGAGCAAGCGACTCAGTCACCGCAACGAGGGAACTCCCCAAGGAATCATACAGTTCTAGGGTATAAGAAGTATCTCTGCTGCTCGCGTTGGTGACGACAACCCCCGTGTCGCGACTGCCCGAACAATCATAAACCACCGAGTAGAATCGACCAGATTCAGCAGTGGTGTCCGCACAAAACCCAACCACCGCCAAGACCATCAATGCCAACACCATTCCAAACCATCCTGTGAGTGCTTTATTCATCCTCTACCTCCTTGACTACATCTTACCCGCTACCCGAAGTCCAGCAAACAAACGGTTCTGGCCGTTGAGGAGTGTAGGTCTTGTTTCTTGCGTGCTTGTCTTTACCCTATCCGCAACCAAAACCTACACCCTCACCTACCTTGGTACCTCCACTACAACCCGCGTGTGGCTGTCGGCGTGCAAGTAGTCGTTCTCAAAATCCAATGGCAGACACTCATCAACGACGAAGACAGGATGAAACACAAGAGACTAAAGGATGTGAGCTGAAAGATGCTCACTTGATACGACACGCGCTTTCAGAGATGTCCCACGGATTTTCCAAAAGCCTCAGCCCAGAATCCCTTCTTCCCTGAGGCAACAGTTGCCACGTTACGAACGAGGCCAACAACGAGGAACCCGCCGTCCTCCAGCTCACGGATCGCCCCGTCTCGTCTGGCCCAAGTTAACCCATATTCACGAAGAAATCGGCACTTTCCGCGTTCCGTGGTGTGAATTTCACGTCACATCGGGTACTGTGGGGATGTCTGTAGGCCCAACAGGCAGCAACGGGTGCTGTGAAAAGGTTCTGAAAGGAGAGCTTATGGCCGCTGGCCGGAAGATGCACGACGTACGTGTTTTCGATCTCAAGTGCGCAGAATGCGGGAAGAAGATCGAGGAACTTCCCTTCCTGCCCTTGACCGATCGCCCTGTGTACTGCGTCGAGTGCACCAGCAAACGCCCTCCATCCAAAAAGGGCAACAAGAAGAGACGATCCTCACGCGGCCGACCCAAGGGACGCCGCCGGCACTAGACCGGAATCATCGTGGTCCTGGCTAGCCGAATGCGCCAGGTGCCTCCGCCACAACCAGTGTGTGGCTTTCTGCGTGCAAATAACCGCCGTCCTGACCAGCAGGTAGTGCTCCAGGGAGGTTGAAGAATTGGATTGCCGCACCTGACAACGCGGACCGGCCGGTAACCCTTCAGTGGGAATGCGGCCTCCATACAAGAGGTCTTGCCTCGTAGGGCCACGGATTATGGAGAATCGCTGATTTGCGGGAGAAGCTGCTGGCGCACCCAATCCACGTATTCTGTCGCTTTCGTGAGAAGAGTACGAGCCTCGGTTTCCGTCACCGCGCCAGCTGCCTCGTAGATTGCCTGGTGGCGCCTCACGCGCATGCGGTCAAAGAAGCTGATGAGGGGCTTTTGAGTCTCCTCAACGGTCGCGAGCATGAATGCAAAGGTGTTCTTGTGGCTCTCGTGGCTTGCCGGCCGGTACCCTTGAGCGAACATGACCGCGCGGGAGGCCTGCAGCACGGCGTTGTACGAGATGGAGAAGGCCCAGTCGTTGTCAATATCCAGCATCCTTTCCGCCGTGTCCAGATCCCGCTCGGCCCTCTCCAGAGCAGCGGCAACATCCTCTTTGGAGACGGACTCCCGGTAGATCCGGCGTCCTGCAAGCAGATCATCGATCGTCATCGAGGCTTCCCATCACCGCGAGCTTCGGGCCGGCCAACACGTTCGCGATGAACCCCTCTTGCTCCGATCGGCGCTTCGCGAACTCCTCGGGGGAAAGGATCGTGTAGTTCACCGCGCGCCGGAGTCGTTCCTCCGCCTTTAAGATTGCTGAGTGGAGGGCGAGCGGCTCCACGTCTCCCACGACGAGAAGATCGACGTCGCTTTGCGCCGAATAAGTGCCATCGGCAATGCTTCCGAACACCACCGCAACGTCAATCTGGCTACGATGCGGAGCAAGCGCTTCCCGTAGGACGTCGAGCATCCCCGTGGTCTTCACGGCAAGGCTTCGCAGCTCCTCAAAGACCGCCGAATCGGCGTTCGCTCGGTAGTATTTCTCCCGCCCATCCTTTTCCGAGGTAACGATGCCCATCGATTCCAGCCGTGCCAGTTCGCGGCTCAGATTGGTTGAATCCTCCCCCAACAGATCCGTTAGTTGGCGGACGTAGAACCGCTCATCCGTGTGGGTGAACAGCCAACCAATCACACGCGCACGCAACCGTGAGCCAAACAGCTGTGGGAGCATCTCCCCTCCCTGTTGCAGTAAAAAGTACTGCACACGCAGTCTATTTTACTGCGGTAATCAGCACAGTCAAGGTCGAAGCCCTCGGCGCCTTCGCCTCGACCAGCGCGTGGCTCTCGGCGTGCGAACAGACGTTCTGATTGCGGGCAGATAGGAGAAATCGAAAGCTTTGGAGGAAGGCGTCCAAAGAGGTAAACTGAGAGTTATCTACGTGAAACGGCGCTCGCTTTCAGAGATGTCCCCCGATTTCTAAGGG
>Ga0180431_10006631_pt1 | contig 13686 bp, 14 predicted proteins | sample SS_ome_11_FD_132459 | JGI IMG/M metagenome (GOLD analysis project Ga0180431, IMG submission 132459) | Hypersaline lake sediment archaeal communities from the Salton Sea, California, USA - SS_1_MS_1 metaG | ecosystem: Environmental > Aquatic > Non-marine Saline and Alkaline > Hypersaline >... | reverse complement strand
TAGGGTGTGCTACCTTTAGGGTAAGTACGAATGGGAGGATGGCTGATTCCAATTTATATATTTGTGTTATTTAAGAAAATTTAGTAACCGTGCTTGACAAAGCACTATTCATGGGAGGTTAATTATGTTGAAGTTACTGGTTGTTGACGATGAGGCTGATATATGTGATTTCGTGAAGAAATTCTTCAAGGAAAGAGACTTTGATGTCTTGGTGGCGTATAACGGTAAGGAAGCGCTTAATATCGTCGAATCAGACAAACCGGATATAGTCCTTCTAGACGTGAAGATGCCGGTTATGAACGGCATGGAGGCGCTGACTGAAATACGGAAGAAAGATAAGTCAATAAAAGTAATTATGGTGACTGCAGTCGATGATGTGGAAAAAGCCGAAGAAGCAAAACGCCACGGTGCTCTTGAATACATAACCAAACCGCTTGTACTTGAACAGCTCGAAAGGACTGTTTTTACTATTGCTGAACAGATTAAGATGGACAGCCATTAGATGATCACGTAATAGAAAATAAAGGGGAGGATATGACGTACGAGGACAATTGGCTGAAATTGCAGGACTGGATCGTCGAGAAGATGAAGAACTGCGACGGTGCGCTTATACCCATGGACCCGGGAAGCATGCAGAAGAGGCAGGAGCCTGAACTGGATTACCAGTTTTTCCTGGAGAACGCCTCGCGCACTATGATCCGTTTCAAAAAACCCGAGCATCTTATACGGATGATAGTCAGGATCATAGATGAACAGGTCAGGGTCACGCATACCGCCATGCTTCTTCATCGGAAAGACAAAAACTTCTTCACCCTTATAGACAGCAAGGGGGCGGAGGGGGTCAAGATCCCTATCGGCTTTATAAGGCTTACCTTTGATAACCCGCTTATCCGCATGTTTAATGAACGGCACAACTTCAAGATATCTGAGTCCGGGGCAATCGGGTATAAAGAGCTTCTCGATCTCCTCCAAAGAGATGATAATATCAAGAAAAACAAAGATTTTTCTGAACTGATAGAACTGACTATCAGGCAGATGGAGCTTTTAAAGGCTACTATTTGCGTGCCTATATATTATAAGAAGGATCTTCTGGGGGTATTTATACTTGGCAAGAAGCTCTCTAACGTAAAGTTTTCCAGACAGGAGATCGGGTTCTTTACGACCCTTGCAAATGACGTAGGTATGGCACTTTCAAATGCCCAGCTCATACAGGACCTCCAGGACAAGATCTATGAAGTCCATGAGCTTTATGAGAGAGAGCACAGTATTTTTATCAATACGTCTATCTCCCTGGCGGCTGCTATAGACGCAAGAGACCCGTATACGCATGGTCATACGGAACGCGTTACCCAGTATTCACTGGCTATTGCGGAAGAGCTGGAGGATATCCCTGAAGCCAAGGCATATAAAAACTTTAAAGAGACGCTTCATATCGCGGCGCTTCTTCATGACGTAGGAAAGATCGGTGTTCCTGACAGTGTATTAAACAAGAACAGTCAACTGGATAAGAAGGAATACGAGAAGGTAAAAGAGCATGCCGTTATGGGTGCGGCGATCCTTTATCCCATCAGGGAGCTTGGGGATATCGCGAAGGAAGTGCGGGCTCATCATGAAAGGTACGATGGTAAGGGCTATCCGGACGGATTGAAGGGCGAAGAGATCCCCTTTGTTTCCCGCATTATTGCGGTGTCAGATACTTTTGATGCCATAACCAGCGATAGACCTTACCGTCAGAAAAAGATGGCAGAGGTCGCTATCCAGGTAGTTAAGGATAACTCCGGCACACAGTTTGACCCGGTAGTGGTAAGCGCGTTTTTATTGGCGTATAAGAAGGGAAGATTGCAGAATATCGGGTAGGGATATTTAGGAATAAGCGGTGAGGGTAGGGGTTATTTAGTGAATGAGGGTAGATTATAGCATCTACCCTCATTCTATTTTAAGGGAAGTGTAATTATAAAAGAAGAGCCCTTGTTTACAATACTTCCGACACTTATTTTTCCGCCGTGTTTTTCTATAATGCCGTGAACAACGCTTAAACCAAGGCCCGTGCCGCCGTCTTTTTTACTGAAAAACGGGTCAAAAATATGTTTTATGTCATCTTTATCTATGCCCTTACCCGTATCTTTGACTATTATTTGAAGGGTGTTATTTGTGATTTTTGTGCTAACTATGACAGTTCCACCATCCGGCATCGCGTCAATGGTATTTAAAAGAAGATTGAGAAAGACTTGTTTCATCTGGGTAGGGTCGATTCGGATCATGGGGGAAAGGCAATAATTTTTCTCAATCTTTATGCTGTGTTTTAAGCAGTCATTGTACAGTAAATTCAAAGTCTCATCTAAAAGCTCATTAATATTTGTTTTTTGGAGTTTGAGTTCACTTGGTTTTGAAAACTCCAGGAGCTGTTTAACAATATAATTTATCCTGTCGACCTCATCTCCTACAATTTTTTTAAATTTTTCAATAAATTCAGGATCATCTTTCTTCTTATCTATAAATTCAGTAAAAGTCTTGATGGAGGTGAGAGGATTTTTTATCTCATGCGCCATGCCGGCTGCCAATGTGGCAACGGCTTTAAGTTTTTCAGTCTTTTGAAGTTCTTCACGGAGTTTAATATTTTCCTCGTCTATTTGTTCAATGGTGCCGTGGAAGAAACGGTTATCTATGAATTGTTGGATTTTATTTTTTAATGGTATGAAAATTATTGAGAAGAATGCTATTGTTGCTATAGCTAGTGGGATAGAATGGTGCCCGGTAATGATGCTAAAGACTTTTTCGGCCATGTAAATAATTATAAAATAAAGAATAGTTATTATCGAAATGATAATCGAATAAACTAATGTTTTTTTAAGGACAAATTCAATATTGAACAATTGATGGTGTATAATTGCATAAGCGACCATTACAAATAGGATGGCCATATATAGATGTGCATTGGGGTAAACCGGCATACCGTAGGTAGAGCAGAAATTAATTAGAACTAAGTGGCCAATTGCAAATGCAAAAAAGATATACTTAACTCTCTCAAACTCCAAAGCCGCAAGCTTATTTCTCTGTCGGTATCTTTTGTACAACAAATAAAGCGTATATCCAGTTTCAAAAAATATGTATGCCATAAAATAAGTATGGTATTTACCCGCTTTTGGGAAATAGCCCCATTGATAAATGTAAAATCCGCTTATAAGTTTATTCGTGAATAAGTTAAGGAACAAAAATATTGTACTTATAAAGTAAAATAAATATAAAATCCATTTTTTATTTTTAATACCTAAAAATGCTCGTGTAAAATGATACGATAAGACAGAAGAATAACAAACACCCATATACAAGAACTTGATCCAAAATAATGCATGGTTTTCATCTTTAGTTATATAGAGGAAGAAAAAGCCATAGAGCCAGACAGAAAAAACAAAACAAAAAATCCCAAAAATTTTATTTAACAATATTCTAGGGTTTCTTAAGTAGATGAATAATCCCAAACCTTGGGCTAATATTCCAACAAGTAAATTTTGGATTGCTATAGAGTAGTCAGTATTTTCAAACATTTTTTAAATAATGGATCATTTGTTTCGTAAACAAAAAATGTGAAATATATTCCCGAGAAAAACTTTTTGGTTATATCTTCCCGACCTTTTCCTTCACCTCGTCACTTTCAAAAGGCTTGGCGATATAGTCTATAGCTCCTAATTTTATTGCTTTTGAGGCTGTCTCCACGCTTTGATAGCCGGTGATGATTATAGCTTTTATTCCGGGTGAGGCTTTTTGTATCTCTTCCAGGGTCTCAAGACCGTCTTTCTCCGGCATCTTTATGTCGAGAAGCACTCCGTCATAATCCTCATCTTTGACTTTTCGGATAGCTTCTTTTCCGGAGGAGGCAAAATCAAGATCATAATCGTCTTCCAATATCAGGTTAAGAGACTCGCGTACGCCTTCTTCATCGTCACATATCAGGATTCTTTTTTGTTTCGCCATTTTTTCATCTCCTTTTTTGTTTAAAGCGCCGGCGGTGAGATTATACAGATTGCTTCCGCTTCAGTTTTGGTTTTGTTCTTGAGCGAGTGGGGCAGGGAAGCGTCAAAGTACAGGCTGTCACCGCGTTTTAACGTATATACATCTTCTGCCACATGCGCGTCAAGGGTTCCTGCTATCATGTATATGAACTTTTCCACTCCGGGTTTATTCTGTTCTTTCTGGGTCTCACCGCCCGTACTTATCTTTATCATGAGCGGCATGATCTTTTTATCCATGGTTTTTGTGACAAGCAGTTCGTATTTTGCTTTACGCGCGTGGACGAAGTGTTCCGTTCTTTTTGTTTTGGGTACCGCTTCTATGGTTTTCGTCTCGTCTTCAAGCTCCTGGTAAAGCTCCGCGATGGATACTCCCAGAGCTTTACAGATACTGGTATGGGCTTTCAGCGTGCCGGGCATTTTGTTGTTTTCCATACGGCTGAGGGTGGCCAGCGCTACACCGCTTTTCCGGGAAAGCTCTTCCAGAGTCATATCCTTTTCTTTTCTTAGTTCCCGCAGTCTTTTGCCTATTTTCATTTTTTTCTCCTTTTCGGTTTGGATAAGATAAACATAATTTACTGTATATTACTATACTCCATTTTTAATAAATAATCAAATAAATTTTTCATAAGATGGAAAAATACAATTATATTTTTAACCTCAGCTTTTCTTGTAGTTAAAATTCACTTATGCTACAATTATACCCTATGAGTAAGGACTATATAATAGTAAAGGGCGCCAGGGAACATAATCTTAAGAGTATAGATGTCCGCGTGCCGAGGAATACCCTCTGCGTGGTCACGGGTCTTTCCGGCTCGGGCAAGTCGTCTCTTGCCTTTGATACCATATACGCCGAAGGCCAGAGGCGTTACGTCGAGTCGCTTTCAAGTTACGCCCGCCAGTTCATCGAGCAGCTTCAGAAGCCGCGTATGGATTCCATAGAGGGGCTTTCGCCGACCATAAGCATAGAGCAGAGGACTGGCGGCAGGAATCCCCGGTCAACCGTGGGTACACAGACCGAGATCTACGATTACCTCAGGGTGCTTTTCGCGCGGGTTGGCGTGCAGCATTGTCCCAAGTGCGGGGAAGAGATCACCGCACAGAGTTCGCAAGAGATAGTGGACCGGATAATGTCCCTTAAGGAAGGCGCGAATGTCCTTATACTTGCGCCTTTGGTCAGCGGCAGAAAAGGCGAACATGTGGAAATCATGAAAGGCGCCCGTAAGGAAGGTCTTATCAGAGTAAGGGTGGACGGTAAAATAGTCGATATCGGCGACAGTATCCCGACTCTTAACAAGAAAGTAAAACATACCATAGAAGCGGTGGTAGACAGGCTCACTATAAAGGGTGAGGTGCGCAGGCGCCTGTCGGACTCCGTTGAGACGGCTCTTAAGCTCGGCTCCGGGATCATTATCGTAGCGCCTTCTGTCGGGGAGAAAACCATCCCTCGAGACATCCTTTTCAGCGAGCAAAATGCCTGTCTTAAGTGCGGCATAAGCTTCGAGAAACTGGCGCCAAGGAACTTTTCATTTAACAGCCCCTACGGGGCATGCCCCACGTGTAACGGTCTGGGTAACAAGATGGAGATCGACCCGGATCTGCTCGTCCCGGATAAATCCGAACCGCTTATCAGGTCCATCGCAGCCTGGAAAAGAGGCGGCAAGGGTATAGTCCTACATTACCGCCGGCAGGTGAGGAGGCTCGCCCGTTATCACGGTTTTGATTCCGAGACGCCTTTTAAGGATCTTACCCCGAGCCAGAGGAAGATGGTACTCTACGGGGATGAGGTGTCGGGTTTTGAAGGCGTGATCCCGAATCTGGAGAGACGGTTTCAGTATTCCGAAAGCGATTTTATAAAAGAGATGATATCGGGTTTTATGTCGGTGCAGGCGTGTCCGGACTGTAAGGGCCAGAGGCTCCGCGAAGAGTCGCGTAACGTATTTATAGGCGAGAAGAATATCGCCGGGGTCTCTGAGATGTCGATAACCGAGGCCAAAGAATACTTTTCTAACCTTAAGCTTGATAAGATGCAGACAAAAATAGCCGAAGAAGTCATCAAGGAGATAAAAGCGCGACTTGAGTTTATGATCAATGTCGGGCTTGGCTACCTTACGCTTGAGAGGAGAAGTAATACCCTTTCCGGGGGCGAGGACCAGAGGATACGGCTTGCCACGCAGATAGGCGCCGGTCTCGTCGGAGTGCTCTATGTGCTGGACGAGCCGAGTATAGGGCTCCACCAGAAAGACAATACGAAACTCCTTGATACCCTGGTCGCCCTGAAAGAGCTCGGCAACACCCTCATAGTCGTCGAGCATGACGAGGCTACTATAAGAAAAGCGGATCATATCATAGATCTGGGGCCCGGAGCGGGCGAGCATGGAGGAGAAGTGGTCGCAAGCGGCAAGCTCGAAGACATCTTGAAGAGCAGGAGATCGCTTACGGGAAAGTACCTGCGCGGCGACTTAAAGATAGAGATCCCCCCAAAAAGACGCCGGTGGGAAAAAGAAAAGTTCCTCGAAGTCGTGGGGGCCTCCGAACACAACCTCAAGAACATCGACGTTAAGGTGCCACTCGGCGTCTTTAACTGTGTGACGGGCGTCTCCGGAAGCGGCAAGAGCACGCTTATCGATGAGATACTTTACAGGGCGCTTGCGAAAAAACTTTACCGTGCGAAACTAAAACCCGGAAAACATAAGAAGATAAACGGCACAACCAATATCGACAAGGTGATCGTCATCGACCAGTCGCCCATAGGCAGGACCCCGAGGTCCAACCCCACGACATACACGGGGGCCTTTGACCCCATACGCAAGCTTTTCAGCGGTCTTGCCGAGTCGCGCATGCGCGGCTATAAACCCGGCCGTTTCAGTTTTAACGTCAAAGGCGGGCGCTGTGAAGCCTGCCAGGGGGACGGGGTGAAAAAGATCGAGATGCACTTCCTTCCGGACGTGTACGTCCAGTGCCAGGTCTGCGGCGGCAAACGTTTCAACGACCAGACCCTCGAAGTAAGATATAAGGGTTATAACATTTCGGAAGTGCTGGATATGAGCGTGGAGGAAGCGCTTGGAGTCTTCGGTAACATACCTCCGGTGAGAAGCAAGCTCGAAACTCTGCATGAAGTGGGTCTCGGATATATAAAACTGGGACAGCCGGCCACGACGCTTTCAGGGGGTGAGGCCCAGAGGGTGAAACTTGCCACGGAACTCTCTAAAAAAGCCACGGGAAAGACCCTTTATATACTGGATGAGCCCACGACGGGACTTCATTTCGCTGATATCCATAAGCTCCTGGACGTGCTGCATGCCTTGGTGTCAGCGGGTAATACCGTGCTTGTCATAGAGCATAACCTTGACGTTATAAAAAGCGCCGATCATATTATAGACCTCGGCCCGGAAGGCGGTGACGACGGCGGGGAGCTGGTGGCCTGCGGCACTCCGGAAGAGGTGGTAGCCAATAAAAAGTCTTATACGGGGGCTTACCTCAAAAAGCTCTTGATGGCGTGACCATATTCTGCTAGCATAATGGAAGAAAACCTTACCATACAATTAGGATATAATTAGCATATAAGACAGAAAAAGATGAAAAAGATTTTATCGCTTTTGATAATAGTGGTGTTTTTTTCCTCGGTGATCTCCTATGGGGAGGACGGGGCTTTCCAAGGCGAACTTGATTTCGTGAGGAAGGCGGTCAGGGACGGCTTTTACGATCTGGCGCAGGAAAAACTAACCTCCCTTCTTGTCATGAAAGTCCCGAAAAGCGTCGAGGCGCAGGCGCATCTTCTTCTGGGCAGGGTCTATTACGAGAAAAACATGTCCGCAAAAGCGCTTTCGGAATTCAATATCGTCCTTAACCGGTTCAAAGACAGCGACTTCTCCGGCAGCGCCGCTTACTGGATGGCTGAAGTCTATTTCAGGGGGGAGAACTTTGAACAGGCGCTTTCGTATTACCACAGGGTGGTAGAATCATACCCGGCCAGTGAATACGTACCCTATTCGCGTTATTCCGAGGCCTGGTGTTACGAAGAGCTGGGCGAGCATGTCATGGCGATCGAGGCTTTCCGGGAAGTTTTAGCCCTCTATCCGCAAAGCGAACTGGCGGTAAAGGGAAGGTACAACATCGCGGAGATCCTCTACAGGAAAGGCGACTACCGCAAGGCGATAAAAGAGCTGAATATTTTTACCGGTGAATACCCGGTAAGCGAAAGGATATTCGATGTTTATTACATGCTGGGTGACTCTTACTACAAGACGGGTGATCCCCAGCTTGCTGTGACTAATCTGGAAAATTCTCTTAAGGGTAGCGGTAATAAACCATGGCAGGAAGTCGCCGAGTATAAACTTGCCAAGGCGTACCTTCAAAGCGGCGATCTTGATAAAAGCGAAGAGTGGTTCGATAAAGTCATAGAGGCCGCAAAGGATCCTGCCACTAAAAGCGCCGCGCTTATGGGCCTGGCAAAGATCAAACTTGAGGAGGACGATAAAGCCAAGGCCATAGAGGCTTATCGCCGGATTGTCGACGCGACGCCCTCCAACGAATGGACGGATGACGCGTACTATTGGTTAGGGGAGGCTTTGTATAAAAGCGGTGACATGGCCGGGGCCATAAAGGCGTACCGGGAAGGGTTAAATAAATTCCCCACGGGGCAGTTCGCTTCCGAAATGCATTACAGTCTGGGCTGGGCGTATCTGGGTGCGGGCGAGCAGGATAAAGCGCTGGAGGAGTTCGATCTTACGGTCGAGACCTCCGCCAGCGAGGACATGGTCGTAAGCGCGCTATGCATAATAGGCGACATACTGAACACGCGCGGTGAGGACCAGGACGCCATTGACGTCTACGATAGGGTGCTAAGAGAATTCCCGACCAGCATCCTGGCGGATCACGCGCAGTATGAAGTCGGCTCCATCCTCAAGAAGATGGAGAGGACCGATGCGGCAATACTTGCGTTCCAGTCACTTGTCGTTAATTTTCCTTCTTCGAGCGTGCTCGATAAAGCTCACTACCAGTTAGGGCTCCTTTATGCCGCCAAGGGGGATTACCGCACCTCGGCAAACCAGTTTGATATCGTATGTAAAGAGTCCCCGGATAAAAACTTAAGGAGCGAAGCGCTCCTCCAGAAAGCCAATTCTCTCTTTAACGGAGGGGATTACGAAGGTTCTTCCCGGATTTATGAGGAGATCATCGCAAGCTCGAAGGCTGAGGACCTCGTCCTCAGGGCAGAGTATCATCTAGCCTGGGCTTTTTACAAGATAGGCAGTGAAAAGAAGGCGCTTGAGATATTCCAGAGGATACTTGCAAGAAGCGGCGGAAGTTATCTCGCCCCGGGTATAAAACTGTGGTTCGGTGAATACTATTACGGCAAGGGCGATTTTGCCCAGGCCAGGAAATATTTTTCCGAAGTCACAAAAGAGTTCCCCTCAAGCCCTTTTGCGGATGACGCTTCTTACTGGCTGGGGTGGGCGCTTTATGACAGTAACATGCCTGAAGAGAGCCTTGCCCAGTTCGAAAGCATAATAAAAAAGCGTCCTGATAGCAGGTGGGCACCCCAGGCGATACTGGCACTCGGAGATATATCAAAGAGAAGGGGAGAATACGACGAAGCCATCGCCGAGTATGAGACGCTGATAAAAAAATATCCTTCCAGCACCATAACAAACATAGCGAACAACCGTATAGGGACGATACTGAAGATCCAGGGTAAAGATGCTCTGGCTGTAGAGTATTTTAAGATCGCTATTACCCGCGAGAACTCGGAGGTAAACGCGCAGATCCAGTTCGATATAGCGGAATGTTTCGAAAAGATGGGCATGGAGGATGAGGCTATAACCGAGTACCTTAAAGTGGAATATAAATATCCCCAGGGGAAATTCTGGGTTATCAGGGCGCGCCTGAAGTGCGCGGAACTTCTTGAGAAACACGGCCAGAACGAAAGAGCCCTCAAGGTATACCAGAAACTGGCTGAAGGGGAAGGCAAGGAAGCGGAGTTTGCCAAGGAGAAAATAAAACTGCTTACAAGTTACAGCAGGTAAGAATCACATAAAAATAAAGCAATAGAAGGAGGCAGATATGTGGGAGATGATAGTTAAAGGGGGACCTTTGATGTTTCTTATACTTCTGTGTTCGATCATAGCCCTGGCGGTGGTCATAGAGAGGCTGTGGCACCTGAAGCGCGCTCAGATCGACACTGAGGGTTTCATGAAGGATATAGCCGAGACCCTGAAGAGGAACAGGATCATGGATGCTATAGACAAATGTAACGCCATGCCCGGACCTGTCGCGCATATCCTTAAAGCAGGGATACTTAAACACGACCGTCCCAGGTCCGAGATAAGAGAAGCGATAGAGGATGCGGGTATTCATGAGGTGCCGCGCCTGGAGAAGAACCTGGGGGTCCTGGCTACTATCGCGCATATATCCCCGCTTCTGGGGCTGTTGGGTACGGTAACCGGCATGGTACGCGCATTCCAGGTCATCGAGCAGAAAGCGGTCGCGCTAATGCCGGTCAATCCCGGGGACCTGGCTGGCGGTATATGGGAAGCGCTTATCACGACCGTAGCGGGACTGGCGGTGGCGATACCGACGTACGTCGCTTATAACTTTTTAGTCAGCAAGACCGACGGTTTTGTGCTTGAGATGGAGAAAAGCGCAACGGATATTATAAACATACTCGGTTCGAAGAGGGAAGACAATGAAGCTTAAAAGGACCGTATTCCTGGAGAAGGGACGCCTGGATATCGCGCCTCTGATAGACGTCATATTCCTGCTTCTTATATTTTTCATGCTGACCTCGAGTTTTATATTTCAGCCGGGCATAAGAGTGAACCTGCCCAGAGCCGTTACCAGCGAAGTGCTTCACAAAGAACTGTTGATAGTGACCATTACCGATAATAACGAGATCTTTATTAATGAACGCCCCATAAGCGGTGATGAGCTTGTCTCCCGCATCACTCTTGCCGCACGTGACGGGCAGCCGCTTCTTATAAGGGCGGATAAGATGGCGAATCTGGGTAAGGTTATCGAGGTATGGGATATCTGCCGGCAGGTGGATGTCAAGCAGATAAATATCGCTACGACTCAGTAAAGGCAGTGATCTAAAAGAGGCTTGGACGGATTATGATTGGTAGAGCTCTCACAGTAGCGCTGGTTATATCGTTAGGAGTGCATCTTTTTGCCATGTCTATGGTAAGTATTGTGACCCCTGACGACATGGGGAGGATGCGTCCTTATTCGCGTGTCGATTTTCTGGGTCCCATCCTCAAAAAGACCGCGTTTGATATAATGCTCGAGAACGTTAAACCCGTTTTTACCACTACCTATCAGGTGACGGGTCTTCTGCCGCAGGGCGGGTACCTGGAAGTGGTGGTGCCCAAGAGAAGAGCTGAACCCGAGGATCTCTCCGGGTATTTCGAACGCAGCATGGACGCTTCTGTAGAGGATTTCCTGATGGGATCGAAAGTAGTGCCGGATATGGACCTCGATTTCAAGTTCGATACTCTCATTGAAGAAAAATGGTCCAGCGGCGCGTACAGTCAGAGTGAGAGAAAGGTCATCTACAGGCCCGAGGCGCCTCTGGTCATGCGCGGCGTATACGGTGACAAGGACGCGTTCAAGGTAAAAGTGAGGGTCCTGGTAAGTCCCAATGGCGACGTCAGGAATACGGAGTCTATTACGACTACCGGCTACCCACAGCTTGACATCACGGCTTTCAAATATGTCAGGGGCTGGATATTCGAGCCGAAAGAAGCGGCCGGCGAGGCGGATGAATGGCGTGAAGTGGAAGTTATCCTGAAAACCGAGGATGAGCTCAATGATTAAGCTGGATATCTCCGTGGCGATTTTTCTGTATCTATTTTTTACGGCGATTGTGCTTCTTGTCCTGTGGTGTTTTTTCGATCTGGGGACGAAACTTAAGACTTTCTCCTCGGACGAGGAATACATATGGCATTGCGCGATCTGCGCGTTTACTTATGTTGACAGCACACGCGATGACATATCGAAGTGCCCGCGCTGCGCTAGTTTTAACCAGAGGGTGAAGAACGAGACTTCCGGAAGTTTAAAAAACAGTTAACCCTTGAGGGGAGGAGGTGAATGATGATTACAAGAATAGGAATTATGGCAGGTGAAATATGGGAATATCTTGAGAAGCATAACAGGCAGGCTTTGATGAGCGACATTATCAGTGACCTCGAGAAAGACAGGGACATAGCTCTTATGAGCATAGGCTGGCTCGCGAGGGAGGGTCATGTGGTTCTTGAAGGCGGAAGCTCTAATTATATGATAAAGCTTACGTAAAGCGAGGGGATAGAGATGACAGAAAATATCATAAAAGAGATGGATGTGCAGGACGAAGAAAAACTGCCGATAAAAGCGCCTTTAAAAGCGCTTAAAGCCCACACCATAAACAAGAAGTTCGGGTGGTGGGCGGCTGTCGTTCTCCTGGAAAGCTACGCCAAGAAACAGATCTGTTTCTATCTGTGGCAGAGGAAAAATGACGGCTGGAAACGCAAACAGAAGTTCGGCATACATTCTAAAGAAGACTGGCACATGATGAAGAAGGCCGTCGATGCCTTCGTAACGGAATTGACTTAAGAACGTTTTATTATCAGCGAGATCCACTAGCGGTCAGACATGTCAGCTAAAACTTCCGTCAAAATACCGATTATCTATTCGGAATCTTACTATGTAGACATCGGCTCTCACATCTTCCCAACCTCCAAATACAGGATTTTAAGAAAACGCATAGACGAGGACGAGTTTGTAAGAGAGAAGTCCGAGGTCGTCCCACCCCAAAACATCACTATTGAAGACATAAAAACCGTGCATACGGATGAATATATAGAGAAGCTTACCGCGGGCACTTTGAGTGCCGATGAAGTCATCACTCTGGAAGTACCGTTCTCAAGCGCGCTTGTAAAAGCGTTTATCACCTGCTGCGGCGGGACGCTGAGGACGGGGGAGCTGGCCCTCACGAGAGGCGCCGCCATACATCTCGGGGGCGGTTTTCATCATGCTTTCCCCGATCATGGCGAAGGATTCTGCCTTCTTAATGACGTGGCGGTAAGCATAAGGTGCCTCCAGAAAAGGGGCAGGATAAAAAAAGCCCTCATCATAGACTGTGATCTTCATCAGGGTAACGGCACGGCGTTTATTTTCCGATCGGACGAGTCTGTGTATACTTTTTCGATACACCAGGAAAACAACTACCCCTTCTATAAACCGAAAAGCGACATGGATATAGGACTTAAGGATTTCACCTCCACGAAGGAATACCTGGGGCGCATCTATGACAATATCCCGAAGATCATATATACGTTTAAACCGGAAATAATCCTTTATCTCGCCGGCGCCGATCCCTTCGCGGGGGACCAGCTGGGCAGCCTCTCGGTATCGAAGAAGGGCCTGCGGGAAAGAGATAATTTCATAATCAACCAGGCGCGTTCCTCATCCGTGCCTATAGCGATAACTTTAGCCGGAGGGTATGCCGCAAGACGCGATGATACGGTAGAGATACATTTTGCGACAGTAGAAGAATGCGTCAGGGTTTTCACTTAAAAAACCTGATAGTGTAACATATTGTGGGCACTTTCGATGGTGATTTGAAAGAAGTTCTTTGAAATAATAATAAAAATGGCATACCCTAATGGTTGTTAATTGACGTTAATAACCATTAAAGGGGCTTACG
>Ga0180431_10006628_pt1 | contig 13692 bp, 10 predicted proteins | sample SS_ome_11_FD_132459 | JGI IMG/M metagenome (GOLD analysis project Ga0180431, IMG submission 132459) | Hypersaline lake sediment archaeal communities from the Salton Sea, California, USA - SS_1_MS_1 metaG | ecosystem: Environmental > Aquatic > Non-marine Saline and Alkaline > Hypersaline >... | reverse complement strand
CAGTTTTTGCACAGGTACTCTTTTTATGCGCCGTGGATTTTGGAGACGCTGAATTCACCGGTGAGGGTGCAACGGATTTCTTTAAAGCGAGATTTTTTGGTAAAGGTTTGAACAATTTTAATAGCGCGAGATTCTCCAGCGAGTGTGGGACAGACTTCAGTTGGGCACAATTCTCTGACGTGGGGAGGACAAGCTTCGTAGGCGTTAAATTTTCTGGCAAGGGCAAAGTAAATTTTATAGGCACATTATTTTCAGATAAAACAGAGGTGAGCTTTCGTGTTGTCTCCTTTGAATCGCCGGAGAATGTAACATTTGATAGAGTCAATCTGAGCAGATGCCGTTTTTCCAGCACAGACCTCGAGAATGTCAATATTAAGGAGGTTTTATGGAAGAACAAGGAAAAGGGGAAAAGGTGGAGATGTGGGAGACTAAAAGTTTACGACGACATCTTTCAATCGGGTACTATATTCAACAGGAAGGGAGAGAAAAACCACTACCGGGTCTACCAGCTCTATAACCAGCTCCTCTTGAACTACGAGAGGACGAACAGGCACCACGAGGCGGGGGACTTCTACGCCGGGCAGATGGACATGCGGAGGCGGGGAAACCTCGACAGAAAGTGGTTTTCGATAATCATTCTTTCCCTATACAAAATAATCGCTGAATACGGTGAGAGGCCGGTCAGGGTTTTGGGGTGGCTCTTTTTTACACTGTTTTTCTTTGGACTCATCTATACACTGATTGGTATTGAAGGTTCATCAATCGCTTCAAATGCTGGTTTCCTATTTAAATATTTAAATGGGCTTGAGTTCAGCCTCGACATTATGACACTGGGAAAAGTAGCGATATTCAAAACGGGTTACATCCTCAAAAATTCAGGCAGCCCGTGGGTGAGTCTGTTGAAGCTGATTCACGTCGTCTCCGGGGCCTCCCTACTGACACTATTCCTCCTCTCCGTCAGGCGCAGGTTCAGGAAGGTTTAGCGTTTGAATTGGGCTTTAATCCTGTTTTACCCTAAGCAGTCGAGATAAATTGAAACACCTAAATCCAATATTAATATCAATATCACAATATCAATACCAAAGCTTTCAAGGAGGTAATCCATGAATCTATTTGACTTCGGCGTCTTCGTAGGCCGTCTGGCCCAGGACCCGAGCTACACCGACGCCACCAACCAGGCCATTGCCCTTTTGAGGGACCCGGACCACTTCCAGTGGTATCTCATCCCGATCTTCGTCTCCATCTTCATCTTCTACTTCTCGGAGGCCGAGAAAAAAAACTGGAACGTTGTGGTGGCCGGTCTCTTCTTCTACGGCCTGGAGTGGTTCTTCGAGATACTGAACTCGCTTTTCCTCTACGTTCACGGCACATCCGCCCTCTGGACAGCGCCCGGCGTCAACTCTGCCACCGGCGTCGTAAACAGCGCCTACGTCCTGTTGGTGGGGCTCAACATCGAGATCAGCCTCATGTTCCTCTTTCTGGGGATCGTCTGCGCAAAGTTACTTCCGGCGGATAAAAAGAAGAAGGTCATAGGGATAAACAACCGGCTCTTCTACGCCCTCATGTTCGCGATCCTCTGCGTGATCGTCGAGATCATCCTGAACTTCTGGGACGCCCTCATCTGGGAATACCGGTGGTGGAATTGGTACAACCCGATCCTGATAATCCTCCTCGCCTACTCACCTCTGATATTCTTCTCGTACAAGGTTTACGACATGGGGACGCTGAAGAAAAAGGTGATCGCCACAGCAATGATGTACGCGGTCGACATTATCCTGCTCGTCGTCTTCATCGGTGTCCTTGGATGGATTTAAGATCGACGAAGCTTGAGGGGCGGGCATAAAGTTCGCCCCTCCCCCTGGGGCCGAAAGAATTCGTTGACTTTAGGCTGGAGTTCGAGATATATATTGGCTGTGGAATGACAAATTCAACGACCGATTATTATGGAGGGAGTGAAGATGGGCGATTACGGAGTTCGGCTCGAATACACCGGCAAAAACGACAGGCTGGCTGTAGTCACCATCGACCGGCCGGATAGGAAGAACGTCTTTGACGAGGCGATGTTCAACTCCCTCGAGGAGGTCTCCGAAAAGCTGGAGGAAAAGCTTCCCAGGGCCGTGGTCCTGACGGGCGGGGGGGAGGAGGCCTTTTCCGCCGGCTTCGACATAAACCCGGACAATCCCCAGGTGAGCGGCCTGATAGACGCGGTTAACAAAAACGACGTCGGCCCGTGCGAGACCCTCATGCTGCGAATCAAGGAGGTCGTAAATAAGCTGGTCTTTCTTCCCACCCCGATAATTTGTGCGTTAAACGGCATCGCCTACGGGGGCGGGGCGGAGCTCGCCGTCCGCTGTGACATGAGAGTCATGGACCCGAAAGCTGTGATCTGCTTTTCGGAGGTCAGCCTGGGGCTTATGCCGGACTGGGGGGGCGGCCCCGCCCTGACCAGGCTTGTGGGGCCGGCGACAGCGGCCGACCTTATCCTTACGGCGCGAAGGGTGGGGGCCGAGGAGGCGTTGAGGCTTGGGCTCGCAAACCGGATAAGCGAGGGGGGTGGTGCTCTCAAGGAGGCGGTCGACATCGCGGAAGCCATATCTAAAAACGGCCCGAGGGCGGTAAGGGGCGCCCTCTCGATTATTCGTAAGGCGCCGGGCATGTCGCTTGAGCGAGCCCTTGATCTTGAGACGAAGACGGCGGCGGAGCTCACCGCAACGGGGGAGTGCGTTCACGGCATCACGGCGTTTCTCGCCAAGAAAGAGCCGGAGTTCCCGGATGAGTAGCGAGTCTCTCGCCCCAGTCTCATAATCCCCGTCAAAAAATCTCTTTAGGCAGCTTTTCTAAACCGTAGATGTCGCCGTTTTTTCAAAAAATTGGCATGACGGCGAAAGGTGAATGGCTTAATATTTTCTTGACATAAATTTTGATAATTCTATAATAAAAGTTTTAGATTGTTGCCATTCCCATAATATAAGTCAAGCAATAATCACATTCTATAAAATTAATTCATAGACTAAATTTTAATCTAAAAGACAGTGAAATAATGAAGGGGAAGAACAAGTCGAAGGAAGAGCTCTTCGAAGAAGTGGCGGAGCTGCGCCGACAGGTTTCAAGTCTTAATAAAAACGAAACCGAGCGCAATAAGGCGATGGAGGCGATTCGTGAGAGCGAAGAGCGCTACAGGCACCTGTGTGATGCCTCTATGGAGGGGGTCGTCATTCACAAAGGGGGCGTTGTCATTGATGTCAACAAGGCCTTTGTCGAGATGTTTGGGTATGGGAGGGACGAGGCTATCGGGATGGACGCCCTCGATCTTGCCGATCCGGGTTTTCGGGATCGAATTTCTAAATATATGAGGTCTAATAAAGAAGTACCTTACGAGGCCGTGGGGGTTAGGAAGGACGGGTCGACTTTCTTGGGGGAGCTTCACACAAAGGAGACCCTTTACAGGGGGAATAAAGTTGGATTGATAACCATAAGGGACATAACGGAGAGGAAGCTTACGGATGAGGCCTTGGTGGAGAGCGAAGAGAAGTATCGCAGCGTCGTGGACAACGCCAAGGAGGGGATATCGGTAATTCAGGACGGGGTATTTAAATATGCGAACAGGGAGCACCTGAATATATTCGGATATGAAACCCGTGAGCTCATTTCAAAGCCGTTTGTCGATTTCGTTCACGAAGATGACAGGGAGATGATCCTTGAGCGGTATCGGATGGTGTATCGGGGCAAGCAGGTTCCCGACAGAACCATTGTAAGGATAAAGACAAAAGGCGGATTACTGAAGTGGGTGGAGCTCAAGGCGGTGAGGATGAAGTGGGAGGGGGAGGACGCAGCGCTCACTTTTGAGGAAGATATTACCGAGACCAGAAACGCAGAGCTCGCCTTGAGGGAGAGCGAGGAGCTGAAAAGAAGCATACTCGATGCGTCGGCGGTGGGGCTTGCGTTTGCCGAGGACAGAAAGGTTATCTGGGCAAACGAGACGATGGTGAATATGTTCGGCTTCACCGATGAGAAGGATTATGTAGGGAGAGACACCAATTCCCTCTACGTCAACGAAGAGGAGTACAACAAGGTGGGAATGTTGATTTACGAGGGGCTGAAACGGGGAGAGGTGATCGAGACCGATTCAAAGTTCAGGAGAAAGGACGGCTCCATCTTTTACGGAAACGTCAGGGCAAGCGTTTTGGATCCGTCAGATCCGATTAAGGGAATAATTGTAAGTATTCTGGATGTTACAGAGAGGAAGCGCGCCGAGGAAACCTTGAGGGAGAGCGAGGAGAAGTACAGAACTATCCTTGGCAATATAGAGGAGGGCTATTATGAGGTGGATATTGAGGGCAACGTAACTTTCTTCAACGATTCGGCACTGAAGATTATAAAATACCCGAGGGAAGGGCTGGTTGGGATGAATTTCCGCGAGTTCGTGGACAAGAAGAACGCCAGGAAGGTTTTTAGGACTTTCTACGTGGTTTTCAGAACGGGAAAGTCCACAAAGGCCTTTGACTGGGAGCTTATCAAAAAGGACGGCACGAAAATCTACGTTGAGGTTTCCGTGTCGTTGAAGACCGACCAGGAGGGGAATCCAACGGGATTCAGCGGTCTGATCAGGGACATCACCGAGAGGAAAAAAACCGAAGAGTCGTTGAGGAAGAGCGAGGAGAAGTACAGGACCATCCTCGGGAGCATCGAGGAGGGTTATTATGAGGTGGACCTTAAGGGGAACATGACCTTCTTCAACGATTCGGCGCTGAAGATCCTCGGATACCCTAAAGAAGAGCTGATGGGGATGAACAACCGTAAGTACATGAACGAGGAAAACGCCAGGAAGGTTTTTAGGACGTTCAACGAGGTTTACAATACGAGAAAGCCTGCAAAGGCTTTTGACTGGGAGTTCATCAGGAAGGACGGCACGAATATCTACATTGAGGTGTCCGTGTCTCTAATGACCGATTATGAGGGAAATCCTGTGGGATTCAGAGGTCTGTTTAGGGATATAACGATAAGAAAGGGCGCGGAAGAGGCGCTTCGGGATAGCGAGGCGAAGTACAGGGACCTCATTGAAAACGCCGTTGATTTGATCTTCTCAGTTGATGTAAAGGGTAACATCCTCGAGGTCAACGAGGCCTTTTTGAAGGAGACCGGCTGCAGAACCGAGGAGGTTATAAGAACCAGCTTTACCGATCACTTAATCCCTCTGGACGAAGCTATAAATATGGAAATATACAGAAAGACCAAGTGCGGTGAGACCCACAGCTTCGAGTTGAGGGTTGAGAAGAGGGACGGAAGCATCGATTGGTACTCGTTCGTCACCAGACCGCTGTGTGACAAAAACGGCAATGTCTCTTCCGTACACTGTATCGCGAGAAACGTAACGGAGAGAAAGATGCTCGAGGAGGAGCTCATCGATGCCCAGAAAATGAAGGCGGTGGGTACCCTTGCGGGGGGAATCGCCCACGACTTCAACAACATCATGGCAACCATCCTGGGATACGCGTCGTTTCTTCGCGGGAAGACGGAAAAGGGGGATCGCTTTTATCGGGGACTTGCGGCGATTGAAAAGTCGGCGATCAGGGCGTCGGAGCTCACCGCACACCTGCTGGCGTATTCGCGAAAGGGAAAGCTGGAGATAAAGCCGATCAGCATTAACACGGTGGTGAAAAACGTTTATGAGATTGTCTCCGGAACCTTTGAAAAGTCGATAGCGATCGACCTCGCTCTCTCCCAAAGACTCGAAAGCATCGAAGGAGACATATCCCAGATGAATCAGGTTGTGATGAACCTCGCGTTAAACGCGAGGGATGCCATGCCCTACGGCGGGACCATCAAGATTGAGACCTACATGGAAGATATCGACAGTCCCATCAGGAGGGTGAAGTATACAATAGAGCCCGGGAGATACGTTTGCTTGAGTATCACGGACGACGGGGTGGGGATGGACAAATACACCCTGTCGAGGGTGTTTGAACCCTATTTTACCACCAAGCGGGACAAGACCAGCACGGGGCTGGGGATGAGCGTGGTCTACGGGATCGTCAAGGGTCACAACGGCTACCTCGATATCGTGACGGAGCAGGGAAAGGGCACGGAAATAACGGTCTACATACCCGCCTCCGCCAAAAAGGCGGACTCAAATGACGTAGAGATAATGAACAGTATCGGCGGTACGGAGACTATTATGATAGTCGATGATGAACAGGAGGTTCTTTCGATGCTGGAGAGTGTCCTTGCCGATGCGGGATATAAAGTCTTGAGCTGCAACTCCGGGGAAAAGGCGGTAAATACATTCATGCAAAAGCCGGAGGAGATAGACCTCGTCATCCTCGACGTTGTAATGCCGGAGGTGAGTTGTGAAGAGATGCTCAAAGAACTCCTTGCCGTTGACAAAGACGTCAGGGTGATTCTCGCAAGCGGCTACAGCAACGAGGATCAACACAACGATCTTTTGGAGTTTGGAGCATTCGATTTCATAGGAAAGCCTTTTTCGTTAAACAAGATTTTGGGCAAGGTAAGGGAAGTCTTGGATGAGGCGACCAATTAGACGGCCCGAATATCGGTCTCACGCCAGTTGTTGAAAAGGGGGGGCATGTTTTAGGTGTTTGAGAAGCTGACCGCCAAAATGACCGGATTCTTTACCCGCCCTTGAGCCCTTCCTTCAGGGACGAAACGAAATCTCCCACCTTGTTGTGTAAGAGATCACCACTTTTGCCGTACTCCTCGATGATGTTGACGAGGGCGCTCCCCACCACCACGCCGTCCGAGACCTCCCCCAGCCTTGAGGCCGTCTCGGGATTGGACACCCCGAAGCCTACGACGACCGGGAGCTCGGTCATCCCCTTCAGTCTGACTATCTGTTCCTCGACGTCCTTTGGGAGCTCGTCCCGAACCCCGGTCACTCCCGTAACCGAGACGTAGTAGAGAAAGCCGGATGCGTCGGAGATGATTTCTTCAAGCCTCCGGCCGTCGGTTACAGGGGATATCAGATTGATAAAATCTATCTTATTGCCGTTATCGAGGTTGTCGGTGAATCTTCGAATCTCCCTCGATTCCTCGTAGGGCAGGTCGACGAGGATCAGCCCGTCGATTCCGGCCTCCCGCGCCCTTTTCGAGAACCTTTTAAGGCCTAAGTTTAATACCGGGTTGAAATATCCGAACAGGATTACGGGGACTTTGAGCCCGGGACGCACCCCTTTAAGCATGTCGAATATATTTTCAAGGGTTGTCCCCCCTTTTAGGGCCCTGCCGGCGGCCCGCTGGATAGTGGGGCCGTCCGCCATCGGGTCGGAAAAGGGGACGCCGATCTCTATGATATCGGCCCCGGCCTCCTGGAGAGTAAGGAGGAGCTTTTCCGTCGTGTCGAGGTCGGGATCGCCGGCGGTCAAGTACATCACGAGCGCCTTCTCGTTTTTCGATCCGATTTTTTTAAACGTATCCTTTATCTTACTCATTTAGCGTCACCCCCAGAACTTTTGCTACCGTGTTGATGTCCTTGTCACCCCGGCCGGAGAGGTTTACGACGATGATCTCGTCGCCGCTCATCTTCGGGGCGTTTTCGACCACCCAAGAAACGGCGTGGGCGCTCTCCAGCGCCGGCATAATCCCCTCGAGCTCCGTCAATTTTTGAAAGGCGTCAAGCGCCCCCACGTCGTCGGCACTCTCGTATCTCACCCGCCCCAGATCGTTAAGCAGGCTGTGCTCCGGCCCCACCCCCGGGTAGTCGAGCCCCGCCGATATCGAGTGGGTGTGGAGGATCTGGCCGTTTTTGTCCTGCAGGACGTAGGACTTCGACCCGTGGAGGACGCCTATCCTCCCCCTCGAGATCGATGCGGCGTGTCTCTCCGTATCTATCCCGTCCCCCGCCGCCTCCACGCCTATCATCTTAACGTTTTCGTTTCCCACGAAGGGATAGAAGAGGCCCATGGCGTTGGAGCCGCCCCCCACGCACGCCACCAGGTAATCGGGGAGCCTTCCCGTGTAGTCTTTGACCTGCTTTTTGGTCTCGGCACCTATCACCGACTGGAAGTCCCTTACCATCATCGGGTAGGGGTGGGGGCCCGCCACCGAGCCTATAACGTAAAAGGTGTTTCTCACGTTGGTGGCCCAGTCCCTTAGCGCCTCGTTCATGGCGTCCTTCAAGGTGGCGGAGCCGGAGTCCACAGGGGTCACCTTTGCCCCAAGAAGCTTCATCCGAAAGACGTTGAGGGACTGCCTCTCGATGTCCTCGGTTCCCATGAAGACCTCGCACTCGAGGCCGAACAGCGCCGCCGCGGTTGCGGTCGCCACGCCGTGCTGCCCGGCTCCGGTTTCTGCGATCATCCTCTTTTTCCCCATCCTCCGGCCCAGGATCACCTGGCCCAGGGTGTTGTTTATCTTATGGGCGCCGGTGTGGCAGAGATCTTCCCGCTTGAGCCAGACCTTCGCCCCGCCCAGGTGCTCGGTCAGCCGCTTCGCGAAGTAGAGGGGCGTGGGGCGGCCCGCGTAGTTTTTTAGGTACAAGTCGAGCTCGGTGAGGAGGGCGAGGTCCTTCCTGTTTCTCTCGTAGGCCTCCTCGAGCTCCAATATCGCCGGCATCAGCGTCTCGGAGACGTACCTCCCTCCGTACATGCCGAAGTGTCCCTTGCTGTCAGGATACTGCATCTTCAATATCTCCTTTTAACTGTGCTCTTTTCAATGACGCCCCGTTTAATGACGTTCCTTTTAACGATGCTTCGTTTAGTGACGTTCCTTTTAACGATGATTTTCGAGCGTTCGTGATGAAACGCTCGAGCTTTTGGTGGTCTTTTACGCCGGGCTCACTCTCCACGCCGGACGCCGCGTCCACGCCGTACGGGGCGTACTCCCCGACCACCCGGCCGACGTTCTCGGCGCTGAGCCCCCCGGCGATGATGATTCTGTAATCCGGGATATATTTTTTGACCAGATCCCAGTCAAAGCTTGAGCCCGTTCCTCCGGGGGTCCCGGGCCGGTAGGTGTCCAGGAGAAAAGCCGTCCCCCCTTTATAGGAGGAGATTACCTTAAGGCTCCCGGCGTCCTTGACCCGGATCGCCCTGATGACCCGAAAGGGGAGGTCACTTAAAGATTCATCAAATTCGTCCGGCCCGCCCGGCCCGTTTGGATATATCTGGACGGCGTTTAAGCCGCACATCTCGGCCGTCCGGACGATCCGATCTGCCGGCTCGTCCACGAAGACCCCCACGGTCGAAACAAACGGGGGGAGTTTGGTTATTATCTCCAGTGCCACCTCCGGAGTCACGAAGCGAACGCTCTTCGGGTAAAATATAAAGCCGAGGGCATCCGCCCCGAGCCGCGCCGCAGCCTGGGCGTCCACCTCGTTTGTAATCCCGCAAATCTTGATACGAATTCCCATGATCTGAATAAATACCTTAAAAAGTCACCATGTTTTTAAATCGTCTATAGCTCCAATTTATTAATGCTTCCTCTCGTCCCTGCAAAAACCTGACGACCCTTTACTCCCCGGCTGGCCTGCTCATCCGAGGCCCAGAAGTTCCCTCATCTTTCCGCCTATATGCCTCGCCCGCATGAGGCTCTCTCCCACGAGGAATGAGTGAATGCCGGAGCGCATCAGAAAATCGATGTCGTCAAAGCCGTTGATTCCGCTGGCGCTTACCACGGTCTTCTCCTCCGGGATCGTCTTAGAGAGATCTATCGATGTGTTGAGGTCGGTGGTAAAGGTCTTGAGGTCCCTGTTGTTTATACCGATAAGCTTTGCCCCCTCCATCAGGGCGGTCTCGACCTCCTTTGCGTCGTGCACCTCAACGAGGCAGTCCAGGCCCAGCTCTTCCGCCGTATCGAGGAGCTCCCTCAACAGGTCCGGCTCAAGGATTGCTACTATGAGGAGAAGGGCGTCGGCGCCCAGCGCCCTCGTCTGGTAAATCTGAAAGGGATCGACGATAAAATCCTTGCGAAGAACCGGTATCTTTGTTCTCTCTTTGGCTTCGACGATGAACCGATCGCTTCCGCCGAAGAACTCCGGCTCAGTAAGAACCGACACCGCGGCCGCGCCGTTCTCCTCGAAGGCAGCGGCGAGCCCTCCCGGGTCGATCTCATTTCGGATAACCCCCGCCGACGGGCTTTCTCCCTTCACCTCGGCGATGATGTTTATCTTCCGTCCGGAGTTGAGGGCTTTAGTAAATCCCCTGGGCCTCTCCATATTGTAGATTCGGCCCTTGAGCTCCGAGAGCTTCACGTCCCTTTTCAGCGTCTCTAAACGCTCTCGCCGCCTCGAGACTATCCTCTCGAGGATGTTTTTTCCGCCCTCTGGCTTTCTTTTATCCATTCTTTTGACCGTGAGCCTTTGTAAACTCCACGAGCCTCTCAAGCGTTTTATTTGCGCGGCCGCCATCTATGGAGTCCGCCGCCATCTCGATTCCGGCCTCGAAGTCGGGGGAGAGTCCCGCTACGATCAAGGCGGCGGCGCTGTTTAATACGACCACGTCCCGCTTGGGACTGTCGGCTCCCTTTAAGATGCTCTTGATGATAAGGGCGTTTTCGGCGCTGTCGCCCCCCCTGAGATATTCGAGCTTCGTGGTTTTTAGGCCGAGCTTCTCCGGCTCCACCGTGAAATTCTCTATCCCGCCCTCCTTCAGGTACGAGACGGCCGACGGCCCGGCGGTGGTAAGCTCGTCGGTCCCGGAACCGTTGACAACCATCGCCCGCTCCGACCCCAGGGCCTTCAGCACCTCTGCAATCACCTCCACGAGGCCCGGATCGTAGACGCCGAGGAGTTGGGCGCTTGCCCCGGCGGGATTGGTGAGGGGGCCCAGGATGTTGAAGATGGTCCTTATCCCGAGCTCCCTTCTCGGGCCGACGGCGTGCTTCATCGCCCCGTGGAGCTTCGGGGCGAAGAGGAATCCGATCCCCACCTCCTCAATGCATTTCTCGAGCTCTCTGGGTTCGAGATCGATGTTTACCCCCAAGGCCTCCAGGACGTCGGCGCTTCCGCACCTGCTAGAAACCGACCTGTTGCCGTGCTTTGCGACGACGGCCCCGGCGCCCGCCGCCACCAGCGCCGCCGCGGTGGAGATGTTAAAGGTGTTTTTGCCGTCCCCGCCGGTCCCGCAGGTGTCGATTACGACCTCCCCGTTTGCGACCTTCGGCTCGATTTTCGTCGCCTTTTCGCGCATGATCGCCGCCGCACCGGCAATCTCGTCGACCGTCTCGCCCTTCACCCTCAATCCGGTTATGAAGCCGCCGATCTGGGCAGGGGTGGCCTCGCCGCCCATGATCTGGCTCATAGCCCCCTCCATCTCGCCCCGGGTCAGGTCTTCACCCGAGGCTATTTTGTTTAATGTTGACTTGATCATGATTTTTTCCCCTGTTTACTATTTCAAGAAAATTTGCCAAAAGCTCCTTCCCGTAATCGGACATGACCGATTCGGGATGGAACTGGATCCCGTACACGGGATGCTCCTTATGTTTTATCCCCATTATCTCGTCCCTTTCAGTCCTCGCCGTCACCTCGAGGCAGTCCGGAAGCGACTCGGTATCGACGACGAGGGAGTGGTAACGGATAGCCCGAAAGGGATTCGGGATCTCGATGAAGAGCTCGTCGTCGTTGTGGAATATCATGGAACTCTTGCCGTGCATTATCCTCTTCGCCTTAACTATATTTCCGCCGAAGGCGGCGCCTATCGCCTGGTGGCCGAGACACACTCCCAGGATCGGCTTGACGCCGGCAAAGCGCCTGATCAGGTCGATCGTGACGCCCGCCGATTCGGGACCGCCCGGCCCGGGAGACAGGACGATGAAATCCGGGTCTATCTTCAACGCCTCGTCGACCGAGATCGCGTCGTTCCTGTAGACCTCCATCTCCTGGCCCATCTCCCCCAGGTACTGAACCAGGTTGTATGTAAAGGAATCGTAGTTATCTATCACGAGGATCATCTCTTTATACCCCCTATCTCTATCTGAGCTTCATGTTCTTTCTGACCATCTCCACCGCCTTCAGCATCCCCTTGGCCTTGTGCTGGGTCTCCCTGTGTTCCATCTTCGGGTCGGAGTCGTAGACTATCCCCGCCCCCGCCTGCAGGTAGATCTTCCCGTTCATAATCAGCATCGTCCTTATCGTTATGCACATGTCCATATTCCCGGAAAAGCTGAAATACCCCACCGCCCCCCCGTAGGTGCCCCTCCTCACCGGCTCGATCTCCTCGATGATCTCCATTGCCCTCACCTTGGGCGCCCCCGTCAGCGTGCCGGCGGGAAAGGCGGCCCTAAGGACGTTAAACGAGTCGTACCCGTTTTTTAGCCTCCCCTCCACGTCGGAGACGATGTGCATGACGTGGGAGTATTTCTCTATCCGCATGAGGTTTGTGACGTCGACGCTACCGAACTGGGCAACCCGCCCGAGGTCGTTCCTGCCGAGGTCAACCAGCATGACGTGCTCCGCCTGCTCCTTCGGGTCGGAAAGGAGGTCTTCGGTAAGCCTCTCGTCCTCGTCTTCCGTCTTTCCCCTGGGCCGGGTGCCAGCGATCGGCCTGACCTCCACCCTCTCCCCCTCCTTTCTCACAAGTACTTCCGGGGAGGAGCCGACGAGAGTCAGGTCTTCAAACTGAAGGTAAAACATGTAGGGGGAGGGATTGATCGTCCTCAACGCCCTGTAGAGGTCGAACGGCTCCACGTCGATCTCCATCTCGAAGCGCTGGGAGAGAACCACCTGAATTATATCGCCGTTGATTATATACTCCCTGCATTTATCCACGGCTTCGGTGAAGTCCTTTTCCTTGAAGTTCGAGTCTACGAAGAGGGGCACACCGTCGTCCGCCTTGAGCTGTGTAAGATCGAGGGGCTGGTCCAGCTTGTGGATCATGCGGTTTATCGTCGATGTAGCCTCGACGTATGAATCCTCGGGGGTCGACGACCCGTCCAAAAAGACATTCGCCACAAGCTTCATGGTGTTTCTCGTGTTGTCGAAGATGACGATGTTGTTGGGGATTATGAAGTATGAATCGTAGGTCTTGAGATCGTCCGCCTTTGAGTTCGGGATATTCTCCATGAATCTCACCATGTCGTAGCTCAGGTATCCCACGGCCCCGCCGTAGAATCTGGGGAGGCCGGGCACATCCACCGGGCGGTAGCGGTCCATGATCTCCTTCAGCTTTAACAGGGGATCTTCCTCCTTCGTTGAGTGGAGGAGCTCGCCGTCCCTCAAGACCTCGACGGTCTCCCCCTTCGATCGAAAAATCATCGCGGTGCCGATTCCGAGGAAGCTGTACCTCCCCCACTTCTCCCCCCCCTCCACGCTCTCCAGCAAAAACGACGGGGATGTGCCGTTGAGCTTCTTGAAGGCGGAGACAGGTGTCTCCAGGTCCGCCAGTATCTCCTGATAAACGGGGATCAGGTTTCCCTCCCTCGAGAGCTTCTCGAATTCCTGAAAAGTCGGTGTGATCATGTCTTGATTCCTTTGGTCTGCTTCTGAAAACAAAAAAAGTTGTGGACGATTCATATCCACAACTTTCAGGCCACAACTTTTGGGCGCAAAAAAACCGTGGAGAATGAGCTTCGTCCACGGCCTGAGTAATCAGCTATTTAAAAAAGATCAGATTTGGGCCGACGAACCTCTCCATATGTGGTTCTGCCACGCCCAAGAAAAAACCGAAACATTCTTGTCGAAAGTCTTGTTAAAAAATTTGCCGCTGATCAACATAAATACCTGAATATATACATTTAAAGGAT
>Ga0180431_10006627_pt1 | contig 13695 bp, 9 predicted proteins | sample SS_ome_11_FD_132459 | JGI IMG/M metagenome (GOLD analysis project Ga0180431, IMG submission 132459) | Hypersaline lake sediment archaeal communities from the Salton Sea, California, USA - SS_1_MS_1 metaG | ecosystem: Environmental > Aquatic > Non-marine Saline and Alkaline > Hypersaline >... | reverse complement strand
CTCACCTTCATGCTCATCCCCTTCGCCATGCTACGCATCAACTCCGTCTTCGGCACCAGCGGCTTCTTCGGACCTTTCCAGGCCATGCACCGCCAGCTGCCTCAATCCTTCTTCGAAATCCTCGGCTCGCCCAACGTCGCCGAATTCACCTGGTACTGGATCGTTGCCTTTTCCGCACTCGGCATCATAAACGCCGCCTCTCAGGCCAACCAACTCACCGCCGCCGGCTCCGCCAAAGACGACGACACCGCTCGCGTCGGCTTCACCCGCGGCATCTTCCTCAAACGATACAGCAACATCATCTGGGGATTCCTGGCCATGCTGCTGCTCGTACTCTACGGCCGCTCCGTCACCGACCCCGATATGGTCTGGGGACAGGCCACTCGTGAACTCCTCGGCCCGCTAAACATCGGACTCGTCGGACTCATGATCGCCTGCCTCCTCGCCGCACTCATGAGCACCGCAGACGCCCTCATGCTCACCACCGCCGCTCTGCTTACCCACAGCTGCTACAGACCCCTGATTCGCGACCGAAGCGAAAAACACTACGTCCTGGCCGGACGCGTCTTCTGCCTCGCCTATATCACCGGCGGCGTCATCCTGGCCATGACCTACAATGACGTCTTCGGCCTCTTCAAACTCATGCTCATGTTCAACGCCATCATCGCCGCCGCCTTCTGGCTCGGCATGCTCTGGCGCCGCGCCAACCGAGCAGCCGCTTGGACCTCCATGATCATCATGTTCTTCGCCACCGTCCTGCTGCCCCTGCTGGTCCCTCTCTTCCCCTCCGTACGCCAACATCCTTACCTGGCCAAAACCACCGAGGCCTACGTCGTCACCAACACCTACGTCGCCAACGACGCCGAGGTCGCCGACAGACAAAAGGACATTGACGCCTGGCAGACCAAGCAAAAACTCGGCCAAGCACTCGGAACCTGCCCCCAACCACTCACCGTCGGACAAACCTTCAGCCGAGACTACCCCATGCCCAAGCGATCGATCTTCTGGCAAAAGGGACTCGACTATAGCAACCAGGACCAACCTAAGGGCAAGGGCATCCTCAAAGTCGAACTGGTCGCCCTCCAGTGGCTCGGCTGGGACCTCACCAAAAACTCCTACTCCTTCAATGAAACCCTCACCGCCCTCTTCCGCATCTTCGTACCTTTTGCGGCACTCATGATCACCGCCCTCTTGACCAAACCGCACGACAAGGCCCTCCTCGACCGCTTCTACGGCAAGATGCGCACCCCCGTCAGTTCCGATCCCGAAAAGGATAAAAAAGAAATGGAGATGACCAACGCCAACCCGAATCGCTTTGATCACCTCAGATTGTTCCCACACTCCAACTGGGAAATGAAAAAGTGGAACCGTCGCGACTGGACAGGCCAAGCCTGGGTATTCCTCGGCATGGCCGGCATTGTAGTCTTAATTTACCTGATGGTGGCCATCGGCCGATAAACGCGCCAACAACACACCCTCAACCATATACTGAAAGAAACCCATGACCAACATGAATGCGCAACCCGATGTGTTCGCCCAAATAGGCTCGGCAAGACTGACTCACCGCAGCAAACTAACCGAGCCCAAACCCGCGACCCTGCCCGAAAAGCCGCTGCCCTTGGATACCACCTCAAAGGCAGCCTTCGCGCCCAAGCCCAAAATGCATACCGCCGACCAACTCGATCGAGAGCTGCAACGCCTACGCGAACACTACAGCAAATTCATGGGCAACCAGGCCCCCCCCCTCCAATCCTGCCGCACCGCCCTGACCCTCACCGACTTCGACTGGCGCCGCGAAACCCCCGAAGACCGCACCGACTTCCTGCGAGTCCTACAGGGCAAAGGCCCCTGGACCCAGGTCTCCCTGCCCCACTACGGAGAGCCCCTCGGAAGAGCCGTCACCTACTATCGAACCACCTTCACCATCACCGAAACCATGATGCAAAAGGGCAGCCTCTTCGTCTGCTTCGACGGCGTCGACTACAAAGCACGCGTCTTCGTCAACAACGCCTGCGTCGGCGAACACGAAGGCTTCTTCGCCCCCTTCGAATGCGACATCACGCCCAATGCCCGTCTCGGCGAAAATACCCTACTCGTACAAGTCGCTAACGACGCCGTCTGCATGGGCAACCGCTCCTGGGGACAGGATATTGACGGCGACAAAATCTACGCCGCCACCGGACTGGGCTACGACGACCCCGAGTGGGGCTGGCACCACTGCCCTCCGGCAATGGGCATCTACCAGGACGTCCGCATCGAAGCACGCGACCGCCTCTTCATCCACGACGTCTTTGTCAGACCAATTCCAGAAAAAGAGGCCGTCGAAGCATGGATCGAAATCCACAACTGCGACGTCAGTAATGAGCCCATACAGCTCGAACTGGCCATCTACGGCCAAAACTTCTCCAAAACCGTCCTCAAAAACCACCGCTACCAACCACGTACCAGCCAAATTAGAGGCCACGGCGACGTCGACCAATTCAACAACCCCTGCATCGATCAACTCATGGGCCCAGGCATCAACTACCTCCGCATACCCCTCGACCTGCCCCAACCCAAAACCTGGCGACCCGAAACCCCTTGGCTCTACCAACTGCAACTAAAACTACACGCCGAAAACGACCGCCTCTGCGACACCGCCCAACAGCACTTCGGCATGCGCAGCTTCCGCCAGGACGAAACCGCAGAACCAAAAGGCAAGTTCTACCTCAACGACCAGGAGATACGCCTCCGAGGCGCCAACACCATGGGCCATCTCCAAAAATGCGTCATGCAAAAAAACTGGGACCAGCTGCGCGACGACATCCTCCTCGCAAAAATCTGCAACATGAACTTCCTACGACTCACCCAGCGACCTGTACAGAAAGCCGTCTACGACTACTGCGACAAACTCGGCATGATGACCCAGACCGATCTGCCCCTCTTCGGCGTCCTCCGACGCAACCAGATGCTCGAAGCCGTCAAACAAGCCCAGGAAATGGAACGCCTCGTCCGACCCCACCCCTGCAACATCATCGTCAGCTACCTCAACGAGCCATACCCCAACGCCATGGGAAAACCCCACCGCCACTTGGCACGACCGGAGCTCGAAGAGTTCTTCGCCATCGCCTCAAAGACCGTCCGACTGAACAACCCCGAACGCGTCATCAAGTGCGTCGACGGCGACTACGACCCGCCTGTCCCCGACGGCATGCCAGACAACCACTGCTACTGCGGCTGGTACAACGGCCACGCACTCGACCTCGGCAAGCTCCACCGTGGCTACTGGCTCCCCGTTAAGCCCGGCTGGTTCTACGGCTGCGGCGAATTCGGCGCCGAAGGGCTAGACCCCTATAACACCATGCAAAAATACTATCCCAAAAAATGGCTGCCCTCCTCCCCCGACAGCCCCTGGTCACCCGCCGTCATCCGCCTCGCACAGACCGAACGATTCCACTACCTCTGGTATGAAACACAGAAAACCGTCCAGGAATGGATCGACGCCAGCCAGGAACACCAGGCCTGGATCATTCAGCTAATGACCGAGGCCTTCCGCCGCGACGCACGCATGAACACCTTCGCCATCCATCTATTCGTCGACGCCTGGCCCGCCGGCTGGATGAAAACCATCATGGACTGCGACCGACAGCCAAAAAAAGCCTTCTTCGCCTACCGCGACGCCCTGGCCCCACTCATGCTCTCGCTACGCTCCGACCGCGTCGCCTTCCGCTCCCGCGAACCCATGCCCCTCGAGGCATGGATCTGCAACGACAACACCGACCTGCCTGCCCAAACCCGACTGGCATACCAACTCGAAATCGACGGCAACGTCCTCCAGGCAGGCCAATCACCCGCCAACGTACCCGCATGCAGCACCGCCTGCCAGGGTGCCATACCCTTCCATGCCCCCGCTATCGACAAACGAACACAGGCCACCGCACGACTGGCCCTGATCGACCAGGACCAAACCGTCCTCAATCACACCGCCCTGACCTTCAACCTCTTTCCTAAATCCAAGCCTCTGCCCCAACAAGACGTCCTCGTCTTCGGCGACAGCCAAGGACCCGCCGCCACACTGGCACGACAGATCGGCCTGCAACCAACCTTCTCCGGAAAACCACAACCGCAACAGACCATCCTCATCGACTCTCTCCAACTCTACCAACAACACCAACAACAAATCGACCAGGCCGTCCAAATGGGCGCCCAAGCCCTCTTCCTCGAGCTGCCTACCGGCGAACACCATATCGCCGGCGACACCGTCACCATCGCCCCCTGCGGCATGGGCAAACGACAATTCGTCTCTCGCGACACCGGCCACCCCCTCGTTCGCGACTTCCAGCCCAACGACTTCAAGTTCTGGTTCGACGACAACGCCGGCTACGTCACACCCCTGCTCGACTCCGTCGTCTCTGCTGCCGACTGGACTCCCATCCTCCTCAGCGGCAACGGCAACTGGAAAGGCCAATGGGTGCCCGCACCCGCCGCCATCGAAAAGAAACACGGCAACGGCGCCTACCGCATCTGCCAACTCAAACTCCCCCACCGCATCGCCGCCAACCCCACCGCCGAAATCTTCACCCAACGACTACTCTCTAACCCCTGGCCCGCATAGACCTTGAGTATTTGGCGAAACGGACGCCATCTCAATACACCATGCGTAAACATTGTGTTAACGCACAAATAGTCATACCGCATAAGGGTATGCAACCTCGAGCTTCACTTGAACGTGAATGAAGGAGCCTAGCTATGTCTACTCGACCAAAGAAAATCAATGCAAAACACTATTTCCAACTGTTCATAATTGCCAGTCTCTTGCTTGCCGTACAATCTCTCAGCCTCTACGGAGCCCCTTCTGGCCAAAGTGACCGCTGGTTTGAATTCGATCTCGACTGGTTTGAACGAACCGATATGGAAAACTCCGTTACCACGTTCTGGGACCGCTACCACCCCCTTGTCCAGGTCGATGGCTATAAAGGCGTCATACTCAACGTAGGCTGGTTAAGCCAGTTCATCTTTCAATGGCAGGGCGACCTGGACGCACCCATCCCCTTCCCCAAACACATGAGGGTCCCCTCCTGGTTCAAAGACGAAGGACAATTCTCCGGAAACACCACCGAAAGAAGAAAACTATGGAAACACCGTTTCGATAATGCCTCCCCACGCGGTGTCGTCAAGTACGAAGACTGGACCTACGGCGATCTCAAAAAATTGATGACCCTCCTCAGGGATATTGCTCTTAAGAACCATGGCGTAAAAGACGTCAAAGTCGGCGCCATGCTCTTTGCCGGTAGAGCCATCTATGGCGGTAGCAGAATGCCCTTTGCCGTCAAACACCCCGAGGCCTTTCTTGGCAACGGCTATACCCGCCTGACTGCAAAACTCACCGCCGACAACGAAAAATATGCCACCTTCCCCAACGGCATCCCCGAAGGAACACCCTTGACCGAATTCTTCGGAAAACAGTGGGGAAGCCTCTCAAAAGCCGTCGGCCTCGAGGCCATCGTCCTGAGAGATGGCTACATGGGACCCCGCGTCTATAGCCGCGGAGGCATTTACGGAAAACTCGCTCACGCCGACCCCAAAAAGGTCGAAGAATGGAGCAACGCAACCGCCGACTTGATCAAACAGAGCAAAATCGCCAACCCCGACGCCCTGGTCATTGGCTATTCCAATGCCGCCAGTGCCGTAGGCGATTGGCGCGGCAACTGCTTCGACCTCGAAGCTATCGCTAAAGAAGGTTACCTCGATATCTGGATCGACCAGACATGGTCCGGCGCCTGGAACGAAGTGGGCCAACGACGGTCCAATTTCTGGAACAACCAGAATATGGGCTGGACCTATCAGCTGGCCTACGTACTAGGACACGCCGCCATCCTCGCCGACAGCAACGTCCGCCACTATGTCCTCACCGAAGCCTTCGACGGATGGGAAAACTGGGATGTCATCCATAACGCTCGCGAAAGACTCCGATGGGGAATATGGGCCTATAGCCATGCCGCCGTCGTCAAACCCGACGGACTCAAAATGCCCGCCGGCAACTACATCTCCTGGTCCCACCAGGGACAAAGACTCCTCTCCGAAGAGGATATCCAATTCCTGGCCCAAACCAGCGACAACGCCTTTGCCGATGCCTACGCCACCAAAAAGGTCTATGGCCCCACACTCGTCTATTGCCGCAGCGCCATGGAATGGCAATCCTATAATCAACCCGATGCCAACATCGGCGAGTGGATCGACGAACAGGCCGGCAGCCTCATGAAATGGTCCGTACCCATCATCTCCATCACCCGATCCGAATACCTGCCAAACGTCGACAGCGACCTCTTCATCTTCCAGACCCCCGTACACCTCAAAGAAAACGAAAAAGCCAATATCCTAAAGGTGCTTCAGTCCGGAAAACCCGCTGCCGTCTTTGCCAGCCCCTCGGGAGGCCTCGACCCCGACGTCGCCGACATCCTGGGCATATCATCCGCCCAGAAAAAAGCCGGCACTCTGCAATACATCGCCACACTCAACGGACAGACCGAAGGCATCTTCGAAGGCCTGCCCAACACCTTCCCCATCTTCCAGCCCTACAGCAAAAACAGGTGTAAGCCCAATCTCGACGTCATCTACTACGTGCGAAGATCACCCTGCCTGGTCTTCAACAACCATGATGGAAAGCAGTTGATCGCCTGGGACCCGCCCGAATTCCGATCACATCACGACGGCGGCGCTCGCTCGCTCGACGAAATGCTCGCCAGCCCCACCCCTTACGCCTTGACCGCCCGGCTCTTCAATGACCTCATGAAAAAGAACGGTCTCATGAGCGTTGATCAAGTGCTCCAATACCAGCCGGTTAACCTGAGCGCCTGGCAAACAAACGATGGCTCAATCAAGGTATTGGCAGGCAACCTCGAAGAAGGCATCAACCACACCGCCAACCTCGCCGTTGGCGCAACCCTGAACCTCCCCGACACAAGCACCCGGTCCAAACCCATCGAGATCAGCGAATTGTGGAATCGCACAAAAACCATCGTCGGAAATAACAAACTGGTAATCCATCTGGGCCAGGCAGAATCAAGACTCTATACATTCCATTTAAGCAAGTAAAAAGTCAGCGGTTAGCGTTCACCAATCGCGCTCGCTGGATGAACAACACCATGACCTGTCTCCCCCCGGGGACACGCGAAAAGTGAACGTCGGTCGTCTCTGCCGGTGCGCCAAGCCTATCCGCGCCGACAGAGCGACCGAACCCGCCTGATGTCAAGTGTTGCTATCACCAGAAGCCCCAGACCTCACCGCCGTGCTTACCAATACCGAAAATCGCTTTGCCACTCGCACAGGAGGTGCTCAAATGACTTCCAGACAAAGATTTCTCAAGGTACTCAATGGCCAAATGCCTGACAGGGTCCCCGTAACCCTGTTCATCCAGGATAGCGGCCACTTCCTTAATCAAATGTACCCCGACATTGACCCCTGGGAATTCGAGACCCTCCAGCTCAAAGTCATTGAACTCCAAAAACAGCTGGGCGTCGATGTCTTCGTCAGACTCCTCTCCTGCACCAATGACTGCTGGCACGTACATTTCGGCGGCCTCGATATCGAACACCAGACAGACACCTGGCAAGTCGAAACCACCACCCAATGGAAAAACGACAAAACCCTCCTGAAAATATCACGCATCACAACGCCCGACGGCGTGTTGACTCAGCAGATGTCAATCTTTGAAGATCGCAAGGGTACATGGATGATGGCCTGCACCGAAAAGCCCATCAAAACACCCGCTGACCTCGAGATGGCCATCAAATACGAACCACGCATGCCCGCCGACTGGCCCGAAAAAGCCGCCAAACGCGTCGCCCGAATCAAAAAAGCTCTCGGCGATGACGGTATCCTCGGCGTCTGGTCACCCCATGGCCCCTTCAATACCGCCTCTATCCTGATAGACCAGGACCAACTCTACTGCCTCTTCCTGACCGATCCCGAATACTACAAACGACTCATGGACTTCGCCATTGCCAGAAGTCTCGACTACCTACACGCCATCGACCAGGCAGGCACCGACGTGCATTGTATCGGCGGAAACGTGGCCGGCGGCTTCATTGGCGCCCAGCATTACAACGAACATATCCTGCCCTTCGAAAAACGCTACATGGACGCCGTCCAGAAAAACGGCACACCCGGATGCTACCACAATTGCGGCGAAATCATGAACCTCGTAGCCTCCTACAAACAACTCGGCGCCCGATGGGTCGAACCGTTCTCCCCACATCCCCTCGGTGACGCCGACCTCGCCCACGCCAAACAGATCGTCGGCGACAGTTACGTTATGACCGGAGGCGTCGACCAGGTGAATCTGATCCAAAAAGGCTCCCCCGATGACGTCCGTAAAGCCACCGAAAAAACCATAAAACTCGGCAAACCCGGCGGTGGGTTCATTCTCCAGTCAGCCGATTTCCTCGAGTATGGCACCCCCATGAAAAACCTCCAGGCCTACGTCGATACCGCCATGCAATATGCCCAGTACCCCTAGCACCCTCGATAACGGTAAACCAAAAACATAAATCCCTGAAAGGCTAGCTCCATGCGAGAAACTCAAAGAGAAGGCAGCTTGTTATATGTGTTTGGCGTGGCGATCATCGCTGCCGTCGGAGGGCTCCTTTTCGGATACGACACCGCCGTCATCTCAGGCGCCGTGCCCTTCCTCGAAGACTACTTCTCTCTTACCCCCGGCCAACTGGGCTTTGCCGTAAGCAGCGTCGTCCTCGGCTGTATCCTCGGGGCCAGCATCGCCGGATCCCTCGCCGACAAGTTCGGCCGAAAAAAAATTATGATCGCTGCCGCTACCCTCTTTCTTGCATCGGCCATCCTCACCTCCCTCCCAAAAAGCCTCATCCTCTTCAACCTCGCTCGATTCATCGGAGGCATCGCCATCGGCCTTTCCAGCCCCATCTCGCCGACCTACATAGCGGAAATCTCCCCCGCAAAAATTAGAGGCGCCCTGGTCACCCTTAATCAACTAGCCATCACCTTTGGCATCGTCGCCGCCTATCTCGCCGACTGGTGGATTGCCGGCCAAGGCGGACCCCAATGGCAAATCGATTACGCCTGGCGATGGATGTTTGCCTCCGAGTGCGCACCCGCCCTCGTCCTCCTCGTCGGCCTCTGCTTCATCCCCGAAAGCCCACGATGGCTCCTCAAAACCGGCTACGTCCAAAGAGCCTCCGACATCCTCACAAAAATAGGCGGCCCCTCACACGCTCAACAGGAAATGAAAGAAATCGAAGGCGCGCTCTCTATCGAAGATGCTTCACTTAAGCAACTCTTCAAGCCCGGCTTCCGACGTGCACTCATTATTGGCGTGATGATTATGATCTTCTCCCAAATCACCGGCATGAATGCAATCTATATGTACACGCCAAAACTCCTACTCGCCGTGGGATTTGCCAGTAAACAATCAGCCCTGCTGGCCATGGTCATCGTCGGCGTCGTCAATTTCGCAACAACCATCATCGCCGTGTGCATCCTGGATAAGGTCGGTAGAAGAATCCTGATGCTGCTGGCCCCTCTCGGCATGGGACTCTGTATGCTCGCCATCGCCGTCGGCTATGGGTTAGAGTGGATATCCCCCGCCGTCATCCTCGCCGCCATCTTGCTCTTCGTCTTCTGCTTCGCCCTCGGCGTAGGCCCCGGCGCCTGGCTGGTCACCTCCGAAATCTACCCCACAAAAGTCAGAGGCCGCGCCATGTCCATCTGCACCTTCAGCCTCTGGTCCTCCTCCTTTATTGCCAACCTCGTCTTCCCCAAGCTCATCACCTTCAGTCAAGTGACCACCTTCACCATATTCGCTGTCGCCTGTTTTGCCATGTGCGTATTCATCTATGGATTCCTACCTGAAACCAAGGGAAAAACGCTGGAAGAAATCGAAGCCTTGTGGGCCTCCAGTGCTTCTGACACACCCCTGCACAAGTCTGATGGCTAAGCAATTCGAGGGGCTATCGAACCGTACCCGCCTGCTCTGCCGTGTTATGAGCGAGGAATTGTTTGACACGTATCCCGGCCGTGATGGCCTGGTGGTTCGCCTGGGCGAAACCTATCCTCACGACATGCCGTATCATACCGGCCAGAGAGCCGTGACATATAATTGTGCCGACTCGCACCGTACCAGGGAACAAGAAAAATTTGCGCCCTTAATCAGTCTATTGCGCGATGAAATATGTGAGAAACATAATCGCCACCTGCTCTTTCGCACCTGGGACTTTTTCCCCGATCGCTTCCACGCTAATCCGCTGTATCATGTCGCCATTACCGATCAGGTAGAACCACATACAAAATGGTAGTGTCAACGGTCTTGCGCACAATTGCATGGAACGGTTCTCGACCTTGTCTTGCTTGACTTTCTCCTATGGCTATAGCCCCCCATGGGGGGCTGGAAGTTATCGGCCTACACGGCTAACTGGGTCAGCTCATTCCTTCGCATATCTTCCAGGCGTTTCATGTTCAGGTATCTTTGGCTACCCCACTTGGTGCCGGCGATATGGCGTACTCGTGCAGCGGCACGAACCTTCTGAGCCGCCTTGGGTAGCTTCATCTCGTCCAGGCGACGCTCCACCGTTTGGGCCTTCAGCAACGCGCTTGCTCACGATTCTCCTGAGCGTGGATTGCTTTGAGCATGGCCGCCACCTCTTGAACCTTGCTGTTGGGCACCACGCTGAACACATTGCGATAAAAATGCACCGTGCACCGCTGGTGTCTCGCCTCGGGATAGAATTTGCCCAACGCTTCGATCAGCCCCAGGCACTTGTCCGAGATAAACATCTCGACGCCTTGGAGGCCACGCTGTTTCAGATGCCGCAGGAACTCCATCCAGCTCTGCTCGTCTTCTTTGGCCCCTTCGGCGATGCCTAACACCTCACGGTAGCCGTCATCCGCCACGCCCACCGCCACCAAAATGGCCACGTTGCGAACCTCGCCGCCCCAACTGCGTTTCAAGTAGATACCGTCGAGATACACATAAGGATGCCGGTTCTTGATGGGTAGGTTTCGCCAGGCCTCGATCTGACTGTAGATCTTCTTGTTCAACTCACTGACCGTGCCAGGACTGACCCGTGTGCCCCACAAGGCTTGGGTGATATCCTCCACCCGCCGAACCGACACACCCGCCAGATACATTTGAATCAATGCCTCCTCGACTGAGGCCTCCCGTCGCCGATAGCGTTCAATAATAGCCGCCTCAAAGGGAGCCTTACGCAAACATGGTCGCATTTTATCCCACCAATCAAATCCAACTGAACCGTGATCCGCAACTGGCGGCGGCACGGCGCACATCGCTGGAACACCGCGGGGATGACAAACGGCAATGGTCGGGCTCGCGCAAGTGAACCTCTGGACCCGTTTTGGCGAAACCGAGCGTGCCCACAAAACCTTAACGAAAATGATGACCGACGTAAGCCTGCATGATTTCGAGGAAGACAGCAAGGCTTATGTGTTGGCAGCATCTAGGGAGGCTTGGGCCATGGCATCGATGTTTTGCGGCGGTGTGTCGCGTCCTACGCAGCAGCCGCTGCTGAGAATGAAGCCGGGGTAGCCTTTGGCTTGTTGGATGAGGTCGCGGGAGAGCTGGTAGATCTTTTGGGGGGATTGCTGGACAAGAGTGGTGGTGTTGAGGTTGCCTTTGATGGCCATTTTTGAGCCAATGGCTTGCAGCGCGCGGTCGAGCGGGACGGGCCAATCCAGTTCGAGGGCGTCGCAGCCGGAGTCGGGAATGAGATCGATAATCGGCTCGACGGAGCCGCAGATGTGCAGAATGGAGCAGATGTTGTGTTTGCGAATGTGTTGGGCAAGGGCGTATTCGTAGGGTAGGACGAAGCGTTGGTAGGCGTCAGGTCCGATAAGGTTTGCAGAGGCGAGACCTTCGCCGATCCAGATAGCGGCGGGGTTCCATTGGGCTACTTCGTCCACCCAGTCGAAAGCGAGCGGCAGGCGCGCTTCGATGGCGTCTTGGAGTTCGTCAGGCTCGTCCACGGTGGCGAGCAGGACGCGGTCAAGGCCCATGAGGAAGACGATTTGGGAGAAGGGGCCGGTAACGCCGACGCAAACGAGGTAGTTGGCGAGGGTGTCAGAGCTGAGGTGTTTGAGGGTCTGGCAGACGCCGGGGCGCAGATTGTCGACCTGGGCAAGGCGAGGGTCGTCGAAGGAGGTGATTTCGAAGGCGGCGAGGGAGCCGACGTCGTTGTGGGGAACTTTCCAGGTGACGCCGCCGGTGGTTTTGCTCAGGCAGCCGTCGGGGGTGGGCTGGCGGTCGAGGATGACCTCGGGGGCAAGAATAAGGTTGATCGAAAGGCCGTCGATGAGCGGGTGGCGTTGGAGGCTCTGTTCGAGGGTGCGAGCGTGAAGGGCGGGGGCGTGAAAGCAGTCGGAAACCGAAACGTTGGCGAGAGCGGCAGCGTAGGAAAGATCGATGAGCGGGACGCAGGGGACACGGTCGGTTTCTTCGCGGCGCAGGGCGGCGAGACAGAGGTCGCGGTGGTTCATGAAGGTGGCTCCAGACACTCAGATATGGTGGAACACATTAGGCTAGCCCATAAAGTCTGCTTTTCTGTAATACTAATGGACAAAAGATTTGTTCCGTCTGTACTCCCACAATTGGGAGATGGGAATGCTTCTGACGCAACCCTCCAACAGGGCGACGCTGACGCCAGCGGTGTGCCGCTCGACGACGAATCGCTACATTTGACAGCCGGCCAGCCGTCGGGCCATGGGGCGTAGTTGTCGAAACGGTCGGTCGGGATGAAGTCGGTGTGCTCGGGCCAGGCCTGGCCGAAGGCGGCATCGAGGAAGACGCAAATGTTGTCGGCGTATTTTCCGCCTCCGAAATGCCTTATGTTTGCTCCTGAAACATCTCATCCACTTCTTATGCTTCTCCATTCTACTGCCTGCATCCACCAACAGCAACTGCGAATTACCCTTTCCCCAGTCCGGGTTCAAGGTACCCCCAGCGCCAGCCCTGTAACCACCGTCGCTCCCAGGCCGCCGGCTGTGACTGAAGCTTCCATCACGCCAACAACCCCCTGGCCTGAGCGTAGGCCTTGCCAACCATCTCCTGCGAAGCGGCCAGATATACTGAAGTAGTCTTCACTGAGCGGTGCCCCACCTGCTTTTGGACGATGGGAAGGGGTGGTTCATGCTCGACGATGTAATGAGTTATGTAGCTATGGCGTAAGCTATGGGCCGTAGACATTCTTTGGATTTCTGCCAAGTGAATCTCTACCGTATACCCGCTATAATCCTGCCTTGGTGACGTAATGCTCAAACATCCACCAAGTGCGGTTCTCTGTATAACGGTGAATAGCCTCCCTACCAGAACGAAATAGAAAAGCATTTGGATTAAGCATGCCGCCTTCACCCTTTGGGCAGTATGCCTTCCTGCCGGAGCATACTCGGCACTTCACTCATCAATCCAGCAGGCAAGTGACGGGTACGCAATCGCTTGATCTGGGTGTTTTCGGCGGGAAAGAAGACCATGTTCCGGCCAAACTCCAAGTGCTTCACCTGAATCCGCACGGACTCACCGCCCCGGCAGTCTTGGGCTTGCTTTTCAATCATCGGAGAACCTTTCTTCCACATGAGGCGGCCGCAATCTTCTTGGACAGTGATCAAGACTGGCTAAAATAGCCTCAACTGTTCAAGGAGATGTTAAGATGGGTAAGAAGAAGCGTCGGAGTGCGGCGG
>Ga0180431_10006625_pt1 | contig 13695 bp, 7 predicted proteins | sample SS_ome_11_FD_132459 | JGI IMG/M metagenome (GOLD analysis project Ga0180431, IMG submission 132459) | Hypersaline lake sediment archaeal communities from the Salton Sea, California, USA - SS_1_MS_1 metaG | ecosystem: Environmental > Aquatic > Non-marine Saline and Alkaline > Hypersaline >... | reverse complement strand
TCAGATAAAACATCTCTTTCGTATTACTGCTTAAACGCATTTCTTATAACGATATATATAAAAACAAATGTAGGGAATTATCCTGATAAGGAACAGGCAGGATTTGCCCGGCAGGCAAAACGATCGTCTACCGCTTTGTAAATCGGGCGTTATGTCTTAATATTGTATACCAGTTTAATAACCCTCATCACATCCCAATTGATCATGAAACCCCGCACCCTGTTCATTTCCTGTTTTGCTATTCTGATCATAGCGTTTGCAACAATCCTTTTCACTGGCTGTGAAAAACAAATGCCCCAGCCACCCAATATCCTGTTTGCCATTGCCGATGACTGGGGATGGCCCCATGCAGGGGTATATGGCGACCCGGTGGTGCAGACCCCGGCCTTTGACCGGGTGGCCCGGGAAGGGATCCTGTTCAATCATGCATACATCTCTTCCCCCTCCTGCACCCCATCACGCAATGCCATTCTGACAGGACAGTACCATTGGCGGCTTGGATCCGGAGCCAACCTCTGGAGCACGCTGGACACCACCATCCCTGTTTTCCCCCTCCTGCTGGAAGATGCAGGATATAAAATCGGACATTACAGGAAAAGCTGGGGACCCGGCAAACTGGATAACTGGGAAAGACACCCCGCGGGGAAAAATTACAACGAGGGAGGGTTTGAAGCATTCCTTGCCGAGAGAACCGATGATGTTCCTTTCTTTTTCTGGCTGGGGTCCTGGGACCCGCACCGGCCATATGACCGGGGAACCGGGGTGGCCAGTGGCATGGACACGGGAAAGATCGATCTTTTTGAATGCTTTCCGGATGTCCCGGAGGTAAGAAGTGACGTGGCCGATTACTATTACGAGGTACAGCGGTTCGATACCCTTGTGAATAGTGCCATCCATTTGCTGGAAGAAAGCGGGGAACTGGAGAATACGATCATCGTGATTACGGGCGACCATGGGATGCCCTTCCCCCGGTGCAAGGCCAACAATTATGATTCCGGGGCCCGGGTGCCGCTGGCGGCACGCTGGGGATCCGGCATCAGGAACCCGGGAAGGGTACTGGATGATTTCATCAGTCTGAGCGACCTGGCCCCCACCTTCCTGGAACTGGCCGGTGTGGAAATCCCCGGGGAGATGACTGCCCGAAGCATGAACAACCTCTTTAAGAATGCTCAGGATGGGTTTGTGGATATAGAGAACCGGGGTTATGTGCTGCATGGCAAGGAGCGTCATTGCCCCGCCCAGGAGGATCACATGGGAGGGTATCCCGTGCGGGCCATCCGTACCCACGATTTCCTGTACATCCGGAATTTCGAGCCTGATCGCTGGCCTTCAGGAACACCCAACTACATGGAGGCGGCCATCCCTTATGCCTGGCTTGCGGACTGCGACAACGGCCCCACCAAAACCTATATGGCTGAGAACAGGGATAAGGACGAACATCACCACCATCTCTGGGAACTCGCCTTCGGTAAACGCCCGGCGGAGGAACTGTATGACTGCCGGAAGGACCCGGAACAACTTGTGAATGTGGTAGAAGATCCCGAATATGCAGAGATCAGGAAAGAGCTTTCAGCACTGCTGACGGAACAGCTGGAGCGGACCGGCGATCCCAGACTGCTGGGCGGCGGAGAACAGTTCGACAAATATCCATACTACGGAGGTGCCCCGCAGCATCCCTCCTACCCTCCTGATCAGGAATAGCCTGGTGCTATCAAGGAAGGTCAATCGCCAAAACCGGAATAATTGTCTTATCCCCTGTATTCGACAGGTAATAATTGGTAATCATGAAAAAAACAACATTCTTCCTCCATCTTGCTTTTTCACTGATGCTTTTTGCCATCGCAACAGGCTGCAGGGTAAAAAGTGACAGCGCACCCGATGCCGTATCTTTCAAGGATCCCGACTCCACCAGCGCCATCCATACCTGGTGGCACTGGATGGATAATGCCATCACCAGGGAAGGGATCACCGCCGACCTGGAGGCAATGAAAGAACAGGACATTTCCACTGCAACCATATTGAATGTGAGTCTTTTTGGGGAAAGGGACCTGGGTATTGAACCGGTCTTTTTCAACAGCCCGGAATGGCATGAGATGTTCAGGTGGGCACTGGAGGAAGCCAGCAGGCTGGGGATGACCATCGGTGTACATAATTGCGACGGATGGAGCACCAGCGGCGGTCCGTGGATCACCCCGGAACACTCCATCCGGGTAGAGCGGGTCGTTACCTTCCCGCTCCCCCACAGACCCGGACGAACGGCTTTTCCGTATCCGGTTCCTCGGTGGTTAGGTTCGCTTCAAGGATGAATACGAGTGACTGATGGAGGGTTTTACCAGAGGATGCCATTGATCAACCAGACTGGAAAACCTTTCCCAGCCTAGTTTAACTTTCCCCCCTCTGCGATTTAACCACTTGAATAGCCTGCGCTTCACTGCCTCATAGAAGCCATTAAGACTTCTGGTATTGAAGGTAACCCCATAGTAGTTATAGTGTCCCCGCAATTTGACGTTGAGTGCAGCTATCAAGTCTTTGAGTTTCATGTGACGGTTGCTCTGTATGTAATTGCTTACATTACTGATTGCCCTTGTCAAACGTTTAGAACTGGTCTTGCGTTTCAGAACCATGTATCCCTTCAGGGACCTACTCAGAAAGTGGGTAAACCCTAAGAAATCAAAGCTCCTGCCCGACCCGCCCCTTTTGCTATTCAGGTCTATCATTTTCGTCTTTTCAGGATGTAATGTAAGTCCATATTTGGCGAACCTTTTCGGTAGGACTTCCATTACTCTTTCTGCATCTGATTTATCTGCAAATCCCAGAATGAAATCATCCGCAAACCTTACTATGAAACTCTGCCCCTTTAACAGTGGCTGGATTTGTTCCGAAAACCACTCATCCAGCACATAATGAAGATAAATGTTACTCAGTAACGGTGATATCACCGACCCTTGCGGAGAGCCGAACTCGGAGTAACTTATGTTTCCCCTTTCCATTACTCCCGCTTTAAGCCATTTATCTATCATTCTTCTTATCACTCCGTCCTTCACCCGTTGGTCAAGGAATTCCCGGAGAATACCATGATCGATACTCCCAAAGTAGTTTTTCAAATCTGCATCTATGATATAGTGCATCTTCTCAAAGCTAACTTTGCGGAACATGTAATCAATTGCCTGATGTTGTGATCGCCCCGGCCTGAACCCATATGAGAAAGGTTTAAAATCTTCCTCATAGATCGGCTCAATGACCCTGCGTACACTCTCCTGCAGAACCTTATCTTCCGTAGTACTGATATCAATCGGGCGCTGGCTGTGTTTGTCCTTGGGTATATACACCCGCCGTAAAGCCGGGGCTTTATACCTGCCAGACTTGAACTCCGCAAGTAGACTCTCTCGCCTTTCCGGGAATTCATTTCCATATTGCAGCCACGTCTTCCCATCAATACCCTTTGCACTTTTCTTGTTGAGCTTTCCATAGCTCTCCTGCAAGAATTGGGCATCTATGAAATGATGTAGGTTATGCAAGGCTTCTCCTTTGTACTTCCTTGCTCTCTCGGCTATCTGCAACTCAACTGTTGACATTTTCTTCATGCCTCTGGTTCATTTCATGTTTCTAAGTTACAGCTCTAACTACCGGCATCCCCCTTTCCTACTCACCGGCTTTCTGCGGTCCAGATTTCCCGGCTTTCAAACGGTACTATGAAGATGCTAAGACTGCCTTCGCCCTTCTCCTTCCCTTCGGTCTCCCTCGGTACGGATACCACTTAACGCCTGCTGCTTATTCTTACCGCTACGGCAGGGGCAGCAAGTTCCCTGTGTAGCCCGGTCTCTTGGTCACGCGGTTGACCGTCTATCCGCGTTCTCTCGTGTGGAGACGGTAGGCTCTCCCATGTTCCCGCGATACCCTGTTCTGTCTTTGATATGGTCTCCGACCCCGACCAGACCTCCGCTGCTCACCCTGACGCAGCTTGGGTGTTGTCCCTGCCTTTTCAATAACAAAGACTCTGGTTTCAAACACACTTCCGAGGCTCAATACATACCTTAAACAATCGCTGTCTACGCTTCCCGCCAACATCTCTGTTGACTAGGCAAGACTCGCTTCCGGTGGGAGGTTAACCCTTTCCGGACAGGATTGATTACCTGCTGGGTATCAATGAGGTGTTTCATTATTTGTTTGTTCGCCAATAAATCCCCACCTCACGGGCTTTGCATGGCGCAATGAAAATCTGTGTGTGGAGCAAGCGTTATGTAAAGGGTGGCGAAAAGATATCTGTGAACCTGCCCGTACCCCACGCCAACAGGGATTTTTACAATGACATAGCCCTGCTGGCATATCCCTCCCCGCAACAGCAGAACAACTTCGCTGCTTCTTCGCCCCAGTATGTTGTGAACAGCTCGCCGGCAGACCACATCCTGTGCGATGGCAACCCGTTCAGCATGATCCGGGTTTCAGACCCGACCACCATAGACATATCCTGTCCGGTTCCCCTGACCGTTTCCAGGCTTGCGATTCATCCACGCAAGGATTTTCAGTGGGGGAATATGGAAGATATCGGCTGCAGGATCACACTGCAGCTATCCGACGGCCATTCCCCCTACCGGACCATGACCATTTATGACAGCCTGGCGCTCAACACAACCACCCTGATCCCGTTCCCGCAGGTCAACGGGACAAATTTCCGTGTCATCATCAATCATACCAGCGAGAGTGAACACTTCAATCCATTCGGGATTTCGGAGCTTGAGCTGCTGGGGGATGATGAAAAGCCCATGTATCACACCGATATCCCGCATCACCTGGAAAAGATTGCCACCACAAAAGCGAACGACATTTCAGACCTGTTCACAGCCATTGAAGATCCCGGATTCCGGGTCAATCCCTCCGGGGTGGTCGATCTCACCTCACAACTCACTCCTGAAGGGCTCCTATCATGGGATGCTCCTGCGGGCGACTGGACCATTTTAAGAATAGGCTACACCACCACGGAGGTAACAAATGGCCCTGCCACCAGGGCGGGCCGCGGACTGGAATGCGACAAGATGGACACTGTTGCACTGAATCTCCACTTCAGCCAGTTTCCGGACAAACTGGCAAAGACAGCGGATGAGTTCACCGGTAACACCTTTGAATACATTTTTGTGGACAGCTGGGAGTGCAAGTACCAGAACTGGACGAGGAATTTTCCATCAGAATTCAAGAAACGGCGGGGATACTCCATTATTCCATGGCTGCCTGTGATATCGGGTGAAGTGGTTGGAGATCCAAGCTCAACCGAAAGGTTCCTTCACGATTTCAGGAAGACCATTGCCGAACTGATCGAGCACTATTATTACGAACATTTCAACACCCTCTGTCACCGGCTCGGAGTGAAATCACATGCGGAGGTGATCTATGGCGGTACGGGATATCCCCCGCTGGATGTACTGGGGACAAACAGGCATGTGGATGTGCCGATGTTTGAATTCTGGGCCGGACCGGAGCCGGGAACAGGATTGATCAATTATCAATCCGTAAAACGTGCCGTCTCCGATCTCCCGATGCATGCAGCTGCGCTGTACGGCAAGGAAATCCTGCCGGCTGAGGCCTATACCGGCTATGCCAATTACAGCGAGACTCCCTGGGACCTCAAACTGTATGGCGACCGGGCCTTCTGCACCGGGGTAAACCAGATGGTGCTCCACAGTTATGTCCACCAGCCCGATGAAAGAAAGCCCGGGGTCACCCTTGGAGTGTTCGGCCAGACATTTAACAGGCATAATCCCTGGTGGTCCTATGTATCGCAATGGTTCAAGTATCATGCAAGAATACAATACATGCTTCAGACGGGCACAAGACAGGCTGATTTTCTCTGCTTTACGGGAGACCGCCTCTATGACCGGTGGTCGGCAGACCGGGAACAGCGTCTCCCGGAAGGATTTACCATCCAGAAATGCAATTCCGATATCCTCCAAAACCATGCCCGGGTGGAGGATGGAAGGATCGTGCTGGATAACGGGATCAGCTATGGCCTTCTTTTACTGACCGGTGATGAGGGGATGGATCTTTCCACGCTTGAAGCAATCGCCGGCCTGGTTCAGGAGGGGGCCAGGGTGTCGGGACCAAAACCGTCTCATACCCTTTCGATGACAAATGCAGATACCGACGACCAATCCCTTCAGTCCCTGGCGGACGAACTCTGGGGCAGGGCCGGTCAATCGGGCAGGTACCTCAATACATACGGGAAAGGCAGGGTTTACGGTGGATATTCAATCAAAGATGTAATCGGGCAGGAACAGCTTCTGCCGGATTTTACCTCAGACGATAAGGTGGAGGTCCCGTTGCTCTCTATTCATAAAAAGAACGGCAAACTGGATAGCTGGTTCATGGTCAACCAGGAAAACCGCGAAGTGACCCGCCGCTGCCTCTTCCGGACCACTGCGGGCCCACCGCAGATCTGGGATCCACTTTACGGAACCATATACAAAACCGGGAATTTTGAAGTCATGAAGGAACAGACGGCTGTGACCATCACATTCCGTCCAAAAGGTTCGCTTTTTATCCTGTTCGGAGCAAACAGGGATCCATCACTTCCGGATTATCAGGTCCCTCATGAATCATGGGCACTGACAGAATTCACGGGAACCATTACATTTGAAGGTTTGCCGGATAAAGGACCGGTAAATTTCTCTGTCTTTCAGCCATTTCAGGAATTTCAGGACCCGGAAATAAAGTACCATTCCGGACAGGCCACATATTCGATCGCTTTCAACCTCCCGGACAGCATTGCAGGTAAAGAACAGCTTTGCCTGAGCCTCGGTGATGCAGCCGACGGGTATGAGATCACACTGAACGGTCACCGGCTGGGATGTGCCGTTTTTCCCGATTTTTATTTCCCGGCCGGAACCGCGATCCTGCAAGGGGAGAACATCCTGGAAGTGAGAACAGGCAACTGTTTCAGGAACCGGATCATCGGGGAACGGACCAGGCACGGAAAGCTGGTTGATTTATGGACCACCTCTCCCCCTCACCAGCTCCCGGAACCGGGTATGCCTTTAAAGGAGGCCGGCATCAGCGGTCCGGTCCGGGTGATCTGGCAAAAGTAATAAAGCTGCGAAAGACCCGGAATCGCCGGTATCTCTGGGAACCTGCATTCGGGAAACGCTTAATATGATTTGATGTGAAGCAGCCAGTCCTTGAAATCCACAAAGCCCGGATAATCTTCGGGACATTTTATCTCAATAATTGACCCTCCTTCGATTTCTCCCGTTTTCGAATCACGGTTGTTAACCAGGTCAGTCCATCTGTATGTAAATCTTACCGGGGAAGGATAAGCACCAAGGTCGATCTTTACAGAACCACCATATCTCAGGTAGAAGAGATATTCTTTTCCCGGGATTGCAAGGCAATGGTGTGAAGGATTTTCCTTTACCAGTTCAGGGTGCGGTTCGAGTTTCCACCATTCAGTCTCCCGCAGGTATTTTCCCATATAACCCACTGAAACAGCACCCGGATAAAACATCGTATTGGTTTTCAGGCTTGTATCCATCGGCCATGTTCCTGCACCGGTTGGCTTTTCCGGCAGATGTGCCCTCCATATATGACCGCCGCCATAGGTGTGTCCGGCCGCCCCGGACATCATGGCTGACCATCCTGCGAACCGGATATCCATGGCGGTGGGGTTCCCTTCAATGAATTCATACCAGGGCTCAGTCACCACGACAGGTTTTGCAGGCTTCTTGATACATGCATTCCTTATAATCCAAGGGACCAGTTCGTTGCACCACCTCGCATGGCCTGTCTGGCTCTGGTTATAGTCGAGCCATGATTGTTCATGAATTGCTTCGGCTGTCGACCACTGGGGGGCTTCTGCTCCGCCATCCCACATGGGTGGGGTAGGATGAACCCCTGTGATCCGATCATAGGGATCTTCCGATTTGACCAGGGCCCCGAGATCGTTCCAGAATTGAAGCGGGAAGCCCCCGTAACCGTGCATATTGTATTCCCCTGCAAGCACCCAGATCACATGATGGGCATGCAGCCGGTGAATCACATACCTCCACCATCTCCGGATATTTTCACTGCCTATGGATTCATTTATATTTTTCCTGCTCCACCAGGCATGTATCCATACTGTAATTCCTTTAGAATTGGCGTAGGCAATCATTTTTTCCACTTTGCGGATCTGTTCAAGGTCGGGATGCCGAAAGGCAGTATCGAGAAGGGAGCTTTCATCCGACCAGCCGTTTCCGGCAAAGAAAAGCTGTCCGATATTAAATCCCTGCTCTGCCCGCGTATCCACAAGCTTTTTGAACGATCCGAAAGTGATTCTGCTGTCGGTCCAGTTCCACCAGGTATCCGCAATCCAGAGAAACGGGGTACCGTCGGCATGGGTAAAGTACCTGCCTTTTCTGTCGCCTGAATCATTCACCACCACAAAGCCATGCCTCAAAGGGTTCTCCTGCTTTTCGAATTCAGTCCAGCCGGTTACAATTACCTGACCTTTTTTGTTATTCATCTTCCTGTCCTGGGAGATGGTTTCGTACACCCAGGTTCCGGCATGAGGAGGAGTGAACCGTATTTTCCATGAATTGCAACCATCCCAGAAACCGGGGACAGTGATCGTTCTTCCGGATGCATCCCCGGATACAGCGGTGAAACGTGCCATCAGGAATGGCTCCTCATTTTCTTCCAGGCCTTCGACGTAGGGATTTTGAAATTCTTTTGAACAGCGGAACGCCGTTTCAAAGAGCGACCAGGTCTTACAATGAATATCCTGGGCTGTTAAACCCGCTGAGTATAAAAGCACCAGGCAGATGATCAGAATACGGTCTGTTTTCATGACATTTTGTTTTATGGTCCAGACCCATTCACTCGCACCATCTAAGCCTGAAGGAATCTGTAAATATTTTATTCATGCATCGGTTTGCCCTTTACTCGATAAGAACGATGGAATAAATGTGCAGATATGGAACGGTAAAACTGACCGTTCCGTTGGCAAATACAAAATCCAGCGGCTGGTTTTCAGGCATCAGGGTGACCGAACCGGGTGTTTTATTCGTTTTTACCCGCACGCCGATGTTGTAAACCGGCAGCACATGTTCGGAGATCCTGTTGGTCCCTCGTGCGGATTTTTCCCGGAAATGGTTCACCAGGTGGACCTGACGGCTGCCGTCTTTTTTCGTCAGCACCACTTCCACCACCGAAGGGGCATCCACCTCCACCGGCTTTTCCGGGATGATCATATTGAGCAGATTCCTGAACATATTGTTGAGGTTCCACTGGGGGTATTTCATGACGGCCTCAAAAATGTCATTGCTGAGAAAAACGGCGCGGCCCCCGCCATAGCGGTTGAGGGTGATGGCCGGATGACCGCTGTACCTGCCCGGGGGTGAGGAGCGGTGGACAAAACGGCCATCCTCCATCAGCAGGGGCTCCCAGAGATCGGCCAGTACTTCTGCGGAAGTGGCTTCCAGCAGGGAACAATCCCCGAAGGTTTGCTGGGGCATGTCCAGCACATCCTTTTTCAGCTTTTCCTCCCTGATCACGATGTGGGAATGATCGAAACCGTATGTGCCCACCGGCCTTACGCCGAACACATCCTCCAGGGCGAATTTTTCTGCCGGCTCAAAATCCTCGTTCAGGCTCCCGGTGCGTGAAGTGGCCACCAGGGTACCCCCTTCACTGACAAAATCACGCAGGGCATCTTCCAGCTCCGGAACGAGATACCGCTGGTCCGGCAGAATGACTGCCCTGTATGTGTCCAGGTCCCTCAGCAGGGTTTCTTCATCCAGGATGTTGAAATGGAATCCGCTTTGCAGCAGCATATGGAAGGCTCCGCGAAGACTAGCATCGGGGACGTACAGGCCCGGCCCGTGGGTAAAGTGGCCGGCTGATGAGTTCAGCACGGCGATGTAAGACACCGGTCTGGCCCCTTCGCAAAACTCCTCCCGCTCCATGACAAACTCGAAGACCTTTTTATACTGTTCCATCAGAGCGGGTTCCACTTCGAATTCCGGCCGGATCTGATAACCGATAAAAGTGCGCCCACCGTTGGCCATGATGGCAGCGCATTCCTGCATCATGGCTTCCGCGGGCTTGACCCCCCATCCGCCCCACCAGGAGAGGAAGGCCGTGTTCATGATGTCGAAAGGCCTGTCCAGGGTCACCCAGTTTTTGGCAATAAAGCTTGCCTCATCCACCTGGTCGTAGGGAAGGATGTCAAGGGACAAACAGCCCAGGTCTTCCGGAGGCAATTCGGGTTGCCGGTAAGTATAGGACCAGTTGATGGCCACCATGATATCCGGATTGCCGCGGTGGACCGCATCGATGGCATCCTGGCGGATCCTTTGCCCTTCTTTCAGCAGCCACCCTATGTAGGTTCCCCATACGGGATGTTCCTCGGACAGGGGATATTCATGGCCGGTATCCTCGCAGAATTTCTTTTTGGCATGCCGGTCATCCGGATCATTGACATACAGGAAATCAAAAAAGAGTCCGTTTACATCATAATGCCCCGCAAATTCCTCCAGGATGGGCAGCAGCATTTCTTCCAGGTAAGGGCTGAACAGGGACACCTTACCCCTTTTTTCACCGTTCTCCCCGGTCAGCAGCCATTCGGGATGGTCACGCCGGACCGGCTCACCGCCCAGCACATTGAAATAGGCAATGGTTTTGATGTCCCGTTTTTTGCAGGCATCCAGGATCTCCCCCACCATGTCGGTATTTTCCGGCAGCTTGGGATGGATATATCCGTGTTCCCCTTTCCGGTAATAACGCCATCCGCGCGCGCAGAGGGCATGAAGGGAAACCGCTTCCACATGGGCCTGCTCCAGTTGCCGGGCCCACACATCCGCATCCAGGTTTTTGGTGACATCCCTGGCAGCCTGCCAGGTATGGAAATCGAAAAAAAGTTTCCGCCAGGAATCACGGAACCACTGATCCGGGTTGCCGGAGGAACTCTGGGCTTTGAGCGATCCGGATAGGCAGAGGAGGATGGCCGGGATGACCATCCATAAGGATCTGGAAAGAATGGATTTTTTCATGGTTCTGGTGTTATTGGTTCATTGAATTGAATAATCCAAAATGGTCTTTCTGAATTTTTTAGTGTGAATACCTGACGATCTTCCCTGTTCTGAAAACAACCCCTGAAGCATGCTTCACCTCTATCCGGTAAAGGTAGATGCCGGCAGGGATGCCCGCATGACTATCAGATGGCGACCACCTCATGGTATGCCAGCCCGGAGGGACCTGTTTTTCTTCCAGAAGAGCCACCCTGCGGTCACTCAGATCATAAATTTCAATCACCACCTCAGATGGTAACCGGACAGGTATGCTGAATTCTACTGCATCTGAGAAAGGATTGGGCTTCACCTTTACGGGATGATCACCGGGAACAAAGAGTTTCACCCCCCCCATCAGATCCGAGGGCCTTCTGGCTGTCTGCTCTATGCTGTAGGGACTGGAAACAGCCACCGATTCTCCCCATGGGGGGTTGACCCATGAACCGTATGCCCCTGTTGAATTATCCACAATCGCATGACAATCGGTCCATTTCCATACCCATGGCAGGTATCCTATCCTGTTCTGATATGCTTTTTCAATCAGGTACTCCCAGTTGATCGGGGTCCCCGGACAGTTATCGCAACGCTCGCATGGACCGAATTCCCCCACCACAAAGCAGATGTTCTTTTCCGTGGCCTTTGTGATGATCCTTTCGATCTCAGCCAGGGTTCCAACTCCCCAGTTCTGAGGATCCCAGAGATGCCAGGAGAAGACAAGGTTATGGTCGGGATCCTGCTGGAGAAGGTATTCCCCGTTATCCAGCACCGCATCGGCATTTCTGCCCCACCGGTCCGCATCGATCATGATGGGAGTGTGAATCCCTGCATCCCTCATTTGCTGGACGGCCGAAGCATAGGTGTTCCTGAAAACCGTATCCTCCATGGCAGTGCTGCCCGCTTCATTGGCAATATTGACAATCAGGTGTTTCTCGTATTTCTGAAGGATCGGCGTGATCGCTTCCGAGCACCAGTAATCCACGCAATACTGGATCTTTTCCCATTCCCCGGTCGCATCCCACAGGCAGATGATGGGGATCATATGGTGCTGAATGCAATTGTTCAGGACCCTGTCCAGGTCAGAAGGCTGAGGAGTGGGATAAGCAAGCTTCCAGAAGATCCGGACACAGTTGGCACCTGTCTTCTCTATTTCAGGGAAGTTTGCCTCTCCGTGGATATCCCAGTAGACAATCATGGCGTTAAAACCTTTCAATATGACTGTATCACCGGATGCAGAGAAGAGGAACCTGTCGTTGACATACAACCCGGGAGGCTGCGCCTGCAGCGGAACCAGGAGGAGGAACAACAGGGATACCTGAAGGTTGAAAAGCCTGCTACGATATTTTTTCGACAATAACATCCTCCTGTTCGAACAATCCATCAATGAACTGCAATCCGAGGCCCGGCAAATCCGGGGGAAGCACATGTCCGTTGTTGACCTGGGGCGGATTCTTAAAATATAGTTTATCCCGGTCATGCCAGGTAGGATAGACGCTCTCCACATAAAAAAGATTGGTAATGGCAGCGGCCAGGTGGGTGGAGGCGTACCATAAAATGGGTCCCCCTGCGGTATGCATCATGGTGGGTATATAATAGGTATTTGCCATATCGGAGATCTTTTTCCCTTCGGAAATACCCCCGCACCACGTCAGGTCATACATGGCTATGGAACCTGCTCCGGCTTCAAACATCTCCCTGAATCCGAACCTCGAGGCAAGACGCTCACTGATGACCAGCGGGATATCCGATTCCTGGTTCAGGCTGACATACGCCTGCATATTATCCTGGAGAAGCATGTCTTCAAGAAAAAGTATGTGGTAAGGCTCCAGGGCATGGGCGATGCGTATGGCACTGGGGAGGTTCCACATGCTGTGAAATTCACATCCAATATCAAGGTCATACCCCACTGCATCCCTGATCCTCCTGATCCAGTCAAGACACCCTTCAAGCTCTTTCCAGGAGATGTACTCCCCGTTGTTTCTCCTTGCCACCCGGTCAAAGGGGCAGAACTTGATCGCCTGAATACCCTCCGACACCAGGAATTCGGCAATCTTCTCCATGTCCTCTTCCAGGGTCCACCCGTTGATGGCCCTTGAATTCGTATAGGTGTTATAGACCCTGATCTTCTTATTGATGGAACCACCCAGCAGCTGGTACAATGGCAACTGGCATACCTGGCCCATGATATCCCACTGGGCAATGTTGATGGCTGAAAGTGCACGCATTTCTGCACCTCCCGTAACATGAAATGCATTCTGCCTGAAAATCCTCTCCCAGGTTTGTTCAATTTCCAGCGGATTGGTTCCCAGTAGCTTGCCTGCCCAGCTATGCCATTCCAGATCTTTGATCACGGAGGTGTTCGCCTCGTTGAAAGGATAAGTCTCCCCCGTGCCGGTGATCCCCACATTCGTATGCAGCCTCAGCCACATCCAGTGGGCATTCCTGAACCTGACCGTCTCCACCCCCGTTATCCGGATATCCGGTGAAGCTGCAGTGGCCTGAATCTGGCGGAAACCAGGCAGTCCGAAGCCTGCAAGGCCCAATGCGCCAAAAGCACTGTTCCTTAAGAAGATTCTTCTTTTCATTACCAGTAATTGATGATGTTCCTGAACAAAGTTAGTTTTTACTTTCAGTTGAAAGGTTTTATTTTTGAAAACAATCAACT
>Ga0180431_10006624_pt1 | contig 13698 bp, 15 predicted proteins | sample SS_ome_11_FD_132459 | JGI IMG/M metagenome (GOLD analysis project Ga0180431, IMG submission 132459) | Hypersaline lake sediment archaeal communities from the Salton Sea, California, USA - SS_1_MS_1 metaG | ecosystem: Environmental > Aquatic > Non-marine Saline and Alkaline > Hypersaline >... | reverse complement strand
TAAATCCAGCAAGCCGCTCGGAGTCAATTTCAAATAGGATATATTTTTAAGGCTGGCGATAGATTCTTTCAATTCTTCCAGCGCCTCATGCGCAATGCTGATCAATAATTTCCTGCATCCCTCTTCGGTTCTGTCGGTATTTACCATCGCCGAAATAACGTTCCACAAGATTATGTTGACAGATTCGTAATCGCTTGCAAGAAGGTAGTTTATTGTGTACGAAATAGGTTCGATAGTTTCCTGGTCACAGCGGGATATCAATGGCGAAAGTTCTTTTTGTATCCCATCGTCAAATTCAATCCCTCGTATAGCCTCTCTTATCTCAATGGCTACATTAGAAAACTCCTCTTTAGGTGCTGATAGCTTACTTTCCAAAGTTTTTAGCAATTTTAAGGCGTTCGTGAATTTTGGTGAATATCGTTCGTCTAATATCGCTCCGCACTTATTTGCTAGTTCCATAAATGCCGGGTTACTATTTTCGTCAGGCTTTTCTTCTGCTGCAGCTGCATCAATATCTTCCATACTAGAAGGAGCCCCCTCTTTATACGGATTTAATTTGCTCCACGCAGCCAGGGTAGACAAACTTGGTTCCGGCGCTGCCCAAGCTAAATTGGACATAAAGAATGTGTTTACAAGAAGGAGTGATATTACACGTGATAATACGCTATATCTCATCTTATTGAATGACATAGAACATAATATAGCATACTATAATGGGCAGTGTGTCACAGGAATGTAATTTAATTGTCGAAAAAGTGTAATAGTTTTTTTGTCGGGGGTCATGTGTTAAAATTCCTGTAAAAGTGTGTAGAGATTATGTGGGTAAGTCACTCCTCCGGACGGCCCATTTCAGCCGGGGTGGTTAAACACGGTCTAAAAGTGTAGCGATGGCGGGAATCAGAATATCTCTCATCAGGAGGGGTAACAAGCCACCGGGGATAACCATCATGGGGGCGCTTTAAACGCTCGCCTTGAAAAATAAAAGGCCCCTTCATTAAGAGGGGGCCTTTTATTTTGGTAGCGGGGGTCCGATTTGAACGGACGACCTCAAGGTTATGCTTACCACTGCGGCTTTCGCCGTCTCCTTTGTAAGGAGTTTGTAGTCTGGACTATACCTTAATCCCGTTATTACGGGATCTCTGCCAACTAGTCTCTACACCTTCCCCGAGACTTCGGGGCTTGGCTCGGTATTACCCTGATTTAATTTCGAGGGCTTCACCGAATTTGACAGATTTTTCCACTAACCGTCGCCGGCCAGGGGGCCCATTTTGAGCCTTGCGAGCTACCAGGCTGCTCCACCCCGCAATAAACTCTTTATATATTCTTCAAAGATTATATCAAATAAGGCCCTAAAAAGCAAGTTTTAATCGGTAACGTGTCGCGGGATATCCCGGAAGCGAAAAATTTTGCTCGCGGGCGTTATAATTGGGTAAATGAAATCTTTAACACATCAATTGCGGCGAGCCATAAAATTCACTGAAAAAGGCGCCCGCCGCCGGTTGCCGTAAATTATGCCTTATTTAAGGATAATTTCGTCGCGGCGGGACATGCCGAGTTTTTCGCGGGCGATTTTTTCGATATAAGACGGGTCGTTTTCAAGCTTTTCCTTTTCTTTTTTTAACTCTTCGTTTGTTTTTGAGAGTATCTCTATCCGCTTTTCAAGATTGCGGTTCTGTTTTTTTAACTGCCTTAACTTCGCGAAGCCCGGGAAGTAAATAGCGGCGATGGCGGCAAGAAGCGCTAATAAGTAAATCAGCCTCTTTTTGGCCATATGGCGCTTCCGTAAACGGCTTTTTCGCCGAGCTCTTCCTCAATCCGCAGGAGTTCATTATACTTGCAAATTCTGTCAGTCCGGCAAACGGAGCCTGTTTTGATCTGGCCCGTATTCATGGCAACCGCAAGATGTGAAATCGTCGTATCTTCTGTTTCACCGGAGCGGTGGGAAATAACAGACGTATAGCCGGCCTTCTTAGCCATTTCTATGGCTTCCTTCGTTTCCGTGAGGGTTCCGATCTGATTTACTTTTATAAGGATAGAATTGGCAATGCCTTTTTCTATGCCTGTTTTAAGGCGCCGTGTGTTCGTAACGAATAAATCGTCGCCAACGAGCTGGATTTTGTTCCCAAGCTTTTCCGTAAGGACCTTCCAGCCGTCCCAATCGTCTTCGGCGAGTCCGTCCTCTATCGACGCGATGGGATAATTTTTTACCCATCGAGCGTAGAACTCCACCATATCACGGGAGGAGTTTTTTTTCTTCGTTTCCGCTTCCAGGGTATATGTCCCGCTTTTGAAGAAAGTGCTCGATGCGGGATCGAGGGCAATAAAGATGTCTTTTCCTTTTTTATAACCGGCTTTATCTATTGCCCGCAGTATAACTTCAACCGCTTCCTCGTTAGAACGCAGATCCGGAGCAAAGCCGCCTTCATCCCCCACGGCGGTGGAAAGCTTCCCGGATTTTAATATACCCTTTAAACTGTGGAATACCTCGCTTCCCATGCGAAGCGCCTCTTTAAAACCTGAAGCGCCGACAGGCATTATCATGAATTCCTGCAAATCAACATTATTATCGGCATGCTCACCGCCGTTTAATATGTTCATCATGGGAACCGGCAGGGTGCATGCTTTATCACCGCCTATGTACTTATACAGGGGTAATCTCCTTGAATTCGCGGCGGCTTTGCAAACCGCGAGGGACGCGCCTAAAATTGCGTTCGCGCCGAGACGCGATTTATTTTCCGTCCCGTCAAGGTCAATTAAAGTTTTATCTATCTTTTCCTGCTGCAGCGCGTCAGCCCCTTTTAATTTTGAGGCAATTTCCGTATTTACGTTTTTTACAGCTTTCGTTGCGCCTTTTCCGAAATAGCGCGACCTGTCGTTATCACGAAGCTCCACCGCTTCATGTTCGCCCGTTGACGCGCCGCTCGGGACCGCGGCGCGGCCGAAAGAACCTTCTTCTAAAATTACGTCCACCTCAACGGTGGGATTGCCTCTCGAATCCAATATCTCGCGCCCGTGAACCGCTTTTATTTTTGCCATTTTTCCTCCATAACTATTCGAATCGCTTTTGGATATAACTTATGTTCAATTTTGTGTATTTTTTCCTCTAGTGAATCGAGCGTATCGCTTTCCTCTATACTAACGGCCTCCTGCAATATTACCGGCCCGTGATCTAATTCCTCATCAACAAAATGCACCGTAACGCCGGTTTTTTTGGCGCCGGATTCAAACGCGTCTTTTATTCCCTTTACCCCTTTAAATAAAGGCAAAAGCGAGGGGTGTATGTTAATTACCCTGTTTTTGTATTTTTTTACAAAATAAGGGCTCAGAAGCCGCATAAAGCCGGCCAGTACAATTAAATTGATCTTTTTCTTTTCCAGCTCTTTAATTATTTCCCTGTCATAATTTTCGCGGGTTTTGAAAATCTTCGGGTTCAGGACAAACGTTTCAATCCCGGCCTTCCCGGCCCGCTCGAGGGCATAAGCGTTATTATTGTCGCTTATGACAAGCGCGATTTTCGCTTTTATATCGCCGCGGGCAGCAGCGTCGATTATGGCCTGTAGATTTGTACCGTTTCCGGATACGAATACCGCTATGTTCATGTTTTAGAATAATGTGTAAATGAACGGCGCGACAGCCGAGCTTTCGGTAAAAACAATAAGGAGCCCCAGAAGAAGAAGGATTATGATGATAGGCAGGAGCCACCACTTCTTCCGCGTCATAAGAAAACCCCATAACTCCCTGAAAATCGATATTTTACCCATGTTCCTCCTTTTTAATAAACTGCTTCGCCGCGGCTTTTGCATTAACTACCGCGCTTGTTTTAATACTGGTTTTCGTAGCTTTTTTTGTCTTTTTTCGCCGTATTTATTTCGTGCCAGTATGACGGGCGCTCCTTATCTATTTTTTGGTCTAGAATATCCTTTCCAAAAACTCTGGCAATTAACCCTAACGGAGTCAAAACGATATAAAATAAAAATGTCAGGATTATTGGGCTCAATATCGAGCCGACGATCGTACCGAGCATTATTGCAAACGGCATCCATATTTTATAAAATGGTTTTAAGGCAATTGGTAAAAGCAGCCCCAGTGAAATAAGAATAAGCGCAGCATAAATAATATTTATCTTTGAAACTTTAAACAATACCAGGACAAGAAAATACGAAAATATAAGGAAGGCGCCTATTTCTACGCCGAACTTACGAAGTTCCGTTTTATCGCCTTTAAGCGATTTTATATTTTTAACGGCACTTTTAATGTCATTAATCAAGTTCGTACTCCCGCAGCCAGTCAATATCCTTATCCAGCGCTTTCTGGGACTTTTTCTCCAGTATGATATTGCCCATGATCAGATAATCCATATTTGTTCTCATGAAACATAGATACGCGTCGGCGGGGGACGCCACGATGGGCTCCCCCCTTACGTTAAAAGAAGTATTTATAATTGCCGGGCAGCCGTATTTTTCATTAAATTTTTTAATCACGTCGTAGTAACGGGGATTGGCGCGCCGGTTCACGGTCTGGACCCTTGCCGAATAATCCACATGCGTTACGGCAGGTATTTCCGAACGGGCAACGTTTAATTTCGCCAGGCCGAAAAGTTTTCCGTCATTTTCCGTAATCCCCCGCCGCTTCGCCTTTTTTACGGGCGCCACAAGAAGCATATAGGGGCTTTCTTTGTCAAGTTCAAAATATTCCGATGCTTTTTCCTCCAGCACCGAAGGCGCGAATGGCCTGAAGCTTTCGCGGAATTTTATTTTGAGGTTCATGATTTCCTGCATTTTCGGCGAGCGCGCGTCGCCTATTATGCTTCTCGCGCCGAGAGCCCTGGGGCCGAATTCCATCCTGTCCTGGAACCAGCCGATAACCTTTCCTTTATTTATCAGGTCCGCGGCACGCTCGGGAATTTCCTCATCTTTAAGTATGGCATAAGGAGCGTTTTTACTTTTCAGAAAACTGATTATTTTTTCATTACTGTAACGCGGGCCGAGATATGACCCTTTTTGAAAATCGTCTTTTTCATCGGGTACGCGTTTGTTGCCGAGATACTGGTACCATGTAAAAAGCGCGGCCCCGAGCGCGCCGCCGGCGTCGCCGGCAGAGGGCTGGATCCATATGTTTTTAAACGGGCCCTCGCGCAGTATTCTTCCGTTTCCGACGCAGTTGAGCGCCACGCCTCCCGCAAGCACGAGATTTCGCATTCCCGTAATATCGTGCGCGTGCCACGCGGCCCTTAGCATTACCTCTTCGGTAACCTTCTGTACCGAGCGCGCAAGGTCCATATCACGCCGCGTAAGGCGCGCTTCGGGTATTCTGGGTTTTCCGCCGAAAAGCCTGTGGAACTTTTCATTGGTCATTGTGAGCCCGGCGCAGTAATTAAAGTATTTCATGTTCAATTTGAAAGAGCCGTCAGGCTTCAGGTCCAGGAGTTCCCTTAAGATAAGATCCTTATACTTCGGCTCGCCGTAAGGCGCAAGGCCCATTACCTTGTATTCTCCGGAGTTCACCTTAAATCCCGTATAATAGGTAAACGCCGAATATAAAAGGCCCAGGGAATGAGGAAATCGTATTTCTTTCCTGAGGGTTATCAGATTATCTTTTCCCTCGCCGAAACTCGCGGTGGCCCATTCACCGACGCCGTCCATGGTAAGTATCGCGGCTTCTTTGTACGGTGAGGGAAAAAACGCGCTCGCGGCATGGGATTCGTGATGCTCAGGAAAAATGATGGGGCCCGTGTAGCCAAGTTCTTTTCTTATAAGCTCCTTCATCCAGAGCTTCTTTTTAATCCAGAGAGGCACGGCCTTTATGAAAGACCTTATCCCGAAAGGCGCGTAGGCAAGGTATGTCTCGAGTATTCTCTCGAATTTGATAAACGGTTTGTCGTAAAAAGAGACATAATCCAGGTCCTTGACGGATATCCCGGCGATTTCAAGGCAGGACTTAATGGCGCTGGCGGGAAATCTCTGATCATGCTTTTTTCTCGTAAAACGCTCTTCCTGGGCGGCGGCCAGTATCTCTCCGTCTTTTATTACGGCCGCGGCCGAATCGTGGTAATACGCGGATACCCCCAGTATATACATTATTTTAGCGCCGCCTCGATCTCCTTCGCTATGTATTCTTTCGGATTCGCGCCGGTTATCCTGGTCATTTCTTTTCCGCCTTTAAAAAGAATTAAAAGCGGTATACTTAAAATCTGTAGTTCCGTGGCCAGTTCCGGATTTCCGTCTACATCCACTTTCGCCATTTTTATTTTCCCCTTATAATCATCGGAAAGTTCGTCTATGACCGGCGATATCATACGACAGGGCATGCACCATTCGGCCCAAAAATCCACCAGAACCGGTATCTCGGAATTTAAAACTTCCTTTTTAAAATTAGCCGCGTTGATTTCTGACACGTTTTCAGCCACTTTTCCTCCTTTGTTTTCAAAGTTTCAGGATACACTTTGCCGGACACTTCTTGATCACGTCTTCGATATTGACAATATCTTTTGTTTTATCGCGCGAAATACGAGCTAAATTATCTTTGACATAAAATATTCCCCCTGTTTGTTTTTCGCAAATACCGCACGCGATGCATCCCACCCGGCAGACCCTTCTTGTTTCGGGGCCTTTATCGGGATTGCTGCAGGCAATATATAAAAAATCATCGGACGTTATTTTTTCAATCGAAATAATTCCCCGCGGGCACGATGAAACGCATTTTCCACAGGCTGTGCATTTGTTTTTGTCTATCCGCGGGAGGCCGTTTACCATCGTAATCGCTCCGAACGGACAGGCCGCGAGGCAATCGCCGTAACCCAGGCACCCGTAGGGGCAAGATGTTTCGCCGCCGAATGTATTGTGCGCGGCAAGACAGGTTTTGATTCCGGTATAAACGGCTTTCTTTTTTCTCATGGAAGAATCGGCGCCGCAATGCAGAACCGCGGATTCTTTCGTCTTTTTTTGAACGCTTACCCCCATGATTTCACAGATGTTTGCCGCGACCTTTTCACCGCCGGGTTTACATTGATCCGGCCCGATTGTACCCTTAACAAGCGCCGCCGCGTATTCACGGCAGTTTGTAAATCCGCACGCACCGCAATTTAATCCGGGAAGAACCCCGCTTAGCCGCTCTACTTTCGGGTCTTCTTTCACTTTCAGCTTTTGGCTGACAACCGCCAGGACCGAGGCAAACAAAAATCCCAGTCCCGCCATGCTCGCTATTGAGGTTATCACATTATTATCCATAAGTTATTTAAGCCGCGAAGATTTTTTGATAAACCGCGGTGATTTATCTTGCAATCCTATTAGCTTATTTACTGATAAGCCCACCAAATCCCATAAACGCGAGAGAAAGCAGGCCGGCGATAATAAGGGTTATGCCTGCCCCTTTAAGGGGCTTTGGAATATTACAGCAGTCAAGCTCTTCCCTTATGCCCGACATAATGATAAGCGCGAGTGTAAAGCCGGCGCCGGCGCCGAGCCCGAAAACAACGCTTTCCCAAAAAGAATATTCCCTTAGTACCATGAAAAGCGTAAGCCCGAGTATCGCGCAATTCGTGGTTATAAGAGGCAGATATATTCCGAGCGCCCTGTACAGATGAGGCGATGTTTTTCTGATAAACATCTCGACTATCTGGACCAGGCTCGCGATAACGATGATAAAAGCGGCATATTGCAAAAACGGCAACCCGAAGGGAATAAGAATAAAATGGTAAATAGCCCATGTAACCATCGCGGCAAGCGTCATTACAAATGTAGTGGCGGCGCCCATGCCCACGGCCTGTTCTATCCGTTTTGAGACGCCTATAAAAGGGCATATGCCCAGAAAATAGGTAAGTACAAAATTGTGTGTTATGGCGGCGGATATGAATATCAGTACGAGCGTTGCTGCCATTTGTTTACGCTTTTCGCTTCATGTTTATCCAGTTAAAAAATCCCACTAAAAATCCGAGTGTTATAAAAGCGCCTGCCGGAAGCGCCATAATAACCCAGTGTTCAAATCCCTTGCCGAGGACCGTGAAATAAAATATTGTCCCAAAACCCAAAAGTTCCCTTATGGATCCCAATATTATGAGCACAATGGTAAAGCCGAGCCCCATGCCTATTGCGTCGATAACACTTTTTAAAACATTATTTTTATACGCGAATGCCTCCTGGCGCCCGAGTATTATGCAATTTACTACGATCAAAGGAACGTACGGGCCCAGCTCTTTCGAGATAGCATAAAAATTTGCTTTTAAAAAATAGTCGGCGCAAGTAACAAAAGTGGCTATAATCACGGTGAATGTGGCTATTCTAACCTGCTGGGGAATAAGTTTTCTTATGGAGGATATGACAAGGCTCGAACTGACCAGCACAAAAAGAGTGGCCATGCCCATAGAGAACCCGAAAAGAGCTTTGGTCGTAACTGCCAGCGTCGGGCACATTCCCAGCACCTGGACAAGAATGGGGTTTTCACGCCATAGCCCTTTGCAAAATTCCTTACCGCAGCCGGCGCAATTTTTGTCAATCATTTTAGCTTGTTTTTTAAATCCTTAATGGTGTCGTTTAATATTTCGCAGACAGCGCGCGAGGATATTGTCGCTCCTGTTATGGCCTGGATCTCGTTAGGATTTGAGGGTTTCACGTTTTTAACATAAGTAATTTCGGGATCCACCTTAAGCGCCCTGAATTGCGAGGTAAATTTATCCGTCGTTATCTCCTGGCCCAGGCCGGGGGTTTCCTGTGATTCCAGAATCGCCAGGCCCACAATAGTATCCATGCCGGGGTTCAGGCCAGCCATCATCTCTATCGTGCCCTGATAGCCGTTTCCTTCGGCTAAAAAAGCGTACCCGGCAAACGATCCTTTGTTGTTTTTTACCCTGAAAACATTCACGCCATCCACAGTTTCGCTTGTATATGATTTTCCTTCCGGAAAAATTTTAAAAATAGCTTTTTTTATTTCGTTTTTTTTATTTTTTTCTATAAGCGGGTTCGCATAACTGTACATCAAAACAAGCGCCGCGCCGGATACAATCCCCACTACCGTTAAAACGCCTATCATCTTTGTCGTGTTACGCATCAGGTTCCGTACCTCCTCGGCCTTGTTAACCTGTTAAGAAGCGGCGTTACGGCGTTCATCAAAAGAACCGAGTACATAACGCCCTCGGGAAGGCCTCCCCACAGCCTTATAACCATTGTAATAACCCCGCATCCGGCTCCGAAGATCCACCGGCCCTTTTTAGTGACCGGGCTGGTTACCGGATCCGTGGCCATGAATATCGCGCCTATGAGAAGGCCGCCGGCCAGAATGTAAAATAACCCGCCGGCGTAATCCGCCGGGGCAACCATTCCGGCTATCGCGCCGACAATAAAAACCGTTCCGATATACGAAAACGGTATACGCCAGTCGATCGCTTTTCTTGCCAGGAGGTACAGCCCCCCTATTATGAGCGCGAGAGCCGACGTTTCCCCCACAGATCCTGAAACGTTTCCGATAAAAAGATTTGCGTAGTTCACGCTTAAGTCATGGCTGAATTTAACCATGCCCAGCGGCGTCGCGCCTGTCGTAGCGTCCAGCGTAATCGGATTATTCCAGGTTGTCATGAAAGTGGGAAACGCCGCCGCCAGGAACGCCCTTCCGAGAAAAACCGGGTTAAACATATTATTGCCCAGTCCGCCGAAAAGTTGTTTGGCCAGCCCTATCGCGATAAAACAGCCAAGGACGCAGGCCCAGAGCGGAAGCGCCGGAGGCATATTCATCGCGAAAAGAATACCGGTTACTATGGCGCTCATGTCGGAAATGGTAACTTTCCTCTTCATGAGAATCTGTATAACCGCTTCGAAAACAACGCATGACACAATCGAGACAACAAATAAAATAACGGCCCTGGCCCTAAAAAAATAAATGCTCGCGAAAACCGCCGGCATCAGGGCAATGATAACGTCTCTCATTGTTTTGGGCATCGATCCTTTCGCGAAAATATGCGGGCCCGGGGATACGTATAAACGGTTTTCCATTATTTCTTTTTTAACTCTTTTTGTTTGGCGAGTTTTATGTATTGCACCAGGGGTATCTTGCTAAGACAGGCATATGAACAGGCGCCGCATTCAATGCAATCGGAAGGATGGAGCTCTTCCATGCGGTGCCACCTGGAATATTTCACCATGCGCATGATTTCTGTAGGCAATAAATTTACCGGGCATATATCCACGCATCTGCCGCAACGGACACATGGCAGTTCCTCGGGAATTTCGGTTTCTTTTTTCGAAAGAAAAACCACTCCCGCGGTGCCTTTAATTATAGGCGCGTCCAGCGTGTACTGGGTTATTCCCATCATGGGCCCGCCCGCTATTATTTTTGCCGGGGGTTCTGTAAAACCGCCGCAGAATTTTACGGCGTCTTTAAGAGGCGTGCCGAGGCGCACGATGAAATTGCCGGGCTCCCTGAGACAGCTTCCGCTCAAGGTAACGCACCTTTCTATAAGCGGCTTTCCCTCGTATACGGCTTCGTAAAGCGCGAGGCACGTTCCCACGTTCTGTATGACGGAACCAACATCCAGCGGAAGTTTTCCGGGAGGAATTTCTTTTCCCAGAATGGCTTTAACGAGCTGTTTTTCCCCGCCCTGCGGATATTTTGTTTTAAGGACCGTGACGCGGATCGGTATATTTTGCCGGGAACTTCCTTTTATTTCACGAATTGTTTTTTCAAACGCGAAAGCCGCGCTTAATTTATTCTGTTCAACGGCGACAAATATATTTTTCACACCAAGAATCCCGGCGGCCAGATATATACCTTTTATTATTTTCCCGGTTTTCTCGATCATGAGCCGGTGATCGCAGGTCAGGTAAGGCTCGCATTCTGCGCCGTTGGCTATAAGGGTATCCACTTTTTTTCCCTTCGGGATTTTTAATTTAACGTGAGTCGGGAAAGCGGCCCCGCCGAGCCCGACAATTCCGGCTTCCTTTATGATATTTATCAATTTTTCTTTCGGCAGGGCGCCCGGATCCTCGCCCTGTCCCGTGAAATCCTGATGCAAACGGGCCGCCACGAAAGGTTCGTCCTCATTTTTCCCGTCATTTTCTATTATCGCGGCCCTGGCCATGCCGTGAACCGGATTGAAAAAATTCCGGATCGCTTTTACTCTGCCGGATACGCTGGAATGTACGGGCGCCGACACAAAAGATTCGGATTCGGCTATACGCTGGCCCTCTTTTACCACATCCCCGGGTCCGATAAGCGGATTATTCGGCGCGCCTATATGCTGGGTAAGCGGCAAAATAATTTCCGGCGGGGCCGGGATGGATTTTATCCGTTTATCAACGGTCAATTCCTTGTGTTGGGCGGGATGCACCCCGCCGCGGAACGTTTTCTCAAACATAGCAGTAATATTATACATAAGGAACCGCGTTTGTCAAAACCTTTCCGTTCACAAAACGCTTGACACTTTACAAAAATGAGGTAAAATGAATAAATCATGGGAAAAAAGTTGCATTGTTGTGAAAAGTGCCAGCTATATTGGACCTGTGAAACCAAGTGGTACCGGGGTGAACGCGGAGAGGAAAATATCTGCTGCCCCCTCTGTAATTTCTACAGGGTATGTATAAACGAAACCGCTCCCGTAGTTAAAAAAATCAAGAAGAAAAAGTAGATTTTCCGGGGGTTCCCGCCCTTATATTTATTATCCCAAAAATAGCGAATCCCGTTCCACAGGCGGCTAATATCCACATTTTATCCATGTGTTCCGCGAGTACCGCCGATGCAAACATGAAAAATAAAAACCCCATGTTCATGATAATGCCCATGGAACTGAATATGCGGGCCCTCAAATTGCTTCCGGCCGCCTCATGAATAATGGTATTGCCTCCGACGTATATGGGGGAAACAAAAAACCCGAGAATAAAGGCGGCGGCGCTGCCGAACATAAACGATTTCGTCAATCTTAGGCCTATGACAAAAATGTCAATAAAGATTCCGCTTAAAAAAAGTGAAATAAAAATTGTCTTTACCCGGGGCAGCCTGTTTCCCACTTTTCCGTATATTGAAGACCCTAAAAGGAGGCCCGCAAAAAGGCACATCCCCAGTATCCCGACATCTTTTGTCATTGAGCCGAGCGTTTCCTGTATAAAAACAATACCGACGACATATATGGCGCCGATTAAAGAGGAAAGGACAAAGAATACATAAGCTACGAATTTTAACCGCCGATCCGAGAAAAGTGTTTTTAAACCTTCGACAAATTCATGAAAAAATGATTTTCTAAAAATTGTTTTTTCATGTTCGGGTGTTTCGGCGGGCTCGCCCAGATAAGGCCTTTTTTTCACGGAATAAACCAGCATGAGAAAACTCGCCGACGAAAGCAGATAAACGGCCGAATTCGCGAAAAAACTGTTTTTTATGCCTATCCACTCCGCCAGGATCCCGCCGAAACTAAAACCCAATATACCGGAAGTAACCCATGTTATGGAACTCGCGGAATTAGCGATCAGGATTTCGTTTTTCGGAACCAGTTTCGGGATAATGGAAAGTTTCGCCGGAAGAAAAAAACATGCCGCGGCGAAATTTAAAAATATTATAACATAAACCGGAACGGGGCTTTTATAAAAAAGGAAAAAAATCGGGATAAGGAGTATCGCGGCGGCGCGAAACATGTCACTGGCGATCATGACATATTTTTTGTCCCACCTGTCAATATAAACGCCTGCTATCGGGCTTATAAAAAACGAGGGTACGACCGTAAAAAAGAAAATCTTGGCAAGCTGCACGGAAGAGCCCGGCCACCGCCTGTAAACGAACCCTATCAGTATTATCTGGACAAGCCTGTCGCCGAACTGCGAAAACGCCTGCCCGAGAGAATAAAGAACAAAATTTCTGTTTTTAAGAAGCGTTCTATAATTTGACATTCTTTGGAGCCGACGGACAGGTTCGAACTGTCGACCTGCGGTTTACGAAACCGCTGCTCTGCCAACTGAGCTACGTCGGCTTAATGTAATGCCCCGCATCACTCGCGTGCCCTGTATCAATTTTTTATACAGGAGCCGTTCGCGTACGGGGCGCAGGGTGGTGCCGGGGCCCAGAGTTGCACTGGGGACGCCGGGCTTTTCAGGCCCGCGCTCTACTACCTGAGCTACCCCGGCCCAACTTTTAAGACACCGCTAAGGTATCACAAAACTTTTCCAATGTCAAATGTCTTTCTCATCGTAGATCTCGCCGAAAAGCTCCTCCAAAACATCTTCCATCGTGACAATACCCGTATTTTTACCCCTGCCGCCGCGCACAATGAAAAGGTGCTGGTGATAGGATCTGAATTTTTCAAGCAAATTATCGGCTTTTTCCTTTTCGTCCACGAATATAGGCTTTGATATGAACTCTTTTGTTACGGCGCCATGGTTATCTTTCGCGATTTCCTTTAAAAGGATCCTTTGCTGGCAGATACCGATAATATTCGACGGGTTTTTGTCATATACGGCTATTCTACTGTATGGAGAATTTATTATCAAATCCCTTTGCTCAAAAAGTGCCTTATTTCCGTCAAGGGCATATATTTGATCTATCGGTTTTTTCATCTGATTCGCGGTTAAATCGTTTAATTTAAAAACCCTGTTTATAAGCGTTTCTTCGTCAAGCTCAACCGTGCCCGCGTCTCTTCCCAGTCGGAGAAGCATTTTTATCTCTTCTTCGGTTACCCAGGGACGGGCGTCTTTACCGCTAAAGGGATGCATTAGAAACGCTATGGAT
>Ga0180431_10006623_pt1 | contig 13698 bp, 11 predicted proteins | sample SS_ome_11_FD_132459 | JGI IMG/M metagenome (GOLD analysis project Ga0180431, IMG submission 132459) | Hypersaline lake sediment archaeal communities from the Salton Sea, California, USA - SS_1_MS_1 metaG | ecosystem: Environmental > Aquatic > Non-marine Saline and Alkaline > Hypersaline >... | reverse complement strand
GGAACACATTTATAACACAGTTAGACCACACCAGACGTTGGGATACCTGACTCCAAAGAAATTTTTGGATCAATGCAAAAGAGAGGAGGTCAGGTGTCACTAATCATATGAACGAGTACAGAAGGTTGAAAGCCGGTATGAGAAAGGTTAGAATAGCCTGGCCAGGCATGACGATTCTGAGGTTAGACACGTTGTATTGCCGTTCGAAAATTACAAGCAAATGGTTATCATCGGTCGCGTTGCTGGCGCTGGTGATCGGCGTTTCTGCAGCCATATGGCTGATCGTGTTTGGCCAAGCTCACGTCGGGCCGCCGGATGAGCCCGGCCCATACTCTGTTGCTAATTATACCGTATCCTACGGTATGTCGGGCTACGGGACGTATGAGGCTACGATACGCTACCCTGTACTAAATAGCAGCGAGGCAGCTCAGAAGGATGAATCGAATGCACCGTATCCGGGCATAGTGGTGTCCAGCGGCTTGCATGGGGGTGAGTGGTCCGTTTCATGGATTTCCGAGCACTTGACTTCACATGGCTACGTGACCCTGGGCTTCACTCCGCCCGACCCCGGGTTGGGCGTTTGGACACAGTGGGCCGATGGTTTCACCGGCGGTATACAGGAACTGAAGCGGCAGGGTAATGATTCGTCCTCACCGATATTCGGTATGCTGGATTTTAACACGTTTGGTACTATCGGACTGTCTATGGGTGGCGGGGGGTGTATCGAGGCTGCGGGCACTGCGGGCTCGGAGGTCGATGCCGCTGTCGCGCTGGCGCCCGGCGGCTACAGTTCCGACAGGTTTGCAGCGGGTAATGTAACCTCTGTCATGAAGGCGGCGGCTAACATAACGGTGCCCATCCAGCTTCAGGTAGGGAGCAATGACGCAATGGTGCCGCCCGAGCGCGTGTACCCGTTCTACTCCGACCTCATACCGGATACGACGGTCAAGCAGTACGTGGAGATCGACGGCGGCAACCACATAGGCTTTCTCAACCAAGAATTCGCTGAGGTGGCAGAGTACATCCGGCAGGAAATGCCCGATTTAGCCCAAATGGTCGGAACCGATGCCCCCTGCGAAATCGGCTTCGAGGAGCAGCGCCGCGTGTCAGCCAGGTATTTTACCGCATGGTTCCAGTATCACCTGAAGGGCATCACCGGCTACGAGCAGTACATATTCGGCGGTGGATCCGCAGAGGAGAACGTCTCCGTCCTCATTTACAACAGGCCGCAGTAACGCTCATAAGAATTAAGGTTACCTGGTGGACAGTCGCCGGTATCAACATGCCTCTGAACTGCCATATCCCGAGAGGGCGCGATTGCCATTGGTGTGGCACTGTATTTCATCAACGGAATCGTTGTCTTGTTGAGCGACGTCGCCAGTGCCGGAACCCGCACATGCCTTCTGGCAAAACGCTATTGTCATGTATCTAATTCAATCACAGCATCCATCAAGTATATCGAACTGCTCTGCCGTAGCAGCATGCATATTTCAACTGAAAAATGCGATTCCTTGGAGACATTTTAGCTCTGGTGGATTATGGCGTATGATTTCTAGCCCCGTTGTGTTTTTCACTGGCAGGACTCATTCTTTCTATACTGTGAGCTTCATGCCATCATAGGCAAATTGGAACCACTTGCTCTTGGGCTCCAGTTTGCAGTAATCGCCGTAGCTGCGGTTCCAGTACTCCTCGAGATGGGTGAAGACAACCTTTTTGGCGTGGATACGTTTAGATAAAGACAGGGTCTGTTCAAACGTGTACAGCGTTTTTCGCGAAATATGGCCCTCCGGGTACTTAAAGCGATGTTTTAACCCGCTTTCGAATATGCCCGGCTGAATCAACAGCAGGTCTGCCTCCGCTACTTTTTTGTGGTGTTCCGGAAACGGCTTTACATCGCACGGGGCGTATACCACCCTGCTGCCGGACTTTTCGAATACATAAACGAAAGAGGTCTGGCGACCGCGGTCGACAGGTATCGCAGTCACTTCCACATCCCCGATCGTTATTGAATCTTTGTAGGTCTGCAGCCGGACGAAGCCGCTGTCCCTGTAGAAGTCAATGACAGGGCCATATTGAGAGCATATCTTTTGTAAGTTTTTGGCAAGTTCTTGTGGCAACACCAGGCAGATTTGCCTGTTCTGGTAAGCACTCCAGGAACGGAAATCCAGAGCTATCTGCTCTACTACCCGAAAACCTTCTACGTGGTCGGGGTCAAGATGGGTGAAAGTCAGGTAGTCCAACTGACGAATTCCGCACCGATTAAGCTGAGAGGCGATCTCGGCGGGGGCATCGATAAGCAGATTGATGTCGTGAAGCAGGGCTGAAGGCCCGCCCCTCGAGTAGGGAATACCCTTGGATCTGGCCTCGCGGCATACCCTGCACTGGCACAGCGGTTTGGGGATGATCGTGCAACCCCCGGAGCCTAAAACAGTCCATCTCATCTCCCTGTCAGAAGACCATGCGTTGTCTTATCTCGGATTCTCCTAGCGTGAATGCTTGAGATCGCCATCCACTGTTCCGCGAACCAGCTCCCTCTCCTCTGCAAACTCGAAGCCGGTCCAGATCCCTATAGAGCCCAGCACGGAGTCCTGAGGGTGGTACTTTCTGAAAATTGTATAGTAATAAGCCGCCTCACGGCTGTTAATAGTCGCCTTTGGATTTTCTGCCTTGAGTCGTTCGAAATCCTCCTCGCTTATCTCACTGTGAGCCAGTTTCTCTCCGAGGTTCTCACATCCTGCCCCCTGCGTGTACTGGACTTTGTAACGCCAGAGAATCTCGTCGGGGAGGTATCCGGTGTCCTGAAACGCCATGCGCAGTATCCACTTCTCGATCTTGTCTCCTACATATTCGGATTCACGGATCTTCAGCTCAGGGGGAATCTTCATGGAAAGGTCGACCATTTCGACATCAAGGAATGGAACCCTGAGCTCAAGGCTGAAGTACATGCCCATCCGGTCGGCGCGCTGCAGGTTTATGTTGTGCAGGTTTCCGATACAGCGTCTTGCCTCCTCATTCAGTTTGTCCATCGGGTAGTGTTTCATATAGTGGTAGCCGGTGAACAATTCATCGGCTCCTTCGCCGGTCAGCACCACTGTAACGTAATCTGCGGCGCACTTGCAGGTGAAGTAACATGGGACGGCACATCGCACCAGCGACGGGTCATAACTCTCCAGCTTTCTGATGACTTCATGCAGTGCCTCGTAATAGTCATCCTCGGTAAAGATTAGTTCGTGGTGCGTAGAACCGATATGTTTGGCCGCAATACGGGAGGCCTTCAGGTCATCGCTTTCAACTCCGTGCTCATCCTTCATGCCCACAACAAAGGTATGCAGATGCGGGATTTCATCAGCGGCAATGGCAGCTACCAGGCTGCTGTCCAGACCGCCGCTGCAGAAAGAGCCTATGGGTATCTCTTTATCTGCAAGCAGCCTCTTTTTCACTGCCCTGATAAAGGTCTCGCGGATTAGATTACAGGTTTCATCCACATCCGTCAGGATGTGGTCCTCAATCGGCGGGATCTCGTAGTACTGTACGAAGCCGTCCTTTGGCGTGTAGTAATGGCCGGCGGGGAATTCATATACTTCATCTACTTTGGCCAGACTCATGGCACTCAACTCGGATGCGAAATACAAGTTCCCATTGATATATCCGTAGTATAGCGGCTTGATCCCAATGGGGTCGCGCGCCAGCATTAAGTCGTCGCCGTCGAAGAGGGCGAAGGCGAACATGCCATCCAGGTCCCTCACGCATTCGGGGCCCTTTTCCTGGTACAGGTGGAGTATGGTCTCGGTGTCGGATTTGGTATGAAAGTTGTGCTTGGCTGTAAGCTTATTCTTAAGATCATGGAAGTTGTAGATTTCGCCGTTACAGATTATACCTGTACCGCCGCCGTTGATCAGAAGTGGCTGGTGCCCACCTGCTACATCAACGATGGACAGTCTGGTATGCCCCGTGACCGTGTGGTTGAAACTGTGAATGCCACGATCATCTGGCCCGCGGTGGGGCATGGCATCCAGCATGCGTTCGATCGTTTTAATGTCATCTGTTCCCAAACATCCGGCTATTCCGCACATTGCAAATACCTCCGTTTTTTTACAAATCTAGTCGTATCCAATTTCCCAGTGTGGCACTATTCATCTGGAATTCCTCATCATGCCCGCTGGTAGGAATCCAGAATCCTGACTGCCTCGAAACCGTCCATGCAGTAGGCATCTGCCCCTATCTCCCTGGCATATTCGTCGGATACGGCTGCTCCGCCGATAAGTACCTTGACCTCATCTCTAAGGCCGTTCGATTTCAGTGCTTCGATCACCTCCCCCATGACCACCATCGTTGTGGTCAGCAGAGCGGATAACCCTACGTAATCGGGCTTCTCCTGTCTTACGATATCCACGACCTTTTCAATAGGTACATCTGTGCCCAGATCATACACCTCATAGCCAGACCCTTTAAGCAGGATGGCGACGATGTTCTTCCCAATATCGTGGATGTCGCCTTTTACCGTAGCTATAGCGAATTTACCCTTGGTTTTAACATCGGAAGCTTCCAGCAGTGGTTTCAAGATGTCCATAGCTGCGCCGACCGCCTCTGCCGATGCCAGCATATCAGGTATGAAATACTCCTTGGTGGAGAATTTGTCTCCCACCACCTGCATTCCTGCGGTGAGCCCATCTTTAATTATGGTATCCGCAGGGATTTTATTATCTATCGCCTGTTGAGTTAGCTCTACCACTCCCGGCCCCTTCAGATCTTCATCTATCCCCTCGTCTTCCGCGGTCTTTCTGCCCTGTATCACATTCTCTTTCAGTGCAGCAATAATCTCTTCGCTCATTATCCCTCCTGTTCATATATGTTCAACCTCGGCAATATGCCGGGGATATCGCGGAATATCGTGGCCGTTGTTTCCCGGTCTATGTGCTCTACTGGTTTTGCCAGGAGTTTATTCATCCGCTCGCAGGCCAGCTTGAACACCTCGTCCTGTTCTCCGCTACCCTCGAACGCATAGGGAGGCGAAATCTCACCACTGCGCAATATCTTGCGGATGTAACTGATATATAGTTTCTGCGGTGTAGCCACCACCTCTTGTATCTGTTTCAGCACTTCACCCAGTTCTGCCTGGTCTATTCGCGGTGGCCTGAGGAAGAACTTGATCATCTGGAAATGGGCATCATCTATGACTGCCTGCATCAGGCAGAAGATGGAGTTACAATCTAACAGACCGTACGCGCAGTGCAGGTACTGAGGTCCGCTGAGCGTTACCATAATGTCAGAGAATAGCCTCTCAATCGATGCCTGCTGTCCTGGCGCCTTAGTGTCGCAGACGCCAGAGGTTGAATAGTTGGGAATCTGGTAGAACCGTGCCACCTGGGCGCAATCGATATTGTACTGGCTGGTCTCCACTGCTCCATAGGAATCGCCGAGGGTGTCCATACGTGCCCTGACCGGCACGCTGCCGTATATTGCTGGTGTGCCCTTATTCACCAGCTGGCCGAGCGCTATGCCTGCCAGAACCTCGGCGTTTATCTGCGCTATTATACCGGCTTCCTTTATGGGGGCGGTGCTACCGGCCTGAGGTGACGATGAGACCACTATGGGCAGTCCCCTGCGACAGATCTCAATAAAGGTATCTGTGGTATCCTCGACGAACTGCATAGGGCTTTTAACGAGACACGTGATGAAGGAGATTATGGGGTTTTGTTTCAGTTGATCTTCGCCTCCTGCTATGAACCTTGCCATATTTACCACATTGTCCAGCTGCTTCAAATTGGTCAGTCCCGACATAAAGTGTTTGGTCGTATTATTCAGCGAAGCGAAGAACTTATTGACATCCTTATTCTCTTCCGTGATGTCCCTGTCCTGAATGTTAACCGTGCGGATGTAGCCATCAACCGTCTCCAAGTGCTCGCATACGTGAGCTGACTTGCACAAATCGGCCAAAGTTCCCCGTCTCGGCTTGAACTCAGGCACTTGAATCTGAACATTGGGGTTGTCTTTTCTGACATAGGTTGGGAAGTCGACATCGAGCCAGATGTTGGTCTCAGAGCCGGTGATGAAAAACACACGGGGCTCATCACCCCTTAATATCAACGCGTTATCTGGATTGCGAGCCCCCAGCTTAACCGCCTTAGGCGCGCTGTCGACGGCGTCCATGATTATTTTTTCGGGTATCTTCACCAGCCAGCAGAAATGGTCGTCGCTCCCAGTTCTCGATACATCTGCCCCGGCAGCAGCGAATATCTCCGCTGCCTCTTTGTTATAGCTCACCATCCCAGGTTCTCTCAGAATCTCAATGGATGCCCGGTGTATTTGCTTTACCTGCTCATCCGTCATCCTTGTTAAGGGCCGTGGTATCAGAAGTCCTTCACGTGACACTTGCACACTCCTTATCCTTTATTCCGTATATTCCGTACAATCATTTTTACTGCTGAAGAGTAGAGATATAAGCTGTTCAAAACTAAAAGCCGCCGGGCCGTTAGAGGGAGCTGGTATTATCTGGGAGGTTTGTAGAAGCTGTATGAGATGCTCTGTGTCCATAACCAGCCCAAAGGAGTTCCTTGCTTTCCGCAAAGTAGCTTGGTGCAGGTCCTCCCAGACAGATGCAGTCGCGTCTTCTATCAAGATAATGTCATAGCCCTTGTTGAACGCTTCCCTGAAGGAGTTCTCAACGCAAATACATGTATCAATACCGGTAAATATCAGGGTATCTATGCCGAGACTCTTAAGCCACAGTTGAAGATCAGTGTCCTGAAAAGCGGAGTCCCTTCTCTTCTGACATATGTGGTCCTCAACCGTTGGCTTCAGCTCATCGATAGTTGCTGCGTCCCACGTACCTCGTACGCATGTGGGAGGGGGACCCTCAATAAATTCCAACCTCTCCCTCGGTATTATGCGGTGCAGTCTGCTTAACAGGTCTATCCCGCTGGCCTCCCTGATCTGTTCGGTAAAGAAGACAGGCACATGAAGACCATGGCAAATATTAATGACTTCTCTGATTTTAGGTATAATCCCCCGATATTTACTGAAATCACCTCCGAACTTATCGTAGGAACCCCCCTGCGTGCAAAAGCCGTTCTGCATATCGATAACTATGAGAGCGGGATAAAATTCAGGTTGCCTTGTCCGTAACCAATCTTTGGACGCACCGTTACCTAGTTTCTCGATGTTTTGATTTTCTTCGTATGGCATTTGCTATCTCCGATACTACTCGGCCAGCTTTCCACTCCTGTAAGCCCTGATGTATCCCCTGCAAGCAGGGTCCTTTCCGGTTAGCATGTCAGCCACCTTGATTAACCCCATCATTCTGGCATCCAGTGGGTCCAGTATCGCGGCGTCCAAACCTGCAGATGCCGACATCAGCATGAAAACCCGATTTACCATGCCCCTGTTGGGCAGTCCATATGAAATATTGCTGAGCCCCATCACCGTTTTAGCCGACGGGTAACGGGATTTGATCCGCTCGATGGTCTGTAGTGTAACCATGCCTTGCGTTGTATCCACTGATATGGGGAGCACCAGCGGATCGAAAAATATGTGGTCCTCCTTCACGCCCATCCTTCTTAATCTATCCATCATGAAATCGGCGGCATCTAGCCGTTCCTCGACGGATTTCGGAATGCCCGCTTCGCCCATAACAAGGGCTATGAGTAACGCATGTCGTTCGGCCGCCAGTCGCCCGATGGATTCCAGGCGCTCAGGCTCGGCATTAACCGAGTTAATCATTACGCTCTCTCCTTGGTATTTGCGCAGGGCGGCCTCCACGACTTTGGGATCATCGCTGTCGATGCACAGTGGCTTGTTGCAGGCATCTTGCACTAAATCTACAAGCCACTCCATGATACCCGATGCGTTTCCCCTGGCATCCTGGCCGACGCCAACGTTCAAATCGATAAAGTCGGCCCCGGCCTCCGATTGAGCTATCGCCAGGTTTTGCAGGAAAGCCTGATCTCTATTGGCGATCGCCTGTCCTACAGATTTGTTGGACGCGTTTATCTTTTCACCTATTATGAGCATATCTGTTCCTTATCTATGATCCCCGGTATATCGGTAAATATTTTCTGTCGCACATCGTCGGGCAGGTGATAACCTGGTGCAGCTAATATCTCCTCAACCCTGGCCTTTGCCCTGGCAGCAGTATCCTGCTTGCCGGCGTTTTGCCAATCTGTCAGATGTTCCCTGTCGCTCAGGGTGGGCTGGTAGTGCTCGGTCCGCATGTGTTTCCGCGTGTGCTTGGCATGAACGAAATGCCCTGCCGGCCCCACTTCTTTAATAAGGTCGAAGGCTAATGTATTTTCGTTGACCTCTATGCCTTCCACTGCGCGCATCACCATGCCGAGGATCTCATTGTCCACCACATATTTCTCCAGGCTTACGCTGAGGGCAAAGTCCATCAGCCCGGCGGCATCGTGGATGTAGTTTGCTCCACCCAGGGCACACAACAGCACTGTGAGCGCTGACTCGTAGCCGCACTGCGCGTCGACAACCTTGGAATCGGACATGCCTGCGGTAGCGTAGTAAGGCAGTTTGTAGAACTGAGCCATCTGGGCACTTGCAGTATTGAGAAGGCCCATCTCGATGCATCCGGTGATATATTTCAGGTCGCGGAAGTCGTTGCTGGAAGCCACCGAGCCAAAGATGGCTGGCGTGCCAGGGTTTACCAGCTGTGTGAGACATACCTCCGCCAGCGAATCTACGGTTTGGATTACGATATTGCTGGCCAGTGTAACCGGCGAGGTGGAGCCACATAGTGGCTCTGCAGGCAACGCTACGGGGATGCCTGCCTCGGCGACAGTCACGATCATATCCCCATATTCCTTATCTATCATCAGCGGGCTTATGGCACACAGTATTATGGAGATAACAGGTTCCTGGCGCAGATGCTCGGGGGAGCCGGCGATGATCTCCGCCATGCGCAGCACGTTCCGAATTCCGTCATGTGTATATACCCCGCCCATAATGTGCTTGGAGGTGTTGTCCAGGCCGGCGAAGAAGCGATTGACATCTACAGATCCTGTTTCAACATCGCTGGGGTAGGTGGGGAGGAGGAAGAAATGGATATTATTCAGATTGTCGACGATCTTGGCGATGTTCTTTAAATCTTGCAGTGTGGCGCTACGCCTTTCACCAGTGGTTCCATCGATGATGTTGAGCGCTGTTCCACCGGTGCCGGCATGCACACGAGCGTCTCCCAGATTCAAATTATGTTCAGGTTTACGTCCGTACAGGGTAACCTCTGATGGAGCTTTCGTGACAAGCTCCATGACCATGTCTTGAGGTATCTTTACAATGCGGTCTTCTACTCGGGCTCCAGCGTCATGGAAGACCTTTAGTGCCCTTTCAGAATTAACCTGGACGCCTACCTCCTCGAACACCCTCATGGCGGTGTTGTGGATTTGGACGATGTCACCTTCGTTGAGCGGCTTGTATCTGCCGCCTTCCAGACCTTTTTTGTTCAATTTACCTCCTGTTCCGGCTCCATGTCTTAGCCGCAGTAGCGACAGGGCGAAAGCCTTATACGTCGCCAGTAGTCCCGGCCAGGTCCAATGATCTCGGAAATTGAACTCTCGGGAATCATGGGATAGTCTTTATCTAAATCAACTTCTAAGTTGTTTAGTGATATCAGCCGGGGGACTGCACAATCGCAGCATCTGACAGGTGTTATCCCGGGACGCCGTGTCCGCTTAATGTCCACTATTTGATAGGAATAAGAAGGGTATACGGGGTCATGTGCTTCTTCGGGGGTCTGATTGATGATTGAAGCGATTGTAGAACTGGGACTGTGTCCACTGCTATAGCCAGGGCGATATTTATCTATGTCGATTTCGGATCGCTCTTCTGTATAAACTATATTGCACCTCTTCTGCCTGTTTCACTATCGGCAAATCTAACAGGATCATTTCGTTTCTGTTCATCTTGCCTCAAGCACCGTATCCGCTTATGCTCCGCAACTTTCTCTGGAACGGCGCCTTTCAGCAACCCTCGTTCGTATCAAAACGACGCCCTCTTATCGAGGAAACTTGCGGAGGGGGATTTCTGGGGACAGCAGTAGCACAGGCGGGGAAGGAGGGAAGATCAGGCAAAGCCCTTGTTAAACCGGAGGATGATTTTTCAGTGCGAACCCATTGAACTCAACAGCAAAACAAACATCTCACATATCTTCAGGTCGTTAACATTCTAACATATATCAGATACGCTGTCAAACCGAATGAATGCACGCATATCCTCGATTAGGAATGAGGTCTATTCATCATACATACAAAAGCAGTTGAACTGGCGTTCTCTTGTGTACCCCCGGATCATTTAGTGTCTCCCGAGCGATTTCAATGAACCCCCGAGTATAAACGGTTCTTGGTAAACTGAAGGGCGCTGCCTCATCTTGGTTCACCTGCCAGCCATGATACTCCCGATATGGCCTCATTCAGGGCATCCTGACGGTGGTCTCTCCCTCGATAACCGCCCTGCCGTGGCTGTCGACGCAGGTCGTCTTAAACGTGGCGATGGGCTTGTCCTCGCGAATATTGACACATTCGACGGTTGCCGTGACCTGTTCGTTGAGCGGTACCGGCGCTTTGAAGCTGAGCGGCTGTCCCAGGTAGATCGTCCCCTCGCCGGGCAGGTCGCAGCCCAGTATCCCCGAGAACAGGCTGCCTACCAGCATCCCGTGGACGATGCGCTGCCTGAAGATCGTTTTAGCGGCATATTCTTCGTCCAAATGTATCGGATTCCTGTCCGTAGAGACCTCAGCGAATCTCTCGACGTCTTCCACCGTGAATGTCTTGCTGCGCGAGGCTTTATCTCCGACACTTAGCCTTTTTCTCATGTGTGCATCTCCTCAGAATAAGTCAGGTTAATGAATGTGTATTGATTGTATCAAATATGCTTCACAGTAGTGAAGCGGTAGGACAGGTTGGTTTAGCGTTTGGGTTGCATACTTAAGATGCAGTTTCGAATCGACCGAGCATTCACGCTAGCTGTCCCCAGACGGGATGACGTTTGGCTGCCAGCCGCACTATGCGGCTCCCCGTCTCCCCGTATGAGTAGCCGGCGAGCTCGGCGGCTCCGGCAAGGCTTGCGTCAGCGCTGATATCGGCGTTGGGGTTGACGTCGAGGACATAGAACGTGCCGTTGCGAGACCGCACATCGATGCGCGCATAGTCACGGCAGCCCATGGCTTTATATGCATCGCGAGCGATGTGTTCCAGCGTCTGGAGCTCGTCCTGGCTCAGCGGAGACGGAAGCAGCGTGCGGATATTTTCGTAATGTATCGACCCTGGGACGCATTTAGAATCGTAGGTGCACAGACGGTCGTGAATATCTCCGAATAGAGAGAAGTCCATCTCTGCCGGCGGCAGCATAGCGATATGGCCGTTGCCCCATAGAGACACGTGGAACTCTCGCCCGTCGATGAAATCTTCCACCAGGGCGGGCTGGTGATATGTCGCCAACACGAATCTTATTTGTCTTATCAGCTCGGCCTCTGTCGTCACCACCGACTCGCGGGTTATGCCCTCGCTGCAGTGTTCGTTAGCCGCCTTGACGATTGCAGGGAACTGGTTCCATCTGCCTGCTTCCGCACGCTTGTACAGTCGCCACTCCGGTGTAGGTATGTTCGCCCGGTGGAGGGTATGCTTGACGCAGCATTTATCCTGTGCGTGAGCTAACGCTGAAGAGCCTGCTCCCGTAAAGGTGAACCCCATCGACTCAAGTATGCGAGCAACCATTGCCTCGCTGTGCGCAATGCCGGGGATGCCTTCACACCAGTTAAATACGATGTTCGCTGTCGGGTCATAAGGGTACAGGGCCTGCGGGACATTGACGTTGAATACAGGGACCAGCGTGGTCGGGTGTCCCGCTGCGGAGATGGCCTGGCTCAACTGAGAGGATATCGAAGAGACCTCTTCCTTTTCATCGCGTGTCCAGGAAGGGTCGATGTTGTAAAGCAGTAAAACGGGTATTTCTTGCGGATCTATATCCAGAGGCACTCTACGCTCTCCGTTTTGATCCCTTTCTTCTTTTTGCTCTCCACCCTCCGCCTTTTTGAATAGGTTTTCATTTCATGGGTATTGTCATTATTTATGACATAGGCTATTACCCTTTTATACTAACAATTTTTTGAATTGTCAACCAGTGTTTGTGTGTTTTACGAAAATCCGGTGCACCTGATGCATGGAATTCACCTTCTTCCAAGTCGAAAAAAGCTGCGTGGATCATGCTCCGATCGAAGATCCCTGTGTTATGGGCATACCTTAACATACATTCCAATCGGGCATCGATCCCCTCGAAGCAGTTATAAGCGTCGCTTACGATTCCTGTTGACAAATGCGTGCACGGGATGTAAGCTTCTTTAGCTGCAGGGATGGAAGGTCACAGCGGAAGAACTTGCTGCACTGAGAAGTGTTATGAGCGACGTGTTCAATGAGGCACAGGGGTTGATACAGTGTAAATCCTGCCCCTGGTATAAGAACTGCGTGCTCCCCATACGGGTTACTGAAGAGGATCTGAGAAGGCAGATCGAGTCCTCTGTGCCCGGCGCTCCAATGCCAGATGCTGCATACGGCATGTCACAGCTCTTATCCGGCATGGCGTCAGCCGCTCAGAACTCACTGCTTGAAGGTTGCCCGGTGTTCATCGACAGGCTGCGCTCAGAGCCGAAGCTGGCGGAGAGGATAAAGAAGATGATGCTGGAGTGGGCGCAAGAGGATATCCAGCCATAGTGACCTTACCCCGATTTGTAGGCCAACATCAACTGGTTTTTACCAGTATTTTCAATGAAGTCCCTGGGTGTAAGTCCTCCAAGCGAACTGTGTAGCCTGTGCCCTCCATGTAATCTACATGCCAGCTTTCGATAGTATCCATGACATCCTTCAGGCTGATAAACCAGTTATCATTCATCTCTCAACATGCAGATAACCCCAGCTTTACGAGGGCTTGTATTATCGAGGTATATCCTTAGATTGAAATATCAAATTCCTCAACGGCGGGATCAGCAAAGTAACCCCTGCTATACCGAAAGCTACTGCGATGCCATCTCCCCAACCAAGTGGATCATCCGAGAAGAGTGGCGTGCCGCTCGGCATATGAAAAGCTGCTCTAACTATGAACCATATAATCGAGACAGCCAGTAGTGAAAAGCCCGTTCGCATTCGGATGATCTCCACATTATCTAGTGGTGGCTAGATAATAGCTTTATACTTCCTGCAAGTCAAGCTATCTGCGCTATCTTAATTCTTGCGGTCTCAGGTTGCTTAATAATACGCAAGGAACGTATTTTAGCGTTTGCAAATCTGTAAGTGTTTAAGAAAGGCGGAATGTTGACATTATTCTGGGAATTTGGGCGAGTGCTGTGGATGGAGAAATTTGTGCCTCAGGTGATGGATGTTCGAATGATTAGATGAGGTTGAACACAACGAGCTGATGTTACCTGGTTAGACAAAAACCTGAAAATGATTAATGCCAAGTTGCATGTAACATACGCGAAGCATAACATCTGTACTATTGCAGATTTCGACTATCGGTTTCGGACTTCATATCATTGTGTAATTTTGGGTTACACGAATAAGGATTCGCCATCTGGTCGGCGGCGAAGACGGCGGCGCCGATGGCCCCCATCAGCTGCGGGTCCGCCGGCAGCTCCACCATGCGCGTGCCCAGCATCGCCTCCAGCTGCTTCACCACCCCGATGTTCTTGGCGATGCCGCCGCT
>Ga0180431_10006621_pt1 | contig 13700 bp, 12 predicted proteins | sample SS_ome_11_FD_132459 | JGI IMG/M metagenome (GOLD analysis project Ga0180431, IMG submission 132459) | Hypersaline lake sediment archaeal communities from the Salton Sea, California, USA - SS_1_MS_1 metaG | ecosystem: Environmental > Aquatic > Non-marine Saline and Alkaline > Hypersaline >... | reverse complement strand
GGGCTTCAGCAGTTTCGAAACCGATGGAATGGCCCACGCGCCTAAGGGAACGTGTGGCATCTTCCTGAACCAGCTGGATGAGGCTCGCGTGCAGGATGTGGAGGTGCGACGCCTTGCGCAAACCGGGCGAGGGCAGGTGCGCATGGAAGAGACTGTCGATGGAACAAGCTGCACGGGCATTTTGCTGTCGGCTTGCCGTGACGTGGAAGTGATTCGCGCAGAGTGCACTGATCTCGCCAGCACCGTAGGGCGAGCACAAGATGTGGCGGCGACGTCAGGGACCTCACTGGCAAGACGGTAAGTCGTGCGCCCCGGTTTTTTGCGGCGTGGGGGGGTGGCCCGTCACAGGAGGACGCTGTCGAGAGGCGAGCGAGGCGCAAGCGCGGCCGCAGTGTGCGGAGCATGCTCCGCGAGAGCTGCACTATCCGTCAGCTGCGCTGGCAGTGCGGTGACCCCGAAGACCAAGGGCTCTGCGCTCAGAACAGCTTCGAGCACCTGGAGGTCCCCCGGACAACGTGTGAGCGCCAGAGGAGCTCTCCAGCCAAGACCGTGCTCCTGCTGCGCAAGCTCCGCGACCTCACAACCGAGGTCAGGGACGCCGCTCCGCAGAAGTCGCACAAGGAGGTCCGGCCACTGGAAGAGCGCCTCGCCGATGCAACAGCGGGCCAGGGCTCTTCGGACCAGGTCCACGCGGCACGCCGCGGGGCCGCGCAACGCTGCCGTGGCAAGAACGCGCCACCCAGCAGGGTGGCCGGCTAGAGTATCGAACTCCTCGAGAAGCTTGCATGAGGCGAGCGTGGTCCACGGCTGGCCTCCACACTGCTCAAGAAGCTGCACCAGCACATCGCTCGCAGCGTCGTCCACCGCCCACGAGACCAGCTCTTCTTCCTCGAGGATTTCGCGCGCGATGAGGTCCGCGGTTTCGGGGCTCAGGCTGACCGCCGCGCGCGCCAGGACCCAGCTGCCTCCACCCCTCCTGGCGTCGCAGACGCGACCTTGCAGCGCTTCCGCGAGTCGGGCGAGCCTCTCCTCGCAAGACTCGTGGCAGGGGTCTTGCAGGCCACCGCCCTGCCTCAAAGGATCTTCGGCCTCAAGAAGCGCCCCCAGCTCTTCGAGGGTCTCTGGCGCCATGTGCGATGGGGAGCGTCGGGACTTCAGGGTGGAAAGCTGCGATGAAGTTTTGGAAAACTGAAAGTGTGTGCGCGATCGCGTCTTGGTCCGCCGCGCGTGCGTTCTGGAAGGCGAAGGCTGCGGCGGCTGCTTCGTCTGCCCTTCGCGTCTTCAGAGCGCGGATAAGTTGGCGCTGTGCAGGCTGGAGCCACCACGCGTGTCCTTCTAGACGGTGCGCGGCAGAGGCGGGGTGCGGGTGGAGGAGCGGCGTGGGCGGGGCGACGCACGGCTCAGGGCGCGGAGCCGTCGAGAACACGCCTGTCTTTTTCCAGCTCTTGAAAGGGCAGTATTTCGATGCGTGGAACTTCTGCCCACAGTGTTCACATGGCTGTCTCCCTTCACCCTTGTCGCGGGGATGCACCCCCGTTCCGACCTCTTCCTCTGCTGAGTGGAAGCGGAATGGCGCCGGGAGCTCCGGCGCGAGTCCCCCTAGGTGTCGCTCGAATTCTTCTGTCGTGTCCGATCCTTCTCCCGGCCCAAAGTCCCAGTCTTTTGGGTCTTCGTGCGGTGCTGGAGGCGCCTCTGGCCCAGCCGCCGCCATGGTTTATGGTTGGCGCAGAGATCCATGGACACCCCTAGAGACGCGAGGAGCTCTCAGAGAAAAAAAACGGTCCACCAGGAAAACGTACAATGAAGCTGTTGATCAGCCCGGCTGACGTTTGTCTGCTTAGGTCTTACGAGCGCTTCCGGCAGATTGTCCCCATCTCGTCCGACGCGCTGGCACGGCGTCTGTTTCGAATCCTGTCTACCAAACTCACGGGCTTCGGCGACTGTTCAGCCAGCGACCAGACCGAGCAGATGGCTGACGTGCCTGTGCGCCTTTACCAGCTCCTCTTCGCCCTCGGCTACTGCCAGCAGGTAGATCCCGTCGGGAACGTCGTGCCCCTCGTCGACAAGAAAACCGGCGTAGCGCGCTGCGCGCCGCCGACGCCGTATGCACCACGCAAGTGGCAATGGTTAGGCCGGGGGAACCGCGACTGGGAGCGTCAGCGCGCGATGCTTGACGCCAACGGCCATCACTACCGAGAGCTAGCAGCCGCCTACCGCGAGTGGGCTCGCCACGGGGTGGGCACTGCTGGGTACCTGGACGAGGACAAACGGCAGAAGATCAGAGACAAAGCCCTAGCGTATAAAAGACAACTCAAAAACGCGATACTTGCGCAAGAAGCAAGCCACAAGTATAGGAAAGTAGATGATGAAACCGGTGCGAAGGAGCGCAGCCATCTGTTGGAGATGGCTCGGAAGAACCTGGCTAACCACGGCATCGACGCAGAGAAGATGCTCTTGGATCTCGACCACGTCCAGGCGGACCAGGCTGAACTGCATCATGACGCGCTGTACAATAGGCGGTTCCGCGGTGCGAATGCTTCTACTGCGAGAGCAAGCATTCTGCGTGAAGATCCTGCGCGCTACCGCTTGGCTGAAATCCAAGAGGGCCGAGCTTTGGCAGATGGGTGGCCGGAGCCTGCAGTGGCGTTCACGCATGTGGGCGTACCAGCACGCACTTTGGCTACAGAAACCGACCAAGACCCTCCGGTCTACTGGTCGCCAGCGAAAAAAGTAATCTGGCAGAAGGTGGCGGAAGAGGTGAGAAAACAGCGAGAGGCACTGGAGCAGAAGCAGAAAGCTGCCAAACAGGCGATGGAAAGGGCGAAGCTGGCCGTGGAACGGCAAAGGGGTTTGGTAGAGCTCGCGCAAGGGAACAGGAATGCCGCCGATCTGAGTGAAGAGAGATTTCGGATGCGGAGCGCTGAACTGGAGCGCGAGGAACAAGCGGCGAAGGAAGCGCATGCGCTTGCTGAGGCAGAGCACCTGACGCGCAAGAACGAAGCGCAAAAACACGAAAAAGCGTTAAAGGCAATCGACGACATTGACCCACAGCGCCAGGATGCAGCGGCATTGTTGGAACAATACCAGGACCCCAAGAAACGGAGGCAAATGTTGGTGGCCGAGTTGGAGTGGGCCCAAGAATACTCCAACGCGCTAGAGGCGGTGGAGAACGCAAAAACCATGGAAGCAAACATAAAGTTGGAAAAGCAGAACGCAGGGCAGCTGCGTGCGGTACACGCCGCCGATGCCTCTAGCATAGAGAAACAAAGGCACGAGGCAATCGAAAGACACGTTGCGGCTCAGCGTGAATTCAGAGAGGCTGAGGCACAACACGAAGCGCAAGTACGCGAGCACGAGAAAGCCGAGAGGCTCCTGGAGGCACACCGTCAAAGTATGTAGCGATCCTGCTCAGCCTTCCGCAGCGCCAGCATTGCCGCACGTAGAGGCACTCGATAAGGGTTCGTAGCGAACGACACTGCCAGGATTGCACGGCGCTATCTTTGGCATCTATTCCGTTTCTGGCACTGGGTAGAAGCTTGTCGCGGCAATAGAGACCCAAAAAGGGAGAGCGAGGGAAGCTCACCGGCGAACCGGGCGATCCTGAGCGGATCCGACCTCGGGATCTCAAGAGGACCGAGCGCGCGCAGTCCTGAGACCTGGATCTGTAAAGGGTGCCGCGTCGGGCTTCGAACGCGCCCATACGGCTCTGCGCCACGCAGTACTTCGACCGCAGCGGAGGCGGTGGGCCGCCTTTAGTTCGTCTCGCTGAAGGCGTTCCTTAGGAGTCGTCCTAGAGCCGCGGAAGACTTCAAGGAAGCTCCGCGCAAGTGGGCGCTTCGGCCGGCTCAGCTCACTTCTCCCCGTAGGGGCAGTACGCCCCCGCCACCGCTCCCGAAAGCAAAAGCAGCCCCAGCGCCTTGGCGGGGCGCACGTAGATCCACGCCACGGCGATCGTGATGGTTGCCACGACGATACCCAAACCGCCAGCAACCACCAGCGCCACCCAGTTGCCAGCGGCTTCGGCGTACGTCCCCGCGTAAGGCACAAGACGGAAGCAAGCCGTGCCCAGGGAGAGGAAGAGGTAGAGCCCCACGATGGCACAGAGCGTTCCCACGGCCTGCAGCAGAGAATGCAAGGCGTTTTTCGTTTCCGAGGCTTTCCCCAGGATGTCGCTGGGGCCGATCAGGCCGGCCAAAATCTCAAAGACTTCCTCCCCAGATTCGACAAGTGCGCCCACCGCGCAGCAGCAGCTGCAGCAGCTGCACTGGCCTGGTCCCGTGTGGTCGTCGAAGTCAATCCCTCCCCCAAAGGAAGAGGACAGGGGGAGTTTGACTCTGCCCTCGGGATCGACTTCAGTCTCCGGAGTGAAGGGAACGAACGTCGATCCGCTCTGTACGGCTAGCAACGTCGCGGGCCCGCACGGTGTGAACGTGAAGCGCACGCGATACTCGCCGATTCGTGGGTTGCGAGGGTCTACGCAGTCCGTGAACCACCCGTTGAAGGGACGCCACGTCGAGCTGCGTGGCAGAGCCTCTTGCCCCTCGCCGTTGCAGAGCTTGCCCCAGAGTCCACGGGGCAGCTTGAACGCGCCAAAGGACACGGACGAGGCGTACTGCGTGTACCTCCCGAGGCTCAAGCTGGGCCGAGAAACGACGTTCGAGTACTCCGCGCCGTGAGGCTCTCGGAAGACCTTGTGAGGGTCGTCTGCACTCCACTCGGCAGTGTAGGAGTAGGTCTTGACGATGGTTTTTCCGCCAAAGTTGTCGTCCTTTTTGGTCTCATGCTCCTTCTCCACCCACTGGTAGATCTCGCACTCGCGCGTAAGGGCGAGGGCGTGCGAAACCGTCACTCCAAACTCGCGGTCCTCGAGCACGGACGCGGTTGAGGTAGGGGCCTGCATGTGGACAAGCCGCCTGTCAAGACGAGCGTCCACCTGGTCAGGCCTCACGAAAGTCGAAGTCAACGAGGCGACGCGCTGGAAGGTGGCGTACATAGTCACCTGCCGTCGCTCATTGAAGAAGAGGATGGGGAAGGACAGGAAGAAGAGCGCGACGCCCAAGGCAGCTTGGGTGACCTTGTCCTGTATGACCTGGGCGACGCTCTCGTGGGTTCGCTCGGACGCGGAAAGCGACTCACCCGCAGCGTTGAAGACGACTAGGGTGCACCACGTCGCTAGGGCGAGCCTGGCCATGGCGGATGCAGCGGGGTGGGCGGGACAGACACGGAGGGTCCAAACCAAAATCGGAGCCACGCTTGGGTCGCTAGGCGGGAACTGCTTTTCCGTCGAAATGTTGCGGGCCCACGCAAGGCGGCTTTGGTTTCTGTGGCCGTCGTCTTTGACGAGCGACGCGACGGATGCGGAGGTCCGCCAGTGCGCTTCGCGGCCTCCTTCTGAACGGACAGCATTGCTCGCGCCTCGGTTGACGACGTTGCCCCGCGCCGCGCGGATAGTACTTCAAAGGAGAGTATGCTGCGGAGAAGCTCTGGGCGACGCTGGCCTTTGCTGACGACCGCCGTGCTCGTGCTGGCGCTCCTGGTATGGTGCGCTGTCTTCCGCGACGCGACAGAGTATGCGGGTCTGTGCGCGCGGCCCGACTGGCCGCCCCCCGCCACGTCTGGCGTTCTGCCCCGGACAGTAGTCCAGACTCACGTGAGCCTTGCGGCGATCCCCGCCTACGTGAATGAGCAGTACGAGCGGCTGGCGAGCGGCCTGACGCGCAGAGTGTATTCCGACGCCGACGCCGCGGAGTACGTGGCGGCGCACTACCGGGCCAGGGTCGCCCGCGCATACGAGCGTCTTCGGGGGGCCCATCGAGCGGACCTCTTCCGGTACTGTTACCTCTACAGAGAAGGAGGCGTCTATCTCGACATAAAGACTGTCCTCCACGTGCCGCTTGGTGCAATCCTCGACCATGTCGAGGCACAAGGATGCAATCTAGCGCTCAGTCTCTCGCAGCCCCGACTCATGTTCCCCTTTGACGAGCAGGTCTTTCAAGGCATCATCTTCGCCAGGCCCGGAGTGCCTCTGCTACTCGAGTGCATCGAATACATTGCGCGGTACTGGTGGAGAACGCGGCTCGAGTACTTTGCTCTGTTGCGCAACATGACGAACCGCCTGCGCGTGCGCCACGGCCCCCTCGAACCCGGCCTCACCCGTGATGGGCAGGTCTATTTCTTCACGGAAACGCTGTCTTTCCTTGGATGCGCTGGCGAGGAAGGGAGGGTGTCGCCGCTACTTCAACGGAGCCGCAAAACTCACAACTGCAGCGTCGTACGTTCGCCCTCCGGGGATATCCTCTTCGGTACTCGCTTCCCTGACTTTCCGTGGAAGCACTCCTAGGCGCTGTTCTCGCTTTTCCTGCAGTCCAGCGTCGCGGCGAGGGGTAGGGACTGGCTGACCCAGCAGCGACTCGCGGCGAAGGGCGCATTCTCCCCCGCGGCCACATCATACCTGTGCAAGATCGCACTCGCCGTCTCGAGGATGAGCACGCGGTGCGCGGAGTGAGGCAAGGCCAGCCCGGCCGTGACGAGCGCCTTGGTCTCCTCCTCGAGGGAGACCTGCGCCCCCGCAGCCAGGAAGACACACGTGGCCACGCGCTCAAGTGGTGCCTCACTTTGAATGAAAAGATCCACTTGTCCAGTGAGTCTCCCTGGCGCTCCCTCTGGCTCGCCGCACGCCCAATGACACGCTTCGAGCGCCGCCAGCTCTCGCGCCGTGTGCCACTTTTCCAGCGCTGTGCGCAACGCCCTGGCCTGCTCGAGGCACTTCCTGAAGCTGGGCGGCGAAAGCAGACAGTCGCTCCCCACGGAAAGGCGCCTGTGGGGGGCGGCCGCCCCAAGGTAGGGCAGCGCACGGTGCGCGCCCTCCTCGAGCTTGTGCTGCGTGCGTGAGAATTCGGAGAGGAGCGCCGCACAGCCGACGGCGCGTGCTGTGTTGTCGCCCTCCAGGAAGCGGAGAGCACCAAGGAGAAGCTCCTCGCGCGCCGGTAGGAGGGTCTCCGCGTCGAGGATGGTGACTCGCGCCCGGAAGAGGTCGTCGCACTCAGGAGCGTCGGTTTCCGACAGCGCCTGCAGGCGAGCGATGACGGTTTCCAGCGTGGCCTGTCCTGTCCGTCCGAGTAGGAAAGGGTAGCCGGGTCGCTGGTTGATGAGATCCTTGAAGGCCGCGCCCCCGATGAGAGCGTAGTTTGGATTCCCTTCGGCTGTTCCAGACAGCTTACGTTGTGGGGTGGTGAAGACCCCCGTGACGAGAGATAGGCTGCACGATCCGCGCAGGTACTGCGCAAGAGCGCCGGCGAGTAGAGCGTAGAAGCCTGGGCTGCTCGCCACTTCGCCGAGCCTCCTGACATCATCCAGGTGCCGCGGGTGTAGCGGCACCTTGCTCATGAACCTCACGGCATCTTGGACGCGTTCCCGCGCCCGCTCGGGCGCGAAGGAGCAGACAAAGGCGAAGCGCACGGCAGTGGCGTGCAGGCGCGTAGCGCGCAGCTCCTGCAGTCGGCGCTGCGGGGCGTCGAGCGCCTCGGCCTCGAGCGCGAGGTGACCGTCCGCCAGGGAGGCGGTGCAACCCGGCGCGTAGAGGCCCCGGTCATTGACTTCTGCCAGTAGCCTTGTTTGCGCTCGGGGCGCGTGCGTCAGCAGGCAGTCGCAAGCGTGGTGTTTGGAGCACATCTTCGAGACGCTAATGTCTGCGTTCTCTGGGGGGCGCTGGCTCGGGACGCCCTCCTCCAGAGTGGCGCCCACCCGAACCAGGACACCCAACGCGCAGGCCGTCTCCTCAATCTCCTGCCACCAGACGGGCGCGCAAGGGCCGCTCACGATCACATGGAACGCGTGGCGCGCGCGCGTGCAGGCTACGTAGTAGCGCCTCAGCTCCTCCTGGCGCTGGGAGAGAGGAAGCGCGGCGAAGGCGTCTCTCGCCTCTGCTGCTGTTCTGAAGCCGTCTACGTGCAGGACCACCGTGTCGTAGCCTTCGCCCTTCGCATCGTGCACCGTCCGCACGTGTACGAGGCTCGGATCGCCTGTGGCGGCTGCGTGCTCTTTCTTAAGGCCTCCCGGCTCTTCGCGGCCCTCCGAGGCCAGCAGTGCCAGCGTCTCGTAGCCCAACACGGCGAGGTTCTGGTGCAGCACATCCACTGAGGAATTCCTGTACGCCAGCACGCAGGCTGGGGCCGTCCGTGGCGCCGTCAGGAGCTCCTCATATGCGGCCCTCAAGCTGTCGTACTGGATGTTCTTGACGTGGCGAATAGTGCAGGTGGTGCCTCCCGCGTTCCCAGGGAGCCAGTGCTGCGGTTGACGTCCCTCGTCGCCGAGGCCAGTGTCTCTGCAGAGGTCCGTGGCGCTCGCAGCGATCACGTTCGCAAGCTTTACGATGGATTCATCGCTGCGGCGATTGGTGGCTAGGCGCGCTTGGCGCCACCCGAGGCGGAGCATCGCCGCGGGGTCTGCTCCCTGCCAGCCAAATATCGTTTGCCGCGGGTCGCCGACGAGTGCCACGGCTGCTCCCAGACCGCGCAGGATCTGGAGCAGCTCCATCTGCTCTGGGCCACAGTCCTGCGCCTCATCCACAAGGAGCACGAGGCGCTCGGAGAACTCCCGAGCCGCCGCGAGCTCCCATCTCCGCAGATGGCCGATGGCCCGCGGAATGATGAGGGAGACGCGCTCCTCTGGGGTGAAGTACGCCTTGAGCAGGTCGGACTTGGCCCAGCTGTGGAGCGTGCGGGCCACTCTCCAGGGCTGCTTCCCCCAAGTCCTCTCGAAGCGAGCCTGGAAGTTGTCTGCTGCCGCATTCGTGAAGCTGATTATCTGGATGAGAGTGCCCAGTGGCGAGTTTCTCAGGCACCACCCAAACCGAGCGAGCAGGGTTTCAGTCTTGCCCGAGCCGGCCGCGGCGACAAGCACCTCCGGAGCCGTCGGCCCCCCTTGGGCAAAGGCAGCCTGTTCCTGCGAGAGCTGAGCGATGCCTTCCGCGGTTCGCCCGCGCGCGAGGGTCTGGATTTCTTCCGTGAGGAAGACCATGACTGGACACGCACGGAAGCACCGCGCTCGTAGGTGAGACGGCTGCGGAGCACGACCAGGATTATTCGCGCGCCAGAAGACTTCGTGTTGCCGCGCCTGCGCAGGCCTGGCGCCTGTGCACCCTAGACGTCGGCTTAGGCGGAAGCCGTGCTCGAGCGGCCGGCGCTATGTAGCCCAGCGCGGCCCGCGCGTTGCCGCTCCCGATGCCACTTCCCCACGGTGCGAGCGAAGACTGGGTCCAATGCGTGGAGTTGGAAGGTGGGGAACGGGTTCCACGTGAATTCGCTGACCCGGAGAGCGCCCTCCTGGTCCTCGAAGATGTCCACTCGAACGAAGTCGACTCCTGCGAGCGTTGCGACGTGCTCCGCCAGGGCAAGACTCGAGCAGTTCATTTCGCCTCCAGAGGGCAAGTAGTAGTGGATGGCCTTTCCGAGTGCTACGAAGACCTTGAACTCGGCGTCGCTGGGGCGGAGCTTCTCCACGACCACGCCTCTGGGCACCGCCTGCGTCGGCTTGTCCTCCCAAGTTGGCCTCGTCGCGAACATGGCCGCCATGACGCGGTCGACCTCAGTGGGACTAATCTCAGCACCGGCCACGAGGTGCTTAAATCGCTCCCGTGCACTTCCGCCCACGTAGTCGAGGCGCACGGCTTTCCGCAGGCGCCAGTTCTTCGCGACCACGACGCCTTGCGACTCGGACATGTGTGAGGGCTTGGCGCAAAACTCTCCCGACCCAGGGAGAATGTGGGAAACGGTTGGGCTCCCGTTAGAAGCGAATGTGACTTCTGGGCCGGGGATGCCCATGCGCCCAAACCAGCGATGGAGCCAGATCTTGTCGTTCCACTTTGCGAGCCTCACGACGGGCGCTGCGGCAAGGGCCGCAGCATAGTAGTCCTTCATGTTCGTGATTTTCTCCCAGTCGATGTCCAGAGCGAAGTCCTCGTTGAATACCCAGCCCTGGCCAGCAACTTTTGAGCTCAGGCGGCATGACAACCACCACGGGTATCTGACGGCCTGGCCGACGGCGAGAAGCAGGAGCAGAGCTAGAAGAGCCACCAACGCAGGAACGCGGCCCATTTCCTTTTACGCGCATAACCGGCCCACGGAGAAGATGGAGCCCCCGGTTTTTCCGCTGAGGCGCGCACGTAGGAAGGTAAAAGCCTGGATGTCGAGGGCTCTGGGCGCCCTGGTAAGAGTGCAGGAGCATTGTGAGGAGACCCTGGCCGTTCTCCTCGAACTCCAGAGTATGCAGGCTTCCGTGGCGGAAGCCGCACACCACACACTCGTTCTTGAGATGCGGCTCGCGCGGCTGCGCCTCGACTTAGAAGAGGGCGCCGGAGCCCGACTTCTGAGCGGCCAGGAAGCCGCGGTACGAGCCGCGGCGAGCGAGGAACGGGACAGCTTGCTCGTTCGCACAACTCACTATGGAGTCGTCTCGACGGAGGCGGGCGGGAGGGTCCTCTCTCCAGGGCCTGAACTCTGGCCCTGGCTGGAGCGCGCGTGGATGCAGCGCCGAGAGGCCGCCCTGCTGCAGTGCCACGAGGTGACGATGGCGGCTCGTGCAGAGGATGTGCTCACCGTGCTTGAGCACCGAGAACGCTTCTGGCAGCGGACTCTCGAAGAAGAGACTAGCGCATGGGGAGCCGCCACGGCCCTTTTCTGGGCCCTTCGCGACAGGCAGAGCGGCCTGTGGGGGGCAGCCTCCGAAGCCGTTGAGGGCGTCCGCAAACGCGTCGAAGAGAGCAAAACAATCGGCGCTCCATTGCAGTGTTGGTTCCGCGGCAAGCACGAGGACGGGGGCTTAAGCAGCGCCGCAGGGTCCAGCGCGCTGACTAACCTTGCGGACGAGTGCTGCGCACGCTGCGTCTTCACGACCCGCTGGCTGTCGTGGCATGGACCGATGGCCGACGCCTACGCGTGGCAGGCACACGTCGCACCGGCGTGGCTTCGGCTCGCCAGGTCCTGCGCCGCGCTCCTCCAACTCAGTCTGAGCGCCTACGCCGAGCGGCTGCTGCAGAAGCTTCGTGACCTAAACGGCTATGGCGATTTGCAAGACCGCTTGCTTCGGAGTCCCCCCCGGGACACGCCCCCAGCCTGCCTCATCTACTCGCTGCAGGAGGAACAAGACTAAGAGGCTCTTCGCTCACTCCTCTGGCCCGCACGGCGCTGGAGAGTTTGGAAACGGTCGAGGACAGGCGATGCTGGACGCCGGCGAGGGCGTCCGACGCCCGATCCACTCGGCGCTGGAAGCCGTCCTCTTCCTCGCGCAGCCGCTTGCGGACGCACCCGAGCGCAGTGACTTCCCCGAGGATCGCGGCGCCGAGGTCCTCCGCGTTCAGCACGGCTTCCCGTGCGGCGTCGTCCGACTCGAGGCGACCCCGCGTCTGGCGCGCGAAGAGGCAGGCCAACGAAAGGGCTCCGCGCGCGAGGTGAACCATCGCGCTCTCGGTGCCCACGGGGCTGACGAAAATTGCCAGCACGGCGCCTCCAAGACTCAGTTCCCGCTGCACGTGCACTCCTCGAGGGATCTTGGCGATGGGGGCGCGCAGACTCACGAAAACCCCCACGGCGAAGGGGCTCTGGCAGAGGTCTGCCCGGAACTTGTCAACCTCATCGGTGGCGATCGTATGTGTCCCGCTCTTGACCTCGATGCCGATGGCGCCAGAGCCAGTTTCGATAGACATTGGGATCTGGCCATCGAGGGCATGCGCGGATGCGGCGGTGTGCAGCACGAGCAGCTGCAGCTCTTTGGCCGCGATCTCCAGGACGTCTTTCTCCGCCTTGCGCGCACTCACGGGGCGCCCAGCTACGTCCTCGGCGCGCAGTGTCTCCGCGACGACCGCCGCCGTTTCGAGTGCGATGCGCGTGACGAGCGGGTCCGCCGCCCTCAGCGCGCCCCGACGGTCTTCTGTGAGCTCTCCCCAGGCAGCCTCGAAGAGGCGGCCAGGTTCTGACAGTTCTGCCATGCTGGCCGGCGGATGTTCTAAAGCTCGTAGTGATTGCGCAAGTTCCTCGGCAGCCAAGCGGCTGCGGCGCTCATCCCTCGCAGGCGGGCTCTGTGCCCACGTTCTCCATGGCATGTGCTGTCTTGCGCAGCCCGCACTGCCCCCGGTGCGGGCCCATGCGATAGCGACACGGAACCACGGCCTCACCCTTCCTTGCATGATGCGGGGATGGAGAAATGGCTGGACAGACGTCCACGTCTCCCGAATCCTTCGTGAAGAAGCCTCTGAACGCACCCCCGCAAGATTTGAGGCAGGCCTCCGCCGACTGCGCGTCCGCGAATACCGGCCCCCTCTCCACCCGCGGGGACGCAGTCCCGTCGTGACAAAGCATTTCGCAGTGCGGATGATCGAGGGTCCAGCGCCGGAAGCCCTCGTCCCATGCACCTGGACCTCGCTGGCCCTTCCTGCGACATCCATCGGTCGGGTGCTGGCAGGGAGTTAAACTGTGGGGCCAGGTGCCACTTTTGGCGCCCTGGTCGGCCTGAAACATGCTGAAGTCCCGGTTTGGTTCGACCATGGCGGAGCCTTTGTACGTGGGGGACAACTCCGGACGGCTCATAGAGCTGCGATGGAGAAAAGGATGAGGGCCGCTTCGTCGCTGCGCGGTGTCTGCTCCGGCGGGGTTGCCCTCGCACTGCTTGCTTTGCTTGGCTGGCTCCTCCTCCTCCACCTCACGCCGGTTCGGTACGGCACCGACGCCGCTGTCTGGGAATATTCCAGCTCTGAGGCCGCTGCCGCCGACCGGGCGCGCACCCTGCGGAGGCTGTCCATACCAGCGCTTTCCTGACCTTCCCCATAGAAAGATATGCTCCGCCCTGCTGACGGCTCGTCCGCACAAGACCTTAGTGCCTGCCCTGGCCAGCTTCTGGCTACGGCCTGCAGCCAGGCGCGCGCAGCACTGCAGCCCCCTCGGGGACGCGAGCTCACCTCCCCGGCCTGTTTGCGCGCGAAGGAGGTGGCAGTGAACCCAGATCCTGCGCTGCGCGACAGCTGCCTGATGCTCGCAGCCATGAGTCCGTGCGGGAATGGCTTCTCTCCCAACACCATCGAGCCGACCGTGCCCGCCTTCCTTTCGACCTGTGCATCTCAGTTAGGCTCCCAGGGCGCCGACTCCAAGGGGACCACACAGAGTTGGTGTGGCTTTTGGTCCCCAACTTTCGAAGCGCAGCGCCAGTTGGGCTTCGAGCTCAGGGCTCTCCGTCTCGCCCAGAGTCTCGCGGAGGATCTGCGCACTTGCCTTGCCCATGCGTGATTCCGGGCGCGCCGCCCTGCCTCGCCAGCGCGCACGCCATGGCCCACTCCCACTCGAAGTCTATGTCCCACACCTCCAGCTCATCTGCGAGTTCGAAAAGCTTGGGATCGCCGGGGCCACGAAAGCTCCCCATGTGTTGATCCTTTGCTATGTCACTCATCTTACCTGCATATAGACTGTGAGCGGCCTGGAAGGTAGCTTCAACCGCTTTCGTGTTGAGAATGGTCTGGCCAGTGGGCCACGGCGTGACTAGCTCGTGGTCCGCGTTCCAGTAGTAGTCCTTGCGGCGGAGCACCCCGAAGGAACCAGAGGATGTTTCGTCCGCAAGGAAGGCACGGACGAAGGCGTCTATAGTCTCTACGCGGAGAAAGGGCTGGCAACCGTTGATCATCACCCACCAGCGGTATGGCAGCTTGTCGTGCCACT
>Ga0180431_10006619_pt1 | contig 13703 bp, 9 predicted proteins | sample SS_ome_11_FD_132459 | JGI IMG/M metagenome (GOLD analysis project Ga0180431, IMG submission 132459) | Hypersaline lake sediment archaeal communities from the Salton Sea, California, USA - SS_1_MS_1 metaG | ecosystem: Environmental > Aquatic > Non-marine Saline and Alkaline > Hypersaline >... | reverse complement strand
GCAACGTTCTTCGTTTTGGATGCATGCTCTCCAAGCGACTCGAGGATGGCCGTCAGCTCACGAATTGGTATGCCGTCCTTTACAATATTCTTTAACAGGCGCTGAAGCAATCCGATCGACACCTCTCGATCGGGGCCTACCACCTCTCCTACCAGTGAAGGCTGGATTTTACGAAGCCTGTCGATCAGAAGCTGGACATCCTGCCGCGTCAACATATCGTCGGCATGTTTGCGAAGCGTTTCGGACAGATGGGTAATAAAGACCGATTCAGGATCGATGACCGTGTATCCGTTCAACTCCGCCTTTTCTTTGTTTTCCGGCTTAACCCACAAAGCCGGCAACCCATAAACCGGCTCCGTCGTCTCCATACCCTCGACTTTGGTCCGGACTGTCCCGGGATCCATCGCCAGGAACATCTCAGGCTCCAGCCGCCCTTTTGCCACGGGCTGTTCCGCGATGCGAATTTCGTAGCTGGTAGGTTCGAGATTTATATTGTCTCGTAGACGAACGAGCGGCAGAATTATACCCAACTGTTGGGCGAATTTTCTGCGAAGAGCGCCGATGCGGTCAAAAATAGTGCTGTCTTTGCGAGGATCCACCATGCCTATCAGGCGTACTCCCACGTGGACCGACACTCTGTCAACTTCAAGCAATTCTTCGACCGGTTGTTTTTCGGTCTTGGCCCTTGGGGACGGGGTTTCTTTCGGTTTCTTGCCCTTTTCAGATTGAGCCACCGCTCTTGACAAAACCGCGGCACCCGCACCCAAAACTAAAAACGGTATCTTGGGCAGCCCGGGAACAAACGCCATTAAGGCGATTATTATTGCCGCGATAACCAGAGGCTGACTGGTCCTTAGAAACTGCTTGGACAGGTCCTGACCTACACTGAAACGCGACGATATCTTGGTAACCAGGAAACCGGAGCTTACCGCGATTATCACCGATGGTATCTGGCTGACAAGCCCGTCCCCGATGGACAGGATCGAGTAAGTCTTCAGAGCGCCGCTGATAGGAAGCCCCCGGGAGTACCCCATAGCTATGCCGCCGATTATGTTGACCGCAGTGATTATCAAGCCGGCTTTGGCATCGCCGCGGATGAACTTGCTTGCGCCGTCCATAGCGCCGTAGAATTCGCTTTCCTTAACGATTTTTTCTCTTCGTTCAATTGCCTGTGTTTCCGTGATTGTTCCGGAATTGAGGTCGGCGTCGATCGCCATTTGCTTGCCGGGCATGGCGTCGAGGGTAAATCGTGCCGCTACTTCGCTTATTCGCTCGGCGCCTTTGGTGATAACGATAAACTGGATGACAACGAGAATCAGAAAGATCACGACTCCGACGACAAAGCTGCCGCCGGCCACGAAATCGCCGAATGTCTGAATTACTTTGCCGGCGTTACCCTGCAGGAGTATCAGCCTGGTGGAAGCAACGTTCAGGGACAGGCGGAACAACGTCACGAAAAGGAGTAAAGACGGGAAAGTCGACAATTCCAGCGCCTCTTTCGACGACAGAGTTACCACCAGCACGGCTATAGCCAGCGATATGCTGCAAGCCAGAAGCACGTCCAGGATCGGTGTCGGAAGACGGATCAACAACGTAGCAAGAACCGTGACCATACCGACAATCAATACGGCGTTGCTGTTGGACATCAAAACGCCGCCGCTGAGGTTAGCGCCCGGTGAAGCCTGTGGATTTGATTGTGGAGATCCCGCCATCAAAATTCCTTGTTATAACTACTCCTGCACCGCCTCGTTTTCAGAGTCACCGAGCCCGATTATCTTGTCTATCCTGACTGCAAAGCGGCCGTCCACCACGACAATGTTACCGGTGGCAAATCTGGTGTCTTTAAGATACAGGTCCGCCGGCTCGTTGATGGATTTGTCGAGCTTCATAACCGAACCGGGGCCAAGCTTCAGGAGACGCTGGACCGACAATTCGGTTCGACCTATCGTAACCGTAATCGGCACGTTCATATCGAGCAGAATATCAATACTGCCGCCTGGTCCCGCCGCTTCCGAACCTGCGGCCTCGGAAAACTCGACGGATTGTGCCTGTTTCTTGCCGTCGGTCTGCGGCGATTCCTGCTGCTGATCCTGTTTTTCTTCCACCGCTTCGGCTGTTTTTGCCATGTCATTTTCCTTTTGATCGTCAGGCCCGTTAGAACGGGCCGACCGTTTTAATCAGTGTCTCCACTTAACATCGCCGAGATCACTACGGCGTACTTTCCGCTCGATTTTGCCGGCCGGCCGCTAAAGACCGGCCGCCCCTCAAGGACAAGATCGATCGGCTCATCTACAGTTCTATCCAACAACAACATATCGTTGACTCGAAGGTTCATTACTTCTTCAAAAGTGAGGGTGGCGGTATCCAGTTGCGCAGTGACCGAAACCGTCATTTCCTGTAAATGGTCGATAATCGCCCTGGTAACTTCATTTGCGGAAAATCCATCTGCGGCTCGTACGGCTTTGCCCGTTACCGGAGCCAGCTCACCACATGGCATTATCAGGTAGGCCGCCGAGCCTTCTTCCGAGTCGGCCTTCCTGACATCGAAGGAAATCCTGCAAAGCTCCTCCGTCGCCGGCAGATTAAAAGGCAGCATTCCTTTGATGAGGTTACCCGTCAAACTGAAATTGAAAGCAGCTTCGCACTCGGAGATCGCCTCAATAAGAGCCGATGTCAGATCCATCAGCAATGATTCTTCCAGCGAGGATAACTCCATCGTTGAATCTTCCTGCGGCTCAGAATCACCAAGTAATTGCCTGGCCCAGTCACGGGCGGTTTTTTCAGGTATGCCGATGAATCCACACGGACGTTCCGGAGCGGCACCAAACGGAACAAAGAAGTCCTGTTGTTCGCCATCAAGGACATTATCAAGGTGTTCGCCCGCGTAGTGTTGCGTGATGGAAGTAATTTTCACATCGAACCGGCTGCGACAAAAATCGGAAAATCTTGTCACCATCGCCTTGGCCGCCCTCTGTGCAAAACCGTTGAGTTTCGCAAGCTGCTCGCCGTCGAAGTAATGAGGATCGTTCCAGTCGTATTCTGTGAAATCCACCTGCGCAGTATCTTCGGCCGGATCAGAACCAACCGCACTGAGAAGCTGTTGCACCCTTTGTCTGCTGAGATTGTTGATCTTCCTGTTACTCATTGCACGGGAAATTCCTTGATCAAAACACGCTTTATCTGCGGTTTGGAGTCGGGAAAGAGTTTTTCATTGAACATTTCGCGTATACGAGACTGAACGCTTTTGAGATTCTTGTCGCCCTGAATTTCTTTAAGGCTAAGGCCCGACAGATAGACAAAGAGCATATCCGTCAGGATCGGTTTTTTTTCATTAAGTAACGCCGTGCCCTTCTTTCGGTTCGTTTCGGCGCTGATTTCGAGCGTAAAAGACGCGCGAACGTATCGGGTGACTCCCGGCTCGTTAAGATTCGCAATGACCGGGTCCATATCGTAATACCAGGTTTTCCCGGAATCATCGGCCGAAGCATCATCCGGCCTAAGATCTACCGTCTGTTCGAGTCCATCGACTTTTTGTTCGGCTCCGCTCGCAGGCGGTTCCGGGGATCCGCCAAGCATCCGCCCCAGACCGAAACCTCCGCCGGCGCAAACCATGACCACGACACCGATAATCATCCACGGTAGAAATCGGCCGATGAAGGATTTCTTTTCGCTCTCTTCGGCTTTCTCTTCGTTTTGTTCTTTTTCTTCGTCCGTGTCTGCCATCTTTCGCCTCAATAATCTATTGCCGGATGCTTGATTTATGCCGGCTGTAAAGCACCTTCCCGCCGATACCGGTGCATTCTGTCCCGCAGAGTCCGATCGCTGATCCCCAGAACCTTTGCAGCCCTGGTCCGATTGCCCCCCGTCCGGCGCAGGGTTTCCAGTATCGCACGACGCTCAACTTGTTCGAGAGATACCCCTCCAAGACCGGCGTCGTCCGGAGCAATCGGCTCGGACGATGAATCGCCGTCGCCGCACTGCTGCTGCTGGGCCAGCGGCTGCAGCTCATCGAAAAGCCATGAAACATCGGCCAGAGACAAGGTTTGACCCACGCCGAGGATCAACGATGTCCGCACAACGTTGCGCAGTTGCCTGACGTTGCCCGGCCAGTGGTACCTGGCAAATATTTCCATCATCGCCGGGTCAAGTTTAGTGATCCGACGCTGCACCTCTCGCGCGTATAAGTTTACAAAGTGCCAGACAAGGTCCGCGAGATCGTCTTTACGTTCTCTCAGTGGAGATATGACCAGCCTGACTCCGCTAAGCCGATAATAAAGGTCCCGGCGGAATCTGCCCTGCTGTACTTCCTGTAGCAGATCCTTGTTAGTAGTGCTTATTATTCTAACGTCAACTCTGACGCTTTCGCTTCCGCCGACACGTTCGAAATCCTGCTGTTCGAGCACGCGGAGGAGCTTGGCCTGAAACCTCTTGGGGGTTTCCGTTATTTCGTCCAGAAGCAACGTTCCCCCGTGAGCCATTTCGAAGCGGCCCCGGCGAAGGGCATGAGCGCCTGTGAACGCGCCTTTTTCGTGGCCGAACAGTTCACTTTCGAGAAGCGAATCGCTCAATGCGGCACAATTTACCTTGATGTACGGACCCTCCGCTCTTGTGCTCTTGTGATGGACCAGATAAGCCATCAGCTCTTTGCCGGTTCCGCTGTCGCCGCTTATCAGCACCGGCGCCGAGGTGGGCGCTATTCTCCCGGCAAGCTCAACCGTCTGGGTCACATTCGGGCTTCTGCCCACGATCTTGTACAGACAGCGTGTACCCTCGTGTGCGGAATCCGCCATTGATACGGCATGACTTGGAAGGAACGTATCAAGAAGCGTAGCTATCCGGGCGGAATCCGGCGGCCTGACCAGAACGTCTCTGCAACCAGAGCGAACGGCCTTCACCGCACGGGCAACGACCCGCTTTTGGCCTTGCGAGCCGCCAGACGCCGGTGCGTCCGCAATCATGACCACCGGCAGGTCCGGCCAATTCGCCACAATCTTTTCAAGCAGCTCAAAACCGTCCGGCTTCTGTCCTGCCCGGGTCGCCTGCGGGTTTATCGTCTCACCGGTGAAAACAAGATCGCAACTTCCCTTACTCACGAAATCAACAGCGCTGTCGCTGTCGGCCACCAGATGGCCGCGGATTCCTTTTTTAGCCAGAATCTCGAGTATTAGCCGAGCCACTTCGGGGCTATTCTCTGCTATCAGCACGTTCGCTATGTCTTCCTGCCTGCCAGCGTTCATCTCGTATATTCCGGCTCTACTTTCCGCCGGTCTGCTCCTTTTCGGCAATAAGTTTTTGAGGTTCGCTTTTCAAATACCAATCAAGAAATTGCACCTGGGCCCGGCCCACTTGCGCCCATATTGAATCGGGGTATTCCGTGAGCAATAGTGTGTACATTTTCATCGCCGTCTGCATATCGCTGTTTCTCAGGCTATTTCCGGCTTGAAACAATATCCATGCCCTGTTTCCGGCCGGATCCACGTCATTCGGCTCAATGCGATTGAGCGCCTCGATGTAAAACACTGCGGCTTCCTGCATATTTCCGCTGAGAAACAGCGTCTCACCCAACTCAAAGGGATCATCCACATTCGCAGGATTCTTCGACAGGGCTCTGAGCACTTGCAGGGTTTGTTCACTGACAGGTTCAAACGGCAGCCTGGGCTTTGGCGCCATCGGCTTCTGTCCTTTTTCTTCCTTAGCACCCGCCGCAGTATCGACCGGAGGTTCATACGGCTCGGCTGGTCGGACTTTGGCAAACATGTCGGCGGGTTCATCCACCTTCTTATTCGGCTCGAACGTCACCGAGCGAATCATCTCGATCATTCGGCTTAGCTCGTTCTTACTCGTCTCGTCCGCCCCGGTCTCAGCGGCGCTTATCTCTGCACTCCACAACTGACGCTGCTGCGGGCTGTTCGGATCAATTGGAATAACAGAGATGCTTTCGGCCAGTTCGGCAGTGGTTTCCGAGACAGAGCCTGCATATGCAACGCCAACAAGAGACGTCACGAGATGAAGAGGCAGAAGCATAAAGCAAAACAGTAGGGTGGGGCTTGCCCCACCGAAAACCGAGCGAGATGGCGGCCCAAGCCCTACCCTACATGGTCTGTCGGATCGGCCCTCGATCCTCGATCTATTCCTTTGTCTATTGTTTTGCTTTTCCATCTTCACTTCCATTTTCCGGAAAGCGCCAGTGCCGCATTTTCGTAGTCTTTTTCGAGTTTGTATCCTGCAGCGAGAAGCCTCAGAGTTTCCTGTCTCGTGTCGGCTGAAACGTTGGATTTCAAGAGCTGCCGACATATCGAAATTGCCTGCGAACTACGGCCCAGCTTCAGACACACTCCGGTCAATTCCAGCGCGACTTTCTGCGCCAGCGGTCCTGGTTCGGCTATTGCGAGCACGTCACTCAATCTGCGGCGAGCTTCGTCAAGGTTTCCCCTTGCTATATCGCAATTAGCCAGCTCGAAGCCTATTTTCGCACTCAACTGTGAATCCGAGACATATTGCGCCCTGTCACGCAGTGAGACAATCGCGGTATCGGCCAGTCCCAGCAGACGGTATACCCTGCACCGCAACAGGAGTATCTCTACAGATTGTTCCTGCGACAATGCGACCGAACGCACGTTCTCCAGTGCGTCGAGCGCTTCCACGAGATTATCCTGCTCGATATGGCCTTTCACCAGAGCCATAAGAGCCTCGATGTACTGCTCTCTCGAAGTCTGCTCGACCAGAGCATATTCAAAAGCATCGCAGGCCTTCTGATAATCTCCCAACTCCAGACTTGCCCGGCCCAGCAGAAAGTGTGCCGAATAGAGATTGGTGTTTTCATCCGGTCCGGCAAGATTGATATATCGGGTGATCCACTTCGCGGCATCATGATATGACCCGGTCTGATAGAAACACTCGGCGGCCCGCATAGCGGCGGCTATTTGCGATTCTCGGGACAGTCCGAAGTTGTAGACCCGCTGATAGAGCAATGCGGCCTCCGCAGTCAAAGAAGCGTCTCTCGTCGCATCTGCAAGGCGCAGATACGCCTGTCCGTAAACGTCGCTGTCATCGTATTGTTCGACAAGCTGTTTCAAGTCCTCGCGGGCGCCCCTATAATCGCGCAGGCCGGCCTTAACCTTGCTTGAGTGAAACAATGCAAACGGCGCCAGTTGAGAATGCGAAAAGCGATTGGCCACTAATTTATACTCTGCTATAGCCTCCGTGGTCCGCCCGGCCTGGGATTGCAGCAATCCCATCACGAAATGAGCGTTGCCGAGCCGCTCGTCGCTATAGAACGTAAGCACGAATTTCTGCCAGAGCGAAATGGCCTGATCGCTAAGAAATGATATATGCCGGCGCAGCGAAGAATACTGCGTTGGGTCGTGAACGGCAATTTTTTCCCGGTTGAGATCGTTTTCCGGCCTGGCCAGCAGCCCGACGCATCCGGCTGTAATTAATACAACCTTATCCGGTGTGGCCGCCGGCAGATACAGGCTTACCGGCCGCTGTCGCATCTCACCGTTTTCCGCATACGCCGAAGACGTCCCGTTTGTAGTCCATTCTACGTCAAGGTCCGCACTGGCGGCAAATTTCGACAGCAGCTCCTCCACCGGCGCACCATAAGAAGTTACGGCCCAGCGAGGCGGAGATATGAGCCTTCGAATCCTCGGCTCAAGCAATGCCTTTCCAAGCTGCTCCGATCCTGAGCTCAGCACCTCGCGCAAGTCTGCTTCGCCTAAGCCGGCAAAAGGATCAGGCAACGCCGTTTGCCTGGCCCACAAATCGCCGGGAAGGTCGGACTCGGCATGGCTGAGCGAGAGAATCTGGCGCGTCAGACACTCGGCAACCAGAAAATGGCAGTCACACTCGAACGCCAGCGCCCAGTCATCGTTACAATCAACCGCCTTGATCAGGCCAAGAGCCTTATAAGCTCTGGTTCTGGCCCTAAGATAGCGTTTCCTCCGGATTTCCAGCAGACTGAGACGGTAGTTGGCCACGATACTCACAATTGGCGACGGGCTGCGCGAGATTTCCACTAACAACCGGCTCGCATCTGAGAAATCGCCGACTTCCGTGGCACATACCGCCATTCGTAACTTCAGAAAGTCTCTGAGCAGTTCCTCCCGCGCCGGCAATGTTTGTCGAAGCTGGTTATACGCGGCACGAGCCCCTTCGTAATCTTTCTGCTGGAAAAAGCCCCGTGCAACTTCCAGGGACACCGGATCAGTCGAATCGAGAACAGGCTCGCTCTCCTGAACCTGCTCGTTGACGTGCTCCGCCTGCGCGCTCACCGGCTCAACTGTCGTCGTCTCGATCGGAGGCGGCTGCTGAATCTTCGGGGCCGCTTCACTGCCGGATGCCGATGCCGGGCCTTTCGCCCCGCCAGACGGATAGTTCACCAAAAGATATACAAGCAGCAACACAACGCCGACTATACTAATCGCGAGCACTTTCTGAACGACTGTGAAACGCCCCTGTCGCGTGATGCCCGTCATGTATGAATCACGAGCTACAGACGATTGGGCGGCAGATACCTCGGAGGATTCCTCCAGGAGCTTGTAGAAATCTTCGTCTCCGACGAACACATCATGTGCCGAGAGTTCCTCCGGTGCGGCCAGGCCCGGAGAATCAACAAAAGAAGGGGCCTCGCTTGCAAACAGCTCGCCGTCCGCCTGCGATTTGGCAACACCTTCTTCAAAAACGTCTTTTTTATCTTCTGCTGCCATAAGCTTCAGTTCATCCCGAACGGCGGCAACGAATCATCGACTCGGAGCCCTGATCCGCGCGGGCGTATTTCACAACATCGTACGAGTTAGGATAGCAATAGTCGTGCCAGACCTGGTTGACGTAAAAGACCGCCTGCTTATTGGAACTGCCGCTTCGTAAAACCGCAATATTGCTTTGATTTTGTTGATTTCAAGAGAAGTGTAATGTCAGGATTCTATACGAAACGGTAGATTTTCTGACAAACCAGGGCCGCCGAATTCGATCAGCACGTTGCAGGCTCGGGCAGGGACGAAGCGCGGATTTCATTGCTGTCTATCACGCCGTGCGAACCCTTCTCGATATTGTACTGCTTGACTTTCGCGTAAAGGGTCGCCCTTGTTATGCCGAGGAGAGAGGCAGCCCGCGTCTTTTGCCAGCCCGTCTCTTTCAGGGCCCTGGCAATCAATTCGCGTTCGGCATTTGCCAGCGAGAATCCCTTGATCAGGCCGTTTGTCGGGCTCTCAGTCGCTTGGCCGAATTCGGTCGGATCCAATACGATGCCGCTAAGTCCGATCTTGTCCGTTGTCTCAAGAAGCATCGCCCGCTCGATAACATTTCGAAGTTCGCGGACGTTTCCGGGCCAATCGTGTTTTTCCAGATTCTCGACCGCAAGCCTCGTCAGTGATGTCACTTTATCACGCTTTTCCGGGCAGATTTCCGACGTTCTCAAAAAGTACTCAGCCAGCAGTTTGATGTCATCCTTTCGCTCCTGCGATCTCAGAGGAGCAAGAACGATCGGACTTATGTTCAATCGGTAATACAGATCTCGCCGGAATCGGCTGGCTTCGACCTCACTTTTCAGATTACGATTGCTCGAAGCCATTATCGTGGCCTTGCAAACAATCTTCTTGATCCCGCCGACCTTTCTAAAGCTCCGTTCCTGTAAAACTCGTAATAATTTCGCCTGCAAGTCAACCGGCATCTCCGATATCTCATCAAGCAGCAGCGTCCCTGATCCGGCCAACTCCAGCAAACCCGTTTTGTCTCGGTCGGCCCCTGTAAATGAGCCTCTGACGTGGCCGAAAAGCTCGCTCTCGAGAAGAGTGGCGGTAAGAGCCGCGCAGTTTACCGCAACAAACGGCTCGTTCGGATGCCTCAGAGTGTGAACCGCCCTGGCTACGAGCTCTTTACCCGTGCCGGTTTCGCCTACTATCAGAACAGGATTGCAACAACTGCCCGCGACGAGTTTGATCATCTTGAGAGAACCGAGCATCGCCTTGCTCTTGCCGACCATGGATACCGAACAGGCTATGTCCTCGGCGAAAAATCGCTGACTGCGTTCTTCGGCTTCTGTTGCCGAAATGCAATCAACCTGCGATCCGCCTGTGCCGACAACGTCCGCTTCGTCTACTATCCGGTTTATAATTTGCTCCATGCGATCGTAGTCTTTGCTTCCCTGCAAATATCCATAAGCTCCGGCCTGAATGAATTCGTCGGACGCCGCGACTGAGCTGCCGTCTTCACCGACCACTACGATCGGAACAGTCGCAGTGCTGCCGGCGGCCTGATTGAGAAGCTTACTGATTTGATCCGGGCCAAACCGATAATCGTAAAGAACCAAATCAGGCTCTACCGTTCCAATGATATCGATCGCTTCGGTCGGATCATCGGCTCCGAAAACATCCTCTCCATACCGCTGAGCCAGCCGTTGAGTATCAGGGTCTTTTGTTACGACTACAAATTTATGTAAATTCATGCTTGCCCAAGCCAAAAGCACAACTGCGGGTCCGTTAACTTTCACATCACATCGGCTGCTTTTTCGTGTGGTTAATTAGCCAACCCAAAGCCATAAATCGACATACCGTCGAAGGCAACTTTAATCTTTTTATTGGACGGGCCAATAATGTCACCCGCTTTGCTTTGCACAGTGACATTTTACCGGCTCATAATTTTTTTATAGGACATTCGGAGACTACTCGATGTTGAGCATCTTTCATGCCCACACTTTGTCTGCGCTCATCCGGTGAGACAAGCACACATTGTTTTATGGGACGTCTCTCGGCGATTCGTCAAATACGATCCGCCCCCCAGTGCTTCATGGAAGTCCGCACTACCTGTCCGGCGGGTTTTTCCGTTTTGTCGGAAAATTTCTCCACTTACTGATTCTCATAACAATTTCTAAATGAAGTCTATTATGCCGTTGCACCATCTCTGGCTATCTTTATGGAATGACGTAGAAACGCAAAATGAATGAATATCCAAAGGTGGCACGACAATTGCAACACTGTGATTCGTTGACTGCGCCGACATTTTGCTATTGGTTCGGCTGAGAACAAAAATTTGAAATAAACCTGCGTCGGTTATGGGACTTAAAAAGAGAAAGTGACAGAACCATGAGTTTAACACCAGCGATAAACAGCGCCAGCGACATCCAGATGGATTATATGAAACTTCTGGTCACCGAATTACGGAACCAGAACCCGCTGGAGCCAATGGACAACAATCAGATGGCCGCACAACTTGCTCAGTTTTCTCAATTACAGCAGCTTGAATCAATGAACTCAAGTTTTGCAAGCGTGCTGGCCGTCACCGAGCGATCTTACGCCAACTCGTTAATGGGCAAGCAGGTTTCCTTTATGTCACTGAATGAAGCCGGTGAAAAGGAGCTCACAACGGGCACAGTCGAAAAAGTTATCACCGAGGAAGATGGGAAGATGTTGTTACTGGTAGGCAATAAGACAACCGAACTGGAAGACATCGTTTCGGTCACAGACTGATTCGTTTATGTCAATTTTTTGAACACGGAGAAACAGAAATGAGCTTCGTATCGTCGGCCGGAATCACCGGGCCGCAGCATAACAGGGAAGCTTTTGACGCCGGCGGAGTCAATGATGCCGGCATCAGCCGTCCAGGCCAAAGAGCCGGTGCGGCAAATTTCTCCGAATTGTTAAATGAGTCGATCGAAAAGTCGCCGCAAGCACCATCGGATATCGGTCAGGCAGTTCCGCTTTACCATTCACGCCCTGCTGCAACGAGCGAAACGTCCGGAGGTTTATCTCAGGGGAAAATCGTCTGCACGGCTAATCCGCTGGATCTGGCCATCGAGGGAGACGGGTGTTTTGTGCTAACCGACGGCCGGCGCGATTTCTACACGCGAACAGGATCCTTTGCCGTCGATTCCAACCTGAACATAGTCGATCCGGCCACCGGATATAAACTCAAGCGCATCGGCTCTGACGGCGAAGCCGGCGGTTTCCAGACACCCGGTAATAGTAGTATTCGAGTGCCCTATTCGATGCCGTTGCCGCCAAAAGCCACCTCCGAGATTGCCGTTTCGGGCAATCTGAGCGCCAATAGGCCGTTTTCAACACTGTCAACGCAGAAGATTGCCTCCGATGCGATGTACACGTACGACACCGGCATAAGAGCCGAGGAAACGACGAAAATCAGTGAGCTCGATCAATTCAGCGGTGTTTTTGCCTCCGGCACAATTACCTTCGGCGGCTACCACAAAGACGGCAGGCCGCTCGATGGGGACCTTTCTCTGCCGGTGGTTCAAAGCACTACTCTCGGCGACATTATCGGTCACTTGAATGATAACGTCCTTAACGGATCGACCGCCTCTCTCATCGACGGCCGGATACATATAACCGACAACACTGCCGGCTATAGCAAAACCGATATGACAATGTCGTATTCAGGCGAAGGTTCGCTTTCAACCGGCGCTTATTTCGAGATACTGATTCCCGCCGCCGAAGAATCCACCAACGTCGATTTGAACGTTTACGACTCGCGCGGAAACAAACACGCCCTATCGGCAGCATTCGTAAAAACGCATTCGCCTAACACCTGGGATATGGTTCTGACTTCGATTACAGGCGATATCAGTGAGATAACAATGCCAGATCGCCGTATCAATGCTATTACCTTCGATCCCGATACGGGCTCTTTGAGAGATTCGGACAGTTCAGAAGCCGCCCGGTTTGTAATCACTTTTGCAGGCGACAAATCGAATCCTCAGACCGTTCGGATAAATATGGGCGCCCCCGGAAAACTGGACGGCCTGACACAATTTGCCGGCAACTCCACGCCGGTGCAAAAGGGCCAGAATGGCTATGGGCCAGGCGCGCTATCTACAATCTCGGTTAACAATTGCGGATCCGTCATCGGCACGTTCTCTAATGGTATCACGAAAAACATCGGAACGGTGCAGATAGCGATGTTCCGAAACACTGCGGCACTTGAGCACACATCCGGTGGATACTTCATTCCAACAGCCGATTCCGGTGCACCATTAGCGGCCCGGGCGATGTCGGGTGGAGCCGGAGCGATTCGCAGCGGCGCGCTGGAGAAGTCGGAAACCGATGTCCCGACCGATTTCGTCAACATGGTCCGGACCAAAAACACTTACAGACCCATTGACATACTGAAGGAGTCAGCCGGCCTGATCGGATAGCAGCTTTGGGAATTAGAAAATGACAGCATTCACGGTAACCACAGGAGCAAATGCTTTACTACTGGCCTTGACTCCGGCTGAAAAGTGGCAGGCCATTCGCCGGCTCGGAGGCAGTTTCGTTGGCGAGCCTGCATTTGTCTTCGTATGTATAACGGCACTGCTAATATTGACCGTAATGCTCATTGTGGTAAGCTATAAGCAGAAACAGAGGAATCTCAGGGCGGCCAATGAACTATTCACCGCCTACGCCGACAGGCGAGGTCTGAGCCGACGCGAACGTCATATTCTGCGCGAGATAGCAACCAAGGCGAGGCTCAAGCGAAATGAATCGATCTTCACCCTTGCCGACGCCTTCAGCCGGGGGGCGGCCAAGGTAACTGATGAAATTCTGGCGTCATACGGAGCAAGAAGAAGCAAACGTCTCAGTGCCGAACTGGCCGTATTACGAGAGAAACTCGGCTTCGAGCGTCGAGTTTCCGATTCATCGGGCTCGGCCATAAAGTCGAGCAAGCCCTGCAGCCGGCAGATTCCGGTCGGCAAGAAGATCCAAATAAAACCG
>Ga0180431_10006618_pt1 | contig 13703 bp, 12 predicted proteins | sample SS_ome_11_FD_132459 | JGI IMG/M metagenome (GOLD analysis project Ga0180431, IMG submission 132459) | Hypersaline lake sediment archaeal communities from the Salton Sea, California, USA - SS_1_MS_1 metaG | ecosystem: Environmental > Aquatic > Non-marine Saline and Alkaline > Hypersaline >... | reverse complement strand
GGGATTGCAAATTTAGAGCACGTATTCTTGTATTTTGTACAGGCAACGGATGACGAAACCCGAAAGAAGTATTTGGAGAGAGTATATAATCTGGGTAAAGAATTTTAGGGAAGCATTAATTTTCCTTCAAAACGGCAGATGGAACGTTTTCTCTTTCTGCCTGTGGCCGTGATGTCCGGACTTCTTTAGCTTTTCTTTCCATTCAGGGTATGGGGAAGAACTGGCTGAAGATATGAAACATGGTGGGAACGGTTACTATGGAGAAAATAAAGCTGGAGAGAACGAACTGGTTTGATATTGACTTGTTGCCGCCGGCGCGCTCGGTCAATATTGGCGTTGCCGTGACGGGGGGGACAGCGGCTTGTAGAAAGAATAAGAGTGCGATGTTGTAAGAGGGCTGCCAGAATATCAGCAAAGCCAGGAAAGCGCCAGGAAAAACAATGGTTTTGACTATCAGGAATTTGATAATCTCTTGGTAGTAGATTTTGCCCTTCTGTCTGAAATCCAGGTACAGGCTGCCGCCAAGTATAATCATGATGAGTGGCAGTGCCATCCCTCCCAGGGTTCCTAGGATTGAGTGGATAAAGTCCGGCAGGTAGTCCTTTACGCCAATTAGCTGGACGATAATCGCCAGAATGGTGGCGACGAGTATCGGGTTGATAATCCGGTTCCATCTGGTTGGCCCGGTATTGCTATTTTTGAAGAAAAACTGGTAGGTGCTGAAGAACATAATGGGGTGGAGGATGATGAAAATGTAAAGCTGGGGCAGATAGGGCGCGTCTATGCCGAAGACGCCGCTGATGATGATGAGCGGGAAGAACAGGCCGTTCTGGTAAAACAGGTTTATGGCGAACTCGCCCCGCGTGTCTTTGCTGGAAACAAACATGGTTATCAGCGTCAGAACCAGAGATATCGCCGCGAAAAGGAACCACCATAGCGGTAGCTGCCACCAGTCCGGGAATTTTTCCGGAGAGAAGTTGACCAGTATGCTGGCAAAGACCAGACAGGGCAGGGCAATATCTACCGCCAGCTTGATGAGAAATCCCTGAACGTTTTCCGGTATGACGTTTCTTCTGGCTACCCAGAACCCGATAATCCCGATTCCCAGGAGCACGAGTACCGCTTCCAGTACAATGATAAAGATATCCATCTTACCTTACGCCGGAGATTTATTGACTATTTTAGAACAGTTTCGGGAAATTTTAAATAGTACGCGGGGTGGTGTGTGAGGTTATCTCTGGTGCCGAAGGTCGGACTCGAACCGACACGAGGGTCACCCCCCAACAGTTTTTGAGACTGCCGCGTCTACCATTCCGCCACTTCGGCTCAGGCTCTCCTAATTCTATGTTAAAAATGGTGATAGTGCAAGGCTTGGTTATGGTGAGAATTTAACGAGGCAGGTTGCGTATGTCGGGAAATCGGGGTTAACACTTAACAAAATATGGGCAGAGGCTTTGTTGTTTTGTCGGGGAATAGCCGTTACCATCAAAATAGTATTCAGGCAGCACCATCAGGCGTTGCCTATTATCGATCAAAATCAATGGGCACTAATATTTCAGGCATGCTAAGGAATAAATGATAAAAAATCCGGCGAATACGGAACGAATTCTGATTGTAGATGACCTGGCCGCTTTCAGAAAGTTTATTTCCCAAATATTAACTAATAAGGGGTATAATTGCGTCGGCGTGGCTGATGGTAATGCCGCACTGGCAATGTTACGTAAATATCGGTTCGCTCTGGCTTTACTTCACATTAGTGTTCCCGGGAAATCCGGCAGAGAGGTATTAGGCGAAATTTCAAAGCGGCATCCGGATATGGCAGTCATAATGATAACTTCCAAGGATGATGCCAAAATAGCAATTGACATGACGAAAATGGGAGCCTACGACTATATCATAAAACCCGTGAATTTCCTGGCATTGCTTGTCAGAGTGAGTAACGCACTGGACAAGAGGAGATTGCTGATTGAGAACAAGGAATATCAGCTTTACCTTGAAGATAAGGTCAGGAGGCAAACTGAGAAGATTCGTAAGTCGTTTCTCAATTCCATTACATCACTGGTCTTCGCTTTGGAGGCCAGGGACCGGTACACCAGTGGCCACTCGAAGCGAGTGTCAAAAATGGCTCTGGCAATCTCCCAAAGCCTTGGTATGGCACGAGTCCAGGCTGAAAAAATCAAGTTAGCCGGTTTGCTCCATGACGTCGGCAAAATAGGAATTAAAGAATCGGTTTTACTGAAGCAAGGCCGGCTTACTGATGAGGAGTATTCCCATATAGCGGCACATAGCGTTATAGGAGAGCGTATCTTGAGGCCGGTGGTAGATGACGAAGAGATTTTGAGAATAATCAGACATCATCACGAGCGATATGATGGCAGTGGATATCCTGACGGGTTGACGGGCCAGCAAATACCCCGGGGAGCTAGAATTCTATCTGTAGTTGACACATATGACGCCATGACATCAGACCGCCCGTACCGAAAGGCGCTGTCCTCCCAAATAGCACTTGATGAACTGGAAAAACAAATCAATAATCAGTTCGACCCTGCCGTAGTTGAAGCATTTCATTCCGTGATTCGCGAGGCTGCGGAGCGCGGTTCTGAAAAGCAGTCCACACTGATTAATCCCTGAATCTCCGGGGTAAGATTTTCCATACCCCACACCAAACCCCACGGGTCTTCTCTTTCCCACCCGAACCCGCCCTCGCGGCATCAGTGGCTTATCCCGTGAGATTGTGCCCCACCGCCCCACAAGGAGGTATGTCCCACTATTCCCCAAGAAGGGTGGAGGATGGATTCACTCTTTTCAGAGAGGGGCTGGGGGGATTATTTGCGGGCTAGGCCGCTGATGATGTGAGGGTGGCAGGGTGGGAATAGATTAGTCCCGATTATTCCCATTTGCACGCCGCACGCTTTATTGCTAAAATTACTTGTGTGAGATTTATGATGCCGGATGATTTTGATATTGCCCTTCGCCGTTGTTTGCTCAGGCGGGGGCTTTTTACTAAACGGGGGGCAGCCATGCCGGACAAGTATAACCCGCAGGAAATAGAGAAGAAGTGGCAGCAGAAGTGGGCTGATGACAGACTGTATGAGGCCAGCGAGGACGACTGCCGCCCCAAGTGGTATGCCCTGACCATGTTCCCCTATACCTCCGGCGACCTTCACATCGGGCACTGGTACCCAATGGCGCCCTCTGATGCTCATGCCCGCTACAAGCGGATGCAGGGCTATAACGTGCTGCATCCGATGGGATTTGATGCCTTCGGGCTGCCTGCCGAGAACGCCGCTATCAAGCGGGGTATCCACCCCTCCACCTGGACGATGCGGAATGTAGACAATATGCGCTGCCAGCTCAAGAGCATCGGCGCCATCTACGACTGGAATCGCGAGGTCATTACCTGCCTGCCTGAGTATTATAAGTGGACGCAGTGGTTCTTCCTGAAGCTCTACGAGGCGGGGCTGGCTTACCGCGGCCGGGCTCCGGTGAACTGGTGCCCGCAGTGCCAGACGGTGCTGGCTAACGAGCAGGTGGTGGGGGAGGGTGTCTGCGAACGCTGTGAGGCCTCCGTTGTCCGGCGCGACCTTGAGCAATGGTTCTTCCGTATCACCAAATATGCTGACGAGCTTCTGGATTTTGACGGCATTGACTGGCCGGAGCGGATAAAGATAATGCAGAGGAACTGGGTAGGCAGGAGCCAGGGCACCGAGATTTCCTTCGGGCTTGAACACTCCGGTGTTGCCGAGAAGGAGATACGTGTGTTTACCACCCGCCCCGATACCACCTTTGGCGTTACCTTTATGGTGCTGGCGCCGGAGCACCCACTGGTGGCTAAACTGACCTCGCCGGATAATAAAGCCGGGGTTGAGGCTTATATCGAGAAGTCGAGGCGCCAGAGCGAAATAGAAAGGCTGTCAACGGAGAAGGAAAAGGACGGCGTTTTTACCGGGGCTTACTGCATCAACCGTCTCAACGGAGAAAAGGTACCCATCTGGATTGCCGACTACGTGCTGTTGAGCTATGGCACCGGCGCGGTCATGGCGGTGCCCGCCCATGATGAGCGCGATTTTGCCTTCGCCAAAAAGTATGACCTGCCGATTCCGGTGGTGATATCACCGCCGGGGTGGGGTGGTGAAGATTTGGAAGAAGCCTATACCGAACCGGGCGCTATGGTGAACTCGGGGCAGTTTGACGGACTGCCCAGCGAGCAAGGCATTGAGGCGGTCTCCAAATTCCTGGAGGAGAAAGGTTGGGGGAAGCGAACGGTGAGCTACCGGCTCCGCGACTGGCTTATCTCTCGCCAGCGCTACTGGGGAGCTCCGATACCCATGATTTCCTGTGATAAATGCGGCGTTGTCCCTGTTCCCGAAAAAGACCTGCCGGTGCTCTTGCCGGAGGACGCCGAGTTCAGACCTACCGGCGAGTCCCCGCTGAAATACAATGAGGGTTTTGTCAACACCACCTGCCCGCAGTGCCAGTCTCCAGCCAGGCGCGAGACCGACACCATGGACACCTTCATGTGTTCCTCGTGGTATTTCCTGCGCTATGCCAGCCCGGACTGTGACACCGCCGCCTTTGATGCCGAAAAGCTGAAATACTGGCTGCCGGTAGACCTTTATACCGGCGGCGCCGAGCACGCCGTCATGCACCTGTTTTACGCCCGTTTCTTTACTAAAGCGATTCGTGACATGGGGCTGATCGATTTCGGAGAGCCGTTTACCCGCCTGTTTAATCAGGGGATTATTATTGCCGGCAAGCATAAGATGAGCAAGTCAAGGGGCAACGTGGTTAATCCCGATGCTTATGTTTCGGAACTGGGGGCAGATGCGGTGCGAGCCTACTTGATGTTTGTGGCTCCCTGGGAGCAGGGTGGTGAGTGGGACGACAGCGGCATCAGCGGTATCAGCCGTTGGCTTAACCGAATGTGGAACCTGGTGCTGGATGAATACCGGCAGAACGAGTCTGGTAATCAAAGCCAGGCTGAAGCTGAGCTGGTTCGTGTCAGGCACCAGACCATTAAGAAGGTAACTAATGACCTGGATAAACTAAGACTTAATACCATGATAGCGGCACTTATGGAGTATACAAACTACCTGAGCAAGGTAAGGGAGGCTGGCGTTGTGGCCGCTAAAGCCTGGGTGGAATCTGTAAAGACGCTTCTCCTGCTCCTGGCACCGACGGTCCCCCACATAGCCGAAGAGCTCTGGCAGAGAACAGGAAATGAGTACAGCATTCATAACCAGAGCTGGCCCGGGTGGGATGAAGAACTGGCTAAAGATGAGGAGATTACCCTGGTGGTGCAGGTGAACGGCAAGCTGCGCGACCGTATTGTTATCCCGGCGTCAACCACTGAGGATGAGACTAAGAAGATAGCCCGCGAAAGTGACAAGGTGCAGTCTCATCTGGCAGGCAAGAATGTGGTTAACATAATATATGTGCCCGGAAAACTGGTGAATTTCGTGATAAGGTAGGAGTAGTGCCCTGATGCCAGGAGAGTTTTGGAGCGGCGAGGTCTGTGTTATCTATTCCCACCCTGCCGCCCTCGCATCACCTGCGGCTTATCCCATGGTTTTAACCCCGCCACCCCAAGGGAGTAGCCTGAAGAGAGGGGTGAAACCCCTCTCTAAAAATCTTCCCCCTCTCCTTGATAGGAGAGGGGGATACAGGGGGTGAGGTAGAAATAAAATGAAAATTGCGTTTATCGGCGGCGGTAACATGGGGGAGGCGATGCTGGCGGCCATCTTGGCAAGGGGGCTGAGCACACCGGAGGCCGTCGGTGTGGGGGAGGTCAGTGAGGAGCGCCGCCGGTATTTAGAGAAAAAGTACGGCGTAAACGTGACGGCGAGCAATGCAGAGACTGTCGATGGTAAAGATATCATCATTCTTGCGGTAAAGCCGCAGAACTTGGCGGCGGTAATGGCTGAACTGAAGGGTTGTCTTGAGCCGGGTCAGCTTGTCTTATCCGTTATTGCCGGGGCAAGAATCGACACTATGTGCCAGGGGTTGGACCACAGTCGTGTGGTTCGGGCTATGCCCAATGCGCCCGCCCAGATTGGTGCCGGCATAAGTGCCTGGACGGCTACGGCTGAGGTAAGCGGGGAGCAGAGGGGATGGGCTCAGGCTGTCCTTGACGCTATGGGTAAAGAGATTTACTTTGATAATGAGAAGTATCTGGATATGGCTACGGCGGTAAGCGGCAGCGGGCCGGCATATTTCTTTCTTTTCGTAGAAGCGCTGGTTGCTGCCGCTGTAGATATCGGTCTGCCCCCTGAAGAAGCCGGTAAACTGGCCCTGGAGACGATGCGCGGGTCAGGCGAGCTCATGCTGAAATCGGACAGGAAACCCGCTGAATTACGCCAGATGGTCACCTCTCCCGGCGGTACTACCGCCGCGGCTCTGGAGCAGTTCCAGAAAGGCGGGCTGGATAAGCTCATCATGGAGGCGGTCAGGGCTGCCTACAACCGGGCTAAAGAACTGGGTAGCTAAATACGCACTATCGGTATTAGTGTAGCCGGGGTAGAGGCGTGACTACAGTTTACTTAATAGTATTTATTTCCTCTTGAAGATATTTTTGGCAAATATTTTAAAAATCAATTAGTTCAGTATTGACAAAACATATAGAAAGAATAATAATATATGAAAATAGTTTGGAGACAGGGATGACAAAGAATTTACGGGATGAGGAGAAGAATTATGTTGAGAAGGTCGGCGTTGTCTTTGAGCAGACCGGTCTTCCCAGGATGGCGGGCCGTGTTTTTGGCTGGCTTTTAATTTCCGAACCGTCGTACCAGTCGTCGGGTGAGCTTGCTGAGGTTCTTCAGGCAAGCAAGGGTTCCATCAGCACCACCACGCGTCTTCTTATTCAGATAGGATTTATTGAACGGTTTGTCATACCGGGGGTCAGGCATGACTACTTTCGCCTGCGGCCAGACGCTTTGCAGAGGACGATAAAGCACGGACTTGAAGATGAAATTAGCATGTTCCGGGAGCTTTCCGAACAGGGCCTTGAGCTGATGAAATCCGAGGCGTCTATCCGGCGGCAGTGGCTGGAGGAGATGCGTGATAGGTATTTCTTTCTGGAAAAGGAGCTTCCAGCTTTGATGAAGCGTTACGAGGAACATCAATCTAAGAAGAAGGCAATACCTTCGCCAAAGCAGGGATAATTATTAAAGATAAAGGTACATGAGGAAAGCTTGGAGGAAGCCGATGAAAAATAAAATTAAACTAGGCTTGATTTTAACTGTCTTATTGCTGGCTTTGCCGGGGATTACCGCCTGTACGGGTGGTAGCCAGGAGGAAGTCAGTCAGCAGCTGGTCAGGGTGGAGCGGGGAGATATAACCGTCAGCGTTACCGGAAGTGGCGAGATAGAGGCATCTCGTGAGGCGAGGTTGGCCTTTGGCAGCGGCGGCAAGGTGGACGAAATACTGGTTAAAGAGGGTGATGAGGTCAGGCAGGGCGATGTAATGGCCCGGCTTGATTTAAGTCCCCTGAAGCTGGCTTATGCCCAGGCAGAGGTAGCTCTGACTCAGGCGCAACTGGCCCAGAAGACGACCGAACAAGATGCCCGGGATGCGGAGGATGCGTTGGAGCTGGCTCTGCTTAACGCGGAGATATCTCTGGGTACAGCCAGGTTTAATCTGGAACAGACTCAGGACCTTTATACCTGGTCAGATATTAAGACAGCCAAGGCTAACGTGGATGACGCCGAGAGATATCTGGAAGACCTTCTGGATAAGGCGGGCATACAATTGCCACAAGACCCATTGGGTAATTACCCGGACATAATCGAATACATCTTTGGAGATGAGTTCACCAAGACGCCGGGTTACGAGCTCTGGCAGAGGGAGATAGTCCATGCCCAGTCAAGGCTGAACACGGCTGAAGACACGCTGGACGCCATGCTGTATGGATTTGACACGGAGGAAGTAGCCATAAAGAGGCAACAGGTGGAAGCAGCGGAGATGACGGTAGCTCAGGCTCAGAGGGACCTTGAAGACCTGGCTGAGGATGTATCCATACAGGATTTGCAGGTAATATCGGCCGGCCAGTCGGTAGAACTGGCCCGTCAGTCTCTGGATGATGCCCGGAGACAGCTTGATGAAGCCTCCATCATCGCCCCGTTTGACGGTGTCATTGCCCAGGTTCTGGCTAAGGAGGGTGACATTGCTCCATCGCCTTCTATGGCTCCCAAGACAATCATCTACATGATTGCCCCCAACCTCATGGAACTGGTTGTGGAGGTCGATGAGATAGACATACCGCTGGTGAGCTTAGGGCAGGAGGCTGTTATCACCGTAGACGCCCTGCCGGATGCCGAGTTCAAGGGTGCGGTTACCGCCGTTTACCCGGTGCCCTCGGAGGAGGGAGGGGTAGTGCTCTATGATGTCAGGCTGTCCCTTGAGGTGCCGGATGACGCCGGTATCAGGGTTGGTATGAGTGCCTCGGCGGATATTCTGTTTGAGGAGCGCAGTGATGTCCTGGTGGTGCCGAGTCGGGCGATTGGGAAGAATGACCAGGGGCAAACAATTGTCAAGGTCATGGCTGATGAGCTGATTCAAGAGAGGGTGGTAGTTGTCGGCCTGGATGATGGTCTGCGGGCGGAGATTGTCAGCGGGCTTCAGGAAGGCGAGACAGTGGCATTAGAGGTTAAAAGGTGAAGTCAGCATCAGTGAGCATGTTCTAATTAATAGAGAGGAAAGTGTTAGCCATGTCACAGAATGGCATGATTAAGCTGGAAAATATTACCAAGATTTACCATATGGGTAGGGTAGAGGTCCCCGCCCTCAGGGGGGTGACCCTCAATGTCCGGGGAGGCGAGATGGTGGCTCTTATCGGCGCCTCCGGCTCGGGCAAGTCTACCCTGATGAACATTGTCGGCTTTCTGGACAAGCCTACTGGGGGTAGCTATATCCTTGAAGGGATTGATGTCAGCCAGCTAAATGATAACCAGCTGGCAGAGATGAGGAACAAGAAAATCGGGTTTGTCTTTCAGACCTATAACCTTTTACCGCGTGCCAGTGCCTTGTCCAATGTGGAGTTGCCTCTCATCTATGGTGGCAGTGGTCAGAAGCGTAAGCTGGCGATGGAGGCGCTGGAGCGTGTGGGCCTGGCGGCACGGGCCGGGCATAAACCCACGGAGCTATCCGGGGGTGAGCAGCAGAGGGTGGCGATTGCCCGGGCGCTGGTAAACAACCCGTCGCTTATTCTGGCAGACGAGCCTACCGGTAATCTTGACAGCAAGGCCACCGAGGAGATTATTTCTATCTTCTGTCGGCTTAATGAGGAAGGTATCACGGTCATCATGGTTACTCATGAGCTTGATGTGGCGCAACGGACGAAGCGCATTATCCGCCTTAGGGACGGAGAAATTATTGAGGATAACCTGACCGACTCTAAAACTTGTGAGAAAAATAGCTAAGCTGGGAGAGATTAATATTGAAATTTATTGAGTCCTTTATCATTGCTATGAGGTCAATCGCGGCTAATAAGCTGCGCTCGATACTCACCATGCTTGGCGTTATTATCGGGGTAGGTTCGGTTATTGCCCTGATGTCGGTGGGGCAGGGCGCTGAAGCCGGCATTACCGAAACCTTTGAAGACCTGGGCACCAATGTGATTTACGTAAACTCGCAGACGCCTGGTGTGGAAACGTTGGCGGCTATGCAAATGGCGTCTCCCAGTCTCACCGTGGATGACGCCGAGGCTATTGCCCAGCGCGTTCCCTCGGTGACCAGTGTGGCTCCCGTAAACGAAAACTATGTTGAGATAGCTTATGGGGACGAGAACATCGTGGCTATCGTCGAGGGTAGCACGCCGGAGTTTGAAGACATATTTAACTACCCAACCGCTGAGGGGAGATTTATCACTGATCGTGATGTCTCCTCCAGGGCGATGGTACTGGTGGTGGGGTCTAAGATAGCTGAGGATTTATTCGGTGATGAGAGTGCAGTCGGGCAGAAGGTTAAAGTAAGCGGCCGCCAGTTTACCGTTGTTGGGGTTATGGCGGAAAAGGGCGGGCAGATGATGGGATTCAGCATGGACGCAGTAGTAGTGGTGCCGATAACCACCTATCAGTCACGGCTCTTTCCAGGGGCAACTGTCCGTGGTGTCGATGCTGTTACGCAGATTTCTGTGCAGGTGAGCAACGGTGACTTGATGGATGAAGCCACCGCTGACATTACCGATTTGCTGAGAATGCGGCACCGCATCGGCGAGGATGGAGATGATGATTTTGCCATTATGACCCAGGAGCAGATGCTGGGTATGGTGCAGGATGTAATCGGGATATTCACCATAGTGCTGGGTGCCATCGCCAGCATTTCGCTGATAGTCGGCAGTATCGGCATTATGAACATCATGCTGGTCTCGGTAACCGAGCGCACCCGGGAGATTGGCATTCGCAAGGCAGTCGGCGCCAAGCGGCGGGATATCCTGCTGCAATTCCTGCTGGAGGCAGCCGCGCTGAGTTTATCCGGTGGCGTTATCGGCATTATCGGGGGCTGGCTTGTATCCTGGGGAATCACCTGGGGTTCGGCGGCGGCCGGCTTTGCCATAAATGCTACGGTAACAGCGAATATCGTGATTCTGGCTATCTCGGTTTCGGTTTGCATTGGCCTTATCGCCGGCATATATCCGGCATGGCGGGCGTCCAAACTGAATCCGATTGACGCCCTGCATTATGAGTAGTACAATGCGGGTATGAATTGGCTGGATATCATTCTCCTGATACTCATCGTAGTGCCGACGTTTATCGGGCTTAAAACCGGAGTTATCAAAGCTCTTTTTACCGTAGCCGGAATGATTGTCGGCGTGATTCTAGCAGGGCGGTTCTCGGAATCACTGGGTGGGGCGCTGACCTTTATTTCCGACCCTGGCTGGGCTAAAATAGTCGCCTTTGCCATTATTTTAATAGTGGTAATGGTAGTAGCGGCAATCCTGGCCGCAGTGGTAAAATGGGCTGTTTCAGCGGTGCTGCTGGGCTGGGTAAACCGCCTCGGCGGCGCTGTCTTGGGTTTTGTAATGGGGTTTATCTTCTGCGGGGCGCTGCTCACCATGTGGGTAAAATTTCTGGGTATTGGCAGCACTATATCTGATTCTGCTCTGGCGAACCTGTTACTGGATAACTTCCCACTGGTGCTGGCGCTGTTGCCGGCAGAGTTTGACTCAGTCCGTTCTTTCTTCCAGTAATAATTACATGTAGAGGGCTTTTGGGGCTACCCTCTCTCGTCTGCCATGAGCAACAAACACTCAACCTGTCCCCTGTTACGGCTCAACAGGTCAACTGCTTTATCAACATAAGTTAGTTATTGCTGGGCTGATTTTAGCTGGATTTTCGCGTTTCGCCCAGATGGAGCTTATAGCACTTATCCGGTGTTTGCTCTATTTTCTCGGGTGGTCCGGGTCAGGTACGCAGGCATCAACCGGGCATATTTCAACGCACTTGGATGAGTCATGGAAACCGACACACTCCGTACACTTATCGGGGTCGATTACATAAGCAGTCTCCCCCTCACTGATTGCGTTGTTTGGGCACTCTGGCTCACAGGCTCCACAGCTAATACACTCATCTGTAATTTTATATGCCATGTAATTTACCTCCTGAATCTTTCCCCAAAAAGTTTTCCTTAAAAGGTATACTATTCTGAATAGTCTCTACATTTTGCTAACACCCTTCTTTCTTAGAGCTTCAGCGACGTGTTGTGGAACGAGGTTGCTGATATTACCTCCCAGGCTGGCGGCTTCTTTCATCAAGCTGGAACTTAGGAACTGGTACTCCTGGCTAGCCATTAAGCAGACCAGCTCTAGCTCAGGATATAACTTCTTGTTCATCATTGCCATTTCAAATTCTCTCTCAAAGTCAGCGCTCATTCTCAATCCGCGCACCATAACCTTAGCGTTAATCTGCTTGGCAAACTCAACGGTGAGCCTGCCGTAAGATTCTACCTCAACATTAGGTAGATCGACGACAGCCCGTCTGGCTAAATCTACCCGTTCCTCAATGGAGAAGGTAAGGGGCTTATTCGGGTTTTCAAAGATGGCAATAACTATTTTTTCAAAAAATTTGGAAGCCCTGATGGCAACGTCAATATGGCCGTTGGTTATCGGGTCGAAGCTACCCGGGTAGATAGCGATAGTCAAGGTCTGCCCTCCTTTTTATATATTGAGATGCAGCTATCACCGTGGCGGTGCTCTTTGATGAGGTTCAATGTGGCATAATTTGAATTTAGGGGAAGGCGGGGGGAGTGGGTTACCACTACAGTTGAGTTTGTCCCGACCAGTCCGGAGGTTGCCAGTTGTGTTATCAAATTACCTATAGACGGATTAGAATAGGGTGGGTCCATCAGTATTATGTTGTACTCCTTATCAATGAAGGAAGTTACCTCGGCGGCACTGCGACAGTAAATATGAGCATGTGCTGCCTGACCTGTCCTTTCCAGGTTCTCCTTAATTATACCACAACACCGTGGTTCGCTTTCAACAAAGTCAACCCAGCCGGCACCTCGGCTTAAAGCCTCAATGCCCAGGGCACCGCTACCTGAGAACAAATCAAGCACCAGAGCCCACTCGCTGGTAATATTTTCCAAAATGTTAAAGATAGCCCCCCGCACCAGGTCTGTTGCCGGACGGGTGGTTGTCCCCTTTGGAAACTTCAGCCGGTGTCCTTTCGCCTTACCCGCAATAACTCGCATCTCTGATGTAGCGCCTAGATAATAGGATAGCCAGTTAAAACGGAATTGTCAATAAAGCGAAAGGGCTGTGGGGAGTAAATCACCCACAGCCCTGGTCAGTGTTCTTGTTCATAGGGTTTGTGGCGGGAATCAGAAATCCTGTCCCGGTAGAAGTATCCTGTGTAACCCACAGAACCGGCAATGCTCATACTGGCGGGGGACTTTGTAAAGTCCTTTCCGTCCACAGCATGGACAGGTAACCATTTTTCTTCCGTTACCATTTCGCTGCTTGCCGTTATATCCGTTTGTTATCCCGTTAGAAGCCACGTTAGTTTATCCGCAACTCTTGCTAATTGCCTTTACCGAGCGCCAACATGTGCTCATGGTTTTTCTTCCCCAACCCCTGTGGACTACCTGTCAAAAAAATTGCTCTCCGAGTGTGCAAGCCTTTTATCTTTATAGATAATGCTTCTGTTGTGCTGGTTCCTTCGATATTTCCTCCGCCGGGGTTGTTGTCTGGCGTCGGTGGCTGAATAGTGGCCGGCGCAGGAAGGAAGGTACATCCAGTTCTTCTTCGGTTTTCAAGCCTTTGAGAAGCTGTGTAAGTTCGTCCTCTTCCTTATTCGTGCCTCCTGTGCCAAGCATAGCATGGAACCCGGTGGTAATCAGGGTAATCCTTAACTCATTTTCCATAGCCGGGTCATTAGCGACGCCGAAAATGATGTTAGCATCGGGGTCTACCGCGGCCTTGATAACATCCGCCGCCTGGTTGACCTCAAACAGGGAAAGATTGCTGCCGCCGACTACGTTAAACAGGACAGCTTTGGAACCCTCGATGGAAACATCCAGCAGGGGACTGGCCAGCGCTTCTTTTGCGGCGTCGGTAGCCCGGCTTTGCCCTGAGCCTCTGCCTATAGACATCCAGGCCGGACCGGCATCTTTCATCACTGCCTTAACATCGGCGAAGTCAAGATTAATCATACCGGGGGTAGTGATAACTTCAGCGATAGCCTGTACGCCGTGCCTCAGCACAT